>Ga0307374_10008602_pt1 | contig 15207 bp, 15 predicted proteins | sample OX3MG_FD_202532 | JGI IMG/M metagenome (GOLD analysis project Ga0307374, IMG submission 202532) | Soil microbial communities from Risofladan, Vaasa, Finland - OX-3 | ecosystem: Environmental > Terrestrial > Soil > Coastal area > Acid sulfate soil | place: Finland: Risofladan, Vaasa | collected... | reverse complement strand
TGACCCTGGGCTCGGTCACCGAGGTACTCGAGCGGCCCAAACACAAAGACGTCAGCGCCCAAGAGATTCTCAACCTGCGCCGTATGTTGACCAACGCCGGTCTCGAACCCACGTCGAGTTAAGAACGGCGACTCCTTCACTCTTCGCGAACGTTCGCGCGTCACACGCGTCGTCACCGCCCGGCTAAGTGCAAACGCAGTTCCATCAAATCGAAAGAATGTCCTACGAATCGAGCGGACGCGCTCCTTTGACCTTGCAAACCGTGCTCACGTGGCCTAGTACTTAGGATGGGTACGCAGCGAAAGGACATCAATGCCATATAGAGGCCAGGGCCCGAACATGGGATGGGACAGAAGCGTCTTTGCGCTCTTCCTCATCCTGATCGCGGTGTGCATTGTCGTGTGGATCGTCACGTCACTCATGCGCCCGGGGGGCCACCTTCACCATCACGAGCCCTCACCCGGCGCGAACCCGCCGTCGAAACAGAGTTCCGACGCGTTACGAATATTGGACGAGCGATTCGCCCGGGGAGATATAGACGCGGACGAGTACACCAAGCGCCGAGCGCTCCTTCGAAGTTCTCCCTAACGACTGTCGATTCACCATTGAGATGTCATGGGAGCCGCTCGACTCACCACGACTTGGGTAGTACCGCGGCTATCGCTTGGGCGATCAAGGAGTAGCCCGCGTCGTTGGGATGGTCATCGGGACCAAAGGGCGCCGTGTAACACATCCAGGTCATCGCGCACGCCTGCGCCACGTTCTCGGGGATGACGCCCCTTCCCGTCGAGGCGACCCGCGTGGTGATTTCGCTGTCGAACAGCGCCGGAACGTTCGCCACGGAAACCCCCGCGCTGAGGTAGACCTGCTGGAGCGTGGCGTTGAGTCGATTCATCGCGACGAGCGACTCGCTGGCGCCGGCGTAACCGGCTGCGCCGTTTAAGTATCGCGCGAGAAAGGGGTCGTAGTATTCGAGACCAACGAATCGCACCCTCGGTCCAGCGGCGCCCTTCAACTCTCTTAGGACTTTGGGCATGTCGACGTGAACGGCCGCGATCGCCTTATTGACGCACGCTTGGTTCACCACCGCCGCCCAGAGGCACAGTCGGATGCTGTTAAAGCCGAGGTCCACCGTGACCACGCCGGGTGAACTCTGGTTGGACTGTAAGAACGACACGGCCTGGGTCATCTGGGTCTCGGGCAGTGAGTAGCAGTGGTCGGCCACCCGGGTATTGAGAATGGTCTGGACGGTTTCGCCGGGACAGCCAATTTGGTCCAGCGTGAGGGCGACCCCCTGGTAACCCTCAAGCAACACGAGATCGTTGGCGTAGCCGTCAGGCGTTCGACGACCGTTGTGGTGAACAATGCCCGTCGGTTGAAAGCCGAGCGACGACGACGCGCCGACCGCGAGGTAGAAGCCCGAAAAGGTCACTGGGGTCGGGGTCGGGGTCGGGGTCGGGGCCGTGGTCGTGGTCGTGCCCGACGCGGCACTGGCCGGAGGGGCGTCGGAAGTCCTGATGGTGAGAAAGACACCGACGGCCAGGGACGTCACGACGGCACCCGCCAGAAAATGTCTCACCAATCGATTCATGAAATCCTTCGGAATCATCCGTCTCAGCGCCTCAGCGAAACGCCGTACCATCGCCGCGCCCCACCTGGACGACCGCCAACTCTGCCAGTGCCTCGCGATTACCCTCAACTATAAAACAGTTTTGCGGGCCCCGCGTCTGGCTGGCCTCTCGAATGCGCTGGGGTAAATCACTTCTGAACCTCAACGATTTAAAGAATCATCGAGCAAGAAACTCGGGGTCGCCCCGGATCCTAAGACAGGGGTGCCTTTCGATCGCGTACCTTCAGCGTCACGGTGATGCACCTAGGCTCTCACGCAGGAGGTGCCATGCACAGTGAACATTGGAAGTTGGATCCGGATGACCACGATTTTCCGGCGGGCGCGACGTATCTCAGTTTGATCTGCGAACCAACGTTGGCCGATCGGCTCATGAAACTTCTCATTTCGGCGCCCTCGGCCATCTACCAGGCAAAAGATCTGTTGCGAGCGAGCAATCTTCAGTTGCTTCAAAGGGACAACGCCCACGTGGCGAAAGACCTAGCCCAGGTCAAAGCCGGACACAAACTCTCACCCGTGCTCCTGGTACGGGGAAGACTGACCAAGGGCCGCTCGCTCGTCATCGCCGACGGATATCACCGAATATGTGCGAGCTACTGGATTAACGAGAACTCCCAGATCCCCTGTCGCATTGTCGACGTTCCAAGCTGAAACCGACCCCTCTTTCAACTTTGGGACATCTCCACCACGAGAGAAAAAACCAACCCGTGGCGCTCTGGGCGTAGCGCGCGCGACAATCTCTACACACGCGTCGCTTCGCGTGACTCGTGACTCGTCGCCACCACCATCCTTTCGAATTATCCCTCGTAGAGGTGGCTCGGGAAGTCGCGTGCTGGGTCGTGCACTGAGCTTCTCGTTTTCACTTCCATATACTGAAGTCCAGTCCGACGCGGCGGGTCCACCGGTCGCCGTAACGAATCTGAGCGTCTGCCAAAAGACACTCTCGATACTGGAGCACGACCGATGAAGCCTCTACGCAGCGCGATCGTGGCCGCGACGTTGGTGACACTCTCGACGGTGGTTCCCGCAGCGGCCAGTGGCACCTTCGCCTGGACGAAAGCGAAGCAAGCCGTGCTCCCGTCGGGCGCCGTGGGACTCCCCTCGGGCTACCTACCCACGCTCACTTGCGTCTCGGCCGGGAACTGTGAGGCCGGCGGCTCTTACAGCGCCGCGAATAGCTATGTGGAAGGTCTGGTGCTGAACGAAGTGAGGGGGACGTGGACCGCGCCCACCACGCTGGTGGCGCCGGCCGGCGCGGCCACCGATCCGAGCATGACGATCTATGACCTGTCGTGTGGTTCGCTCGGCAACTGCAGCGCCGTGGGCAGCTACCAAGACAGCAGCTTGAATATTCAGGCATTCTTCGCAAACGAGGTCAACCAGAAGTGGCTCCCCGCGAAGGAAGTGACACTACCCGCCAACGCCATGGGCACCGGCCAAACGGCGCTCGTGCGCTCGGTGGTGTGCCCATCGGCGGGCAACTGCAGCGCCGTAGGCGGATACCTGGACAACGCCCCGACGCCACGCACCGTCGGATTCGTCCTCAGTGAGGTTGGTGGGTCGTGGCGGAGCGCGTCGGAGATCTCGCTCAACTCGAGCACGAACTCCAACCCCTACGTCACCATGGGTCAACTGGCCTGCTCGTCGGTTGGCAACTGCGTGGCCGTGGGGTCGTTCATCGACGTCAACGACGTGAACCAAGGACTCCTCGTCGATCAGGTGAACGGCTCGTGGTCTCGGGGCGTCACGCTGACGCTGCCCGCCAACGCCAGTGCGTACGCGGGGGCCAGCCTGAGTGAGGTCGCCTGCGTGAAAAAGTCCGGCTGCGCCGTGTTGGGTACCTTCAACACCAACACCGGCGCGGTGGAGGGGCTCAGCGCCACCGAGTCGAAGGGAAAGTGGCCCCGCGCCCAAGAGCTCACGATGCCGCTAGACGCCGCGGCCAATCCTCACGTTTTCCTCTACGGTTACGAAGGCATCGCGTGCGCCTCGGTGGGCAACTGCAGTCTGGGCGGGCAGTACCAAAACAGCGCCGGGCAGTACGAAGGCTTCCTCGAGAATGAGAACAACGGCACGTGGAAGAGCGCCGTGACACTCGCCCTACCCAGTGGCGCCACGGAAGCGGGCAAGAACGGCGGCGTCGTGGCGATCTCGTGTCCACGCGTGGGTAACTGTCGAGCGGGCGCGGCCTACCTCGACAGCACGAACGTCTATCAAGCACTCGTCGTCACCGAAACCAACGGCACGTGGCATCGAGGCACCATCGTGGTCTTGCCCGGGGGCGCCACATCGGTGGGCGTGGACGGCGGTGTCTACGCGGTGGTCTGTGTCACGACGAACACCTGCACCGCGACGGGGAGCTATCTGGGCTCTTCCACCCTGTACGAGGGCTTCATCCTGAACAGCTAGAGGCGAAACGGCCCCGGGTTCGAAGGAAGTTTCGGGACCCGCAGCCGCGCGGTGACGCACCCCGGCGAGGGGTGGTAGTAAGCCGCGATGCCCAGATCGCCGGCGACCGAGAGGAAGATGAACGCGTCTTCTCGGGAGAAGCGCCACTCATCCACGAGAATCTTGAACGCCTCCTCGCAGGCGTGTTGCAAGGCGTCGTCAATGGAGTCCGGCGACGTGCCATGGGTGAAGAACGCGTCCGCGGTCTCGGTGATCGGCCACTGGCTCTGTTTCTGCTTGATGAGATCAACTTTGATCAGCCCGGTACCTTCGATCTCCACCCCGGTGCCCGAGATCTCACCGTCGCCCATTGCAGCATGCATGTCGCCGATCGCCAACTGGGCGCCGGGTTGGAAGACGGGCAGGTGCACGGTCGCGCCAATGCCGTTCACATGGTCGTCGAGATTGCCGCCGTGTCGACCGGCGAGAAACGTCGAGATCTCCCCCGCTATTGGTGACACGCCGATCACGCCGAACATCGGCTGTGCCGGGAACGAGACTCGATCGTTCATCGTCACGACGCCGTTGGCCACCTTGAAAATCCGCGTCGTGGGCGACGTGACTTCGTTGATGAGTTGTCCCCAGCCCGGGATGCACATCGCCGCGCCTTGGGCGCCCGGGCGTATGTCGAGCAACGTCACCGACAGCGTGTCGCCCGGCTCGGCGCCGCGAACGCCGATGGGGCCCGTGGCGCTATTCACTCGACGAAGATCGAGTTTTTCGAGCGTGTCCTCTTCGCTTTGGACCTGCCCCGTGAAACAGTCCCAGGTCTCGATCTCGATCACCGTGCCGGGATCGACCACCACCACCGCTTCACGTTGAGCGTCAAAGGACCACACGTGTTGATCCCGCGTAACTTTGACGTCGGCTTCAATCATGCCAATCCCCGTTCGTGCGACCCAGATTAGAACGCCCGCTAACGATCCGCGGACTCAATGGAGTCCCGTGGCCCGGGCCGACTCTACCCACCACGGTCGACGAGACAAGGTTTCATCTAAGGACCACCTCTCGATACCCCTCCTTTCACGTTGCGGTAACCCGGGCTTTCTACGGTTGATTCGTGGCACGCCAACGATCTCACCGTCCCCTGGATGATGTCGGGCGTGCCGCGCTCGCTCCCCAAACACGCGCGCGTCGATCGTGACGGCCATGGTTGAACAACAAGGTCGCCCCATCATTCTCATCGTCGAAGACGAGGAGAGTTACCAAGACGCGCTCAACATCGGCTTAAGCGTCGAGGGCTTCGTCGTGGTCGGCGCGACCAATATCGCCGAAGCTCGCGAGTTGCTGGGCACCGCCAAGCCGGACCTCGTGCTACTCGACGTGATGCTGCCCGACGGGTCGGGGCTCGAGTACTGTCGCGAACTGCACGACACCACGCGCATCCCCGTCATCATGGTCACGGCTCGCACCAGCGAAGTCGACGTCATCCTTGGTCTCGAGATCGGTGCGGCGGACTACGTCACCAAGCCCTATCGCCTCCGTGAACTCACGGCGCGCATTCGCGCGGTGCTGCGCCATCCCGCCCCGTGGAACGAAGGGGAGGTGGTCAGTTTCGGCGACCTACGAATCGATTTCGTTCGACGCACGGTGACCCGGCGCGGTCACGAGGTCGGACTCAGCCGCAAGGAGTTCGACCTACTCGCGCTCTTCGCCACTCGACTCGGCCAGGTGGTGACCCGCGAGGTCTGTCTCGACACGCTCTGGTGGGGACTGGAGCTTTCGGACACGCGTACCCTCGACACCCACGTCAAGCGACTCCGCCAGAAGATCGAGGACGATCCGGGAGACCCGCGACACCTGCTGACCATCCGCGGCGTCGGCTTCCGGCTGGACGCTTAACCTTCTGGGGTGCGAAAGAACGACCTGGCCCCTGACTTCTCGCTGTTGGACCAAGACGGCAGCGAACGAACCCTCTCCACGCTGCTCCTCGACGGCACGGTGGTGTTGTTCTTCTACCCCGCGGCCCTGAGTCCGGGTTGCACGAAGGAGTCGTGCCACTTTCGTGATCGGGGCGCCGAGTTCACCCACGCCGGTGCCCACCTCGTGGGTGTTTCGATGGACGCGCCCGAACGCCAAGCGCAGTTCGCGCTCAAGCACGGTCTCCACTATCCGCTCCTCGCCGACGTCGACGGCGTGGTCGCGCGACTCTACGGGGTCAAGCGGTCGTTGAGCTTCTTGAAAGTCAAGCGCGCCACGTTCGTGATTGATCGACACCGTCGAATACTCGAGGTCATCACGAGCGAGGTCTCCATGAACGCGCACGCCGACCGCGCGCTGGCGACCCTGCGCGCGCAAGGCGACTAGCCCGCGATTATCGCCGTGGCGGGATCTTCGAGATAGCGAGCGACGTGGCTGAGCACCCGTGAGGCCATGGCGCCGTCCACTTGACGGTGATCAAAGGACATCGCGATTTCGCCGACGAAGCGCACTACGACCTCATCATTCACCACCCACGGGGCCTTGGCGATCTGACCAACGGCCAAGATCGCGCCGGTGCCCGGGGGAAGAATCGGTACCGCCGCGTCCACGCCAAAGGGACCGACGTTGGTGATGGTCAACGTGGTGGCGTACATCTCGTTGGGGGTCGTGGTGCCGTTGCGAGCCTTATCGATCAGCCCGTCGAGCGCGAGGGCCATACCCACGAGGTCAAGTTGATCGGCCCCCTTGATGTTGGGCACGATGAGGCCTCGGGCCGTGTCGGCGGCGATGCCGAGATTCACGCTTCTCCGTACAATCACTTCGCCCGCCGCGGCGTCGAAACTCGAATTAATACCAGGAAAGTGCCGGGCCGCATCACAGAACGCCAGCGCCACGATGGTCAACGGCGAGAGACGAATATCTTGAAGATTGGCACGCCGTTTCAATGAGGCCAGAAGTTCCATCGTCTTGGTGGCGTCAAAGCGAACCCACACGGCCGCGTGAGGGGCGCTGAACGCGCTTTGGACCATCGCGTCGGACATCGAACGAAGCACGCCCTTGACGGGAATACGTTCTTCTTTGGGTCCGCTCGCCCACGACGCCAACTCTCGCCCGACAAAACGCGACGTCGAGTTCGGACCGGTGAGCGGCGCGGAGCGAAGCGGTGCGAGCACGGGTGTCGGTGCGCCGCTCAACGCCCGGGCCACGTCATCTCGGGTAATCAGACCCTCTCGACCCGTGCCCGACAGCGTCGCGAGATCGACGCCGTTTTGCTTGGCGTAGAGACGAACGGGCGGGGTCGAACGCGGCGCCAGGGTCGATGTCGGCGTCGTCGCGACGGGCGCGGGCGCGGGGATTGGTGGCGCGGCGGGCGCGCTCTTTGGTGGCGTCCCTTGGCGACGGCGCGTGCGCGTCGCGACGCCGACTTCGTTCGCCACGCCATACCCCACGAGCACCGCCTCGCGACCTTCACCCACCGCCGCCGGCTTCACTTCAGCGACCGGCTCTTCACTCACTGTCGCGGCCGGCACGGCCGGCGCGCCGCCCACGTCAAAGGTGATGAGCGGCTTGTGCACTTCCATGACGTCACCCACGTTGCCGTGCAGAGCGACGATCGTGCCCTCGTAGGGACTCGGCAACTCCACCGTGGCTTTGGCGGTTTCAATATCGACGAGCGGTTGGTTCAACGTGACTAAGTCGCCGACCTTGACCTTCCAGGTGACGATCTCGGCTTCGACCAGACCTTCTCCGACGTCGGGCAGTAGGAAGATCTTCTCGCTCAACTCTCGGCTCCCATTGCTCGGTCGACTGCGTCCAATATCCGGTCGACGGTGGGACGGTAATCCTCTTCGATTCGCGAGGGCGGGTACGGCACGTGATAGCCGCTCACGCGTATTCCCGGCGCGCGCAGAGAGTAGAAGCAGCGTTCGCTGAGCTCGGCGACGATCTCAGAACCGATCGAGGCCATGTGCGGTGCCTCTTGGACCACGACGAGCCGTCCGGTCTTCTCGAGGGACCGGGCCATGGTGTCCAGATCCAAGGGCGCGATCGAGCGAGCGTCAATGATCTCGAGTGACGTGCCCTCAAGCGCGGCGGTGTCGGCGGCGCGCAGCATCGTCTTTACCGACGAGCCGTACCCGATGACCGTCACGTCGGTGCCCTCGCGACGCACCGCGGCCTCGAAGAGTCCCTGGGGCGGGTTCTCCAGGTCGACCTCGCCTTTTTCCCAGTAGCGGCTCTTGGGTTCACAGAAGATGATTGGGTCGTCGTGTTCGATGGACTGTTGAATCGTCCAGTACGCGTCGTTGGGCGTCGAGCACGAAACCACCCGCAGTCCCGCGGTCTGGGCGAAGTACGCCTCGGGGCTCTCGGAGTGGTGTTCGATCGCTCCGATGCCGCCCTGAAAGGGGATGCGGATCACCAGCCCCATCGTGTAGACGCCGTCGGAACGCTTGTGCAACTTGGCCACTTGCGAGACGATCTGATCGAAGGCGGGGTAGACAAAACCGTCGAACTGGATCTCACACACGGTCCGGTATCCCCGTATCGCCAGGCCCACCGCGGTGCCCACAATGGCCGATTCGGCGAGTGGCGCGTCAATCACTCGATCCTCACCGAAGTCCTTTTGCAGGCCATCGGTGATGCGAAAGACACCGCCGAGTTTGCCGACGTCCTCGCCCATGATCAGGACCTTCTTGTTCTTCTCCATCGACCGTCGAAGCCCCTCGTTGAGGGCCTTGGCCATGGTCATGGTCGTCGTCACGCGGGGACTCCGGTGCTGACACCGAGTTCGATCATCTCGCGTCGCCCTTCGTCAACCAGCGGGTGCGGGGCGGCGTAGGCGTGGTCAAACATCGTGATGGGGTCGGGTCTATCCATCGCGAGCACGTCCTCGCGCAGTTGCAACGCCAGAGCCTCGGCCTCGGCGGCCACCTCGTCAAACTTGGCGCTCTTCACGTGATATTCACGCACCAAGAGCGACTTCACGCGCTCAATGGGATCGCGATGCTTCCAAACCTCCACCTCGGCGTCGATGCGATAGCGCGTTGGATCATCGGAGGTGGTGTGCGCGCCAAGGCGGTAGGTGTAGGCCTCAATCAAGGTCGGACCACCGCCGACGCGCGCGTTCTCCAGGGCGCGCTTGGTAACCTCGTACACCGCCAGCACGTCGTTGCCGTCCACTCGGATGCCGGGAAAGCCGAAGCCGTGGGCGCGATGATAGAGCGGGATCTTCGACTGGATCGACATCGGCGTCGAGATGCCCCACTGGTTGTTCTGACAGAAGAAGACAATCGGCGTGTTGAACGACGCCGCCCACACGAACGACTCCAGTACGTCGCCTTGACTCGACGCCCCGTCGCCAAAGAAGGCCATCACGGCCTCTTCGGCCCCGTCGCGTTGCACGCCCATGGCGTAGCCCACCGCGTTCAACGCCTGGTTACCCAGGACGACGGTCGGCACCGAGTGCCGGTACTTCTGAGGGTCCCAGCCGCCGTTGGACGTCGCGCGAAAGAGTCGCAACATGTCCTTGGGCGGTACCCCCCGACACCAGGCAATTCCGTGCTCTCGGTACGTGGGGAAAGTGAAATCCATGGGCGCGAGCGCGCGTCCGGCGCCTATCTGGGCCGCTTCTTGACCTTGGACCGGTGCCCAGAGCGCGAGCTGACCCTGACGCTGGAGCGACGTCGACTCGTTGCACAGCCGCCGGATGATGACCATGTCGCGATAGAGGCCAAAGACCTCGTCGCGGCCGAGCGTGGACTCATAATCGGCGTGGGCGACACGTTCGCCTTCGGGGGTGAGCAGTTGGACAAGTTCTTCGCCGATCATCGACTCTCCTTAGACCGCAACCCCCACGGAATACCTTACTCTCGTACCATGAAGGGGTGCCCCGGCTGCTCGTTGACGTCACGCCGTTGCGTACGAGTAAAAACTTCCGCTTACTCTTCCTAGGCCAACTGGTCTCAGTACTGGGAAGTAACCTCACCATCGTCGCCGTGGCGTACCAGGTCTACCAAGAGACGCACTCGAGTCTGTGGGTCGGCGTGGTGAGCTTCATCCAACTCCCTCTTCTCATCACCGGTGCCCTCTGGGGCGGCGCGCTCGGTGATCGCTTCGATCGGCGATCATTGCTCGTCGGCGCCTCCTTCATTCTGGGGCTCTTGAGTTGCGCCCTGGGCGCGAACGCGCTCTTTCATCACGCCAATTTCGCCGTCCTGGTCTGCGTGCCCGCCCTCGCGGCGGGTTTCGCCGGGCTCTCGGGCCCCCTTCGAACGGCGGCCATACCGACGCTGGTGCGCCCCGAGGAACTCGTCGCCGCCTACTCGTTGAACCAAATCATCTATAACCTCGGCGCCGTCGCCGGTCCGGGCGCCGCGGGCGTCTTATTGGCCACGGTCGGCCTTTCGTGGTGCTACTTCCTTGACGGCGTCACGTTCTTTGTCCTCGTCTTCGCCACGTTCCTCATGGCGCCCATGAAGCCCGTGGGCGAGCACGCCGGGCTAAAGACGATGCGCGCCATTCGCGAGGGCTTTCGCTACGTGCGCTCACACGCCGTCGTCCAGGCGGTCTATCTCGTCGATCTCAACGCCATGGTCTTTGGTCTGCCGCGCGCGCTCTTTCCAGCGGTGACCGAGCACGTCTACCACGGCGGACCGTTGACCCTCGGCCTGCTCTACGCCGCGCCGGGCGCCGGCGCGCTCGTCATGGCGGTCTTCACCGGTTGGATGGACCGGGTTCGACGTCGCGGTCGTCTGGTCGTGCTCGTCGTACTCGCCTGGGGTGTCGCAATGACGCTCTTTGGCCTGGTGCCCGTGCTGTGGGTAGGGCTCTTCGCGCTCGCGGTAGCGGGAACCATGGACGTCATCTCAGCGGTGCTGCGCAGCACCATCTTGCAGACCTCGATCACCGACGACTATCGCAGTCGCGTCTCGTCGATTCAGATGGCCGTGGTCACCGGGGGTCCGCGTTTGGGCGACCTGGAGTCGGGCACCGTGGCGAACTTCACTTCGACCGAGTTCTCGATTGTCTCGGGGGGCATCATGTGCGTTCTGGGCGTGATCGCGCTCGTGCGTTGGCGCCCGACATTTTGGCGCGAGACTTCGCTCTAAGCCCCGCGCACCGGAAGCGATCGACGCCGGACGTTGGTTACGCTCGCCAGTTGGCCACAGGCCGCCGCGATGGATCGGCCCCTCGTGTTTCGAACGGTCGCGTTCACGCCACGACGTTGCAGCCCCGCTCGAAACTCACCCACGCGCGTCGCGCTCGAACCGCGAACGAGGTAGCCCGGCGTGGGATTGAGGGGGATTAAATTGACGTGCGCGTGAAGCGAGTTGGCGTACTCGGCCAGTTCATCGATCGCGCGCTCGGTGTCGTTCACCCCGTCGATGAGCGCCCACTCAAAGCTGAGACGGCGACCGGTCGTCTCGATCCAAGACGCACAGGCCCGGTGCAGCCGCTCGAGGGGGTAGCGACGATTCAACGGGACGAGCTCGTTGCGGGTCTCGTCGTTGGCGGCGTGCAACGACACCGCCAACGTCAGGGGCAACCCTTCTCGGGCCAGCCGTTCGATCGCTGGCGCGACGCCCACCGTCGAGACCGTCAGATGACGCGCCGACAGCCCCCGATACTCATGGAGCCGACGAATCGCCTTCACCGTTACCAGGTAGTTTTCGAGCGGCTCGCCCATCCCCATAAAGACCACGTTCGACAGCCGCGTGGGCGCAGCGGCGCGAGCGGCGAACATCACCTGTTCGAGCACCTGGCCGACGCTCAAGTGCCCACTAAAGCCCATCTGTCCCGTGGCACAGAACGTGCAGCCCATCGCACAGCCCGCCTGCGAGGAGACACACACGGTGACTCGATCTCGGTAGCGCATCAAGACCGTTTCAATGGTCGAGCCGTCCTCGAGTCGAAAGACCCACTTACGAGTGGCCCCGTGATCACTCGCCACGTCATGAAGAACCTCGAGACTCGAAGGGAACCGGGCCACCAGTTCGCTTCGTAACGCCTTTGGAATAGTGGTGACGTCCTCGATCGCCCGACCGTCAACCCATAGTCCCCGCCACAGCTGATCGAGCCGGTAGCGAGGCTCGTCAACCAAGAAATCGGCCAACTCTTCCTTGGCGTATTCGTAGATGGTGGCCACCTACGCACGCTAGAACACGCTTGAGGACCGCACTCTCGACACGGTACGCCCCCTCGTCGACGAAGCACGCCGAGAGTATCCCCGGTGCGAAAAACTTCTTAGTTTCCTCTTGCCTCGGTCTTGCGCAAATTTTCTAATCACCAGTGAAACTACGTCGAGGTTGTACTCACCACGAAAGGTTCATAAAGTGCTCAGCGTCTATTTCTCTGTTTTGCTCGTCAGTTGCGGATTGGCCCTGGGTCTTGGACTGCCCTGGCTCAGCGTGCACCTCGAAAGAGCCCGCCAGCGTGAACGCGAACACGTAGCCGAGCTCTCCCGCCAACGTGCCCTCATCGCCGAGCATGAGGCGACGATCAAGGCCTATCGCCAGTTCGTCCGCAACGACCCCGAACCGGCCCTGAGCGCCAAGTGAGTTTTCACCCCGCGGCGGCGCCGCGGACGCGATCTGGCCGCCCCCGCTCAATGTCTGCTTGACTCTTTATCGGTTCAGCCCATCGCTGGACGGATGACAGGAGCGAAATGGAACTCAAGAACACTTCGGCCGTCGTAACCGGGGGCGCCTCGGGGCTCGGTGAAGCTACGGCGCGCGCGCTCAGCGCGCGCGGGGTCAAAGTGGTGCTCGCGGACCTCAACGACGTCGCGGGCGAAGCCATCGCCAAGGAGATCAAGGGCGCCTACGTGCACTGTGACGTGACCAACACCGACCAGGTCATCGCCGCGATCGAGGCCGCTAAGGCCATGGCCCCGCTGTGGAGCGCGGTGAACTGCGCGGGCATCGGTTGGGCGACGCGCACCATCGGCAAGGACGGGGAGTACGCCTCCGCGCACGATCTCGATATCTATCGCAGGGTGATCGAGATCAACTTGATCGGCACCTTTAACGTCTGTCGCCTGGCGGCCACGGCCATGAGTCACAACACCCCCGACGCCGACGCGATGCGCGGCGCGTTGGTCAACACCGCCTCGGTCGCCGCCGAAGACGGACAGATCGGACAGGTGGCGTACTCGTCCTCCAAGGGCGGGGTGGTCGGTCTCACCTTGCCCCTCGCGCGCGACATCGCCCCGATTGGCGTGCGCGCCAACTGCATCCTGCCGGGACTGATCGACACGCCGATTTACGGCTCGGGCCCTCAGTCCGATGAGTTCAAGGCGCGCCTGGGCGCCGGCGTGCTCTTCCCCAAGCGCCTGGGCTACGCCGAGGAGTTCGCGTCGTTGGCGGTGGAACTCTTGTCGAACAGCTACATGAACGCCGAGTCGATACGCATCGACGCGGGCATTCGAATGCAGCCTAAATAGTCTGCGTCGCCTAGATCTCGCGGGCCTCGGCCACGTTGTCAAAGCGCGCGAACTCCCCGCGCCAGGTCAAGTGCGCGGTGCGCGTGGGACCGTTGCGGTTCTTGCCCACGATGATCTCCGCGTCGGCCTTCATGTCGTTGGACACGTCGCCGTAGATCTCGGGTCGGAACAAGAACAGCACGACGTCGGCGTCTTGTTCCAGCGAGCCCGACTCACGCAGGTCCGACATCATGGGGCGCTTGTCGGCTCGTTCTTCGAGCTTTCTCGAGAGCTGCGAAAGCGCCACCACCGGACACTCGAGTTCGCGCGCCAAGATCTTTAGCGACCGGCTCATCTCCGAGACCTCGACCTGACGATTCTCCGCACGGCCCCGGGAACTCATCAACTGCAGGTAGTCGATGATGACCACGCCGAGGTCACCGTTCTGCTGCTTGATTCTTCGGGCCCGGGCCCGTACGTCCATGATCGTCAAGGCGGGATTGTCGTCGATGAAGACCTTGGCGGACTGCAGATAACCAAAGGCCTCGTGCGCCCGGTTCCAGTCGGCTTCGCTGAGGTCCCCGGTGCGCAGCTTCGAGGAGTCAATGCGCGCCGTTGAGGCGAGGATGCGCTCGGCAAGCTCTTGTCGGCTCATCTCCAAGGAGAAGAAGAGCGCCGGGCGGTTCACGACCGCGCCGACGTGGATCAAGATGCCCAACGCGAAAGCCGTCTTGCCGGTGGCCGGTCGGGCGCCCACGATGGTCATCGAACTGGGCTGGAGTCCTTGCAAAATGGCGTCGAGCGACCGGTAACCGGTCTCCAGGCCGTTGAGTTGACCCCGGGTCTCGCCGCGCTGTTCGAGGATGTCGGCCTCGTTCAGCAACAGTCGCTGCAGGGGCGACACCGAGTCCGCGCGCCGGTCGTCGCCGATGGCGTTGATCTTGCGCTCGGCCTCGTCGATGAGTCCGATGACGTCGTCGGTGGCGACGTACGCGTCGTCCACGATCTCGCCCGCCACAGAGATGAGCCGGCGTTGTTGGGCTTTCTCACGAACCAACTCGGCGTAGTGTTGCGCGTTGGCGGCCGAGGGCGTGTTGATCTGCAACGACGAAAGTACGGCCAGCTCGATGGCGACCGCGCCGCGCTCTTGAAGTTTCGCCTGCACCGTGACGTAGTCCACGGGCTCGCCGGCGTGCGCGAGCGCGATGATCGCACTAAAGATCTGTCCGAGCAAGGGGCGATAGAAATCCTCGGCCTGCACGTTCTCATAGGCGATGCTGACGGCGTCTTGGGACAAGAGCATCGCACCGATCAGCGACTCTTCGGCTTCGATGACACTCGGTGGCACGCGACCACCCGTCACGGCTCGCGGACGCTCGACGTCGATCTGTGTCATAAGACCCCAACGGTTGCCGACAAGGGCTGTGTGTCGCAAGAGCAACAACGTGGGGATAAGCCTGTGCCTAAAACGACCATTTTCCCATCATCACCGCGGGGTGTGACATGACGTCGCCGGGGCCATTGGCCCCGGCGACGCACGACTGGTCGTAGCGGCGTTACTTGGCCACGACCTCGACGTTCACGTTCGCCGTGACCCCCTCAAAGAGGGTCGCGGTCGCGGTGGCGCTGCCGACTTCCTTCAGGTGCTCAACAAGAGAAATAGCGTGACGATCGAGCGAAATGCCCGTGGCGCTTCGAATGACGTTCACAATGTCGGTCTCACCGATCGAACCGAAGAGCCGGCCATTGGCCGCGGCGCGCGCCTCGATGGTGAACGTCCTTTGCTCGA
>Ga0307374_10008601_pt1 | contig 15208 bp, 10 predicted proteins | sample OX3MG_FD_202532 | JGI IMG/M metagenome (GOLD analysis project Ga0307374, IMG submission 202532) | Soil microbial communities from Risofladan, Vaasa, Finland - OX-3 | ecosystem: Environmental > Terrestrial > Soil > Coastal area > Acid sulfate soil | place: Finland: Risofladan, Vaasa | collected... | reverse complement strand
CGAAAAAGATCGAGCGGTCCGCACGTGAGAATAATCCGCTCGTCGTCAAGCTCGGCGCCGATCCATCGACTCCCGATTTGCATATCGGCCATGGCGTGGTGCTCCGCAAGCTCCGCGCGTTCCAGGATTTGGGGCACCAGGCATGTCTTATCATAGGCGATTTCACCGCGATGATCGGCGATCCCTCCGGCCGCCAGAAAACGCGGCCCTTGCTTTCGAAAGAAGATGTTGCGAAGAACGGCGAAACGTATGTCGAGCAAGTAAGCCGCATTCTCGATCGTGATAAATTGAAAGTGCTTTACAATTCGACATGGCTCAATCCAATGACATTCGCCGATGTCATCAAGCTCGCGGCCAGTTACACGGTAAGCCAAATGCTCGAACGGAATGATTTCCATGAGCGCTTCAATAGCGAACTGCCGATTTCGCTCCACGAATTTCTCTATCCGCTCGCGCAGGGAATGGATTCCGTTGCCATCCACGCGGATGTTGAGCTGGGCGGGACCGACCAGAAGTTCAATCTTCTGGTTGGGAGGGAACTCCAGCGGCATTTCCACGAAGAACCGCAGTGTATTCTCACGATGCCGCTCTTAGAAGGCACCGATGGTGAGCGGAAGATGTCGAAAAGCTATGGGAACTCGATTAACTTCAGCGATTCGCCGGATGAGATGTTCGGCAAGACGATGTCGATTCCCGACACGATGATTTATCGCTACTTCGAGCTTGCAACGAGCGTGCCCGATCTTGCTGAAATTAAAGAGCAACTCGAAGATAAAAAAACTAACCCCCGCGATCTGAAAGTGCAGCTTGGGCAGGAAATCGTCCGCTCGTTTTATGGAGATGAAGCGGCGAGCGAAGCCTACGAAAAATTCCGCACGATGTTCGTGAATAAGGAAGTGCCGGAGGACATTGAGGAAATAACCGTTGACTCGAATTCTCCGATTTCCCTTGCTGATTTCATCGTTGCACATAATCTTGTCGCGAGTAAAAGCGAGGCGCGCCGGTTGATCGATGGCGGCGGGGTTTCTATCGATGGAGAGAAAGTTGTTGATAATAAGGCAACGTTCTTATCGAACCGGGAGGGCAAAGTTCTCAAAGTGGGCAAGAGAAAGTTTTTAAAGGTCTTAATAAAATGAGATATGACAAAGGCCCGCTCGGCGCACTCATGGACGAATACGAGCGAGCAGCCAATGAATATATTCGAGGGATCGGCGCAGTTGCGCCAGAGAGCTATGATCTTATTCTAAATCCAGATTCCGAAGATCCCGTGTCGTGCAAGGGGATTACATCGCATGTCATCGGCGCAGGCTATGGATACGCAAATGGAATTCGGATTGCCTTCGGAATGACGCTCGATGTGCCGGAGCAATATTATCCCGATCCATCAGAATGGCCTTCGCAGCCGGAAATTCCGCTCGCAGTTCAGGCGATGCTTGATTACACCATTCAAACGCTCGATGGTCATTGGTCCATGACCGACGATGAGATTAACGAGAAGTTGATCCCGATGCGATGGAAAGAACGCTACGACCTTGAAAGTCTGCTCGAACACGCCATCGTCCATATCCTGCGCCACCGGCGGCAGATCGAGCGGTTAACCAGTCCCGCTCGATAGCTTTATCCTTCCTCTCCCAAATCCGCGCGGGCCGGCAAGTCGATGAAGAAGGTAGTGCCTTGCCCCGGCTGGCTTTCGACGCGGATAGTTCCGGCCATATCGGTGATGGTCTTTTTCACAATCGCGAGTCCCAGACCCATGCCGCTGGTTTTAGTGGAGAAATTCGGATCGAACACTTTTTTCAGCGTCTCTTCCTGCATTCCGAATCCGGTATCGCGTACCTGAATATGGACCATGCCCTGATCGCTCCGGGCGCGAATGACAATTACGCCCCAGCCATCGATCGCCTGCACGGAATTCCGCAGCAGATTGACAAACGCGCGGCGCAATTCCTCTTCGTCCGAATGAACGCGCGGCAAATTTTTTGGAACGTCGATGATGAAGCGGATGCGGCTTCGCTCCGCATCGAATAGCGCGACGGCACTATCGGCCACGGTGCGAATATCGACCGCACCCCACCGGCGGCGAGGCATCGCGCCGAAGTGCGCGAACTCGGTTGCGATGCGCGTGAGCACGTCGATCTGTTCGCGCATGGTGCGTATAACGCGGCGAAAGATCGTGTTGAAATTCGGGTCTTTCGCTTCGTGCGCATGCTCCAAATGCTGGACCGAAAGCTTCATCGGCGTGAGCGGATTTTTGATCTCGTGCGCAACCTGCCGGGCCATTTCCTTCCATGCCAGTTCCCGTTCGGTCTGTGCGACGATCTCGCGGCTCCTTTCCAGCTCGCGCGTCATCGTATTGAAGGCATGCATTAAATCGCCGATCTCGTCCTCGCGTGTAACCGGAATAGAAGTTTGGAGCTTGCCTTGCGCAATGCGCTCGGTGGCGCGGATAAGTTCCAATATGGGCGAAGCTACCCGCGCCGCGAAAAGCGCACCGATGCCAAGCAGCACGAGGCCGAGCGCTGCGAACGTTCCATAGATAAAGCTGGTGGTCCGCGCGATTTCCGCTTCAATGCGCGGCTGTTCGTCCATTGTAGCGAGGGCGAGCACGGCGAGCAGCCTGGAACCATTCGCGCTCATCACCGGCTGATAGCCAACGTCATACGCCTGGGCGCCAATCTGGACTGGCTCGGTAAAAAACGCGCGCGCGCCGAAGATCACCTCACGCACTGCGGTCGAATTGAGTGTGGAAGAAAGGAACGAAGACTCATATAACTCCGGCCGGCTACTCGCTTTCAGGCGGCCGGTTGCATCGTAAACACTGAAATCCCTTCCTATCACCTGCGAGAGATAATCGACCTGGGACTGAAGCCCGCCATTAGCAAGCGATGTCCCCGCATTCTCGATGGACTGCGTCATCCGGTCTTTTATTACCGCGGCGTCGCGAGTCAGGCGATCCTGCTCTTCGACTTGCGCGCGCTCGGCGAGCAGGCTCCGCGTCACATTCGTTACAACGACGAGCGGCACGAGCGCGATCACGAGCACGATGAGAAAAATTCTGTCGCGGAAATGAAGCGTGAACCGAACGCGGCGTGTCGCGACCTGACGAACGAGCAGAAGTACAATCACGATGAGCGCGCCATACAATAGGCCGATGGCATTCAGCCGGAGCGCGAATTCGAGCGTGCTCGCGTAGGAGGGTTCCGAAACGCTGACCGTCACGACCGTCGGGATTTCGCCCGGCTTTGGCTTCGCTGTCGCGCGATAATAGAGCGTTTGGTAATGAATTCCTCCGATCGAAGTCGTTTCCCAAAGACTTCTATGCGCGAGCAGTTGTCTTTGAATACCAGGCGGGATCGATGCTGGCACATCGAGTGAGGGGCTGTTTGTCAGCCGCCGCAAATTAGGCCGGTACTGCGCCACGATGAAGTGGCTGCTCGCTTCGGGATTCGTCGCCACGCCATTCGATCCTGGGAGGAGTGGGATGTTCGCTCGCGTAGTGACCAGCGCCGGAAGCTCACTCCAAAGCGAGATCGTTACGAAGAGCGGCCGTGCCGTAACGTTCGTTTGCACGGTGGAAGGCTTTGGAAGTGCCGGCTTTTGCGAGGCCAAAACTTTTACTACCGCGGAGGTCGTATCGTGCAGTAGAAGTCCGCCGATAATAGCCGGTGCTCCGGAACTCGTGAACGAGGGAATCAGATGAATCGCCGGCGCGGAGGAATCCGAACGGCGCAGGTCGAGTAATTCGGAATCGAGCGCGGGCCGAACGCGATCGAGTTCGGAAACAGCGCCGAGCGTGGCAAAATGCGATTCGCGAACGCCGTTAGAATTGTAAACATCGATGGCCGCATTCCAGGCCGGATGCTGCCGCATTCCGCCCATCCAGATCAGGAATGCTTCGTCGCGAAGCGCGGACGTATCGTGGCCGCCCATCTGCCATTCGCGAAGATGTTTTCCCGCGGTCGCGAGAAGTTGGCGCGCGGTATTCGTCAGCTCCGGCGTATCGACTTCCGCGTTTTCGAGGACCACTCGGCGCGCTACTTTTTCATCGCCCACTAATTGTTTTGTTGCGATGAGCGGGCTCATAATAACCGCGCTTGCTCCCAGAATAAATAAAATGGAGCGGCTCGAACGCGGCAGGCGATAGAGAAACGAAGGCCCATGATCCAATGGGTCGGGGACGGAAGCATCGATAATGATAACCGGCAGGCTGACGAGAAACGTGAGCGCGGTGAGCGCGGCGCGATACAGCAGGCTGGTATCCGAAAACGCGAATTGATCGAATAGGACGACTGCCCCGGTCAGGAACAGGATCGTGAGCAACGAGCCAAGCGTAATTCTTCGCCAAACATGCAGATAGCGTGAGGTAAGTTCGATGGCGGCGCGAATTCCAAAGGTAATAGTTAAGGCGGCAAGAAAAAGGTAGGTTACGCCAATTCCCAGAAAGGCAAGCAGCATCATGAGCGTGCTTGGGGCCGGCAACACTTGCTCGATACTAAGGTACCGCAACGAGCCATCGCGGACGAGCGCCTCGATGACCGTGCTAAGTCCATCGATGAGCAATTGGACCGTTATCGCGGATGCCACCGCTTGTCCCAGGAGCACTATTGGCGGCTCTCGCCGCTTTTTCTCGCCATTTCGTTCCCCGGACTCATCGCGGATGAGCCGCTCCCGAGGCATCCAGATGATCCAGAGCATCACGGCCACCGCGGTGGTGAATACGCTGGTGATAAATAGCTCCAGGGGATTGGCCGCGATTCCAAACATACCGGCGAAGGAAAAAGCCGCCTGGTCCTGATATTGGGAACCGAATAATTTTGCACTCGCGCCAAGCAGGATCAGTCCAATTCTCACGAGGAATAACGAGGCAACAACAAGAATAGAATACGCCAGGCCCGCCGCATTCGGACGTGGGCCGGCGGGAACTTCCGCAATAGTTACCAACAGCCAGAGGAGCAGGGAAAAAAGAGCGAGGCTGAGTGCAAATTCCCAGAGGCCATGAAGAAATCGAAATTCGGGGGAAGCCACGATTTGCGGCGCGCGGCTGATCGAAAGGGTGCCTACGAAACTTTGTGGATCGGAAGGCGAGGCAAGCAGGCCCTCCCGCACCCATGCGTTATCCGGATGTGCCGCGCCCGGCCGTTCGCCGAATCTTACCGAAACCGCTCGGCCGGCAAGCGAAGGAATATCCTCGATGAAATTCGTGGCCGGACTGTTTGCCAGCGGTTCCTTGGTCGCAAGTTGTTGCTTTGCCGCAATGTATGCTATCGGTAACCCATCTTTCGAAACAAGCTTTTGGATCGAGATGAGATCGGCATAGATCGGACCATTTTCGAGTAAGACGCCGCGATCGTGGCTCGGAAGCCGCATCGCCTCGCTCAGGACCGTGTCGAATCCGAACGTGGCGGCGACCGGCGTGTTCCATGCCAAAAGTTTTCCGTCGGCGGAATAAACGGCAAAGCCGCGATTGGCCACGCTTCCTTGTGCCGAAGCATCGCTATAGAGCGTGCTATCCGGAAGCCGCGCTGCAAACTCGCGATTACGCTGGCTGAGTAGTGCGAAGAGTTCTGCCGTGTTCGGCCCCGCAAGCGCCGCGGTAATCGTGGGATCTGCCGCAAGCCAGTTGCGCGCAGAGTCGAGCGTGGTAGCAATGGCCGTGAGCCGGTTCTGGACGCTGCTCGTAACTTCCGGAATGCTCCATGCTTCCTCGCTCCGGTCGTTTCCGGTGGCGTATAGCAGCCATTCCCCTACTGCTCCCGCTATGGAAAGAACGACTAATGCTACGAGAAAGCGTTGGAACCGCGCGGGCGGCACCGGAATCCGCCGGAAACTTTCCGGCCACAGAATCCTTCCCGCGCGCCGAACGCCCCGCGCGCCAAGCGAACGCGCGCGCGAAAACACCATACGTATGAAACGGGCGAGATTCACCAATAGTATGAATACCGCCGGGAGCCGCTACGTTCCATCCCGAAACAGGCGAAGCGCTGTTAAGCTCAGAAAAATGATCGATTCAATAGATGTTTCCTAAATAAAACGGGTGCCCATAATGCGCAGATAATCGCTATTCCTATCCAAACTTTCTTGCGTGTTATTTCCAGCGCCTTCCATGCCGGAGCGCGTTCCGCCACGAGATTGATAGTGAGGAAGTGGACTTCGCCGAAGGCAACCAGCTATCACTATGTGAAAAACAGGCGTGTTGATTAAGTTCATAATGGCCGAGTTTGCCTGCGCACGACGTTTGCTGAAACTGAGCGGGAAACTGGCGTAATAGTTGTTGCAACGAATAGAATTTAGGATGAATACTGCCATGAAAATCTTCACTCACACGAACGAGAAATTAATCAGCACGGCGCTGCTGGTGCTACGTATCGCGCTTGGCGTTATCTTTTTCGCGCACGGTTCGCAAAAAGTGCTCGGCCTCTTTGGCGGAAAGGGCCTCGATGCAACGGCGGCGATGATGAGCCAAATGACCTCCATCCCCGCGTGGCTTTTTTATGTTTCCGCGTTTGCGGAATTATTAGGCGGCATCGGGATGGTGCTCGGCCTTTTCACGCGGTTCTGGGGAGTCGCGCTCCTCATTAATATGCTGGTCGCGGTTTATTTCGTCCACCTTCCGCATGGCTTCTTCGCGCCGATGGGATTCGAGTTCCCAGGCTCGCTCGCAATGACGGCCCTCGCGCTCACGCTTGCGGGTCCTGGCCTGTTCAGCCTCGATTATCTTCTCTTTGCTTCGCCGGCCAGCACCGCGAAGCCTCGTAATGAGCAGCCATTTAAAGTTCCGAGCGGCACCGCGCAATTCCGGCCAACAGCATAGTTTCCTACATCAGGTATCCCTAAGGAAACTCTGAGGTAAATTCAAATCTGGATTCCCGCCTTCGCGGGAATGACAAGATGTATCGTTTTTGTCGCTTCGCGCCCTGATTCCTAACCCTGTCATTCCCGCGAAAAGCATCGCCGACGATGCTTGCGGGAATCCAGACTTAATCAGCGATTTCCTTAACCGGAAGCTCTTCGAATGTAGCTAAGATATGCGTCCGGCCTCTGAAATCGACAGCGACCACCTGCGATGGCCTCTCTTCGGTAGCTTTTGCAAAGACCAATCGCAAAGCTTCCTCTTGAAGGGGGATACTACAAGCTACTTCTGTACTGGTTTCCGCATGACGGTAAATGTGCCAGGAAGATTGGTATTCCGAGAGAGTATATGTTATCATTGTGAATACTATTGTTCAGCAATTCTCACGCCGGTGAGTTATACTAAAAGGTTACCAATTATTAACTCATCCTTTCATTCGCGCGAAGAAAATCTCCCTGTTTGGTGGCACCCTTTTAGTTTAACATAAAGAAAAGTATTTAGCTTAACATTTCGATTTCATCACCATTTTGGATATGACACCTGAAAACCGTAAAAAGCTCGCCGAGCTCATCGAGTTCAGAAAGAACGAAATTCTCGAAGCTTGGCGCGGACGGATACGGCCGATCCTCCAGGAGCGGAACCTCGAGACGCCGGCACTGAACAACGAGATGCCGGATTTTTTGACCGAACTCGCCCGAAAAATCCGCGATGTCGACACGCCCCACTCCTGGAACGAACAGGTGAATAACGAAGAGAAGGTCAGCCGCACGGCCACCAGTCACGGCAAGCAGCGATTCGAAGTGGGATACGATATCGTCGAAGTGCTGAAGGAATATGGGATTCTGCGAGAGGTGATCATCGACTTAGCGGAAGGGGAGTCGCTTGTCATTGGCGGGAAGGGGGGACATGTCTTAAATTTCACCTTCAATAAAGCGGCTGCCGTTGCGGCCGAAGTATTCCAGCGCGAAAAAGAGATCGAAGCGCAGCGGCGGCGAAAGGAATATCTCGCCTTCGTTATGCACGATCTCAAGACGCCGCTGAACGCGATCATGATCGCCGCGCAAGTGATCGAAGGAAATCCCGACAACGCGAAACTCGTCGATGAAATGATTCATATCATTCTTCGAAGCGGCGGGCAGCTCGATGAGTTTATTCAGCAAACGATCAAAAATGAAAAAGCCGACGTATCGGAAGGAGCGGAAGATCTCGTCCCGCGAAATTTCGAACTTTGGCCACTCGTGCAGTCGGTGATCGAAGAGCAAAAATTAATCGCGGAAGATTCACACACAAGCATTCTCAATCTTGTCCCGGCTAACCTTACGGCTTATGCCGACGCGGTTGCGATGAAAACGGTCTTTCGAAATCTTATCTCGAACGCCATCAAATATGCGCCGGGCGGAAAAATCGTGATCGGCGTAACGACCTCGCGTCACGATGCGATCGAGTGTTGGGTACGCGATACGGGCGCGGGCATCCCACCCGATCGACTTAAAACTATTTTCGAAAAAGGCACGCACGATCCCAATAAAAAAGGGAGCACGGGATTGGGACTTGCGATGGTCAAAAAAATTGTCGAGGCGCATGGCGGCAACGTCACGGCGGAAAGCAAAGTTGGCGAGGGAACCACGTTCCGCGTCGTGCTGCCGATGAAGAAGGCCCTTACTTCTAACGTCGCTTTGGATGGCCAGGAAGAGCGGATTAATCGCAGCGTTGCCGTTCCGTAAGATTGCGGAGAGGGCGAGATTCGAACTCGCGATAGCGATTAAACTATGACGGTTTAGCAAACCGTTGCCTTCAGCCACTCGGCCACCTCTCCAAAAAGCCCCCTGTATTTGCGGATTCGCCTCAACGCACTCGAAGTGAACTTCGTTCTAAAAAAGCAGTATTGAAACTTTCCGGGATTCATGCCAAGGCTTGAGTGTTCTATGGATGATTCAAGGAATCGTTCTCATACATCACTCGTAAATCCCAATAATCTCAGTCAAGGTGGCACCAGAAACCCGTTCCGGCTGGAGGAACACGCAGCCGATCCAGCGCGAGTCGATTACCGTGCGTCATTTTTACGAATCGACGCGCGAGCGTTTTCGCCTTACGCTGCTCGCCGGCGAGGGCGGACTCGATAATCTTATCACCGATAAGAGCCTGCATCGTCCCGGTCTGGCGCTCGCGGGATATGTCGGACTTTTCACGTATCACCGCATCCAGGTTTTTGGCAACACGGAAATTTTTTACCTCCGCTCGCTTTCCATCGAAGATCGGATCAAGGCATTTTCAACGCTCGCCGGATTCGCGATTCCCTGCATCGTGATTACCAGCGGGCACGATATCGTCCCGGAATTGCTAAAAATATGCGACGAGCGAAAAATCCCCGTCTTCGTCTCGAAATACGAGACGACGAAAGCCGTCTTCTTTCTCTCGGATTTCCTCGAGGACCAATTCAATCCGCAGACCGTCATTCATGGCGCCTTCGTCGATGTCTATGGCGTGGGCGTGCTCTTCGTCGGCCATAGCGGCATCGGCAAATCGGAGGTCGCGCTCGATTTGGTCGAGCGTGGACACCGGCTCGTGGCGGATGACGTAGTAATGGTCACCCAAAAAAGCGAGAACATACTCATGGGCGCGGGCACGGACCTCGTGCGGCATTTCATGGAAATCCGCGGGCTGGGCCTCATTAACGTGCGCGAAATGTTCGGCATCCGCGCGATCCGGTTTCAGAAGCGTATTGAAGTGGTCGTCGAACTTGAAGAATGGCATGCCGACGGCGAATACACCCGCACCGGCCTCGACGAATCGACCGTGCAGATTTTGGGCGTCGATGTCCCCCATGTGCGGCTGCCCATCATTACGGGAAAAAATATCACGGTGATCGCGGAAGTCATCGCGCTCAATTACTTGCTCAAACATTATGGTTATGATGCGAGCAAGGAATTCGCCGCGAAGCTCGAACAAATCCTGCAAAAGAAAGCGGCCGAACAAACCTCCCACGGCGGGGATAGGGTCATTCCCTATTTCGAGCATGATTTCGAATAAAACCGGAAACCCGAATTACGGTGATTTATTTCTGGTTGCGTTGATGGTTTTTTGAATGTCTTCGGTTTTTGCGCGCGAATAACAACTATAGATAGCCAGCAATTTAAAAGAAACCAAATGGTTCAGCCCAAACGTTTATATTGATACCAATATAATTGGCATCAATCTTTTATGGCAGATACCGATCTTTCAGAAATTTTGGATGCGCTGCGAACGCTCGTCCATGCGCTCCAGGCCGGCTCGCGAAGCTCGGAGGAGCGCGTCGGCCTGACAGGAGCCCAGCTCTTCGTGCTCGAAAAATTGCACGCGGTCGATTCGATGACCGTGAACGAACTCGCGGCCGCTACCCACACGCGGCAGAGCACGGTGTCGGTCGTGGTTTCCAAGCTGGTGAAAAAAGGAATGGTATTACGCGTGCGCTCCACGGAGGACGCGCGCATCCAAAAGCTGTCCATTACCAGGCGAGGCAAATCCAAACTCGAACGCGCTCCGGAAACCGTCCAGGACCGATTGGTGCAAACGTTAAAAAAAATGCCGCGCATGAGCCGAATCAAGCTTGCCTGGGGCCTCGAATATTTAATCGTGGAATCCGGGCTCGCTGGCATTAAAGCTGAATTTTTTCTGGAGAATAATAGGAAGTCGGATGAACGCCGCATTAAGTGAAAAATTCACAAAAGTAAAGACGCCGCCCAGCCTGGCAATAGCGGATACACGGCTTCTCTTTATGACAGGCCTTGCCGTGATTATCGGCATTGCTTCGGGAATTATTTCGCAGATCGTGGTCGCCATGATCGGCTTTGTTACGAATCTCTCGTTTTTCGGCACCCTCTCGACGCACTTCTCCTCGCCAGCGAATAATCATCTTGGCTGGTGGGTCGTCGCGGTTCCGGTCCTTGGTGGAATTATCGTCGGTTTCATGGCGCGCTATGGCTCGAAGGCGATTCGCGGCCACGGCATTCCCGAAACGATGGAGCAAGTGCTGCTGAACCAAAGCCGCATCCCGCCGCGCATTACGATCCTGAAGCCTCTTTCGGCGGCGATCTCCATCGGAACCGGCGGGCCATTTGGCGCGGAGGGGCCAATCATCGCGACGGGCGCAGCGATTGGCTCGCTCGTCGGCCAACTGCTAAAAACGACCGCCGACGAACGCAAGGCGCTCCTTGCGGCCGGCGCGGCGGCCGGCATGGCTGCAATCTTCGGCTCGCCGGTATCCGCAGTGCTGCTCGCGATCGAATTGCTCCTCTTTGAATTCCGCGCGCGTTCCTTTATTCCCGCCGCCGTCGCCGCCGTTGCAGCAACAGCAGTCCGAATTTTCTTCGATGGATTAAAGCCGATTTTCGCTATGCCCAATTTGCCCACGCCGACGGAGGGCGCCATAGCGACTTACGTGCTCATCGGAGCCGCCGTCGGACTCGCTTCCGTCTGGGTTACGCGCGGCGTCTATTGGATCGAAGACGCATTCGAGAAATTGGAGCATGGCCGGCTTAAAATTCATTGGATGTGGTGGCCGGCCATTGGCGGTGTGTTCGTTGGAGTGATCGGATATTTCGTTCCGCGAACGATGGGCGTGGGATACGATAATATCGCGGGCTTTCTCAATGGCTCGTTCACTACGGAAGCGCTGATCTTACTGGGCGTATTCAAATTAATTAGCTGGGCTGTGGCCCTTGGAAGTGGAACGTCGGGCGGAACGCTCGCTCCCCTTTTCACCATCGGCGGCGCGCTGGGATATGTGATCGCCGTGGGAATTCATCTTGTGTTCCCTAACATCGCAATCGATCCCCGCATGGCGGCCCTCATCGGAATGGCGGCAATGTTTGCCGGAGCATCGCGCGCGCTGCTCGCTTCCGTTATTTTCGCCTTCGAAACCACGCTGCAATCCTCCGGGCTTCTGCCGCTTCTGGGCGGCTGCGCCGGAGCCTATCTCATTTCGATTACGCTGATGAAGCATACGATCATGACCGAAAAAATCGCGCGGCGCGGGCTGCACGTCCCTTCCGAATATGCCGCCGATCATCTGGCGCGCGTACTCGTCCGCGATGCGGTTTCCCGGCCCGCGATCACGCTTCGGCACGATCAGACAGTGGCCGATGCCCGCCTCTGGCTTCGCTCCGGCACTGCCGGTACACCGCATGGCGGATTTCCGGTGCTCGATGAGCAGGGAGAGCTTGCCGGCGTAGTTTCCCGCAAAGAAATTTTTTCCAGCGACCAAAATCTGGAGGTCACGGTCGCCTCGCTCCTGCACCGCGCGCCTGCGGTGGCATTCGAGGATAACACGCTTCGCGAAGCCGCCGACCTGATGGTCATGGAAAAAGTCGGACGCCTGCCCATCGTGCTTCGCGAAGACCCGCTGCAAGTCATTGGCATGCTCACGCGCAGCGATCTCCTGCACGCGCACCAATCGCGCTTAGAAGAAGAGCACGAAGCATTTCAAACGATTCCCATTTCGCTCTGGCGGAAAACCTGAGCCCCGATTGAACCCGAATTACGCGGATTGGATGGATTTTCAGGATTAGTATTGCCACATAAAAATTTATTATCATTCTTCATGGTTGCTGGCAAGTAGAGATTTTGCCGCAAATTTTTTTAAAGAGTCCTTCGCAATTTAGTTTTTTTAATGGTTCGATTAATGTTTCGCAAAAACTTATTTTCTCCGATAGTAATCCAGAAAATCCATCCAATCCGCGTAATCCAGGTTTGGGTTGGCCTGCGGCTTGCACTAAACTCCATAATGTTATCCCAGGTAAGTATCGAAGAATTGAAGAAATCGCTCGCCGGACCTCGCCCACCGAAGTTAATCGACATTCGCGAGCCGGAGGAATATGCCCGCGGCCACGTGAAAGGCGCGGAATTGATTCCGTTGCCGCAACTCGCAAAAGAAATTCACAGGAAATATCCGAACAAACATGTCCCCGTGGTGCTATATGACGATCTCGGGGTCCGCTCACACCATGCCGCGCGCCTGCTCCGCGCATTAGGATATTATAATGTGAAGGAAGTCATTGGCGGCTATGCGACCGCGCTGGGCAACTGAACCAACCGGGATTACGCCGATTCAAACCTGGATTAGGCTGATCCTTCGGCAAGCTCAGGACAAGCTTATTTCTGATTGGGCTGATGGATGATATTTTCAAGAAAGCGATAAAAAAGCCTCGCAAAATGCGAGGCTTTTTAGAAAAGATAAATAATTGTTCTTACCGATTCACCGTGATTTTGCCATCGGCTTTATAATCGCCGGCGGTAAGCGTATAGATATAGGTTCCATTGGCAAGATGCGAAGCATCGAAGGGCGCGGTGTAATGCCCGGCGCCTTGTTCGCGGCTTACCAGCGTCGCGATCTTCCGGCCCATAACGTCGCGCACGATAAGTGTGACGTACCGGCTATCCGGAAGCGTGTAGCCAATCGTGCCCGCATCCGATAGAAGTGGATTCGGATACGCCGGATTGAGGGAGCAGGCATTCGTGGGCGCCTGATCGTTTACGCCGGCCGTACCGTAGAACCAATTCATGATTGATTGCACGACAGCATCACGCTTGGAAGCGGTGATTCCGCCGAGTGCAAAGGAAGAATAGAAAACTTTGCCGCCATTGCTGGTTGCTCGGGTGGCGATGGTATCGCCAGCGGGATCGATGAATACCCCATGTGAACTATCGTCTACAGAATAGATGGTTTGTGTAACTCCCGTGGATGTCACTGTAATCCTACCGGTTACAGCGCTTCCAATCGGATCCCCCGCAACGCCAGTGACTGATGTATAGCCGCCGTTTGTAGCGCTGAGATTTTCAAAATGAAAGACGTTTTGCATCCATTGGTCCGTACCCTGATATCCATAGCTGGGATAAAGCGAGGAATAGAGATAGGGAAAAGTGGGAGACTCCAGAATGAAATTGCCGCCACCATTCAAAAAGTTAGTTATGAGACTGGTATCGGTAAAATAATTGATCCCGGCATTTTGACCATCATCGTAAATTACGGTTTTAAATTGCGACCAATCGTTGCTGGCTCCGAGCCCAAAAAGTTGCTCGAAACTTTCCGAGCTAATAATTCCCGTCGCTCCATATCCTGTTTTGGCGACCGATGCCTGAAGCTGATTGATCAAGGCAAGATCGGCCGAATTAGGTTCGGTCCATTGATTCACAACGGGGTGTTGAATATTTGCACCGAATGCCGTTTCAGCCCCGCCACCGATGCCAATCGTATCGGCGGTGTGAAAAAGAATGCTGTAATCCGTTACGGTCACAGCCGGCCCATTCGAAGCGACCGAAGCGGTCAATGTTATGGACCCATTAGCAGGAATCGTGACAGAGCTATCGGTTCCCAATGTAACCCCGCTAAGAGCGATGGAGTAAGTTCCCGGTGTCTTTAACCCCGTGGAAATAAATATCTTTTGGGATGAGCTTGAATTATTTGTGAGTGTATAATTGGCCGTGGAATTGGAATTTCCCGCGATAACAGGCATAGGTCCGCTGAAAGCACCATCACCAATAACGGAAATCGCCGGCTCGTCCCAAGCCGATTGATACACCGGTTTCGATGTTGTCCCGGATGCTCCAGCGGATTGAATGAATGCCACGGCATCGAGCATCGAAGCGTTCCATGATGATTTTAGGAGCGTCGCATATCGATAGGTCTGAGTGGTATTCGTCGCCTGGGAAAAGGGATTATTAATGGCTCCGTCAGTTGCTAAAGCCGGAATAGGTGTACGGACTACATCCGTATGGAATTGACGACCATTCGCGCCATGATACGGAATGAATCGTTCTGCAACGACTACTCCGAGATTCAAATCGGTCGCGCTCGGCTGCGTCGCACCGGTTGTTACCGTAACCCACACAACCACGCTGTCACCGATAATGGAATGCTTCACACTCATTTGGTAATAATTCTGCATTGCGGCCAAATAGGTCGAGGCAGAATCGTTGAGCGGCCCCGCGCTCCATAGATATTTGCTGAACAGGTTTTCGTTCCCCTGCATGTAAATAGAAGGGATTCCCTGTACTCCGTAATAATTTGCACGCTCAACCATGGTATTATTTGTGAAAGGATCCTCGCCTGGAATAGGATAATCTTGATGCCATTTCAGGACGCAAATTTTATCCGCGCTTTGTTGCTCGAAGAGTTCGATTTGGGGATCGGTCTCCGCGCATGGCGGACAATTGGAACTATTAAATTCCTCCACAAGCACATGGTTGCCCTGCGCGTAAGCTGCACTCGCATAGGATGCAAAAATAATGGCGGCTAAAAACAGTAGTAATCGTTTCATGACGGTTATTGATGGTTCGTTGAAGAGAGCACCCTATCTTTCGAAAAAGATGGCCTCCAGAGTT
>Ga0307374_10008600_pt1 | contig 15208 bp, 21 predicted proteins | sample OX3MG_FD_202532 | JGI IMG/M metagenome (GOLD analysis project Ga0307374, IMG submission 202532) | Soil microbial communities from Risofladan, Vaasa, Finland - OX-3 | ecosystem: Environmental > Terrestrial > Soil > Coastal area > Acid sulfate soil | place: Finland: Risofladan, Vaasa | collected... | reverse complement strand
TCGTTCCGCCGGATAGTCCGCCGTCGTCGTAGGCGGTCTTGACCAGGCGCCACCCTTCACCAGCCTGGCTCTTGATAAACGCCTCGCAGGCCTCGCGCTGGGCCTGCAACGAATTGAAGTCCTGTTCCAATCCCTCTTCCGAGGACTTGCGGGTATAGATCGCGCAGCGCCTGATCGGGTTGCTAGTCATTGACCGCCTACTTTGCTCGACCCTTTAGGCCGAAGAACAGAGGCCCTGACCAGCGGGTGCCCGGAAGCCATCGACTCACCTCGGCGGGTGGTGGCGAAAGTCGAATTCCATTGCGGAGAATTGTTTCCCCGGGTCGGCTTCATCGTGACCAATCTTGGGACTCCAAGCCGGGCGGTGGTGCGGTTCTACAACAAGCGCGGGAGAGCCGAGCAGTGGATCAAGGAGAGTAAGCAGGCGGTCGCGATGATGCGGCTAAGCTGTCACCGCTTTCGCGCCAACCAGGTGCGGCTGTGGCTGAGCCTGATCGCTTATAACCTTGGGAACTTGTGGCGACGGCTGGCGCTGCCCGCGTCAATCGGGAAGTGGTCGCTAACAAGCTTGCAGCAGCGATTGGTGAAAACCGGCGGGCGTTTGATAAAGCACGCACGTTACTACTGGTTGCTGCTGGCGGAGAGTCACCTGACCCGGCGGCTGTTTGCCGGCATGCTGCGGAAAATCGCGGCGCTGCCGTCGCCGGCGGGATAAAGTGAGCGCAAAGCGGAGCAGACTTTGATGACGACGCCGGACATGCAAGCGGAAGTGTCGCCAGAATTGATCGGGAAAACAGCATCTCAGCGGTCGGGAGCCCCCCAGACGCGAAACCGGCCCCTCGCCACACCACTGGGAACACTGCGCACCGAAATCGGCTAGAGTCTTGCAGAGGAAAGCCGTTCTATCTATAGAACGAGTTGGATTTGGAAAGCCAAAAAGGAAATCCCGGTTCAGCTGAAATGGGCAGACAGGTAGCTGTCGTGCTTTACGTGGTGGCGATGGCAGCCGTCATAGTCGTTGTAGATTTCGTGTTCTTCAGAAACCGATTCTGGGAACGCCTGACAGTGAATATTGGCATTGTCTTGGTGTTCGCAGCTTTCTACTTGAGATTCCTCAGGCGTCCATGAACAAGGCGCGATAGCGTGTAACGGAAACTGCCACATTCAAATGCTCGAAGCTGTTCCTGTCGAAGACGTTATTCCTCGCTAATACTTCTGTCGCTGCGGAAGTTGAAAATAGAGAGCCATCCACGATGCTTGGTACGCAAGCCGCCGAAACGATCGTTTGCGGAGCGTGTCCGCGTGGTGCGGCCGGGCGTGATGGCAAGTTCAGCCGCTCGAACGGCATGGTCAACGCCGCGAATTCGTCGGTGCTCGCCGACCTCGGCAATGCGCCTTCAGATGCTTAGGCAGTTGATCGTCGCGATGATCAACGCACAGAACGTGGCAGTTGCCAATGCGGTCAATCGGCAAGCCGCCGAAGATGCCAGCGCGCAGCGCTGGTTAAGTGGCGGACCGACCATTCCGTTTTCCGCTACGATGCCCGCGAACGGCGTCAACGCGGGTCTCGCTATCACCCGAGGACAACAATGAAGAGACTCGCGTTCTGCCTGATCGTCACGGCCCTCGTTATCGTTGGCTGCCGGAACAAATCGGGCGAGCAAGGGAACGCAGCACTGGCCGCGCTCAAATCACCTAATCCTGACGAAAAATACGGATTCACTTTTTGGAGTGATCAGTTTCAGCACAAGACCGACGTCTGACAGCAGGCGCTCGCTTTCTGCAGCGAACCAGATCACAGGTCTTTCATAAACTGTCAGGCGGTGCAGGCCGTTACCGCGCCGTGCATGCCGTTCTCAGCGACAATGCCTGGCAACGGCCCTCATCGGGGGCTTCTATCGACGCCGCCTGTCCCTGCCGAAAATCCGATCTGAACGGAAACTTGAGCATGGGCGCGAGGGAGAATCGTTCGACTGCGATCAGGCGGGGGCAGCTGCGACCGAAATCGCACACAGCTTCCATCCGAACCAGAAGGAACAGTGTTCGATCAAGAAAGGCGTGCTCGATGTCGCACCGGTCGGTGCGACGGCATCAACGGTGAGTGCGAAGAGTCACGCCGCGAGGCGCTGATAACGATAGTGCAGTCCACCGACTTTCGGAATGGCGATCACTTTGCCGCTGGTCGGCGGTTGTATTGGACGGGGCTCCGGACAATCCTTGTCCATTGAAAGATGGGTCCGGGTGCCGTGGTAATAATCGACGTAAGACGAAAGCACCCGCCGCAGATGGCGCTCATTGAAGATGACGAGGTAGTCCAGACACTCGCGGCGGATCGAACCGATGACCCGCTCGACGTAAGCATTCTGCCAGGGGGAGCGTGCTGCAGTTATGACCTCGACGATGCCTATCGCTTCGACCCGTCGGCGGAAGTTCGTCCCATACGAGGCGTCACGATCGCGCAGCAGATAGCGCGGAGCGGTGTCCCACGGGAACGCCTCGGTTACCTGCTGCGAAAGCCAGGTTGCCGTGGGGTGCTCGGTGACATCAAACGGCACGATTCTCCTGCGATCGTGGGCCAGGATGATCATCACATACAAGAGCCGAAACGACGCGGACGCAACCACGAACATGTCGATGGCGGCGATTCCCGCAGCCTGATTGCGTAAGAAACTACGCCAAGTCGGCGAAGGCCTTCCGATGCGTCGCACCATGTACTTGCCGACCGTTGCCTGGCTGACCTCAATGCCGGGCTTGAGGATCTCGCCATGGATACGTGGCGCGCCCCACAACGGGTTAGCTCTGCTCATCCGCCGGATCAGATCACGGACATCGCGCTCCGCCCGCGGCCGTCCCGCCCGTGAACGCCACCGCCAGTAGAGCCGGAAACCTGCGCGATGCCACTGAACCACGGTCGCTGACTTGACCAGCACCATAACTTCCAGACAGCGCGGCCATACACGATAGAGCCAGACCCAGAGCAGGCGGTCCAGCGATGTAAGCTTCGGACGACTGGGCCGCTGGCGCCGCAAAACCGCCAACTGATGACGTAGCGCGACGATCTCAAGTTCCAGCGCAGCCCTGCTGCGGAACCTGCAAGCCAACAGTGAAGAGAGCGCCGTGATGAGTGCGAGCATGCCGGCCAGCCTACGGCGCCGTCGCTCAAAACTCTAATGGTTTCCTCACTTTTGGAATTTTCAGCAGCTACAAGTATGAGCCGGCGCGGCGATTGCTGGGACAACGCGGTCGCCGAAAGCTTCTTTGCCAGCCTCAAGCTCGAACTCGTTTACCAGGTGCAATGGCGAACCCGCGCCGAGGCGCGCACGGCTATCTTCGAATATCTGGAGTTGTTCTATAACCGCCGTTGCCGACATTCGTCGCTCGGCTACCTGAGCCCGGTTGAATTCGAACGGCGAAACCTGCAGCTATTAGCTGTCTAACCCGGGTGTCCACCAACTCGGGGCAAGTCCACATGCCTCGCGCAGGCAGGACAGAAATTCGAGCAACTGGCGGTTCGCCTCGGCAGGCCCTCTTGTTAAGAACGAATGATTGCGGATTCAAGTCAGAAATATTTCGGAAGCGGTAGTCTATCGCACCAACGAGCTAAACGAAGCACCTGGGCAACTTATGTCGATGAACCGAGCCGTCAACAAATTCGCCGCCAGCGGAGGCCGAGCTAAAAGGACACTCAACACGGCTCGCGGCAAGAGGGAAATTCGCCCCTCTCATCGTATGATGAGAGCAGATAACTTGAATCTCATCGAGGTGACCTGAGATGGTGAGCAGAGACGTTGCCACGCTTTTCATGGAACACATGCCGGATGATGAAGTCAGAAGCTTGCGGGACAGTATTGCCAAGACAGAGGCCGAGCTTACCGCACCCATGTGGGAACGCCATCGGGAGCTGCATGGGCGAATCCAGGAGCTGAGGGGCAAATGTGAGGAGGCTGCACATTCCTTGACCATCGTGCTTGCGGGCAATGTCGGCACGCGGCTGCGTTTGATGAGAAACGGCCGGAATGAGCGCAGGACTTGCATCATATGCGGGACCGAAGAGGTAGGTACACTGGTGACAGGCTTTCTCGCTCGGTTCTTGTTCCGAAAGGCGGTGTGGAAATTTGAGATGTTGAAACGAGACGCCGCGCGGACCTTCAGTGATCCCGAGTGGTATCTTGAGACGTGCAGGATAGTCCGGAACTTCTCGTTCTCAACCGATGTCGTGCTTCAGCACGCATTCCCTCATCGCGTACATTTTTCTTGCTGAGGTGCGGTCGCTCCTGATATCTTTCTCGTTGCGACCCCAGACCTGGCCTGCCCCCCGATGCCCGTCAGATTATAAGTAGAGTCGGTCGTGGTTTTCGCCCTCCTGGGGCGGTTGCGTTTCCTGTCGTTTACAGACCGCGGTCCGAATGCGCGAGAACAGTTTCCGTCGCAAGTTCGACAACTATGTTCGCGGCAATCCGCTCGACGCTGACCTCCGGCGCAAGGCTTACACCGCCATCGCTGCCAAGCTGGCGCGGGTGATTTTCGGGTTAATAAAGAGCGGAGCTGACTATCGTCCGTTCTTCGAGCATAAATTCCAGGTGTAGGAGCCCTCTCGCGCAAGTGCCGTTGGGGCGACTTCGACCCCGTAGATAATGTTCGGGTCTTCCACCTGGGTTGGCATTTCTCTTTTGAGTTCGGTGAGGACCACAGCTCTTGGTCTGCCGGATCCTGTGTTCATTATGGTGAGAGCCGCGCCCACACCTGAGGTGGAACCACTTGGAGTGCCTGTTCGCATCAGCACGGCTGCATAGCGGTGCGGGAGCTTTAGCTCCCGCTAATCACCGACTCAGCCGTAGTGGCGGCGCCGATCAAGGGCGGCGTCAGCCGGCGAGCTGTGCGAGCGAACCCTTGACGGTGCGCCGCCACGCAGGCTACCGGGCCGACGCATCGTCTTCTCGAGTATCGCGCAATCGTAGCCGGCTTTGCTTGCTCTGCAGGCCACCGCAGACGTGTGTTCTTCCCGGGCCATTGCTTTTTTACTTAGTTCGTTGTCGCTGACGATGACCTCGGGTGTTCCGCGTTCGTTCACCAGCCGCTCCAGTTCCCGCACCACGCGCACGCCGCCGAGCGAGGTATCGACCACCGTTGCGAGGCATTCACGGCTGAAGTTGTCGACCACTCACAGGAGGCGGAAGCGCCGGCCGTCACCGAGCGCATCCGATACGAAGTCGAGCGACCACCGCCGATTGACCGCTTCCGGCACTGCGAGCGGCGCACGAGTCCCAATCGCCCGCTTGCGCCGCCCACGGCGGCGTACCATGAGCTTTTCCTCGCGGTACAACCGATAGAGCTTCTTGCGGTTCAGCACGTGACCCTCCCTTTCGAGCAACCAGCCCAGGCGCCGATAGCCGAAGAGTCTACGCTCCGCGGCCAGCTCGCGCAGCCGCTGCCGTAGCATCGCGTCGTCCGGCCGCCGCGGCCGATAGTTCATGCTCGAGCGATTGAGTCCGACCAGCCTGCACGCGCGGACCTTGCTCAGCCCGCGCTGCTCGACCAGTCGGGCAACCGCCGCTTTCCGCGCCACAGGCCTCAGACGTTTTTTCCGAGCAGGTCCTTCAGCGCTGCGTTGTCCAGCATCGACTCCGCTAGCAGCTTCTTCAGCCGCCGGTTCTCATCCTCCAGCGACTTCAGGCGGCGCGCTTCCGATACGTCGAGCCCGCCGTACTTGGCTTTCTACTTGTAAAAGGTCGCGCTCGAGATCCCGTGGCGGCGGCACACCTCCTCGGTCTTCGCCCCAGCCTCATGCTCGCTCAGCACCCCGATGATCTGTTCCTCGCTGAATCGGCTGCCCTTCATCGTCCGTCTCCTTTCAGTCGACGGACTCTACCTCAATTCTGCTGGGCGTTAGGGGAGCAGGCCACCACCCGCGCCAATCAGGGCGTTTCGAGAGAGGCTTGACCACGATGCTCAAGGTCAAAAAGTGCAGCAATTTGGCGGAGAGGGAGGGATTCTAACCCTCGGTACCGGTTACCCAGTACGCCAAATAGCAACGCCATGCAGGTTCGCGAACGGCGCCACTTCGGCAAGACTACTCAAGACAGTATTCACCATAGCAGGATGGCTCGGTCGCTCGACTGTTATACCACTTAGTCTCAACGAGTCTCATTGAGTCCGGGAAATTTAGCACACCTGGCCCCACCCTGACAGCTTGGAGAATGGGAAGGAACGCCGAATCAAAACGGTGAGCGCAATAGCGCCTAGTCTTACGACCGCACTGAAATTACGCACGACCAATCGAAATTCGCATGCACCTGTCGTTTAAGGATAAGTAGGACAAATCTCTTCGGGACATCTAATACGGCTTACTAAGTGCTTTGAAAGAACGTACTAAAAACCTGTTTGCAACCCGACAGTCGGCTCTCCGGTAGGAATAAAAGAGTTTCGGCAATGTGATCATGAGCGGAAGGCAAACAGTCCGGCATCCGAATCTCGTCGTCTTCCAATTGAGGCGGAAATAAGCTGCGCGGCGAGCATTGAAAATGTGATTACGTTGCCTCCATAACCCAGTACGGCATAACAACGCGTGTAACCTGGAATCGGACCGATGCTTGGCAGCCCGGTTTTGCTCTGACCGAACGAAGCGGTCCATGCGAACTCTGCCCGCGAGTCGAGCTTCGGCAGCAGCTTAGCGAGCTTATTCTCAAGAATTCCTGCCTTTGCACCGAGCTTGGCGTCGCGTCGGGGCTCGTCAGTGAATTCTTCATCTTCGCCGCCGCAGACGATGCGTCCATCGATGGTGGCGCGCACATAGAGGTATGGGTCTTTCGCTTCCCAGATGAAACACTCGTTCGGCCAGAGATGTTTTGGTTGTGGCTTAGTAGCAATCACCCAGGTCGAGGCGATGGAGTGTCCATGGGCGGGCACGATTTTCGGCAACTCGTAACCCGTGCAGAGCACGATTTGACGAGACTCGATGGTAAAGCCATCTTTCGTCACCGCTGTAGCAGTGCGCTTTCCGGATTGGACATCGACGATTTCGTGGGGCGCGAAAAGCTGGGCGCCGAGCTGCTGTGCTCGTCTGAGGAATCCCGAAGCGAGAGCCCGCGGATCAGCGGCTACACTTCCGGCACTCACAATCGCAGCAGCTCTGGACAAGTCGAAGCGAGCACGGAGCTCACGCCGGCCGAGATACTGACTGGGCAATCCGAGTCGTACTCGGGCACCAACCTCTTTGGCGAGTCCTCGCGCATCGAGAACATCTCCCGCAAGGTAAACCGACGGGTGCAGGCTCATCGAGGCGTGAATCCTTTCGTGTCGAGTCAGTTTGTAAAGTGCGTCAAGCGCCGCTTTGGATCTCAACCACGCACGCCCGGCTGGCCGGGTACCGATCTCGCGCTCCAAGTGGATGAGCGGGATATCAATCTCAAATAGCAGCAGAGCAGTGCTCGCAGGCGTGGAGCCCATCAACAGTCCTCGCCGATCGATCACCACAACCCGGTGACCCTCTCGCGCGAGCGAATAAGCGATGAGCGCCCCACTGATTCCCGCACCGACGACCAAAATATCTGTCTTTAGGTCTCGCTCCATCTGGTTGGTCGTCGGTGTGCGACGCGGGTACGCCGTCCAGACGGGTAAGCCGGATCGCAGCTTCTTTTTAACGGTTAGACTCATATCTTTTGGACTTGGACGATCAACCGCACACTCGTGGCCGCTATTTTTGGAACCGAATTCGGTGCGCCGGGCGCCTCAGCAGACACTTCTATTGTTCAGGACAGAGTGGGATCCATTGCATACTTCCGGCAATGCTCGAGATATTCAGCCTCGTGAAGAACCTGCAACTCGACGACGCTTGACCAAAGCCACGAGGGAGCCTCCTTTTTCTTCGGTCGATGCCACCTCAGTTCTTCCCGCCACTTTTTCTTCATTGTCGTGTCCAACTGTCGCGCGTGAGCTTTTCCCAACACTGAAGCTAGATATCCTGCCGCCTTCATCGCTTCATCACGGGTGAGCTGCTCGATTTCGAGTTGCAAATCTTGCGGTAGCAGTTCTCGTATGAAGACTGACCTATCGAAGAACCTGGCCGCCAGCATCCGCTGGCCCAGATTCGGTGCAAGATGACGCGCTCCTTCGACGACCCGCTCCGCGTTATCTCGTGGCATCCGGACGTGGGGATATTGTGGCGCCGCGGCTTTCACAGCTTCCTTGATGTCCATCAAGCAGAGATTCTTGCCTTTGTAGGGTGGTTTGCCGATTCCTACCAGTACGGCGAGGCGTAGACGGCCCAGCGAACTGCATCCTTTCCTCCAGTAAGCCGCGTCCAAGACTTTAATTGCGGCTTTGTCCTTGCGCGCATGAAGCGAAGTCGCCAATCGACGCACGTCTTCTTGCTCAAACAATCTTCCGACTTCGAGTTTCTCGTCCTTGCGTAGCAGCCAGAAGCGTTTTCCCAGCGGAATCGTTGGCTTGGTATCTTCGATGCGGTCACTGGCCAATTGTTTCCACGAGCGATTCAACGGAACGGTGCATCGCTTTCCGGATGGAATCTGGTTTCTTATGTCGAGACTCGGGAACTTTTGAAACTCTGCCGAAAGCCTGTTCATAACAATCAAGCATGTTGGCCAGCATCTTGGCAGTCGTGACGCCGGGAAGATCCGAACCCCGAACAGCGGTGGCTAGGGAGAGCCCGAGTCGTACTAGATCGTGAACGGGGTTGCCGATAACGCTCTGATCGAGGTCACGGATCTGGATGTCGATGTCGCCGTTCTCATCGGCTAGCGGACCGAGGTTGCCCAGGTGGCAGTCTCCACCTATCCATACTGCGGGACCGTGCGGCAACCTGCCGACCTCCACAGTCTTGAGCCATTCATAAAACTTGCGGGTGTTGCCGCGAACATATGCTTGTGCCGACCGCGCCATCTTCAGATTCCGGCATGCAGTCAGAGCAGCCGCTCGATCGCGAACACCCACGGCCTTATCAGTTTTTCTCTTCACGCTGAGAGACGCCATGCCAGACCGTAAATGTCGCGGCGTGTTCGACGACCCGACCGATCGGTCTCGCGACTAAAATGAGACTCGCGATATGGGTTTTCGAGTATCGTTCTACTTTTTCGCGCTTTTTCGCTGCACGCCGGCCGCTGCCACCGGTTTCTTCTTGACCGATACTTTGTGTATGTCGTCAGAACCTTTTGGACAAGTTAGCAACGGATTTAAGAGAGGGTTTGGCCCATCTGAGTTGAAGTTGTGGCTGCAGACTGATGATGCAGCCGGCGTCGTAGCTCGATGGTTTTGAGCTTGATGTTTTCCCTCCGTGTCAGGATGGCCTGAGCACGATCGAAGTAGACATCGGCCGGGGTCAGGTTGTCGAGACTCTCGTGGTAGCGCCGCAGGTTGTAGTAATCGACGAACTCCGCCAGACGCTGTTCGAGCTGACCCGGCAGATAGTAGTTCTCGAGCAGGATCTGGTTCTTCATGGAGCGGTGGTAGCGCTCGATCTTGCCCTGGGTCATCGGGTGATAGGGCTTGCCGCGGGTATGCGTCATGCCGTGCTCCGCGAGTCCGGGACCCGAGCTGGGCGGAGAGGTAGGACGGGCCGTTGTCGCTCAGCAGCCGCGGTCGATGGCGGACTTGGACCCGCTCCAAGCCGGAACTGCACAGGGCCAGCTCCAGGGTATCGGAGACATCGGTGGCGGTTATCGTGGTGCACAGCTTCCAGGCCAGGATGTAGCGCGAGAAGTCATCGAGCACGGTCGACAGATAGAACCAGCCCCAGCCGATCACCCGCAGGTAGGTGAAGTCGGTTTGCCAGAGCTGATTAGGGGCGCTGGTCGGCTGGGCGAAGCGGTCGGCGGCCTTCATCAAGATGAAGGCCGGACTGGTGATCCGGTCGTGCGCCTTCAGGAGCCGATAGACCGATGATTCCGAGACAAAGTAGCGCTGCTGGTCGACGAAGGAGACCGCCAGCTCGCGCGGGGATAGCTCCGGCTCTTGAAGCGCGAGCGCAACCACCGCTTCAGCTACCGTATCCGGTAGCTTGTTCCAGACGCGGCGAGGCGCCGGCTGGCCATCTTCCAGGGCCCCGGCGCCGCGCGCCAGATAGCGCTCGTACCAGGCGTAGAAGGTGGAACGCGCAATGCCGAGTTGGGCCAGGGTGCGCCGCACCGACAGCGACGACTGCTCGACCAGCCGGAGGATCTCCAGCTTCTCGGCGGCCGCGTACCTCATGTATCGGACTCCCCATCGCCCAGCACGCTTTTTTTGAGCAGCCGGTTCTCCATCATCAGCTCGGCCAGCAGCTCCTTGAGCTGGTGAGTCTCCTCGCGCAGCCCCTTCACTTCGTCGCTGGTCGCTTCACGCGCAGTATCGCCGGCCAGCCGCCTCTTGCCCGCCTCCAGGAAGTCCTTCGACCAGCGATAATAGAGGTTCTGGTTGATGCCTTCCTTGCGGCACAGCTCGGCCACGCTGTCTTTGCCGCGCAGGCCGGCAATCACGATCCGGACCTTGTCCTCCGCTGAGAAGTGCCACCTGGTCGCCCTCCGGATATCGCGTACCGCTTTCTCAGCCTCTTCCGACTGCGCATCGATTTTCGATCTCATCTCCCGCTCCTTCCGCGGTTATAGATGAGCCAAAAATCCTCTCTTCCTCAATCGCCTCGAACTGTCCAACTAGTGCTGACGGGGAACACCATCAATCGCTTCTCGCCCAAAAACTTCTTGGCGTCGGGAAACATCTCCGTTTCCTCGTCCTTGACGTGTTCCTGGGCGAAGAGTTTCTTGACCGCGGCGTGGTCAGCTTTGAGTAGTGTGATCGCGTCCTGTTCAGGCATCTTTTGACCCCCTATTTGTATCGCGTGATTGCTGACAAGCGAATACATCAACTCTGATAGACTATCACAGTGCGTTCGCTCGTAGGTGGTTTAGTTGAATGGTTCCCGTACTAGAAGGTTCTTTCGAGAACGATCATCCGCCGTTTTCCTTGTTCGACAAGAAGGGCGCCTTTCGTCCTGAAGTCTAATACAAGGGCATAACTCTTGCTGGATTGACTTCGCCTGCCTCCTCGAGTTTGAACGTGATCAGCTCCAATACCTCCCCGCTGCCAATTGTAATGCTAGTCGATGACGATGAAGATCTGCGCGCCATCACATCCACGCTTCTGCTATCGAAAGATATCGGATGCTGGAAGCCCGCAATGATCGGGAAGCTATCGAGGTCCTTCTTAAAGCTGAGCGTCTGCCAAGACTAATTCTTCTGGATCTTGCCATGCCTATTCTGGATGGTGGGGGATTTCTTAAGTGGCGAGAGACAGATCCTATCGTGACGGAGATCCCCGTCATCGTAGTTTCAGGTTCTTCACTTTTTGTCCCGCTGGAGGGAGTCGATGCATTTTTACGTAAACCGGTAGAAGTTACCGGGCCACTTCGGCTAATCGCGGATTATCGATACTCGAACATCGAACGGAAAATGTTCTCCAGAGTGCCAAATTCTCTTGCTTATTGCCGTGGTCATCTTGTCTTGCTAAGCGGCGGCATTGGCGGTTTCGGGCACGGAATCTATTTTCGCTGATTGTCGACGCATCGTGATGCTTGGACGACTAAACGCGCGAACCTAGAGGGCAAACGAAGCCGCTATGGTTCCGTACAAGACGATATTGCAACAAGAGCGCACTAGCCCTGGCCAGTGGTTGATCCGCCGATCGTCGGCCGATCAAATGATGTATCGTTCGGCGTCGGAGCGTTTGAAATCGAGGCCGACGCCTGGCCGCGAGAGGTCGGGTTGCAAGCGCCCATTGACCGGAGTCAACGCGCCGTCAAACAGCATGTGCTCGATGCGCACGTGATCGTGGAAATATTCGATGTGGCATACCGGGCGCGCGGCGCAACATGGATGAGCGTGCATCGAAGGACCGCAATGCGCCGAGAGCGGCAAGGAACGCGCCTCACAAAGTGCCGCGACCTGAAGGAATCCAGTGATACCCGCACAGCGAGTGGCATCGGCCTGCAGGACATCGACCGCACCGGCTTCCAACATGCGCTCGAAGTACGGCAGATCGTAGCCATATTCTCCGGCGGCTATCTGCATTCCGCCGGGCGCGCGGTCGCGCAACAGGCGCAGCCCATCGAGATCGTCCGAGGAAACCGGCTCCTCGAACCACGACACCCGAAGGTCGCGAAATCTGGAGGCAAGCTCCAACGCCTGCTTTCGCGTGTACGCGCCGTTGGCGTCGACGAATAATTCGACGTTTGGTCCTATCGCCTCGCGGGCGGTGGCCACCCTATCTGGGTCCTCGAGCGGCTCGCGGCCAACCTTCATCTTGACCCGCGGGATTCCCTGCTCTGCCCATCCGGATAATTGTTCGCGTAAGCGATCTTTGTCGTACGAGGTGAAACCGCCGCTGCCATAAACGGCGACGCTATTGCGGGCCGCGCCAAGCAACGTCACTAACGGCAGGCCAAGGACTCGGGCTTTGAGGTCCCAGAGAGCGTTGTCGGCGGCAGCAATCGCCATCGACGAGATTCCCGGACGACCCAGATTACGGATCGCCTGAATCATCGCCAACCAATTTCCCGAAGTCGCCATCGCATCCCGGCCTTCGACCACTTCGGCGAGCATATCGTTGATCAGCCGGGCCGTGGCGAGGTCGGCATAGGTGTAGCCGATACCGATCTGGTTGGCGCCAGGCGCCTCGACCACCACCAGCGTAGTGGCCTTCCACTCCAGGGTGCCGTCGGATTCAGGAAAATCGGTGGGTATGTGATAGGCAGTCGCCCGAAGACGTCCAATCCTGATCTCCGGCACATGCGTAAATGTCTTCATCTTATTTTCCTCTCCTAAACGTGCCGAAACACTTGGCTCTCAAATATGTGGTGCGGTAAAGGTCTTCAATGATCGTCAACAGACTAGCGATCCTGAGTGTCCCGCTCCAAAATGCAACAGCTTACGGGTTTCCTGGTTTTCGATCGAATACTGCTTCCGGAATTAGCTAGTCGCCACGCGCGAGGTCTAGCGGCTTCTGATAGGCAGACAGATTCAAGGCGCTACTGATCAACGTTATATGGGTCAGGGCTTGCGGAAAGTTACCCAACATGCGGCCTTCGCGGTGCTCGTATTCCTCTGACACCAGTCCTACGTCATTGCACAGTCCAAGTAGCCGCTCGTAAATCGTTCGTGCTTCGTCATTACGGCCCATTGCGACCAAACAGTCGACCAGCCAAAAGGTGCACGGCAAAAACGCTCCCTCTTCACCGCCACCCATTGCCTTGCTGTACCGCTTAACCAAACCGCCTTCCATCAGCTCGCGTTGAATCGTCTCGACCGTGCCCACAATCCGAGGGTCGTTGGCGGGCAAAAAACCAATCAGCGGCAGACGCAGCAACGCCGCATCGAGCTCGCTCGCGCCATAGTACTGGACAAAGGTGTTCCGTTTGCTGTCGAAGCCACGCTTGCAAACGTCCGCATGAATCGTGTCGCGTAGCGCCCGCCATTTTTCCAGCGGCCCTTTTAGACCATCCTGCTCGATAAGCTTGACCGCTCGGTCGAAGGCCATCCAGGCTGCCACCTTGGATTCGGTGAAATGACGGGCTCCGCTCCTGGTCTCCCAGATGCCGTCGTCAGGTTTTTCCCAAGCGCTTTCGAGAAACACCAAGAACGCACACTGCATCCGCCATGCGTCCTGGTCGATTTTGATCTGATAGCGGTGAGCTATACAGAGGGCGTTCATGATCTCGCCGTAAACATCGAGCTGAAACTGTGCGTAGGCGGCGTTGCCGACCCGAACCGGTTGACTATTCTCGTAGCCAGGCAGATGTGGAAGTTCATACTCCTTAAGCCGGCGCTCGCCAGAGAGTCCATACATGATCTGCAGTTTGCCGGCCTCCCCGGCGACCGCACGCATTAGCCATTGGCGCCAGGCAACAGTCTCTTCCGTGTATCCTGAAATTAGCAAGACACAGAGCGTGTAGGTTGCGTCGCGCAGCCAGCAAAAGCGATAGTCCCAATTGAGCGGCCCCTGCAATTGCTCGGGTAATGATGTCGTGGGCGCTGCGACGATTGCACCGGTCGGATGATAAGTAAGAGCTTTTAGTGTGATCAGGGAGCGTACGACTTGTTTGCGGAAAGGGCCGTCATAGCTACAACGTGATACCCAGTTGTTCCACCATAGTTCGGTTTCATCGCGCAGACGGATCGGATCATCCACTGGCGGAGGAGGCCGGCAAGATTCGTTACGAATCATGGTGAACGGAACGGTCTGGCCCTTTGATACTGTAAATTGCGCCACCGTCTTCAGATCCTCGCCATGCGTTTGCACCGGCGTATGAAGGAAGGTCGCATCCGGTCCGCCAATCGCTCGCATACCATCGTCGGTATGCTGGACCCACGGGACGATCTCGCCGTAGTCGAAACGGAAGGTCAGTTCCATTCGCATTGCCACCGAGCCCTCGCGACCTTCGACCAGCCGGATTACGTCGACTTGTCCGGTCTGTTCCTTGATCGGCATGAAATCAACCAGGGCTACCACGCCTTCCGCCGTTTCGAAGATCGTCTCCAGAATGAGTGTGTCGCCGCGATAGCTGCGGCGCACCGCCTTCACTTGGCTCTGGGGCGCGATGAGCCATCGTCCATGCTCAGGACCGCCGAGCAGCGCCGCAAAGCAGGCAGGTGAGTCGAAACGGGGCACACACAGCCAGTCGATCGAACCGTCGCGGCCGACCAGGGCGCCAGTATGCATGCTGCCGATGAGGGCGTAATCTTCTATCCGAAGACTCATCAGAATCTTCCTTCCACGTGCTACTTCAATCTGGGAGCGCCGTGGCCCCAGGTGGCGTCAGGTGATAGATTGCGCCGCACCGGCGGGAATTGCATATCTCGCTTGTCTGAGTCGAAGACAGTGGCGCCCTGCGAAATCAGATAGTCCGCCGCTCGGGCCGCCAGGGCTTGGATCGTCAGTCCCGGATTAGCGGAACCTTGGGTTGGCATTATGCTGCCATCGCAGATGAATAGATTGGCGACGTCGTGGCTGCGGCCGTACCTGTCCACTACCGAAGTGTATGGATCATCGCCCATGCGCGCCGCGCCCACCAGATGCGCGTAACGCGCTTCCTGGACAACTTCTTCGGCGCCGGCCGCTTTCATGACTTCGATTACTTTGTTCTTGCCGAATTCGATCAGGTTCTTATCATTGTCGTGGAGGCTAAAGGTGACTTTTGCCACCGGGATTCCGAATTGGTCCTTTT
>Ga0307374_10008598_pt1 | contig 15210 bp, 12 predicted proteins | sample OX3MG_FD_202532 | JGI IMG/M metagenome (GOLD analysis project Ga0307374, IMG submission 202532) | Soil microbial communities from Risofladan, Vaasa, Finland - OX-3 | ecosystem: Environmental > Terrestrial > Soil > Coastal area > Acid sulfate soil | place: Finland: Risofladan, Vaasa | collected... | reverse complement strand
GTGCCAGCCAGCCCCGTGCCAGCCAGCCCCGTGCCAGCCAGCTGAGCGTCCTGCCGGTGACCGGGCTGCCCGAGATCGGGGCCGGCGCGGACCTGGCGGCGCTCATCACCGGCGCCGCGCCGGACCTTCGCGACGGCGACATTCTCGTCGTCACCTCGAAGATCGTCAGCAAGGCGGAGGGCCGGGTCGTGACGGGCGACCGGGAGGCCGCGATCGACGCCGAGTCCGTCCGGACGGTCGCCCGGCGCGGTCAGACCAGGATCGTGGCGACCCGGCACGGCCTCGTGCTCGCGGCGGCCGGGGTGGACACCTCCAACACAGCGCCCGGCACCGTGGTCCTGCTGCCGGCCGATCCCGACGACTCGGCCCGCAGGCTCCGGCAGGCCGTCGAGGCGCGCCGCGGGATCAGCGTCGGCGTGATCATCAGCGACACGCTGGGCCGGGCCTGGCGAACCGGGCAGACCGACACCGCGATCGGCGCGGCCGGGCTGCTGCCGCTGCGCGACCACCGCGGCCAGGCCGACACCTTCGGCAATCCGCTTGAGGTGACCGTGGCAGCCGTGGCCGATGAGATCGCCGCGGCGGCCGACCTGGTCAAGGGCAAGACCAGCCAGATCCCGGTCGCCATCGTGCGCGGCCTGCCCGAGCTCGTGACCACCGCCGACGGCCCGGGCGCGGCGGCGCTGATCCGGCCCGCGGCCGAGGACATGTTCCGGCTGGGCGCGGCCGACGTGCTAGCCGAGCGCCGGACCGTGCGGGAGTTCACCAGCGAGCCCGTCGACCCGGCGGCCGTGCGCCGGGCCATCGCCGCCGCCCTGACTGCCCCCGCGCCGCATCACAGCACCCCGTGGCGGTTCGCCGTCCTGCAGTCCGCGGCGGCTCGGACCGCGCTGCTCGACGAGATGCTCGCCGCCTGGCAGTCGGACCTGCGCGGCGACGGCTTCACTGCCGAGCAGATCGCCCGCCGAGTCCGGCGCGGTGAGCCGCTGCGCCGGGCGCCGCTCATCATCGTGCCGTGCCTGGTCACCGACGCCGCGCACGGCTATCCCGATGAACGTCGTAACGGCGCCGAGCGGTCGATGTTCGTCGTCGCGATGGGGGCCGCCGTGCAGAACCTGCTCGTTGCCCTGGCGATCGACGGGCTCGGCTCCTGCTGGGTGTCCAGCACGCTGTTCTGCCAGCCGGTCGCCGCCGCCGCGCTCGGCCTGCCGTCCGGCTGGGAGCCCATGGGCGCCATCGGGGTCGGCCATCCGGTCGCGCCCGCGCCGCCCCGGCCCGGCCGCGACCCGGACGGCTTTACGCTGACACTCTGACGGCGTCCCCGTGGTTACGGCAGAGTGGTTATGGCAGAGTAGTTACCGGCTGCAGTTACAGGGACTTGATGATCTTCTGCAGCAGGCTGGCCGAGTCGGCCGGCGTCTCGGCCTCGGCGCTGAGGCGGTTCATGACCTCCATGTAGTTATCCACCTCATCGCGCCGGTCTAGGTAGAGCGCGCTCGTGAGCTGCTCGATATACACGATGTCCGGGAGGTCGGGCTCGGCGAACCGCAGGATCGTGAACGAGCCGCCGGCCGCAGGGTGGCCACCGCGGCTGAAGGGCATGACCTGGAGGGTGACGCGGGGATACTCGGTCACCGCCACCAGGTGGCGCAACTGGGCGCGCATCACGTCACGGCCGCCCACCGGCCGCCGCAGGGCCGACTCGTCGATCACCGCCCAGATCCTCGGGGAATCGTCGGCGGTGAGCAGGTCCTGGCGCTGCATCCGCAAGCCGACCCGGCGCTCGATCTCGCCAGCGGACGCCGCCCGGTGGCCGAGCATGGTGACGGCCCTGGCGTAGCCATCGGTCTGGAACAGGCCGGGCACGAACTGCAGCTCATAGGTTCTGATCAGGGATGTCGCCTGCTCAAGGCCCACGTAGGACTCGAACCAATCCGGCATGATGTCGTCGTACTTGGCCCACCAGCCCTGGTTATTGGCCTGCCGGGCCAGAGCGAGCATCCGCTGCCGCTCCTGCTCGTCGCCGACACCGTAGAGGCTGAGCAGGTCCTCGACATCCCGCTCCTTGAAGCCCACCCGGCCGTGCTCAACCCGGCTGATCTTGGACCGGGAGGCCCGGATCTCGTATCCCGCCTGCTCCGGCGTGAGGCCCTTGGCCTCCCGGAGGCGGCGCAACTGGATCCCCAGCAGCATCCGCAGCACCGTAGGGCCGCCGCGCGGCTGCTCAACGGCGGGACCGGCGGGACCGGCGGGCCACTGACTACCCGGCTGAATCACGCTCATGTTCGCTCCCGGAGCGACTGGTGGAGACCCCACGGCCCCACATCCCCCCCAACGACACTCGTCACATTGCGTCCCTGCCGACGTCACGCTGGCTACGTCACGCGCCTGGACCGCGCCGATCTGTGCCATTGGACACACCTTTTGATGAGCCGGCCGAACCCGGCCGGCTCATCACCGGTGCACCGTGCACGATATCACCCACGGCACCAATTGGCCGCCGCCCGACTTATCGGATGTAGGACAAGAGTCCTACATCCTGCGGACATCGCCGAACATGCGCCGCCGACCCTCACATCGCCAGGTCATCGAACTCGCCGTTACGGACCCCGGCGACGAAAGCCGCTACCTCCGCCCGCGTGTAGACCAGCGCCGGACCGGAGGGATGACGGGAGTTTCGGACAGCGACTTCCCCTCCTGGCAGCGCGGCCAGCTCCACGCAATTGCCACTGGGGTTGCTGGCCTGGCTCTTGCGCCACCGCGTCACCCCCAGTTGGTCGGCCGGGACCCCGTTAGCGAACTGCATTTTCTCTCCCTCGACTGGTACTGTTACGCACGAAGCAAATGCACGTGCACTTGCACGGAACGAACGAGCGGTGCGCGTAGCAGGATAACAGGCAGGTGCACGTGCAGGTGCGCTTGCAGCGGGCTCGTGCATGAGGCAGGATTCGACGTGGCCGAGAGTGCCCAGTAGCGATGGGGTTTCCCATAACTGTGACCACAGCACACCCAGTTCATCAGCTATCCGGCTCGGCAGTCGGCCCGGCCAGCTGGCGCTGGCTGCACCGTGCCGCCGAGATGGCCGCCCTGGCGACTGGGAGCGGGCCGCTGATGTCCGGCACGGCCGCGACGGGCTGGACGTGGCTGCCGAGGGTCGCGATTCGGACACCGGGTACCGAGCCGGGCTCGATCTCCGCAGCCAGGAAGTTCGCGGCGATGACCATGCAGCGGTGGGGCGTCGCCGACCGCGAGGCCGACGTAGCGGTCGTCGTGTCCGAACTGCTCTCCAACGCCGTCCGGCATGCTCTGCCGCTGGCGCCCGACCCTCCGGACCGGCCCATCCGGCTCGGGCTGCTGCACTGGGGCCCGAGCATCATGTGCGCCGTCGCCGACCCGAGCGAGCAGGCGCCGGTGCCCAGGGAGCCACGCTGGCTGGAGGAGAGCGGTCGCGGGCTGCATGTCATCGCCTCGCTCAGCGATCAGTGGGGCACCTGCCCGGCGCCCGGCCAGCCGGGCAAGGTGGTCTGGGCGACCTTCAGGACCCCGTACTAAACGGCGGACTAGCGGAACGGATTGGTGACCCGGACTCCGGCGTAGTCCTGGCCGTCGCCCAGGTCTTCGGACAGGACTTCTGCGCAGCCCATCGCGCGGGATGCCTCTATGATCGCGGAGTCCCAGTATGAGAGTTGGAACCGCTGACGCGTGGCCAGGGCCGCCATCAGGATCGCGCTGGTAACGTCCTGGACGGGGAAGCGGCGGAATGACTCGATGAGCCGGACAGCCTGCTGGTGGGTGATGGGGTCCGGCCGGCTGGCGCGGGTTGCCTGCACGTAGAACTCCTGCAGCACCTGGACCGACAGTGCCAGGTCACGGTCGGCCAGGATGTCGTTGGCGCGCTTGGCTTTGTCCTGCTCCGCGGGGTCACGTGAGATCGCGTAGAGCAGGACGTTGGTGTCAATGAACCGCACGGTCGTGGACCTCGTCGCGGCCAAGCCGGTCGGCCGCGCGGAACTGGCCGATCTCGGCCTGCACCTCCTGCTGCAGCGCCTCCAGCCTCGCGAGCTCGTTCATCCGCCCGGACAGCCGTTCGAGATACGCGACGACCAGTGCGCTCAGCGAGGTATCGCGCTGCGCTGCGGCGACCCGGGCGTTGCGGTACACGTCGTCGGGCACGGAGACCGTAATGTTCTTCACAGTTTCACAGTAACACGGTATACGTGGCCTGCGCCCCGCGCCGCGTAGCCCGGCATCGGTGATACGGGCGATCCGGCCATCTATGCCTCGACCAGTCGCAGCGGCGTTCTGGGTCCCTGGACGGACGCGCAGACTCCGTCGCTGGCCGCGGCAGCGGCGATCCGTTCTGAATCCGGGGCTGTATAGCCGGTCGTCCGCTGGCGTAGCGACCGGCCTGTCGGGGCGACCAGCGCCCGAAGCTCGCTGATGGTCTTGTAGGAGCCGTTCTCCGAGCCGGCCATCCGGCTGATGGTCTCCTCCATCAGGGTGCCGCCCAGGTCGTTCACGCCACCGCGCAGGACGTCCCGGCAGGCGTCCTCGCCCAGCTTCACCCAGGAGCACTGGATATTGCTGATCGCGCCGTGCAGCAGCAGCCGGGAGACGGCGTGCACGGCCCGGTTTTCCCGCCGGGTCGGCCCTGGCCGGGCCAGCCCGGCGAGGTAGATCGGCGAGCTAGCGTGCACGAAGGGCAGCAGCACGAACTCGGTGAACCCGCCGGTGCGCTCCTGGATGTCGCGGATCACCCGCAGGTGGCCGACCCAGTGCGCCGGGGTGTCCACGTGCCCGTACATCATCGTCGAGGTCGTCTTGATGCCCAGCTCATGCGCCGTGGTGATCACCTCGATCCACGCCGCGGCCGGCAGCTTGCCCTTGGTGAGCACCCAGCGCACGTCGTCGTCGAGGATCTCCGCCGCGGTTCCGGGCAGCGAGTCGACGCCCGCCTCGCGGGCCGCCGTCAGCCACTCGCGGATGGGCAGGCCGGTGCGCGACGCCCCGTTCATGACCTCCATGGGCGAGAACGCGTGCACATGCAGCCCTGGGCAGCGCCGCTTGACCTCGGCGGCGAGGTCGAAGTACGCGGTCCCGGGGAGGTCGGGGTGGATGCCGCCCTGCATGCAGACCTCTGTGGCGCCCGCCTCCCACGCCTCCTGGGCCCGGTCGGCCACCTGCGACAGCGACAGCGTGTACGCGTCGGCGTCGGTGCGGCGCTGCGCGAACGCGCAGAACCGGCAGCCGGTGTAACAGACGTTGGTGAAGTTGATGTTGCGGGTGACAACGAAGGTGACGTCGTCGCCGACCGTGTCCCGGCGCAGGCCGTCCGCCAGGCCGGCCAGCGCCTCCAGTTCCGGGCCGTCGGCGTCCAGCAGGGCCAGCGCCTGCGCGTCGGTGATCCCGGCGGGGTCGTGCTCGGCGCTGCGCAGCGCCGCCGCCACCTCCGACCGGAGCCTGGCCGGAGCGCCGGCGCCCGGGACCGGGCCGCCGGCGGCGGCGGCGGCGGCGGCGGGCGCGATCCGGCCGCGTACCTCCTCCCAGTCGCCGTAGACCTCGGCGAAGTCGTCGCGGCGGTCCTTGGTCCGCCCGGTCGTGTCGATCGTGACGTGCAGGTCGGTCCGGCCCGCCGCACTCCACCCATCATCGGCCCAGCCGCCGTCCGGCTCCTGCCAGGGCAGGCCCCGGGGCATCGCGCCCGGCGCGGCCAGCCCGGTCACCGGGTCAGCCAGCGCGGCCACGTGCGCGGCCAGTCGCGGGTCGAGCCACGGGTCGCGTAGGTAACCGGGGTAGATCGTCAGCCGCTCCCGCAATTCGAAGCCGCCGGCCTTCGTGCGCGCGGCCAGGTCGTCGATCTGCGGCCAGGGCCGCTCGGGGTTGACGTGGTCGGGCGTGAGCGGCGACACCCCGCCCCAGTCATCGATGCCGGCGTCGAGGATCAGCTGGTACTGCTCGCCGATCAGGTTCGGCGGCGCCTGGATCCTGGCCGACGGCCCGAGCACCAGCCGGGTGACCGCGATGGTGGCGGCCAGGTCGTCCAGCTCGGCGTCCGGGGCGGCGCGCATCCGCGTGTCCGGCTTGGCGCGGAAGTTCTGCACGATCACTTCCTGCACGCCGCCGTACTCGCGGGCCACCTGGCGGATGGCGAAGATCGAGTCGGCGCGCTCGGCCAGCGTCTCGCCGATGCCGATCAGGATGCCGGTGGTGAACGGGACGCTGCTGCGGCCGGCGTCCTCCAGGACCCGCAGCCGGACCTTCGGGTCCTTGTCCGGGCTGCCGAAGTGCGGCCCGCCCTTCTGGGTGAACAGGCGCTCCGCCGTCGTCTCCAGCATCATGCCCATGGACGGCGCGACCGGCTTGAGCCGCTGGAAGTCCTGCCAGCTGAGCACGCCGGGGTTGAGGTGCGGCAGCAGCCCGGTCTCCTCCAGCACCCGGATGGCCATCGCCCTGACATACGACAGCGTGTCGTCGTAGCCGTGGGCGTCCAGCCACTCACGGGCCTGGTGCCAGCGGGCCTCGGGCCGGTCGCCGAGGGTGAACAGCGCCTCCTTGCAGCCGAGCGCGGCGCCGTCGCGGGCGATCGAGAGAATCTCGTCGGGCGACAGGTAGGGGCTGTCCAGCCTGCCGGGCACGGTCACGAACGTGCAGTAGGCGCAGCGGTCCCGGCACAATCTCGTCACCGGGATGAACACCTTGCGGGAGTAGGTGATGATGCCGGGGCGGCCCGCCCCGGCCAGGCCCGCGTCCCGGACCCGGCCGGCGTGCCCGAGCAGGTCGCTCAGCGCCGTCCCGCGGGCCTGCAGCAGGATCGCCGCCTCGTCACGGTCCAGCGCCTTGCCGTCCCGCGCGCGGGCTAGCACCCGGCGCATGGCGTTGTCGGCGGGCGGACTGGCGGGGCCGGCGGAAGCGGGGCCGGCGGAAGCGGGGCCGGGGGTGCGGGGGGCTGGCGCATCGACGCTCATTGCTTAAGCCTAGATGGCGGCCCCCGCCGTCCCGCGCGCCGCCCGCGCGGCTCAGATCGCGCGGTAGTCCCGGACGGCCATCCGGTGGCCCCGCCGGGGCGGCCGGATGCCGCTCAGCCCGACGAGCCCGGCCGCCCGGTGGCGGTGACCGGGGTACGGCGCGAGGAGCTCCAGCATCCCCGCGTCGTCGACGATCCGGCCGGCCAGCGCCCAGCCCACCGCGCCGGGCAGGTTGTAGTCGCCCACGCTCACCGCGTCCGCGTCGCCGCAGGCTCGCTGCCGGACCTCGGCGGAGGTCCACGGGCCGATGCCGGGCAGCGAGCGCAGCCTGCGGTCGGCCTCGGCCGCGGGCAGGTCCAGGATCTGCTCTAGCCGTCCGGCGACCCGCGAGGCGCCAGCGATCGTCGCGGCCCGCACGCCCTCCACCCCGGCCCGGTGCCATTCCCAGGACGGGATGGCCGCCCAGGTGGCCGCGGGCGGGCAGACCCGCAGGCCGTCCGGCGCCGGGCCCGGGGCGGGCAGGCCGAACCGGCGCAGCAGGAGCCGCCAGGAGCGGAACGCCTCCAGGCCCACCACCTTCTGCTCCAGGATGGCCGGGACCAGCGCTTCGAAGACCCGGCCCGACCGGCCGATCCGGGCTCCCGGATACCGCGCCACCAGCTCGCGCAGCAGGGGGTGCGCGGGCCGGAAGCCCGCTGGCTCATCGCTGTCGCCCAGCAGGTCCGGCAGCGCCGCGAGCAACCAGTCCGCGCCCGGCCCCCACGCACGGGCGGTCACCCGGGTGGCGAGGGTTCCCGGGGTGGCGGGAGTAGTCGGCTCCGCCGGGCGGGCGGTTACCCGGAGCGTGGCCGGCCCAGCCGGAGTCAGTGAGGTTCGCCAGATCGCGCCGGCCGCGTCGACTCGGTAGGCCGGATCGCCCGCGCCCCGGCGGTGCGCACCCAGGACCAGCCGGATGTCCAGCGGAAACGGCGCCGGCCAGTCCCGGCGGAGCCCGCCCGCTGGGACCACCGCGGTCGCCGTCACCCGGTCACCCCGTCACCTCGTCACCCCGGTCAGCCGGGTCAGCCGTCGGTCGAGAACCGGATCGCCGTCGGGCTGAGCTCGACTCCTGGCCAGACCCGCGCTCCGCAGCGGAGCTCGTTACCGGTCGCGACGTGCGCGCCGTCGCCGATCACGGCGCTGTCCAGCACTACTCCCGCGCCGATCCGCGTGCCCCTGCCGACGATGCTGGCGCTGATCACGGCGTCCGCCCCGATCACGGCGTCGTCCATGAGCACCGCGCCGTCGATCCGGGCGCCGGCCTCGATCACGCAGCCCGCCCCGACCACGCTGCCGCCGGTGATCGTCGCGCCAGGGGCCACCCGGGCGCCGGGGAGCACCAGCGCCGGGCCGCACGGTCCCGGCAGCGCCGACGACGGCATCCGGCCGAGCACCAGGTCGCGGGAGCCCTGCACGAACGCCTCCGGGGTGCCGACGTCGAGCCAGTAGGAGGTGTCGATGTATCCCATGACGACCTCGCCCGCGGCGATCAGCTCCGGGAAGGTCCGCCGCTCGACCGACACCGGGACGCCGGCCGGCATCTGGTCGATGAACCGCCGGCGAAACACGTAACAGCCGGCGTTGATCCGGTTCGTGACCGGATGCGGGGTCTTCTCCAGGAACGCGGTGACCCGCCCGTCGGAATCGGTGGGCACGCAGCCGAATCGCGCCGGATCGGCCACCTCGACCAGGTGCAGGGTGACCGCCGCCTCGGCCTTCTCGTGCATGTCCAGCTGGGCGGACAGGTCGTGGCCAGAGAGCAGGTCACCGTTGAGCACCACCACCGGCTCGTCCGGGCCGCCGCGCAGCAGGGACGCGGCGTTGCGGATCGCGCCGCCGGTGTCGAGCGGGACTTCTTCCTCGATGTAGTCAAGCTCCAGGCCGAGCCGTGACCCGTCGCCGAACTCGCGGGCGAACAACTCGGCCCGGAAGCAGGTCGCCAGGATCACCCGGGTGATGCCGCAGGTGGCCGCCCGTGCCAGCTGGTGGGCGAGGAACGGGACGCCGGCACACGGCACGAGCTGCTTGGGCCGGTCCACGGTCAGCGGGCGGAGCCGGGTGCCCTGCCCGCCCACCAGCAGGATCGCCTCCAGCGGCTGCCGCTGGCCGGGTGCGGGGGGTGCGGGGGGGGAGTGCTCGGGCTGGCTCGCCCTCGCTGGATCGCTGCGCATGCGGTGAGGCTACTCGCGTCCCTGCGCCGCCGCACGCTCGTAGCTGATCATGTGCGCCTCCGCCGAGGCCGCCCAGGTGAACTCGCGCGCCCGGTCGTACCCGGCGTTGCCGAGGGCGGCGCGGCGCTCGCGGTCCTCCAGCAGGGACCGCAGCGCGGACCGGATGGCGCCGACCTCCGGCTCGGTGTACGCCACGGCGTCCCCGCCCACCTCGGGCAGCGAGGTCCGGTGCGTGGTCAGCACGGGAGCGCCGCACGCCATCGCCTCCAGCACCGGCAGCCCGAATCCCTCGCCGATGCTGGGGAACGCCACGACCAGCGCGCCGCCGAAGTAGCCGGGCAGATCGGTGAAGTGCAGGTAGCCCGGGCGCACGAGGCGCAGGTGGGCGGGCACGGCCGCGACGGCCTCGTCGACCTCGTCGCTCCAGCCGCTGCCGCCCGCCAGCACCAGCGCCGGCGGCTCACTCAGGTCGGTGACCGCCGCGGCCCATCCGGCGATCAGCCCGGGCACGTTCTTGCGCGGCTCCAGCGTCCCGAGGTAGGCCACGTAGGACTGCCCGTGCAGGCCGAGCCGACTGCCCACCTGCTGCAGCTTCTGCTCGTCCGGGCGGCGGAACAGGTCGTGGTCAACTCCGTGGTAAGCCACGTCGATGCTGGTCGGATCGGTGCCGACGACCCGGACGAGCTCATCCCTGGTGGCCTTGGACGGCACGATCAGCCGGGTCGCCCGGCGCCCCGACGTACGGATCGCCGTCTTGTAGAACGTCGCGGTCAGCGGGCTGTGGGCGTCCGGCTCGGTAAAGAACGTCAGGTCGTGCACGGTAACGACCGTCGGCACGCCGGGGCGCAGCGGCATCGAGTAGTGCGGCGAGTGGATCACGTCCGCATGGACCTGCTGCGCGACCAGCGGCAGGCCGCTCTGCTCCCAGGCCAGCCGCGCGGGCCGGTGCGCGACCGCCGGCGGCGCCGCCACGATCCGCGCGCCAGGCACGAGCCGTCCGTACCGTTCCTCGTCGGCTCGCTGGCAGGCGACGGCTAGGTCGGCTCCCGCCTCTCCCAGGGCACTGACAAGGCCGTCCACGTACCGGCCGTGCGCACCGCGGTCCGCGGGGACCGCGGTCGCGTCAACGAGAACACGAGGCGCCACGACCAGTCCGGCTCCTTTCGCGTCAGTACTTCACGTTCTCTAGTCACGGGGGTCACTCCCCCCCTGTCAGATCCGAGCGTACGCCCTCAGCGACGTCCCCGCGCCCGCCCAGCCGGGCCTGCCGAATCAGGAAACATTGCCGTAACCAGCCGTCCACCAGCCGACCCGGCACCAGCCGTGTCACGGTCCCGTCACCGGCCCGTCACCGCCCCGTCATTGCTTCCGTCACGTGACTCTCCGTCACGGCCGCGGCGTCACGCCGCTGCCCCCGGCCGCCGCCCCGCCGGTCAGCTTCGCCGCCCGGCCCAGGGCCGCGTTCATCTTGGCCATGTCATCGCCGAAGGCGACCCAGTCGGGCTTGCTGAGCCGGAGCGCCGCCAGCGCCTGGGCGTAATACGCCTGCGCCTGCTGCAGATCCTGCTGCAGGCTGCCCTGCTGGCCGGCGGCGGGCTGGCCGGCGGCGGGCTGGCCGGCGGCGGGCTGGCCGGCGGCGGGCTGGCCGGCAGCGGTCCCGAGCACCTGGGCCAGCGCGCCTTGCAGCGTCGAGGAGTAGCCCACCTGGTTATTGAAGTAGGCGAACACGCGCTTGAGAGCCGGATAGGACCCCGCGCTCCCGGTGGCGTCCGCCGAGACGTACACCGGCTGGGTGTACAGCAGGCCGCCGCCCAGCGGCATCGTTATCAGGTTGCCGAGGGTCACCTTCGAGCCGCCCTTGCGCAGCTGGGTGAGCTCGATGGACGCGGCCGGGTCCGACTGGAATTCGTTGCTCGCCTGCTGCGGGCCGAGCACGCCGGCCCTCTGCGGCAGCTTGAGAATCTCGATCTTCCCGTAGCCGGGGCTGGCCGGATTGCTGTTGACCGCCATGAACGCGGCCATGTTCGGGCGGCCGCGCTGGGTAAGGGACGTGACCAGCGAAAACTCCGGTGTGGACTGACCCGGCATGGTCATCGTCAGGTAGTAGGGCGGCTGGCTGAGCTGCTGATGCGATCCGGTCGCCGGATCGACGGGCACGGACCAGAAGTCCTGGCCGGCGTAGAACGCCGGCGCGTTCGTCTCGTGGAACTGGCTGAGGATCTGGCGCTGCAGCGCGAACAGGGCCACCGGGTACCGCAGGTGCGCCTCGATCGCCTTCGGGATCTGGCCGTAGGGCTTGATCAGGCCGGGAAACGCCTTCTCCCAGGCGGCCAGGATCGGGTCCGAGCCGCGCCACTGGTAGAGGGTGACCTGCCCGGTATAGGCGTTAACGACCGCCTTCACCGAGTTGCGGATGTAGTTGACCTCCCCGCCGGGGCCGGCCACCGCGCCGCCCGGCGCGTAAGTGTCAGCGGTGGCCTGCTGCAGCCCCAGCCGGGCGGAGTACGGGTAGTAGTCGGAGCTGGTGTAGCCGTCCACCACCCAGTAAAGCTGCTGGTTCGCGACGATCGGGTAGGAGTCGCCGTCCAGGGTGAGAAAGGGCGCCACCTTGGCCACCCGGGCCAGCGGGTCGCGCACGTACATGATCCGCGACCGGCTGTTGATGGCGCTCGACAGCACGATGTTGAGCTGGCGGAACTTGATCGCGTACAGCAGCCGGCTCAGGACCGACCCGACCGGCACGCCGCCCGTGCCGTGATAGGTGCTGTCCTGCTGGCCGCCGCTGCTCTCGTTGGGGTAGTCGAGCTCGTGCTGGCCCCGGCCGCCCGCGATGACGTAGCTGGCCTGCTGCTCACCGAAGTAGACCCGCGGCTGGAACTTACCGAGCGCTCCGCTGGCCGGCTCGGGTATGCCGCTGTCGGTGAAGGACGGGTTGCCGTCCGGCGCCGCGGAGCCGGCGGCGGCCGCGACCACTCCATAGCCGTGGGTATAGACCAGATGTCTGTTGACCCAGTTGTCCTGGCCGGGCGGCGGGCCGCTCATCGCCCGGACGCCGACGATCATGTCCACCGGGACCGGGCTGCCCTGCTGCTGGTACCGGTCGATGTCCAGCACCGGGGCGAACTGGTAGTAGCTCTTGACTTGGTGAAGCTGCTGGAATGCCGGTGACACCACGCCGGGATCGGCCAGTCGCAGGTCCGGCAGCGCGGCCGCCTCCCGGGCGAGCTGCGCCGGCTGCTGCGTCGAGGACCCCGGGTACGGGATCACCGCCGCGTGCGCGGTGCCGACGCCGTAGGCCGTGCGGGTACTCGCGATCTCCTTGGAGAGAAAGGGGCTTTCCTTCGCCAGCTCGTTCGGCTTCACCACGAATTGCTGGATGATCGCCGGATAGACCCCGCCGAGCAGGACGGCCGACAGCACGAGCAGGCCGAAGCCGGCCGCCGGCAGCAGCGAGCCGCGCCGGGCCGCGCCGATCAGGAACAAGGCAGCGCAGATCAGCGCGATCACGGCCAGCACGGTCTTGGCCGGCAAGATCGCGTTGACGTCGGTGTAGGAGGCCCCGGTCTGCACGACGCCGCGCTGGGAGAAGTCGATGGCATACCGGTCCACCCAGTAGGCCCCGGCCTTGAGCAGGACGAAGGTGCCCGCCAGCACGAACAGCTGCGCCCGGGCGGCGGGGGTGGCCCGCTCGCCGCGCAGCTGCGGCCGCAGCCCGCCGTACAGGTAGTGCACGGTAACGGCCGCCAGCACCGACAGCAGCACGGCCGCGAACAGGTAGGACAGCAGCAGCCGGAGGAACGGGTAGTCGAAGACGAAGAAGGAGATATCCAGGTGAAACTGGGGGTCGGTCCGTCCGAAGGAGGTCCGGTTCGCGAACAGCAGCCAGGTCCGCCAGCTGCCGGCCGCGCCGAGCCCGGAGACCAGCCCGATGAAGCCCAGCCCCGCCGCCAGCACGAGCCGCCGGTGCGGGTCGACCAGCAGTCGGTAGGCCTCCGGGCCCTGCGCGCGCGGTCCCACGGCCTCGCCGGCCGGGCCGGGCGGTCGCAGCCGGTAGGCCAGCCAGGCGTTGAGACCGACCACGGCCATCATGAACAGCGCGGCGACCCCGAACAGCGCCCACTTCGTCCCGTAGGTCACGTCGAAGGTCTGGCTATGGCCGACCGAGCGGAACCACAGCAGGTCCGTCCACACCCCGGCGGTGACGCCGATGGCCACGATCACCGCGGCCACCGTGATCACGACCGGGATGAGGCGCCGCGGCCAGCGGGCAAGCGTGATCGGCCGGCGAACCGGCCGCGGCTGGCCGGGAGCACGGAAGGCCACGCTCTCCCCCTTTGCTGGACCTCGCGCCGTCGCTAACCCTCGACCGCGCGCTGCGGCGTTGTTCCGGCCCGCGCCCGGGGCGCGCGAGCCTGATTTCCCAGTGCGCAACTTACCGGTAAGGCATGCGGTTCCCGCGCGCATCGACGGTCACGGCGCGGTCAGCAGGAGGGCACCGCCTTGCCCTGCTTGATCGCCTTGAGGTCGGCGACCGCCCCGCTCAGGGTGCTCACCTTGACCACCCTGAGCCCGGCCGGGACCGCGCCCGCGGTGTCCGGGCAGTTCGCCGCCGGGGTCAGGAATACGGTCGCGCCCGCCGCCCGGGCCCCGGCCATCTTCTGCTGGATCCCGCCGATCGGGTCGACCTTGCCGCCGACCTCGATCTCCCCCGTGCCGGCGATGAACTTTCCGCCGGTCAGGTTGCCCTGGGTGAGCTTGTCGATGATGCCGAGGGCGAACATCATCCCGGCGCTCGGGCCGCCGATGTTCCCAATGCTGATCTTGATGGTGAAAGGGAAGGCAAAGCTCTCGCCCACCGCCACGCCGACGACGGCCTGGCCGCCGACATTGGCCGTGCGCAGCCGGAACTGGCGGCTGGTCCCCTGCCGGCTGATCGTCAGGGTGACCGGAGCGCCGGGCGTGCGTGCCCGGATCATCGTGGCGGCATCGTGCCGGCAGGTCACCGGGGTGCCGTCCACGGCCGTGATCACGTCGCCCTTGCGCAGCACGCCCGCCGCGGGCTTGCCTTTCTCCGTGCCCTGGATGGTGTCGACCGTTTTGAAGCTGATGTTCAGCTGGCACAGCGCCGCCGCCGTGGCGGTCTGCTGGGAGTTCACCATCTGCTCGGTGTCTTGCTGCAGCACCTCCTGCTGCGTCTGGCCGGGGGTAAAGATCTCCTGCTCGGGGACGACCGCGTTGTCGGGCGTGAGCCAGGAACGCAGCGCGGCGAAGACGTTAAATCCGCTCTGCGGGCCGCCGATGTAAGACACCGTCACCATATTGAGGTGGCCGGCGGTGCGATAGCTGGGATGCCCGCTGATCTGAATCAGGGGACGACCGGACAGCTTGCCGAGAGTGTTCAGTGTCGGGCCGGGGGTCAGGGCCACGTACGGGACGGGCAGGATCGCGGCCACGGCCAGCGCGGCCATCACCCCGACGCCGGCGATGACCAGCGTGATGCCGCGGCGAGACAGGCGCGCGGGCCCTGGCCAGATGGCTCGGGCCGCCCGGCCGAGCAGGCCGAGCAGGCCGCCGTCCGGCCCGGATCTAGGCACTGTTCACCCACTCGCTCTCCCCGTCGGGGAAACTCTGCTGCTTCCAGACGGGCACGGTCGCCTTGAGGTCCTCGATCAGGGCCCGGCAGGCCGCGAACGCCTCGTCCCGGTGGTCGGCGGCGGCGGCCACCACGACGGCCAGGTCACCGACCTGCAGGTCGCCCACCCGGTGCGCGGCAGCCAGCGCCCGCACGCTGAAGCGCCCGGCCACCTTCTCTGCGACCTCCCGCAACTGCTGCGCCCCGGACGGGTGGGCGCTGTAGGACAGGGCGGACACAGCGCGGCCGTGATCGTGGTCGCGCACGGTCCCCACGAACAGGGCAATCGCTCCCGCGGCCGGATCGGCGACGGCCAGGCGCACCTCGTCCACCGACAGCGGCTCGGCGCGGAACTCGGCCATCCGGATGACAGTCACGCAGCCAAGTTACAACCACCGGGCCG
>Ga0307374_10008596_pt1 | contig 15212 bp, 14 predicted proteins | sample OX3MG_FD_202532 | JGI IMG/M metagenome (GOLD analysis project Ga0307374, IMG submission 202532) | Soil microbial communities from Risofladan, Vaasa, Finland - OX-3 | ecosystem: Environmental > Terrestrial > Soil > Coastal area > Acid sulfate soil | place: Finland: Risofladan, Vaasa | collected... | reverse complement strand
CATTGCCTGTACACGGCGCGGCGTACGGAGATCCGCGAAGCGACTGTCGACCTCCGCGGGACCGGCCGATGAAGACCCCCGACCTGCGCGGGGCGATCGTGCCCCTCCTGACAGCCTTCGGGCTCGACGGCGAGCTCGACGAGGCCGCGATCCGCCGCCACGTGGACGTTCTGGTCGGCGCTGGGGTCCATGGCGTCTACCCGGGTGGCACCACCGGCGAGGGTCCGCTGCTGAGCCACGACGAGCGCGAACGACTGGCCGCGACGGTGGTCGAGGCCGCGGCTGGCCGCCTGCCGGTGGTCGTCCAGACCGGTGCCGCCTCAACGGCCGAGACGATCGTCCTCAGCCGCCACGCTGCGGCTGCAGGAGCGGACGCGGTGGCCATCGTCACGCCCTGGTACTACCGGTTGAGCGAGGTTGCCATCGTCGAACACTACGTGCGGGTCGCGGAGGCGGTCCCGGACACCCCGATCGTTCTGTACAACATCCCCCAGAACACCGGCAATCCGATGTCCCCGGCGACGATGGCCGCCATCGCACGGCGAGCGCCCAACGTCGTGGCTGTCAAGGACTCGACCGGCGACCTCGCGCAGCTGAGCGACATCATCGCCGCCACGGAGGGCCGGCTGCGGGTCTTCGAGGGCAACGATGCGATGGTCCTGCCGGCGCTGGAGCTCGGCGCCGCCGGGTCGGTCTCCGGCAACGCCAACGTGTTCCCGGAGGTCTTTGTGGAGCTCTACGACGCTTACTGGGCCGCCGACCACGAGGCCGCGCGGCGAGCTCAGGCGCGGATCCAGGTCATTCGTCGTGCGCTGCGCAACGGGGACCTGGGCCTCTTCAAGGCCATATTGGCCCGACGCGGGGTGGCTGTCGGTGGCGTGCGCGGGCCGCTCGCCGAACCCACTCCCTGGGAGGTCGAGGCATGCCTTCGTGCGCTCGCGGACGGCGGCATCGAGGTGACGACTGCCGGATCCGGATGACCGGCCGGCGCTGCAAGGAGGAGGACACAGGCACCATGCGCACGTGGAGATCCACAGGGGCGGCGGCCGTATCGGCACTCGCCCTGGTCGTCGTCGCGGGCTGCGGACAGGCGTCCGCGCCCGCATCAGGTTCGTCCGCACCGGCATCGGGCGGTAGCGCCAGCGCCGCGGCGAACGCCATCAACCTCAACTTCTGGGGTGGCTGGACCGGCCCCGACGGGGACGTCATGCGCGCCCTCGTCAGCGAGTTCAACGCCGCTCACCCGGACATCCAGGTGACGCTCACCACCCAGCAATGGACGCCGCTCTTCGACAAGTTCGAGCTGGCGGTCAAGTCCGGCAACCAACCCGACATCCTGGGCATGCACGGTCCGGACATCCCGCAGTTCGCGTCCGCCAGCCAGCTCGAGGACCTGACCTCCGTCGTACAGGCGGCCGGCTTCACGCAGGCGGACTTCGCGGCGCCGGCGTGGAACGGCAGCATCTACCAGGGCAAGCAGTACGCCTTCCCGCTGGACCTGCACATGCACGCCGTCTACTTCAATGCCGACCTCTTCAAGGCGGCCGGCCTGACCCCGCCGACCGACTGGATCTCCGGCGGGGACTTCCTCAAGCTGGCCACGACGCTGACGGTCGACACCAGCGGCAAGCACCCCGGCGACCCCGGCTTCGACGCCTCGAACATCAAGCAGTACGGGCTCTCCCTCTACAACAACCACCACGGCTTCTTCCAGTGGTACGCGCTCGTGCGGCAGCAGGGAGACAACCTCCTCAACACGGACCAGACCCAGATCGTCGTGCCCGACCAGGCCGGCGTCGCGGCCTGGCAGTGGCTGCAGGACCTCGTCTTCAAGTACCACGTCACACCGGTGGGTGAGACGAGCCAGCTGCAGGATTTCCTGAGCGGCAAGACGGCCATGCTGATCGACGGTCCGTGGGAGATCCCCGCGATGCAGAAGCAGGCCGGCCTGAACTGGGGCACCTTCCCGTTCCCCCAGGTCTTCCAGAACAAGGCCGTGTGGGGCAGCGGCCACGTCCTGACCATCCCCAAGCAGTCCGACGGGAATCGCGAGAAGGCGGCCGAGACCTTCGTGGCCTGGATCGTCAAGAACTCGGCCGCATGGGGCGCGTCGGGCAACCTCCCGGCGCTCAACGCCGCCCGTGAAGGCACGGCGTTCACCTCGCTGCCCGGCCGGGCGGGCTTCGTCGCCGAGATGCCCTACGAGGTTATGCTTCCGGCCATCCCGGCCGAGGCCCAGGTCTTCTCGGCCGCCAAGACCAGCCCCATCGTCGTCGCCGCGCAGGCAATCCTGGTCCAGGATCAGCCGATCGAGTCGACGATGCAGACGATGTTCCAGGCCATGAACCGGTTGCTCAGCGGCCAGTGACCCGGAGGCTCGGACGCTGACCATGGACCGCGGCGTGCGCCCCGCCCACCCGGCGGCCGCTCCCGCCCGCGGCTCGAGGCGCACGCCCAGCGGCGTGCGCCTCGCACTGGGTCCCTGGCTCTTCGTCCTTCCCTACCTTGTCACCTTCGTCCTCTTCCGGTTCGGGCCAGCCGTCGCCGGCTTCCTGGTCAGCCTGACCAACTGGAACCTCATGAGCGGATCCGGCCGGTTCGTGGGCGTCGACAACTACGCGCGGCTGGCGACGGATCCGCAGTTCCGGCAGAGCCTTCTGCAGACGCTGTACTTCATGGCCCTGACGGTACCGGCGCTCGTCATCCTGGGCCTGCTGCTGGCGGTCCTGGTGAACCAGCGGCTGCGGGGCCGGTCGGTCGTGCGGACCGCGATCTTCATGCCGTACGTGGTCATGTCCACGGTGGTCGGCGTCATCTGGCTGTGGATGCTGAACACGGATGTCGGGGTGTTCAACTACCTGCTCAGCTTGCTGGGCATCCACGGCATCCCGTGGCTGAGCGATCCGAACGCCGCCATGCCGGCGATCGCCCTCACCACCATCTGGTGGACCGTCGGCTTCAATATGATCATCTTCCTGGCCGGCTTGCAGGACATCCCGCCGGAGCTCGAGGAGGCCGCTCGCGTCGATGGAGCGGGGACGTTCACGACGTTCCGCTCGATCACGCTGCCGCTCCTCCGGCCGGTGACCTTCGTGGTGGTGATGCTGACCCTCATCAACACGTTCGAGGTCTTCGACCAGATCTACGTCATGACCGGCGGCGGTCCCGGGCTGTCGACCCTGACCATCATCCAGTTCATGTACTACGAGGCGTTCCAGTTCTACCACGTGGGTTACGCGTCGGCTGTCGCCTACGTGGTGCTGGCGGTGCTCGTGGTGCTGGCGCTCATCCAGCGCCGGTTCCTGGCGCGGGGCGACCTCGCATGACGGATCACTCGAAGACTGCTCGCACGATCCTGTGGCGCACCTTCCTCTACCTGGGCCTGGCGGCTGTGACCCTGGTTGCGCTCTTCCCGCTCTTCTGGATGGTCTCGAGCGCGCTGCGGCCGGAAGGCCAGATCCTCGCCTATCCGCCGCGCTGGCTGCCGGCGACCTGGACGCTGGAGAACTTCGCCTACATCCTGGGGCGCTTCGCGTTCGCCCGCTGGTGGCTCAACAGCATCGTCGCCGCCGGCGTCTCGACCGCGCTCGTGCTCCTCTTGGACTCGTTGGCGGCCTACGCGTTCGCTCGGCTCCACTTCGCCGGTCAGCGCGTCCTCTACCTCGTCGTCCTCTCGATGCTGCTGGTGCCCATCCAGGTCACGATCATCCCGCTCTACATGCTCTTCGCCCAAGTCCACCTGCTCGATAGCCTGCCGGCCGTGCTGCTGCCGACGACCGCCAACGTGACAGGGGTCTTCCTCCTGACCCAGTTCTTTCGCAACCTGCCCGGCGAGCTGCTCGACGCGGCACGGATCGACGGCGCGAGCGACCTCCGGATCTGGTGGCACATCGTGCTGCCCCTCTCGCGGCCGGTGCTCTCGTCGGTCGCCATCATCACCGTCGTCAGCAGCTGGAACAGCTTCCTATGGCCGCTGCTGGTCGCGTATTCGGACGCGTCGCGCACGCTGCCGGTGGGCATCGCCCAGTTCTTCGGCGGGGAGAGCGGCGTGAGCGGCTCGGCGCCGCAGTTCGGGCCCGCCATGGCGGCCGCCTGCCTAGCCACAGCGCCCGTGATCGTGGCCTTCCTCGTGCTGCAGCGCTCGTTCGTGCGCGGCGTGGCGCTCTCGGGACTCAAGGGGTAGGCGCGGCGTGCCGCCCGACGGGATCCGGCCGTTATCCTCAAGTACACGACCGAGCTTATCCACCGGCACGGGCTCTCGCAATCGGTCGAGGAGGTCGAGCTCGCGACATCCGAGTGATCCACTTCAGATCGTCGACTGGCTCAACAGCCCGATCCACCGCCCAGGCGTCGAAGTCGCACCCGGCCAGGTGATCTACGCAGCGGAAGCTATTCCCGGGGGAAGCGTCGATCAATGGCCGACCGGAGGGTCAAAGTCCGGTCGCTGCGGTCATCGATGCAGACGGCATCGCGCACTTCACTGTCAGGCGTGTCCAACAGCAACCGTACGAGATCTTCCTGCAAGCGTGGCTACCGTCGCCGTTCCCGCACGGCTATTCGACCTTGGTCGCGGTGCGCTTGCGCGTGGGACAGGGGCCGTGGGCATGAGCGCCATCGCCCGAAACGCGCCGTATCACGTCAGCGCAGCTCCACAAGGGCGAGTCGCAAGAGTTCCACGCGCCTCTACCCGATCATGGCATGAGGTGGAACCCGGAGGGGCTATCCCTCTCGCCCCGACCAAAACCAGCTCATCCCAGCTCAGAAGTTCCCGTCCCCCTTTGCCAGACACATGCTTCGGCCCATCTGCCTTGGCCACTTCGGATGCCGGGGTCATCGATGCGCCACGCCGTCGAGGCCCACGCGGATCGGGCGATCACCCTGGCGAGGGCCTATGCCGTCCGCCCCGAGCTCAGCGCCCGGGCAGTGCCGCGCGTAAGGCTCGATCGAGGTGGCGGCTGGCTTCCCCCAACTCTGCGGCCGGAAGTGCTCGCAGCGGCGGCCGGACCCTCCCGAGGGGCCGGCCCGCGACCTTCATACACTCCTTGATCGTCTGGATGCCGCGCCCAGACGTCTCGACGTGGGCCAGGAACGGGTGCATCTCCCGGTAGAGCAACCGGGCGGCGGCATAGTCCCCCTGGACGACCGCCGTCTCGTACAGAGCCACGCACTGCGTGGGGATGACGTTCGCAGTTCCCGAGATCCATCCCGTGGCGCCGCACACGAACTGCTCCAGCACCTGGTTGTCCTGGCCGCTGAAGACGGCGAGACGTCCCTCGGAGCATTCCAGGATGCGCGTCACGCGGGCGCTGTCGCCGGAGGTCTCCTTGACGTACTCGATGTGGGGGAACTCGGAGATGCGGCCGAGGAGCTCGGGGGACGCGTCGACGCCCGTTGTGCCCGGGTTGTTGTAGATGAAGATCGGGAGCTCGACGGCGCGTGCGATGTCGGCGTAGTGCTCGACGAGCTCATCGTCCTTCGGGTGGTTGTAGAAGGGGTGGGTGATCATCAGCCCATCGGCCCCGGCGTCCTGAGCGAAGTGGCAGTTCCTCACGACGTGGTGCGTCGCGTTCGCGGAACAGCCGGCGATGACGGGGACCCGGCCTGAGACGTGTTCCACTGTCACCCGGATGACGCGCTCGTACTCATCGCGGTCGAGACTCATGACCTCGCCCGTGCTCCCAGCTGGCACGAACCCGCTGATGCCGGCGACGATGAGGGAGTCGATGTGTGCGCGAAGCGCCCCCTCATCAACCCTCCCATCCGCGTCGAATGGCGTCAGAAGGGCGGCGAAGACTCCTCTGAAGCTTGTCATGCAAGACTCTCCTCTTCTGGTGTTTTGCTTGGGCCGTTGCCTCTTACCTGTGCTCTCGCCAATCGATGTGGTCCGGCATCCATCTGCGCGTGCACTCCGGTCCCGTGATACGACCGCCCGGAACGGAGTTGTTGCATGGCACCGGGCCGGGCTGGCGCTCCCCGTCAGCGGTTGCCATCGAGTCGGCGATCTGATCAACCGCTCGCCGGCCTTCGTTTCGCCTCAGGGTCGCGTCCGTCCGCCTTTCGTCCACTGCGGTTGCAGGGCTGTCATGAGCATGTCGACGTTGCGGTTCAGGTGGTCGATGGTCGCCTCGGAAATGAGTGCCCGGTTTCCGCCCTCGACCTTGGCAAGCAGGTCTTCATGACCTGTCGCGAGGTCCTCCAGGGAGGTGTAGGTGCTCTGGTGGACCACCAGGTGGAGATGGACCCTCGACTGCAGCCGTGACCACAGCCCCACCATCGTCCGGTTGCCGCAGTTGAGGTAGAAGGCCGCGTGGAACCTCGTGTGCGCGGAGGCAAGCGCCGATCCGTCGCCTTCGGCAGCGGCCCGGCGCATCTCAGCCACGACGTCGCGGATATCCAGGAGGACGGCGTCGCGGTGCTCAACCAGCGAATGCTCGACCGCGTAGGGCTCGAGGAGTCCGCGGACGGCGAGGAGCTGGAGATAGTCCTCGGGGGTAACGCTGACAACTCGTGCGCCTCGGTACGGGCTGATGACCACCAGCTGCTCGTCCGAGAGGATCCGGAGCGCCTCGCGCAGGGGAGCGCGGCTGATGCCCATCATGGTCGCCATTTCGGGCTCACCAAGCTTGCTGCCGGGCTTGAGCGAGCCGTCGAGGATCGCGTTGCGCAGGATGGTGGCCGTGGTTTCTGCAAGAGACGGGATGGTCGCCTTGGGGAGATGGATCATGTTTGTCACCAGTTGGGGTTCAAAGCCCCTAGTCCTCCTTGGAATCGGATGACTGGTCGGCAGGCACCGCAGCGGTGCAACGGGTCATCCGCCGGCGCTCGTTCCACCGCCGAGGTAGGCGGCGATGACCCGCGGGTCGTCGATCAGGTCGGCGCTGTTGCCGGACAGGGCGAGCGATCCCTGCTGGAGGATGAAGGCGCGCTTCGTGATCTCCATGGCCAGGGTGACGTTCTGCTCGACAAGCAGGATGGCCGTCCCGCCCGCGGCGATGTCCACGAGGAGCTCGTAGACGGAATCGATCATCTGGGGCGCCAGGCCGAGCGACGGCTCATCGACCATCAGGAGCGCGGGTCGCGCCATCATCGCGCGGGCGATCGCGAGGAGCTGCTGCTCCCCGCCCGAGAGCATTCCGGCGAGCCTGTCGACGTGCGGACGAAGCAGGGCGAAGAACTCGAGGACCTCGGTAATCCGCTGCCGGAGCGCGGAGCCTCGAAGGGCGAACGCATACGCCCCGAGCTCGAGGTTCTCCCGGACCGAAAGCGACGAGAAGATCCGCCGCCCCTCAGGGACCTGGACAATCCCGAGCTTGACCCGCCGCGCGGCCGGCAACTGGAGGATCGGCTGGCCGCGGAACGTGACCTGGCCCGCCCGCGGCTTGATCAGCCCCGAGATCGCCTGGAGGACCGTGCTCTTGCCCGCCCCGTTGGCACCCAGGAGCGCGACGATCTCGCCCTCCTCGACCGACAGCCCGACGTGCTCCACGCCGCGGACCGGCCCGTAGTAGACCGTGAGATCGTCGACCCCGAGCACGCTCACCGCCGACGTCTCCCGAGGTAGGCTTCGATGACCTTGGGGTCGTTCCGCACGTTCGACGGGGCGCCGCGGGCGATGAGGCGGCCCTGGTCGAGCACGGCGACCTCGTCGGCGAGCTGCATCACGAGCTCGACGTCGTGCTCGATCATGACGACGGTCACGCCGCGGTCGCGGATGCGCCGGATCACGTCCGAAAGCTCCTCGCGCTCCATGGAGCTGACGCCGGCTGCCGGCTCGTCCAGGAGCGCGATTCGGGGCGCGCCCATCATGGCCCGCGCCATCTCGAGGCGCTTACGCATGCCATATGGCAGGTCGACCGCGCGCACAGCTGCACGAGCGTCCAGCCCGACGAAGCGCAGCCATTCCATCGCCTCTTCAGACAGCTCGCGCTCCCTACGCCGCATGCCCGGCGTTCGGATCAGGACTGCAACTAGGTTCGATGTCGAGCGGAGGTGCGCGCCAGCGAGGACGTTCTCGTGGGCCGTCAGGCGCGGGAAGAGGCGGATGTTCTGGAACGTCCGCCGGATGCCCATGGCGGCCAGGTCCGGCGCGCTCGCCTTCGTGACGTCCGCGCCGTCCAGCACAACCGCCCCGCTGGACGCGCGGTAGAACCCCGTCATGCAGTTGAAGAGGGAGGTCTTCCCGGCGCCGTTGGGGCCGATCACGGCGAACAGGGCGCCACGCGGCACCCCGAACGACACGTCGCTTAGCGCGATGAGGCCCCCAAAGCGGAGGGACAGCCCTTGGACCGCGAGCACGTCCGGGGAGCGCGTCGCGGCGGTCATCTCGTGCCGTCCGCGGGGGTGCCCGATGGTCGGGCGCGCGACAGTCGCAGTCTGAGCGCGGCGAGGATCCGGCCGAGACCCGGCCCGCCCTCAGGCCAGACGCCCTGCGGGCGAGCCATCATCATCGCGACCAGGACGAGGCCGAAGACGAGCAGGCGCGCCTGCGAGAACGTGCGCAGCACCTCGGGCCCGCCGATCACCACGGCCGCCCCGATGAGGGCTCCCGGCACGCTGCCCATGCCTCCGATCGACACCGCCATGACTATGAGGAGCGACTGCATGAAGCCGAACGTCGGCGGTGCGACCCCGATCATGGCCGGGCCGTAGAACGACCCCGTGATCCCGCCGATGATCGCGCCGGCCATGTACGCGTACAGCTTGTAGCGCTGGGTCTTGATCCCCATCGCCATCGCGACGTCCTCATCCTCCCGGATCGCGAGCCACGCTCGGCCGAGCCGCGAGACCCGGAGCCGCCACGAGGCGGCGATGAAGACGACGAGGGTCACGAAGAACACGTAGTAGTAGCCGATCGGGGTGACGATCTGGAACCCGAGGATCTCGAGCGGCGGGATGCCGAAGATGCCGGTTGGGCCGCCGGTCTGGTCGAGGTTGTTGACGACGAGCTGGACGACCTCGCCGAAGCCGAGTGTGACCACTGCGAGGTAGTCACGGCGCAGGCGCAGGGTTGGCGTCCCGACGATGACGGCACCCGCCAGCGCCATGAGGACCGAGACGGGGAGTGTCGCCAGGATGGGCCAGTGGAGATTGAGCGAGAGCAGTCCGGTGGTGTAGGCCCCGATCGCGAAGAACGCGGCAAAGCCGAGGTCGAGCAGGCCCGCATACCCCACGACGATGTTCAGGCCCAGCGCGAGGCACATCATCACCTCGACCTGCATGCCTAAGCTCACGACGTAGTCGTTGGTGACGACCAGAGGGCCGAGACCCGCGAGCAGCAGGAGGGCCAGCTGCCATCCCGCGCGAACGCGGTACGAGGGGCCGGCCACCCGGGCGAGCGAGCTGCTGGCGCGACTGGACTCGCGTGTCGCGAGACCGGCCGCAGCTGACGCTGTTGGGATCACCGAGGCAAGGTCCTCGGGGGGAGGCGCGCCTTCCGGCATCACGTCGGCCACGCTAGGCCCTAGACACGCTGGCCCACGCGCTCGCCGAGGAGGCCCGTGGGCCGCACCCAGAGCGTGAGGACGAGCACGGAGAACGCGAAGAGGAGCGCCCACTGAGGCCCAAGGAGGCCGGTGCCGACGGCTTCCAGGATCCCGAGGAGGAACCCGCCGACGGCCGCACCGAGAACGTTACCGATGCCGCCGAGCACTGCGGCGGTGAACGCCTGCAGGCCGACGTAGAAGCCCATGAGGTAGCTGATCTGGCCGTAGTAGAGGCTCGCCATGACAGCGGCGGCGCCGGCCAGCGCCCCCCCGATGAAGAAGACGATCGAGATGATCCGGTCGATCTCGATGCCCATCAGCGCGGCTGCGGCGCGGTCCTGGGAGACCGCCCGCATTGCCGTGCCCAGGAGCGTCCTGTTGACGATCCAGTAGACGAGGCCCGTGAGGACGAGGCTGACCCCAATGATCAGCAGCTGCACCCACGCGAGGTGGACGCCGAGGAGCTCGAAGCCCGCGTTCGGCGGCGTGACTGGGTAGGCGCGGTACGCGGAGCCCCAGATGGGGATGTTGAGAACCCCGTTCTCAAGCACCAGAGAGACTCCCAGGGCCGCGATCATGAGGCTGAGGGTCGCCGCGCTGCGCATGGGCCGGTAGACCACGCGCTCGACGGCGACCGCGAGCAGCCCCCCAACAACCATCGTGGCCAAACCCACGATCAGGAAGTTCCCCCAGTTGGCCGTTCCGGCAACCCCAAACGTCAGGAGCAAGGTGTAGCTCACGTACGCCGAGACCATGTAGAAATCGCCGTGGGCGAAGTTGATCAGGCGCAGCACGCCGTACACCATGCTGTAGCCGACCGCGACGAGACCGAAGAAGGCTCCGAGGAAGAGTCCGGCCACGATTTCGGGAGCGATCACATCCATGGTGACGGCCTATAGGTGGGGAACACCGCGATCCTTTCGCTTGGGGCTGCCGGATCCTATGGCATTAGGGTTGCGTGGGTGCCATCTGGTAGGCGCCGTTGACGACCTTGAGCACGACGAACTTGGCGCCCTGGCGTGAGCCGTCGGCAGCGAAGGAGACGGATCCCGTAAGACCGTCGATCTTCAGCGAGTGCAGGGCTGTGATGACCTTCGCCGGATCGAGGCTGTTGGCAGCCTTGGCCGCGCCCACAAGGGCCATCATCGCGTCGTACCCGTAGGCGGAGTAGGGACCCGGGTCAGCACTGAACGCGGCCTTGTAGTCCGCGACGAACTTGGCGGCGTCGCTGCCGGTGAGGAACTGGGTGGTGGTCGCGATCGTCCCGTACGCGCCCTCAGCGTTGCCGGCGCCGGCGTTCGTGATGAACGTCGGGTCGACGCTGCCGTCGGCGGTCACGAACGGGATGGTCAGACCGGCGCCGCGGAGCTGGCGCACGAAGAGCGCCGCCTGCGCGTAGTAGCCGGTCCAGTAGATGGCATCAGCACCGCTGCTTCGAATGGTCGTGATGACGGCCGAGAAGTCCTGGGCGGTGTTGGGGACCGCCTGGATCGGCAAGACGGTGCCGCCCGCAGCCGTGATGGCGTCTCCGGCCAGCTTGGCTACGTCAACCGAGTAGGTGGACTGGTCATTGGCGATCAGGACCTTGGTGGCCTTGAGGACGTTGACGAAGAACTTCGCCGCGAGATCCGCCTGGAAGTTGCCGGTCGGGTCGAGCAGGAACAGGTTCTTTGCCCCGACCGCGGTGAGCTTGGTCGAGTTCGCGGACGGCTGGAGGTTGGGGATGCCGGCCCGCTCGTAGATCGGGATAGCCGGGAGCGCCGCGCTCGAGCAGTAGGCGCCCACAACGGCCTGCACGCCGAGCGAGACGAGCTTGTTTGCCGCGTTCGTCGAGGTCTGCGGGTCGCAGGCGTCGTCCTGCGCGCTTAGGACGATCTTCTGGCCCAGGACGCCACCGGCGGCATTGATCTGATCGGTCGCCAGCTTGATCCCGTTGAAGATCGTGGTGCCAGACTGAGCCTCGGAGCCGGTCTGCGGGATCGGCACGCCGACGAGGTAGGTTCCGGCTGTCGGTGCCGTCGTGGGCGCCGCGGTCCCCTGCGATGCTGCGGGTGTGGAGCTGCACGCGCTTACGAGCGCGACGATTGGGACGAGTACGCTCGCCCAGGTCGCCATCCGGCGAGTTTGCATTTACCGCCTCCTTGCGCTAGCACCTGGCTGTCGCCACCTGCCGCCGCCCTCAATGCTGGATAGGGGCCGTCGACAGATGTACGATACTACTGTCGACAGAACAATCGGCGACATTCGGGGCTCAAGACACTGTTTGGGTGTGGACCAAGATCCGCATCGTCCCTGCCGAGCAGCGACTACTTCCGTGACCTTTCGCCATCCCTGCAGAACGAGATCACCGCCCGCACGGAGCATCGCTCGGTCTGAGCCAAGAAAGGAGCCACCGCAACTTGGACACCTCGGGTACGCGCATCGAGCGCATCGACCTCTATGGGTACGACCTCACCTACGTCCACGGCGTCTACGTGATGTCCGGCGGGCGCGTGATCGATCGCCTCCCGAGCACGGTGGTGCGAGTCACGACAGGCGATGGCGTCACGGGCTATGGCGAAGCGTGCCCCCTCGGGGCGACCTACCTGCCCGCCTTCGGCGGTGGAGCGCGTGCCGCCTTGAAGGAACTCGCCCCGGCGATGATCGGTGTCGACGCGTCCAACCTGGCCGCAGTGACCGAGAGGATGGACCGGACGCTCCGCGGTCACGGGTACGCGAAGAGCGCCTTGGACATGGCCTGCTGGGACATTCTCGGCAAGGTGACCGGGATGTCCGTCGCGAACCTGCTCGGCGGGATACTCCAGACCGACCTGCCTCTCTACGTGGCTGTGCCGCTCGGTCCTCCAGCTGAGATGGTGTCGTTCGTCGAGGAACAGCGGGCACAGGGGCTCCGCCACTTCCAACTCAAGGTGGGCGATGCTCCCGAGAAAGATGCCGCCAGGGTCGAGGCTGTCATGGGTGCGATCGGCGACGAGGACGCGGTCGTTGCAGACGCGAACGGCGCATGGCGCCGTCAGGACGCCATCATCGCCGCCCGCCTGATGAACGCCCATGAGCGTCTTCGGCTCGAGCAACCCTGTTCCACGTTCGAGGAGTGCCTGAGCATCCGTCACCTTTGCACCCTCCCGATGGTGCTCGATGAGATCATCACGGATCTCCAGATGCTGGTCCGCGCCGTCGAGGCGGACGCGATGGATCAGATCAACCTCAAGATCGGACGGGTCGGCGGGCTCACGCGTGCGCGCCTGATGCGGGACGCGGCTGTCGAGCTCGGATTGCGGCTCATGATCGAGGACGCTTGGGGCGGCGACCTCGTCACGGCGGCCGTGAGCCATCTCGCGGCTGGTACTCCTCCCGATGCGTTGTTCGCCGTTTCGTTCATGAACGACTGGACGCAGGAGCACGTCGCCGGTTATCTGCCGCGGTCGTCCCGCGGTCGCGGGCCAGTGCCCAGCGGACCTGGGCTCGGTGTCGAGGTGGACGACGCGATGCTCGGAAGTCCGCTGATGACGTTCAAGGCATGACTCGGATCGGTCTCAGGCCAAGGGCCTGACGTCGCGACAAAGAAGGACTGGACCAGCTGTTGAGTCGGAGGGACTTCCATGCCTGACACCCTGATCCCCACGGCCGACGAGGCCAGGGCCGAGATCGAGCGGCTTTCGCTGCGCACCCAACTGTTCATCGACGGCGGGTTCCGGGACGCAGCCGACGGGACCCGGTTCACGAGTGTCAACCCGGCCACCGGGCGGCCGATCGCGGAGGTCGCAAGAGGCGGTCCCGCCGACGTTGAGGCCGCCGTCGCCGCTGCGCGCCGGGCCGCCGACGACGGCCGCTGGTCCCGCCTCAACCCCGGCGACCGGAAGCAGATCCTGGTTCGCTGGGCCCACCTGATCGAGGCCCATGCGCGGGAACTCGGCCTGATCGAGACGATCGACGCCGGCAAGCCGATCACCGACACCGTCGGGCTGGACATGCCCGAGACGGCAATGTGCATCCGATGGCACGCGGAGGCGGCGGACAAACTCTATGGTCAGGTCGCGCCCACACCCGAGGGCACGGTCGCGACCATCACGCGGGAGCCGTTGGGCGTCGTCGGCGCGGTCATCCCGTGGAACTACCCGGCCCAGATGGCCGCCTGGAAGCTCGGGCCCGCGCTCGCCACTGGCAACACCGTGGTGATCAAGCCCGCGTCCAACACCTCGCTCAGTCTGCTGCGGATCGCGGAACTAGCTGCCGAGGCCGGCATCCCGGACGGGGTTCTTAACGTCGTCACCGGTCCGGGAGATACCGTGGGCGAGGCGATCGGGCGCCACCCCCACATCGACGGGCTCGCATTCACGGGGTCAACTGAGGTCGGGCGCCGCTTCCTCCACTACTCGGCCGAGTCCAACCTCAAGCGGGTCATGCTCGAGTTAGGCGGCAAGAGCCCGCAACTCGTGTTCCCTGACGTCATCGACTTCGAGACGATCGCCGCCAATATCGCCGCTGCCATCTTCTGGAACATGGGCGAGAACTGCAGCGCCGGCTCGCGCCTCATCGTTCACCGCGCCGTCAAGGAGCGCGTGCTTGACGCCCTGCAAGCCCAAATGGCCCTCTGGCCAGTGGGCGATCCGTTGGATCCCGCGACGAAGATCGGTCCAATGATTACCCGTGGCCAGATGGAGAAGGTTCTGGGCTACGTCGAGATCGGTCGGCGCGAGGGCGCCCGGGTCCTAACCGGCGGCACGCAGATCTTGGAGGAGACGGGGGGCTGGTATGTGCCGCCCACGGTCGTCGACAACGTGCGCAACGACATGACGATCGCGCGCGAGGAGATATTCGGCCCGGTACTCTCGGTGATCGAGTTCGACACGGAGGCCGAGGCGGTCGCGATTGCCAACGACACGCCGTACGGGCTGGCATCCTCGCTCTACACCGAGAACCTGAACGTCGCCCACCGCGTGGCCCGCGAGCTGCAGGCGGGCGTCGTCGCGGTCAACTGCTACTCCGAGGGCGACATGACGACCCCGTTCGGCGGCTACAAGCTGTCGGGCTTCGGCGGTCACGACAAGAGCGTCCACGCGCATGACCAGTACACCGAGACCAAGACAATCTGGATCCAGCTGAAGGCGGCTGGCTGAGAGCTCCGGCCCTTGCTCCTGATCATCGCTGACTGGCCAAGCGAGACCTCTAACCCCACCTACACGATCTCGGACATCGTGCTCTGCTGATCAGGGCGATTGACGCAACGGGCCTCGACGTATGCCGAGGCCCGTTGATTGCCATCGGAAGCCCCTCGCGTTCAACCGGGGGAAACGAGGTCGTTCCGCGGGGCCAACTCCGCTGAGGTCGACCGCTATCGGCGAGAATCGTTCGGTCGTCGCAAGCCGACCTGAGGCCTGCCGTCGATCTGAGGTGCTTCCAGCTCACAGACGGGCGTGCCGCTTGGGGAGACCCGGACTATGTCCGCCACATGCGCGGCTGACCACGACGTTCATGCCGTGCGAGCTGACACGCGGGCCGGTACTCTCACGGTGCCCGGTGAGCCGAACCATCCGAGAACAGGTGGCCGGCCGACCGCGAGGGGTGGCACGTGGCCGACGTCATCGAGAACCCGATCCTCAACTCGCCGTACCGGGTGCCGACGCGCCACTTCGCCTTCGACGATGACGGCATCACGAGCGCGATCAGCGAGGGTCGCCGTCCGAGCTCGTTCTTCATCCCGATCGCCCAGCCGCGCAAGAAGGGACC
>Ga0307374_10008595_pt1 | contig 15213 bp, 15 predicted proteins | sample OX3MG_FD_202532 | JGI IMG/M metagenome (GOLD analysis project Ga0307374, IMG submission 202532) | Soil microbial communities from Risofladan, Vaasa, Finland - OX-3 | ecosystem: Environmental > Terrestrial > Soil > Coastal area > Acid sulfate soil | place: Finland: Risofladan, Vaasa | collected... | reverse complement strand
AGCGCGATGGCCGATCAGCAGATCGCGGCCGGGATCATGTGGGTCCCCGGGTCGATCTCCTACGCGCTTACGTTCATCATCGGCTTCTACCGTTGGCTGGAGCCCGACCGCTCGCCTGCCCCGATCTCAAACGCGTTGACCACGTGAGGAGGACACAGAGTTGCTTTCGCTTCCAATCGCAGCCTTCCTAGTCGGTGCGCTGCTGACGCTTCTGCTGCCGGTCGGCCTGTTGATCGCGGTCAGCATTTGGTACTGGATCTTCTCCGCGCGGGTCCCCGAGACCGCCGCCGCGCGGGTCCCCGAGACCGCCGCCGCGCGGGTCCCCGAGACCGCCGCCGGGTGGGAGACGAGTGCCGACCCGTCCGCCGCGAGTCCGGGGCTGACAATTCCGCAGGCCCTGCCGCCCGACCCCGAGGGCTGATGGACGCGGATGCAGGCACTCCGGGGGCTCCGCGGCCCGCGGCGCTGCGTGCTTCCCGGATGGTCGGCCTTGCAGCCGCCGCGGTGCTCGCGTTGGGCGTGGGTCTCGGTGTGCACGGGCTCACGACCGGCAACGCCGCGAAGTCCACCGCGCAGGTCGTCATGGAACGGCATGGGATGTTCGGAGCTGCGTCCTGGGCGCCGGGGACGCGCCCGGCGCCTCAGATCAACACCCTGGTCGACCAGCAGGGTCAACGCTTCGCGTTGAGCTCGCTGCGTGGGCGCACGGTGGCATTGGCCTTCTTCGACTCGCACTGTCACCAGGCATGCCCGCTCGAAGGACACGCGCTCGCGCGAGCTGAGTTGGCGCTTCCGGCCGCTCAGCGCCCGGTGCTCGTGGCTGTCAGCGTCAACCCGGCTGACACGCGGCGGAGCGTCGCCAGCGCCATCCACGAGTGGGGACTGGCGAAGCTCGCGCCGTGGTACTGGCTGATGGGCAGGAAAGCCACCCTCGCGGCTGTCTGGCGGGCCTACCACATCCAGGTCACGCCTCCGATTAACGGCGACATCCAGCACACCGAGGCGCTCTACCTGATCGACCGCACGGGTGACATTCGGTCGGCATATCTGTGGCCTTTCGCAGGCCATTTCGTCACCAGCGACCTGCGGACGCTGGCCAAGCGGACCGTCAAGGCCTGAGCCATGGCGACTGTCGTCTCTGGGATACCGGCGCAGCGAGAGCTCGTCGCCGATGCGCAGCTCGAGCTTGTCGTCGATGGCGCAGTTGGGGCGAACCCCGCCGTCTGGCGCGACTACCTGACGCTGACGAAACCACGCGTGATGTCGCTGCTGGTGCTCACGGCACTGTGCGCGATGACGGCCGCAGCGGCCGGCGATCCGAGCGTCACGGGGCTGCTGGCGCTGACCGTGGGCGGCTGCTTCGCATGTGGTGGCGCGAGCGCCTTCAACCACGTCCTTGACCGCGACATCGACCGCATGATGGGCGCGCGCACGGCCAACCGGCCGGTGGCCGCCGGCCGCATCCGGCCGCGCGACGCTGTGATCTTCGCGGTCACGCTGTGCTTGCTCTCGTTCGCGTTGATGTGGACGCTCGACAACCTCTTGGCGGCGGCGCTGGCCACCGCCGGCGGCACCTTCTACGTCGTCGTCTACACGCTCGGTCTCAAGCGCCGCACCTCGGCGAACATCGTGATCGGCGGCGCCGCCGGAGCTTTCCCGGCACTGTCCGGATGGGCCGCCGCGCACGGCAGCCTCGGGGTCGGGGCGTGGTACCTGTTCGCAATCGTGGTGGTCTGGACGCCGCCGCACTTCTGGTCCCTTGCGATGCTTCTGCGCCAGCAGTACGCCGACGCTGACATCCCGATGCTGCCCGTGGTCAAGGGAGAGCGTCACACCGCGCTGCAGATCCTGGTGTACTCGCTGGGCCTGGCCGCGCTCACGCTGGTGCCGGGCGTGACCGGCGTGTTCGGCGCGTCCTACCTGGTCGGCGCCGTGCTGCTGGGTGCGGTGTTCTGCGGCTTCGCCTGGCGGCTGTGGCGCGAGCCGAGCCGCGCGCGCGCGGCCTACCTGTTCCACTTCTCCTTGCTGTACCTGGCGTTGCTGTTCGCGGCGGTCGCCGTGGACGCAGTCGTGCGTTAGTCAACCTCCGCTGACGCATCGCGCCTTCGGTGGTCAACCCCGGCTGACGCACCGGGCGCCGCGAAAGTGGCGCCGCAGCAGGCACATCAGGCGTGCAAACGGGCGTCTTAGAGCGTTCTCAGACACTTCTTGGATCGCTATTACGGTGGTCGGGAAGGTTAATGCTGCGCGCCCAAACAGGCGTCTCTCCCTCTCAGCGAACCACCGTAAAGGAGCGCCCATGCTCATTGCCCTGAACATCGTTCTCGCCGCGGCCGTCGCGGCCGCAATGGTTGCCCTCTTCATCCAGGCGATCCGTCGCGAGCACAGGCACCACCAGCTACAGGCAGAGGCTTCGCATGGCCACGCCGCTCATGGCCGCGCGGCTCTTGGCCATGCGGCTCTTGGCCATGCGGCTCTTGGCCATGCGGCTCTTGGCCATGCGGCTCTTGGCCATGCGGCTCTTGGCCATGCGGCTCCTGGCCACGCGGCTGCGAGTCGCGCGGCTACCCGCCGGATTGTTGAACGCCACCTTGCCGCTGGCAAGCCCGCCAGCTCGTGGCTCCGCGACGGCGAGTTCAGCGCCAGCCGTGGCTGATCGGGGCGCCTTGCGGGAAACTCTGGGCCTCGTCGGCGTGAATCACGTGCATGACCGCGTTGATCAGCGCGAGGTGCGTAAACGCCTGCGGGAAGTTGCCGAGATGGCGACCGGTGCGAGGGTCGATCTCCTCGGCGTAGAGCCCTAACGGAGAGGCGTAGCCGAGGAGGCGCTCGCACAGTTCGCGCGCACGCGTCAGCTCGCCGATCTCGGCCAGCGCCGACACCAGCCAGAACGAGCAGATCAGGAAGGTGCCCTCACGGCCGTGGAGGCCGTCGTCGGTCTCTTCGGTCCGGTAGCGAAGTACCAGCCCGTTCTCCGTGAGCTCGTCGGCGATCGCCATCACCGTGGAGCGCACGCGCGGATCCTCGGGCGGCAGGAAACGCAGCAGCGGAAGCAGCAGCAGCGCGCCGTCCAGAGAGTCGGTCTCGTAGTGCTGGACGAACACCCCGCGCTCGTCGACGCCATGCTCGCAGATGTCGGCATGGATCTCGTCGGCGGCGGCCTGCCAGCGCTTGGCGAGCTCCCAGTCCTCGCGAATCTCGGCCAGCCGCGCGCCACGATCGCACGCGACCCAGCAGAAGATCTTCGATGAGGTGAAGTGCTTGGGCTCGCCGCGCACCTCCCAGATGCCGCGGTCGGGCTCCCGCCAGTTCTTGATCGCCATCTCCACCTGGCGGCTGAGGATCGGCCACACGCGCTCGTCCAGCGAGTCGCGTGAGCGCGTGTGCAGGTACACCGAGTCGAGCAGCGCGCCCCACACGTCGTGTTGGTTCTGGCGATACGCGTCGTTGCCGATCCGCACCGGGCGGGCGCCCTCATAGCCGCCGAGGTGGTCGAGCGTCTGCTCGTCGAGGCTCAGCTCGCCGCCCGGGCCGTACATGACCTGCAGGTCGTCGTGGCCGCCGGCCACGTCGGCGATGAAGTAGAAGAAGTCGTTGGCCTCCCAGTCGAAGCCCAGCGTGTAGAGCGCCCACAACATGAACGTCGAGTCTCGGATCCAGCTGTATCGGTAGTCCCAGTTGCGCTCGCCCTGCGGCGTCTCCGGCAGCGAGGTCGTGGCCGCCGCGATCAGCGCTCCAGTCGGTGCGTAGGTGAGCCCCTTGAGCGTCAGCGCGCTGCGCTGCAGGTGTGTGCGCCATGGATGATCGGGGAACGTGCCGCGGTCGACCCAATGCTGCCAGTGGTGCGCTGTCCACACCTGGCGCGCGTACGCTTCCTGGAAGTCCTGCGGCGGGGCGTGCTCTGACCAGTACAGCGCCGCGTACACCTGCTCGCCCTCCTTCATGCGGTGGCGTGCGGTCGCGCGCGGGCCCTCGAAACCGATCCGCAAGTCGGTGCGGAGCCCCAGTCGGATGTCCGAACCGGGGGCCGTGGCGACGCCCTCGCTGTAGCCGGAGTCCGTGTACTCCCAGTGGACCTGCTTGCTTCCGTACTCGAAGACGGGCTCGCAGTCCATCACGATCTCCACCTCGCCGTTGACGCAACGGATCGTGCGCAGCAACACGTGGTCCGCGTCGTAGTCGGTGGGAGCGCGGCGGTGCGTGCCCGAACGATCGTCCTCGTGGTGCCAGCCACCGATCAGCAGCGCGTCGCGCACGATGATCCAGCCGGCGCCGGTGCCCCAACTGGTCTCGAGCACCATCGTCCCCGGCAGATACCTGCGCGCCGCCGGCACGCTGACCCCGGACGGCGCGAACCGGAACGCGCCGGCGTCGCGATCGAGCAGCGCGCCGAAGACGCTCGGGGAGTCGATCCGCGGCAGGCACAGCCACTCGATCGCGCCGCCGGGTGCCACCAGCGCGGTGGTTTCGCAGTCGGACAGGAACCCGTACTCCGCGATCGGCGGGAATGGGCTGCCGCCGAGCAGCGGCGACGGCACGGAGTTGCGCATCCCGATCATCGGGCCGAGCTGGGGCGACAGCGGCTCGGCCTGGGTCGGACTCTCGAAAGGCTCGTTCATGGCTTATTCATCGGCAGTTTTCGCCTGGTCCTCAGAAGATGCAACAAAGGCTTAATCGTCCCAGACGGTCAGGCGGCGCCCCCTACGCGTCATCATGGAAGCGTATGAGCATAGGAGGCGGAGGTATGGGAGCGATGCACGGCGCTGGAGGTGGCGGTGCCATGCGCCAGTTCCGTAGCTCCAAGAAAGAGCCGCCCGGGTTGATGGATCCGTCCCGCGAGCGCGACGGGCGCCGCATCCTGCGCCTGTTCAAGCCGTATCGCAAGCGACTCGGCGTGGTGCTGGCGCTGATCGTCTTCTCATCGGGGATCAGCATGCTGAACCCGTTCCTGGTCAAGTCGGCGCTGGACAATGGGCTCTTAGGGCACAACGGGACGATCCTGACCGAGACGGTCCTCGGGATGATTGGGGTCGCGATCGTCTCGCAGGCGACGAGCGTCTGGCAGACCTACATCTCGAACGCCGTCGGTCAGCAGGTGATGCACGACCTGCGGGCCGCGGTCTATCACCGCCTGCAGCAGATGTCGCTCGCATTCTTCACGCGCACGCGCACCGGTGAGGTGCAGTCGCGGATTTCCAACGACATCGGCGGGCTCGACAACGTCATCACCAGTACCGCCACGACGATCGCCTCGAACGTCACCACGGTGATCGGCGCGGTCGTCGCCATGTGCATCTTGAACTGGCACCTGGCGGTGATCTCGCTGATCTTCGTGCCGCCGTCAGTCTGGCTGACGCGCAAGGTAGGAAAGATCCGCCGCCGCATCACCACCGAGCAGCAGCGCCGGCTCGCCGACATGAGCGCGCTGGTGGCCGAGTCGCTGTCGGTATCGGGGATCATGCTCGGCAAGACGATGGGGCGAGGCGATGACCTCGCCGATCGCTTCACGGGCGAGTCCAAGAACATCGCCGATCTGGAGGTCCGCTCGCGCATGGCGGGTCGCTGGACGATGGCCTCGATCCAATTCGTGTTCTCGGTCACGCCGGCGATCATCTACTGGTTCGCAGGGCAGTCGTTCGTCGGGGGGACCTCGATCAAGATCGGGACCGTGGTGGCGTTCACGACGCTCCAGACACGGCTGCTGTTCCCGATCCAGTCGCTGCTCGGCGCCGGCACGGATGTCGAAGCCTCGTTGGCACTGTTCGATCGCATCTTCGAATACATCGACCTGCCGATCGACATCGTCGAGGCCGAGCACCCGGTGGTGCTCAACCCGGCGACCGTGGTCGGGGAGGTGCGGTTCGACGGGGTGTCGTTCCGCTATGGCGGTCCCGACGCAGTCGCTCCCACCCACCCACCCAGCTCCACCGACGGGACCAGCTGGACGGTCCATGACATCGACCTGGTGGTGCCGGCGGGGACGCGGACGGCGATCGTGGGGGAGACCGGCGCCGGGAAGACGACGCTCGGCTACCTTGTCGCGCGGCTGTACGAGCCGCAGCGGGGGAGGATCACGATCGACGGCGTCGACATCCGGCAGGCGAGCCTCGATTCGCTGGCGGCCACCGTGGGGGTCGTGTCGCAGGAGACCTACCTGCTCCACGCAAGCGTGCGCGAGAACCTGCGCTTCGCGCGACCAGAGGCCAGCGATGCAGAGATCGAGGACGCCGCGCGAACTGCCCAGATCCACGATCTGGTCGCCTCGTTGCCCGACGGCTACGACACGATCGTGGGGGAGCGCGGGTATCGCTTCTCCGGTGGGGAGAAGCAGCGCATGGCGATCGCGCGCACGGTGCTGCGCAACCCGCCCGTCCTGATCTTCGACGAGGCAACCTCTTCTTTGGACACACAGACCGAGGCGGCGGTGCAGGCCGAGCTGGAGCGGCTCTCGGAGGGGCGTACGACGATCACGATCGCGCACCGTCTGTCTACCGTGCGTGACGCGGACCAGATCGTGGTGCTGGACGAAGGGTCGATCGTGGAGCGCGGTACGCACGAGGAGCTCCTCGAGCGAGGTGGTCTTTACGCCAATTTGGTGAGTCGCGACGTGGCTGGGGAGCGTGCGGGGGGTTAATCGAGGGTTCTTCCCGCCTCCGTGTCGGGCAGCGCGCCGGCCAGCGGTCAGGGTGCCGTCGGCCCGGGGAGCGGCCTGCGAACCGCGCGCCCCTCGACCCGCAGGGGCGGCAGCCGTCGCTCCAGCCAGACCGGCATGTGCCAGTTGGCCTTGCCGATCAGCAGCATCAGCGCGGGCACGACGACGGAGCGCACAATCACGGCGTCGAGCAGTACGGCACTGGCCAGGCCGATCCCGAACATCTCGATGATCCGCTGGCCGCCGAGCACGAATGCCGCGAACACCAGCACCATGATCGCGGCGGCTGCCGTGATCGTCTTGCCGGTGGCGGCGAGCCCGTGGGTGACCGCCTCGCGGTTGTCCTCGCGACGGTGCCACTCCTCGTACATGCGGCTGACGAGAAAGACCTCGTAGTCCATAGATAGCCCGAACAGGATCGGGAACATCAGGACCGGGACGAACGCCTCGATCGGTCCGGGCGTGATCCCGATCAACTTGCCGAACCAGCCGAACTGGAACACGGCGGTGACGACACCCAGCGAGGCGGCCGTCGACAGGAGGTTCATCAGCGCAGCGGCGAGCGGGACGACCAGCGACCGGAACACGACCATCAGGAGCAGCGAGGACACGAGCACGACGATCCCCACGAACAGCGGCAACTTGGCCGTCAGCACGCTTGCGAAGTCAGCGAAGGTCGCGGTCTGGCCGCCGACGAGCACGTTGATGTGGCTGTGCGCCGTCGTGAGCGGGATCACGTCGCTGCGCAGCGTGTTCAGCAGCGTGGTGGTCGAGGCGGCTTGCGGCGACCCGTCGGGATAGACCTGCGCCAGCGCTGCGCCCGGATGCCCGTCTTGGCCGGGCATGAACGTCGGGCCGGCGACGCTGCGGACATCCGCGGTGTGGGCGACGGCATGGGTGACGGCCGTGAAGGCGGCGCGATCGCGCGCAGAAGCAACGGTTGCGACGAGCTGCAGCGGTCCGTTGTAACCCGGTCCGAAACCCTTGGCTAGCAGCGCATAGGCCTGGTGAGTGGTGGTCGAGGCCGGGTCGGAGCTCGCGTCGGCGGAGCCGAGCCGCATTGAGAAGAACGGGACCGCGCAGAGAAGCATCACGCACGTCGCAAGCGCGGCGAACAGCGCGGGGCGGCGGGCGAGCCAGTCGGTCCAGCGCCGCCACAGCGGCGACTCGTCGTTCGTGGAGAGCGCTCTGGCGGTGATCGCGCGGCGGTCGCCGCGGCGCAACACGCGACCGCCGAACAGTGACAGCAGCGCGGGCGTCAGCGTCAGCGCGCCGATCACCGTGAAGGCGACGATGATCGCGGCAGCGAACGCGACGCCGTAGAGGAACGAGACGCCGAGCAGCATCATGCCGAGCATCGCCACGCACACGATCGCGCCCGCGAACATCACGGCGCGGCCCGAGGTGTCGAGCGCCTCCACCACCGCGTCCTCGCGCTCAAGCCCGCGCAGCATGCCCTGCCTGTAGCGAGTGACGATGAACAGCGCATAGTCGACTCCGACCCCGAGACCGATCAGCATCGCGAGCTCGCTCGAGAACGAGGCCATCCCGAGCACGTTCGAGAGCAGGCCGACGAGTGCGATGCCGGTGCCGAGCGCGAAGCCGGCGGCGAGCAGCGTAAGCAGCATTGCCGGCAGCGTCCCGAAGACGAGCAGCAGCACGACCCCGGCGGCGGCGAACCCCAGCGGCAGGCCGGTGGACGGGCTCGACGGGTTGCCGTCCTCGGCCACCTGGCCGTCAGCGGCGAACGTCACGCCCTTACCGGAGGCGGCCTGGATCATCGTGTCGTAGCCGCTCTCCTCGCGGCCTGAGATCGTGGACGCGGGAACGTTGAAGGTGATCGTCGCGAACGCGACCTGACCGGACTGCGAAATCTGCGCAGACGCTGATGGCGCGTACGGGGACCCGATCTCGGTCACGTGCGGCAGGCGCGCGACTCTCGCAAGCAGGCGTTCCATGCGGGCCTTTACGGTGGCGTCGGTAACGCGGCCGTGGTCGGTGGCGACGACCAGCCGGTCGACGTCGCCAGAGACCTTCGGCGCGGCGCGCTGCAGCAGGCTCATCGCCTGGAAGCTCTGAGTCTGGGGGAGGCTGAAGTTGTCTTGGTAGTTGCTGCCGACGCCGCGCACAGCGAGGTTCGCGCCAACGATCGCGACCACCCACAGAGCGACGACAAGCAGTCGGTGCCTGTAGCACCAGCGTGCCGCTGCTCGCATCACTGGAGTGTGTCGGCAGATATGTAAGGGGGCTTGAAGATTCGCCCCGGATGGCCGGAACCGGGCGATCCCTAACCTATTGACAATGACCTCTCCCATCACAGCCACGCTCTACAGCGACCCCGCCTGCCCCTTCGGCTACTCCGAGAATCCCGCGCTACGGGTTATCGAGTGGCGCTACGGCAGCCAGATCGACTGGCGGCTCGTGCTCGTCGGCCTCAGCGAAGACACCTCACGCTACGAATCAAATGGATATACGCCGAGCCGACAGGCCCAGAGCGGAATCAGATTCCGCGACCACTGGGGGATGCCGTTCGGGCTCAGCGTGAAGCCGCGCCTGGCCGCCTCCTCCCGCGCCTGCCGGGCCGTGATCGCCGCGCGTCGCGAGTGGCCGGGCAGCGAGTGGGCGGTGTTCCGGGCGCTGCAGATCGCAAACTTCACCACTCCGCTGCTGTTCGATGAGGACGATCAGCTGCGTGAGATACTGAGCGTGATCGAGGGCGTCGACGCCGACCGCATCGTCAGCCTGATCGACGCGCTTGAGGTGATCGCCGAGTACGAGCAGGACAAGGCCGAGACCCGCACGGCCGCCGGCTCGCCGACCGAGTTCCAGGGCAAGGCCGGCAACAGCGACGGCCAGGTTCGCTACACGGCGCCCTCAGTCGTGTTCACGCGCACCGCCGACGGCCTGCGGCTTGAGGCAGGCGGCATGCAGACCGTCGAGGCTTATGACGTGTTGGTCGCAAACCTCGACCCAACGCTCGAACGCAAGGCGCCGCCCGAGGATCCCGCGGAGCTGCTCGAGCACTTCTCGCTGGGGCTCACCACCCAGGAGGTCGCACTGCTCTTGACCCATGGCAACGACCTGACCGATCGCAATGGCACCGAGCGGGCGCTGCTGGCTCTGGTTGCGGACGAGCGCGCCGAGCGCCAGGCGCTCGGTGGCGACGCGCTGTGGACCGTGCCCGGCGGGCAGCGGGTGCCGTCGCTAGCGCTCGAAGACGAGCGGCAGGCGGTCTAACCCGTAGATCCCCGACGGGGTGCCGAACTCCGGCTTCCCGTCGGGCTTGATTGTCGTGACGTTTTCGGCCAGGTGGATGAGGCCCTCCTGAATCTCGGCGCGGGCGAGGTTCGCGCCAACGCAGTAGTGGATGCCGGCTCCGAACGTGAGCACGCGCGCGCCGTCACGCGGCGCGGTGATGTCGAATGCGTCCGGGTTCTCGACGCCGTCGCGGTTGGCGTGCCATGAGGAGACGAGGATCACCGTGTTCTCCGGGAAGGTCACGTCGCGGTACTCAATCTGACTCGTGGTTACGCGCGCGGTGAACGGCGTGATCGGCTCGTAGCGCAGCGCCTCGTCCGTCACGTTCGGCGCCAGTTCCTGTGGGCGCTCGCGCAACAGCGCCCACTGATCGGGGTTTTGCGTGAGCATCCGGATCGCATGGGCGAGCTGGCTCTGGCTGGTGTCGACGCCGCCCAGCAGGATGCTGAAAATCAGGTTTCGCAACTCGTCGTGGTTGAGCTTGTCACCGGCCTCCTCGGCCTGGATCAGGTCGGTGATGAGGTTTTCCCCGGGGTCGGCGCGGCGCGTCTCGATCAGCGCGTCGATGTAGGCGTAGCAGTCGACGACGCCCTGCTCGATCTCCGCAAGCACCGCCGGGTTCATCAGGCTCGCGGGATCGAATTGGCGCTGGATCAGGTTCGACCAGTAGTGCAGCTTGGGCGCGTCCTCGCTCGGGGCGCCGAGCACGTGGGCGATCACACGGGAGGTGTAAGGCTTGGCGAAATCTCCGATGAACTCGACCTCACCCGCCGCCGGCAGCGAGGCCATGAGCGTGCTGAGAATGTCGCGGATCGCGGGACGGTAGGTGTCGACCCGGCGCGGCGCCAGGGCCGGGTTGACGAGGCCGCGTAGCCGCCGGTGGTCGTCGCCGTGGCGCGTGATGAGGTTCTTTGAGATCTCCTCATACAGCGGGCCGGTGGTGACGTTGAAGAGCGCCGCCAGCGTCATCGACGGGAACATCACCTCCCGCGAGCGCAGGAAGTACTCGCCCGACTCGCGGTCAAGGGTGACGAAGCCGAACGGGCAGGCAGCGAGCCAGCCATCGTGGCCCGCGACCGCTGCCATCGTCTCCTGGTAGACAGGACCGCGGAGCTCCTCGTCAAGGGTGTTGATCATCGGTAGCTCAAGTTCGGTTACGAGCGTCACGTCTCAGGTGTTCCTTTGTTCGACTTCCGCGACCGAGCTTCTCAGATCCACGGATTGGTGGCCAACTCCCGCGCGACGGCCTCGGTCACGTACAGCGCCTGGGCGACGGTCCTGTAGTCGATGTTGTCGGGCGTGTCGGAGGGGAGGTGGTAGTTCGACAGCGCCTTGTGCCGGTCGATCGACACCAACGTCGCGGTCGGGTAGCGGGCGTGGCTGGGGATCACGGCATCCGTCGAGTTGCGCGCGCGCATGCCACGGCGCAGCGGCGCGCCCGACTGGTCGGCGATGCGGGCGATCAGGTCGCGGAAGCGACGGTCGAAGTAATCCTCCATGATCACCGGCCCCTCGCCCTCGCACATCGCGAGGATCGGAGAGCCGACTGTGTCGAGGTTCAGGAACCAGGTCCGGTTGCGGGGCAGCGTCGGGAAGTGGCGCTCCGCAAAAGAGTTGATGCCGCCCTGGATCACCTCCTCGGCACCGCAGGAGACGAGCATCACACGCAGACCGTGGATCGGTTCGTCGCGCAGCCGCTCAGCGAGCGCAACCAGCACCGCGACGGCGGTCAGGTTGTCGTTGGCGCCGGGCACTGTCGCGCCCGTGGCGATGTCGGCCATTGTCGCGGTCGTGACGGCCGCGATCGCTGTGCCCAGCGCGATCAGCGATCGCCGACGCCGCGCGGCGCCGATCGCGACCGCCGCGGGTCCGGCCAGCACCAGCCACCAGAGCGGGAAGGAGGTGTCGAGTCGCTCCACCAGGCCGGGGAATTCGTGTGCGAGCCAAGCCTGGAAGCGGTCATCGAAGATCACGCCGGTGGCCGCGGCGTCGTGGTGTGCCATCACCACGAGCGTGCGGTCGGCGTCGTGATCGCCGGCGATCGCGACGACGTTCTGCGTCGGCAGCGGCTTCGTCAGACGGCGGAAGACGCGGCGGGTGTTGGCGACATCGTCGGCGATCGCCGCGCCCGCGAGCAAGGCAGCCACGCCTCCGGCCACGCGGCCTCGCTCGTGGAGGCTCACCACACCCGCCAGTGTGGTGACCGCCGCCAGTGCCCCGATCGGCTTGGCGTAGCCGTCATGGAACTCCGCGTCCTCGACCTCTGCCTCACACCCCGCGTCGCGCAGGCGCCGGGCGATCCAGGCGGCAGCCTGCGCCTCACCGGGTGAGCCCGGACGCCGTTCGAGCGGCGCGAGCTGCTCGATCACCTCGGGTAGCGCCGGGTGGATCGAAGGAGTGGCCATCGGCGGAGACGGTAGCGAGCCGGCCTCCGAGAGGGGCCCGGCGCCCGACGTAGAATCGAGAGGGATGCCGTCGCCGTTCATGAACATCGCCGTGGCACGCGTCGCCGAGCGGCTGCCGATGCTCAGGCGCCTGCCGCTGGCGCGGCTCGTGATCCTCGCCGAGGTCGCGATGCTGGCCAAGGATCACTTCGAGCGGCTCACACCGCCCGAGCGCCGCCGACTCGTGATCCTGGTCAGGCACGCCAGAGGGCGACCCAGCCACCTGTCCGACCGTGAGCGCAGCGAGCTCGAGAAGCTGATCGCGAAGGTCGAGCCGAAGGTATTCGCGTCCCACGCGGTCGAGAAGTTCTCACCGCTCCCGGCGAAGCGGCGCCCGAAGTAGACGGGAGGCCGCGGGCGAAGTAGACGGGAGGCCGCGGGCGAAGTAGACGGGAGGCGGCGGCGAGCACGAGTCGCCCGGCGAGCCTGAGCCCGCCGGCGTGGCTCAGTCGGTGATCCTGATGTGCCCCGGCTGAGCCGCGACGTGCTCGATCCAGGCCCGGATCCACGGGTAGGGCTCGAGGTCGAAGCCACCCTCATGGGCCACGTGCGTATAGGCGTAGAGGCTGATGTCGGCAACCGTGTAGCGGTCGCCGACGAGGAACTCCTTGCCTGTGAGGCCTCGCTCCAGTGCCTCTAAACCCTTGCGGCCGCCCTCTCGCTTCTGCCGCGCCAGACCCTCCGGCGGCTCGAGGTCGAAGAGCTTGAAGAAGCGCGCCACCGCCAAGTTGGGCTCAATCTCGTACTGCTCGAAGAATTGCCAAGCCAGCGCCTGGTGGCGCTCGTACGAGTCTTCGGGCACGTAGGCTGTGCCCTCTGCCAGGTAGTCGATGATCGCGTTTGACTCAAACATCGGCCGCCCGTCGTCGAGCACGAGCACTGGCACGCGCAACACCGGGCTCAAATGCCCGATCACACTGGGGCGATTGGTCCGGTCGGCGACGTCCAGTTCGTGCAGCTCGAGTTCGATTCCGAGATGCGCTGCCAGCTGACGAACCTTCCAGCAGTTCCCGGAGACGGCGTTGTTGTAGAGGATCATGGCCGGGAGCCTACAGAGGCGAGAGCACACCACCTGGGGGCGGAGACATGACCGCTCTGAGGGGCGCGAGGTCGCGTCGGACCAACTCGCCGGGCTAGCAGCGCGCGTGAACACGGAGCACGAAGCGTGCGCGAAGACGTCCCAGCCGTCACCAATGCCGTTGCGTGAGGCGGGGCACTGATCGGGGGAAACTACACACACGGTTTGGGTCATACCTACGGCTGTGGCGCATGCTGGCGCTCCGCAATATTGCCGTTATGACCAAGCCAGCCGAAGACACGGGACTCACGGCGGAGCAAATGCAGTTTGCAAAAGCCCACCACGCCACGTCGTGTGCGCACTGCGCCGAAGATTTCGCCGTCTGCCTCTACCGCGAACAGCCGAGGGAGACAGTCCGGTGGATCATCGATCGTGATGCGTACGTGCTCGAGCGGGCCGAGTTTCGGGTTGGGTCCTAGGACACCGAGGGCCCAGCGGCTCCGCCCGCCTTCGGGTGCCGGCCTCAACGGTCCGAGTGCCTCTACCGCGTTCTCCAGGTGGGGATGCGCGATGAGTGCGCCTACAGAAGCAGCGACGGTTGCTAAGGCTGATTCTTGACCGCCGCCAGCAGCACCTCAGCCGCCTCGTGGTCGCCGTGCTTCAGATCGGCCAGTGCGTCGGCCACGCTAGAGAGCTGATCTGGCGTCACGTCCTTGACCTCGGCGGCGAAGCGACTCATCCAGCGTGCGGCGGCTTTCGGATAGCGGCGGTCATGGTTGCGAGCCATGAGAAACAGCAGCTTCGCGGCATCCTGCAAGCCGACACGCGGAAGTTCTTTCCCCGCCGTCATCGCGCGTCCGAGATCGCCGTCTGCAAGTGCACGCTGCAAGCGTCGATTCGAGCTGCCGAATTTCGATCCGTCGCTGGTCACGGACGGCGCATGCTGCCGCTCAGCTCGGACGGAACGTATGTTCGTGGCCTGCGTGATTGCCGCCCCAGCCGCAAGCGCGCGGGAGGATCCGCATCATGCGCTTGACAGGGCCGCAGAAACGAACGACAACGTGAGCAGGCGGCTACAACGAGCGTGCGATTGTGTGCAGCTCACCCGCGACTGTCCCGACGAACCAGACTGCGAGGATCAGGAAGATCGCGAGCGGCACCAGGATGCGCAGGTTCTCAATGCCCGCGCCGTCTCTCGAGGTCATCCAGGCCCAGACGCGGTACCTCATAGCTCTGAAAAAGTGGAGGTCGGTGCCGGTTGGCTCGCCATACGGCCTTTATCGGCAGGGCCGAGTGATTAGGTAAGCGGTGTATTGCAGGCCGTGCTGAAGGGCGTCAGGCGCTAATGCGGCGGTCTGACTACCCGGCGCCAGGAACCACTATCTCGGCGCCGGCGATGCGCTGGCCGGCCTGCGGCAGCGTGTTGGGGAGGGTCGGCCCCGAGAAGTGGATGAAGCTGCTGGGCCACGGCTCCCAGGAGGCCGAGTCCTTGGAGATCCGCTCCCAGTTGTAGCCGTCGTCGGCGGTGCCCATGCCGCTCTGGGAGACCTCGATCGAGCGGCCGTCGGCGGCGACCGCCTCGACGACCGCGACGTGGCCGTAGCCGCCCATGCCCGGAGTGTTTGCGTCCCACACGGCGACGGCGCCGACGCTCGGCGTGTCGTCGACGGGCAGACCCTCGAGCGCCGCTCGGTAACCCCACTGGCCTCCGTCTCCGAGTAGGTAGTCCGGTGTCGGCACGCCGAAGACCGCTGATTCAACGTAGGCGGCGTAGTTCGTGCAGTTGTCGCCCGGGTACATGGACCACCACGAATCGGCGGCCGCGTACTGGTAGTCATGGG
>Ga0307374_10008594_pt1 | contig 15213 bp, 15 predicted proteins | sample OX3MG_FD_202532 | JGI IMG/M metagenome (GOLD analysis project Ga0307374, IMG submission 202532) | Soil microbial communities from Risofladan, Vaasa, Finland - OX-3 | ecosystem: Environmental > Terrestrial > Soil > Coastal area > Acid sulfate soil | place: Finland: Risofladan, Vaasa | collected... | reverse complement strand
CTTTCCACCTCCACGGTCGGAACCCCTTTCGTTCCCCGCGTGACAGCCTCGCCCAGCTCCACGGAGACGGTACAGCGGCCGCCGAGGGAGTACCCCGGGATGCGTACCCGCGATTGGGCCGTGAGCAGTTTGCCTGCCGGGAGGGTGGGAAGCGGCCCAGGAAGAGAGAGCGGCACGCGGAACAGGGGGACACCGTCGCGCAGGAATGCCAGGGAGGCGCCGTCTGTACTGCACGGCCTGTCCAGCCGGAAATCGATGCGCACCGGATAAGATTCGCCGTGCTTCATTCTTGCCGGAATTTCCAGATGGGTGATGGTGGCGGTCGGCGGGGTTGGTCGGAGCACCTCGATTCGCTGCACCTGGAGATGGTACGGGGTCCCCGGCTGGAGATCAAACGCAATCAACGTGTAGTAGCGCAGCGGGCCGTCCATCTTGCCATCGGGGTCGGCCGACCAGGAAGCGATCTGCCACCTGTCCCGCGGGAACTCCACATCCTGCCACTCCGCGGTGAGAGAGCCCGGCTGCAGGGAGATCCGGTTGGCTGTCCATTCCGACCCGTCGGCGTCGGCAGCCTTACACGCCAGGATCAAGGGAGAGCCCAGGTTCCGCAGCCGCACGTGGATGGAGTTGAAGGGCAGCCTCACCGGACGGTGGAGAAAGATATCGTTGAAAATCACCCCACGGGAGATAAACTGCCAGTCCAGGGCATCGTGAGCCGGCGAAAGCTCCAGCGTGTCGCGGATGAACTCGGCCTGCAGCCTCGCTGCGTCACGCTCCGTGCTCCAGTCGGCCAGGTCTTTTCCATCGAAGAGCAGCTCTGCGACCTGTGCTGGCGCCGGGGCTGCTTCGCCAGCCAACGAAAGCCCGGCCGCGCTCACACCCGCAGCGCCGGCTCCGATGGCGGTCAAAAATGTACGCCGGGTGAACGGTCTTGTCATCTTGATTCTCCCATCCCTTTAGCAGAGTCAGAGCCAGCGGCGTGGATGCCGCGCCGACCCCGGCCGATCCGGACAAGGGCGCTGAGCAGGACCCATGCCCATCCTTTCGTTTCGCCGGCATGTCCAATCATGCCTGCTCACCCCCTCGAAGCTCTTCGAGGTCAGGGATACGTTCGCCTTCCACCGCTGCCGATCCGGTCTGAGGGGTTCAAACGAGCCGTGCGGGTTGTCTATGAGAGACAGTGCGCACTCTGCAGAATCGGGGTGATCACAGCGGAGGGCTATACCGTGGTCGACGCCTCCCATATCGGGGTGGCGCGCCGCCATGAGGCGATTCGGCTTGTTCTGGAAGGCGGCGCAACCGCAGAGATCCGGCCGCTGGACATACTCCAGCCACTGCCGGAGCCTGAAGGCTTCCTGCCGGAGGGTTGGAAGGGCTTCAGGGGGATCTGATGGTAGAATTACCCCCGTCTATATTCTATCTATGGTCACCAGTCCGCCGTCGCGAAACTGCACGATCAGCTCAAAGTCTTCGAGTAGAGCGGCGCCGAGGAGGGGTCGTCGTCCGGTTGCCAGGACCGGAACCTCTAGCTCCGCACCGTCCCACAGGATTGTTGCCAGATGCACGGAAACCTCGATCGTCGTGTCGTCTGCCAGGGCAGCGGGAATCCGGTGGAGGAGCGGCAGATTCAGCGCGGCCACAGCCGTGGGCGGTAAGGTCAAATAGTCCGTGTAGCCAGTATCGACAACAAACTCGACAGGGAAGTCCGGCTGATTCGGCAGCCGGATTGGGATCGGCAAGAGCGCATGACGCCCTGTGACACCGCCTGTCATCACGGGTCGCTTCGCTCCAGGGCGCCGGCAAAGGAGACCGCGCTCTTATAGCCGATCCGGAGAGCGTACAGCCTGGCTCCGGGATGACGAGACAGGAGATGCCGTGACGACTCGATTCCCTTAGCATCTATCTCAAAGTCGCCGCTGTCCACGTCCATGACGATCATTTTCCCAAGGTTTTCAGATATCTCGATCTGGTCCCGGATCCGGGCGTAAAGTTGTCGTGCGCGGTCGCCCAAATCGCTGTCTACCGTCGATTGCAATGTCATCAGAGCTACCTCCCATAGCGGATTAGACACCGTGTTCACTCTTACCCTATATTATATAGAAGTGCCCTGGGCGGGGCCCGGCGTCTGCAAGACCAGGCCCTTTCGGAACTAACCGTCCGCTGCGGGGCGGTGTCAGAGGCCCCCGGCGCGGTATACGCTGAGAGGATGAGAGGAAGGATACAGGAGCCGGCAATGACAGATCGAACGGTTAGACTGGACGATGTTCAGGAGTGGACGCTGGCTGCCCTGCTGAACCAGGTGGCGCGCAGCCATCAGGCGATCCGGGTTGTTATGGAGGACGGCAAAACGGTAGAGATCCGGCCGCTGGACACACTCGAGCCACTTCCGGAGCTTGAAGGCTTTGTACCGGACGGTTGGAAGGACGCGATCTATGCCCGGTAGATACACCTTCCTGGATGCTGGTGTCTTCATCGGCGCGCTACTCCAGGTAGACCCCAGACATGGAGAGGCGCGTCCTCTGGTCGACGCCGCGCGGCGGGAGAGTGGATCACCTGCACAAGCGCAGGTGTCCTCAGCGAAGTCTATGCCGCTCTCACTTGGTTAGGCGCGCTCCCGCCGCGTAGTCCGGCTGACGCTTCACGGGCGGTCGCAGTTCTGGTAGCCCCGCTATCAGGGTGCTTGAGGACGGGATGGAAGTGTCCCTGCTCACGCCGCGACTGGCTGCAGCGTATTCCCTGACCGCCCGACGCATTCATGACGCCCGCCATGTGAGCGTTCTGCGATCACTTGATCGGCGACTGGTGACGACGCGGCCCTGTCTTGCGGAAGCCTTCCATCTTCTTCGGAACTTTATGGGCAGGCCGGGGCAGGCCATTCTGCTGGATTGGCTCGAGATCGGGTTTCTCGACGTCCATGAATCGTCTGAGCAGGAAAACAAACGAGTTTATTCGCTAATGCGACAGTACTCCGATGCGCCAATGGACTATGCAGACGCCTCCCTGGTTGCGGCTGCGAAATCGATTGGCGTGGCTCAGATTCTCGCCGTTGACAGCCGCTTCTACGCCTACCGCCTCTTCGGCAAAACTCCTTTCGCAGTCCTGCCATAGCCGCCCGGCTCAAACAGCATGTTCCTCACGAGACCGAACGATTCTGGTGCGATCGATCGTTGTAGGGCCGCCCGGCGCGGCGGTCCGATCGCGTCTCCCCGACTGTGGAGCGGCTGCACCTGCCCGCATCCGCGGGCAGTGCGCCAGCGCGCGCTCGCCCGAACTCGGTTTTCCGTGTCAACTGGCGTTGACACGTGTTAACGCCGAGCGGATGAGGTACAACGAGTACTTTGAAGATCTGATTCGTGCCCGGTTACGGCCCTTTGACAGAACCGGACGGAGGTGTGATAATTCCGATGGGATGGAGAGCGGCTTCATGAGAGCCGTTAGAACAGCGTTGACGCCCGCGCGGAACTTGCTTCATGCCGGGTTGAGCAGGATCGCTGAACCTGCACTCGGTCGTGAGCGCTGACGCGTCGGGCGCCCCGACCCACGAGGATTGAAGCTGTCCGACCGCTGGTAGCAGAAGGGTACCGGAAGCTGGCTCTACTCTGGCTGCTGGTGCAGAATGGGTCGCTTGACGCCGCTCACGTCCTTTTCTGGGACGAACCGGAAGCAAACCTGAATCCCTCTCTGTTGCGTGAGGTGGCCGGCACGCTGCTGGGCCTCACAAGAATGGGGGTGCAGATCTTCATCGCGACCCACAGTTACGTGCTCCTCAAGGAGATCGATCTCCAACGAGCGTCAAAGGACATTGTCCGCCTCTATGCTATGGCTCAGGATAAGAATCGCGCGGTTCAGGTAACGCCTGCCGATGATTACGCCGGCCTGGAGCCGAATCTGATCGCATCCGAGTTCGATCACATCTACACAGAGGAGCTGCGTCGGGCAGTGGGGAGCGCGTGATGGATCTTAGCGAAGACGAGAGCGGGCTCCATTTTGAGTTTCGTAATGTGGAACATGGCGAAAAGCTTGATGCGAGCTTTTCGGTCTGGCCGGCAGCGGATTTCTACATCGAACTACCCAGTCAAAAAGCCGCCGTGGCGGGTCGGGCTAAATGCTATGGTGGTCAGCGTGGATCAGTGGAATTATAGTTTCCCTCATTACGGGATCATGAGGTCGGTCCCGTAATGGTAATTCGATAGCCGCTCCGAGGTTGACTGGTTCAGCGCGGCGGGACGGAAGAGGAAGTAGCGGGAGCAGGCGCAGGGTTGAGCTGACCGATCGCAGGCGGGGTGACACACGGCAGGTTGCGCCGTGAGTGGTACAGGAGCTTCCACATGAAAATGCGAAATCTGGCGCCGCTGCTCCTCGGAGCCCTCATCGCCGCAACGATCGCTCCCGGCTGGGCGCAGGACGTGAAGGACGCCCCTCGACCGGCGCCGCTGACCTGGGGCCAGGAACCCGTGGAGGTCCTGAGCTCCCAGCGAGCCCAGATCTGCATCAACGGTCTGTGGCAGTTCGTTCCCATGCTGCAGCCTGCCGAGACTCAGCCCTCCGGTGGGCTGGCGTGGATTAATGTTCCGGGAGCGTGGAATGGAGCTCAGATGCTCCCGGGCCTGGCCTCCGGGCCGGCCCAGGGCCCGGCCTGGAATAACTTCGGGAATGGCGCCAGCACGTGGCGCGCGTGGTACATCCGCAAGATCAATGTCCCGGCGGACTGGGCCGGGCGGTCGGTTCTGGTTTCTCTGCAGCGGGTGGGTACCGACGCCATCGTCTATGCCAACGGCAAGAAGTGCGGGACGATCACCTGGCCTGCCGGCGAGGCGTACATCACCCGCGCTGTAACCCCCGGGGGCGACAATACGCTCTGGATCGAGGTGATGGCGACCCGCAATCCCCCCGCATCCGGCGTGCCGGATCCGACCAAAGTCGATCCCGATGACGTGGGCCGGGTCCCCGCAAAGGGCTTGATGGGCGACGTGATGCTCTACAGCCGGCCCAAGGGCGCGCACGTGCAGGATGTCTTCATCCAAACTTCCACGCGCCAGAAACTATTGACGGTGGACGCCGATCTGAGCGACGTTCCAGCCGCGGGCCCGGTGCATTTTGTCGCTCATCTGATGGACGCGAAGGGCATGGAAGAGAAGACCTTCTCGGCCGACGCCGCCGTGGTGGCAGGCGATTCCACGGCGCATCTGACCTGGTCGTGGCCCAACCCCCGCCTGTGGGACCTGGACCAGCCGAACCTGTACACGCTCAAGCTCGAGGCGACAGGCGCCGGCCTGAAGGACGAGTACGCCCAGACCTTCGGCTTTCGCGAGTTCTGGACCGAAGGCCGCAATTTCTATCTCAACGGGACGTTGATCCATCTCCGTCCCACGTCTACGCCGGATGGGATCTGCCAGGATTCGCAGCTTCTGATCAACGACGCCATCAAAGGCAGCATCCACGTCGGCTGGAACCTGGAGACCCATGGCCCTTACGACCCCGGGGAGCGCGGGAGTGAGGACTTCCACCAGATGTGGGCCTACTGCTGCGACCACATCGGCTATCTGCAGGTCATCGATCTCCCCTCTTTGAGCGACTTCAGCCCGGCGGGCGAGAAGAAATTCGAGGAGACCACGGCGCAGTTCATGCTGCCTTATCGGAATTCCCCCTCGGTCGTGATGTGGGCCACCAACCCCAACCGTTACGGTGTCGGTGGGCTGGATGAGGACCCGCGGGTTCTGGGCACGACGCGGGAGGCGACCAGCGAGGAGTATAAGAAAACCCACCTGGCGCCGGCCCGGTGGTGCGTCGGCGCCGTCCACCGCGCCGACCCGACCCGCCCGGCCTTCAACTATTCCGGACAGCCGGGCGATGTCTTTAGCTCCAACGTCTACCTCGACTTTGAGCCGCTGCAAGACCGCGAGGAGTGGCTCAGCGCCTGGGCGAAGTCCGGGACAGTGCCCTACCAGGCGGTAGAGTTCGGCACACCCTGGAGTGATTCATTCATGCGCGGGCGGTGGGGCGATTCCTCCGACACCGAGCCCTGGATGACGGAGTTCTCCGCCATCTACCTGGGCCCGGAAGCGTACTCGCTGGAGCCCGACAATTATCGGAAGTTGATCACGAGCACATTCCGGGGCGGCCAGAATTATGGAGGAACCTGGCCGCAGCAGCCCCGCCTTGTGTTCGCGCCGGCCTTCCAGAAGGTGGAGGCGCTTTTCAACCGAAACACCTATCGAAGCTGGCGGATGTGGGGCATCAGCGGCGGCATGAACCCCTGGGACGAGGGCTGGGGCTGGGACGTATACTACAACAATCGCAATGCCAACGGGATTCCATACCAGGATCAGCCGATGCCCAAATTCACCCCGGGCGCACGCGGCAGTTTCCCACAGACTGGCATCCACAAGTACTCGCTCTACCCGTTCCAACCGGGGGGCATGGACATCTTTCCGGCGGGGGTCGCCTTGATGGGGGCCGATGGACCCACACTGGCCTATATCGCCGGCCCGCCGGAGGCCTTCACCGCCAAGGATCACAACTTCCGGCCCGGCCAGAAAATCCGGAAGCAGGTGGCGCTGCTGAACGACGAACGGACGGCCGAGAACTACTCCTACTCCTGGCGAGCGGCCCGGGACGTTCAGGAGGTCGCTCACGGCGAAGGCCAGGGCCGGCTGGCGCCAGCGGAGATCAAGTTCATCCCGTTCACCTTCACCGCGCCCACGATCAACTCCAGCAAGGCCCAGTATACGATCACGCTGACGGCCATCATCGGGAACATCAAGCATACGGACAGCTTCACGTTCCGGGTCTTTCGCCCGTCCACGGCGGCTGCGATGCCTGCCATCCATATCTACGACCCGGTGGGAAAGACGGTCAGAATGCTGCAGGCGCTCGGCATTCATTCGGCGGCCTGGAACGGGCAGGGAGCCGCGCCTGGTGTGCTGATCATCGGTCGCCAGGCGCTCTCAACCGGCAAACCCCTACAGTTCAACCCGGAAGCGATCGTTCGGAACGGTGGGCGCGTGCTGGTGGAGATCCAGAACCCCGATTGGTACCGGCGCCGGGGCTTTCGGGTGGCGCCGGTACTCGCTCGGCGCTCCTTCCCGGTTCCGGGGGATAACCCGGCTGTGCGGGGCCTGGACGCCGAGGATTTCCGCGACTGGACGGGCAGCAGCACCCTGGTGGATCCCTATCCGGTCTATCCCGTAGGGAATCCTGCCTGGCGGTCGCCGCCGCATGGCTGGCGCTGGGGCAGCCAGGGAGCTGTGTCCAGCGCCCCGTTGGAGAAGCCGCATCTGAGCTCGTGGCGGCCGCTGCTGGAGTGCGAGTTCGACCTGCAGTATTCACCGCTCATGGAGATGGACTACGGCAAGGGCCGCCTGACCCTCTGCACTCTCGATCTGGAGGATCACGAGGCGGCGGACCCGGCTGCCGAGCGCATGGCCCGGCAGCTCATCTGGCACGTCGCGACCGCGCCGCTGGCGCCAAAGACTGATGGCAGCGTGGTCTACGTGGGCGGAGATACCGACGCCGCGATGCTTGACTCGCTCGGCCTGGTCTATGCGAGGGGCACGGGCATTGGACCGCAGACCCGGCTGTTGATCGTCGGCGCTGACGCAAAAGTGAATCCTGAGCAACTGCGCGCTTACTGCCAGCGGGGCGGCAAGGCGTTGTTCCTGGCCCGGCAATCAGCGGCCGGACCGCTGGGCGTGACGCTGGCTCAGGTTTCCGGCTTCCACGGGTCGCTGAATGTTCCCGCCTGGCCCGAGACTCGCGGCCTGAGCGTCTCCGATCTGCACTGGCGGACCGACGCGGACGCCTGGGTGATCAAGGACGCATCGGGTCCACTGGGGGCCGATCACCTGGAGGTGAGCGCCGATGGTCTGCTGGGCCGCATCTCTTTCGGCCCGGGCAGCGGCGCGGTCGTGATCTGTGAAATCGACCCCCGGGCCCTCGACGCGGATAAGCTCACCTACTTCCGCTTCACCCGCTGGCGAGAAACCCGCACCCTCGCGCAGATTCTGAGCAACTGCGGCGCCACCTTCAAAGCCGACCCCGATATCTTCGGCTCCGGTTCGAGCCCGCAGAAGCTGGCCGGCCTCTATTATCCCGACTACATGGGTTATGACCCCAACACCGTCACCGACACCAACTACACGGACTTCAAGCTCAGCGATGACCCGTACCGGTACTTTCGGTGGTAGAAGTAGACCCTCTGCGAACGAGCGAAACAAACTCCTGGACTATGCCGGCTGTGGTGCGGGCTTCGAGGACGGCCTGGTCTCCCTCAAATCCGGATTCATTGGCCCACCCGAGCGGGCCCGTGTGCTGATGGGTCTTGAAGCCGTCACTCAGATAATCGAGAGCCTTATTCCCGAAGTCGGTCTCATGGAGCCTGGCGGCCAGGAACTTGTCGGCCATCTCCGGCGCGCCCTGCGCTTTGAGCATCCAGACGATATCACAGCCGTCCTTGTCCTTCGTCCGTTCGAGGAGTGCCCATGCCTTCAGCCCGAGGAGAACTGCGGGTCCACAAAGGCGAAGGCTCACTCTCTTGACACCCCTGCCGTCGAGGAGTGGACCCTCATCATCCTGCATCACGATGTCTCGGTCGATGAGGTCGAGTCCATAGACACCCAGCGCGGTAAGCCCACTTCCGCTCTTCTCAATGGGCTTCCGCTGGATCTTGCCGCCCTGCTCTGGGTCGGTCACAGGGACGAAGAGTTCGACTACCACATCGGCCCCTTCGACGGTACGTTTCCACTTGAAGCTCCTGTCATCGTCCTGCTTGAGGTTGAGGTTTGCGAAGTTCTGTATGAGCGTGCGGTACATCTCCTGGTCGTCGCCCACCGCAGCCACTCGGATGGCGAGGTCTACGTCACTGGTACCGACGTGAGGTTCCAGGATCTCGCCGGGCTCCGGCACGAGCAAACCAGGGATAAGTCCACCAATGAGCGCACAACGGTTCCCCCACGGGCCGATCTCTGCAAAGAGGGAGCGTGCGACCATGCGACAGATATCAGTGATCTCCATGCCATCGCTCCTCAAGGTCGAGCAACAGCCCGTCAGCAAGCTCTTTGGTCCGCCCCCTGGCGCTAGATACCTCTAACCAGGCACGCCACGGAGAGATCCGCCGGATGCTATCGGACGCGATGTGTACCAGCCAGGGGTCGTTTTTAGATCGGACGAGCTCTATGTTCGCACCTTCATCCGTTTGTTCGAAACCGGATCCTTTCAGATTATCCTCGGCATAAAGTTCCGGAATCCAGATGCGGACAGGTGGTGGCACCCTCGTTAGTATGGGCTTATAAACGTTTGCAGCAAGGACACCCCCAACAGCGCCGTCGGGGCAGAACCTGAGTAACGAGTGCGCTATCCTCTCTGTGGAAGAGTTGTAGAGGAACCCCCGGATGCTGCGCTGCGGCGGCCCCTCCTCTTCGCTCCACAGTTCCGCAAGTGCCCTTGGGTTGCTCAGGGTGCGCGTCTTTTCGGGACCACTCCCAGAGGCGGTCATCAGGCCCGCGCGTTCCAGCCGCTGTACGACCCGTACCACCAGGCCAGGCGATACGTTCGAGGCAGCGGCAAGTCGATGCACCGACCAATTCACTCTGCCTGCCAGGAGCAGTGTTTCCGCGACCACACCTGTTCGACCTGCAAACTTGACTTGCCGGGGGGTGCTGGTCTCATCACGCACGTCAGCCCCATGAATCAGAGCCACCCCGGGGGCGACAATTCGGAAGCCTCCGTCGGGCACGAGGATGTGGTTTACGCCTGCTGCCGCCTTAGCAGCCTTCTGGCTCGCCCCGCTTATGACGAGCAGCGCGTCTGGGGAAGCTTTGTTCAAAACATCGGTCGATGAGGGGCTGTGAAGGCGAACCAGCTTGAGTCTGGCCTTGACGCTCGTTTCACCTCTGATGAGAAAGTAATCGCGTAGATCGGAGTCGAACGTGAAGCCAGACCCCTGGATCCTCTTCTCGATGCGCTGCAGAGTATTTACAAAGTCTGCGTTATTTACCATACCGGTAAATATAGCTGATTCTGTAAATATTGTCAACAGGTGAGGCGAACGCCGTCAGCCGGCCGGAGTTAATCTGCCGCGCCAACTCCTGTAGTACTGGAAGCCGCGCCGGGTCCCTCTCCAGGAGATAGATAACCGGCGCTGTGTCGATGCCGAGACGATTCACGCCGGCGAGGGCATCATCCAGCCGCATCAGGGCGGGTAGTTCCACTCATCGCGCAGCTCGTTTACGTACTCCTGCGCGTCGCGTCCCTGCCATAGTTCCGCGCCCAGACCTTCCAGCTCCAGCAGCGAGTGGGGCGCGTCTGGATCGTCTTTCTCATAATCTCGAGAGCTATACTTAGGGAGGAGGTAACTGTATGAATAATCCACTCATCCAATCCGATCCAACGATTATGATGGGCAAGCCTGTTGTCGCCGGTACGCGCATTACCGTGGAGAGCGTTCTCGAGAAGCTAGCAGCGGGTGAGACGATAGAACAGCTTATTGAAGCTCATCCTCGTTTGACCAGACAGGCTGTGTATGCGGCGCTTGAATTTGCCGCCCAGGCTCTCAGGGCTGACGTTGTCTATCCTACCCTCGACCAGGCGGTATGAATTTATTGGCTGACGAGAACATAGAGCAGCAGGTAGTCGAGCGACTCCGGCAAGACGGCCATGCTGTCCTCTATGTGGCGGAGATGGAGCCAGGTATCCCGGATGAACTGGTGCTCCAACGGGCGAACGACGAGCGGTCCATGCTCATAACCGGAGACAAGGATTTCGGCGAGTTGGTGTTTCGCCAGGGGTTGGTTCATCTTGGAGTGGTGTTGATTCGCCTGGCCGGACTTTGATCGCAGGCCAAGGCTCGGATTGTTGCTCAAGCAGTAGAGGGGCACGCTGCCGAGTTGTCTCACAATTTTACCGTCATTTCTCCCGGCATGGTGCGTATTCGGCGCGGGTAGGGGTGGGGACCGACCGGGCGTTCGGGGTCCAACATCCCGCCGCCTGGTTCCGCTCACCGGGGCACTGGCAGCCGGAGCATCCGCGCCGATGGACCGCTCGGCCCGGGCCACCTTCGATCCGGGCGGTGGCGCCGCACTGATTTGGCAGGTCAATCCCCAGGTTCTTCTCACTGACAGGCTCACCTACTTCCGGTTCACGCGGTCGCGGGAGACCCGGACCCTTTGGTAGGCGGCCGTTTAAGGCTCTCCATCATTCGCCGTTCATCTCCCATAGATCCGGACCCGCCTCAAGTGCAGGAACCTGGTGTCGCGGAGTCCAATCTTGACACAGCGATCTCGTTCTGGTTTGTCCAGCGCAAAACTCCCGACAGGCACGGCAGCGTAGGTCTTCCAAACGGAGCGCCAGCGGACCAGGTCCTGCGAGGCGTAACAGCCAACATAACGCTTCTCGGGGTCATTATCTCGCGCCCGCTATTCTCCAAACCAGTAGTACGTATCACCCAGCTTGAGAATCCCGCCGCCGTGAGCCTGGATGTGCTGCCCGTGATCGTCCGGCCAGACATCACCCGGGCTGATGGTTCGTACTGCGGATTCGACATTTTCTCCCAGGACCGTGTCGAGCGCTTCGGTGGGTGGCACAGCCCGGCCGGCAACCCGGTAGCGCAGCGGCTGGCCATGTGTAGGGCGATCGACCGTGCCGTCAGGGTGGATGGTGACGGTCGCCCATTTGCCACGTTCATAGTCGAAGCTGACGCCATCGTCCTCGAGAAGCTGGCATTCGCGAGGATTATCGCCATACGCCGCCAGGTGGACGGTGAAAACCGTCTTCTCGCTCAGAGTGACCACCGGATCGGCCAGGGGCAGCAGGGTATTGTCACGAACGAAAACCGGCGGATGCTCCGGTGTCGCCGTGACCTCGCGGCGATCCCCGCCCGTTAGAGCGGCGCCGGTCCAGAAGTCACGCCAGACGCCGGCAGGAAGATAGACCATCCGTTTCCATGACTCGTGTGGATTCCCGGTACGCTCTTCGAACGAGACGTCACGCAGCTCCAGGCGCCTTGTGTTCCGAAGCCGCTGGAAATACGCTTTCCCGACAGAGAGCCGGTAGTGCCCGTCAGATGGCACGTTGAATCGATACGTCAGTTCTTTCCACTCGCGGCTGTCGAGAGAAATGTCATCCTGATAGAGCTCGCCCACGTCCGTCTGGTGATCGCATTCCACGCGTCGCAGCCTGAGCGCCATGTGTCCGATATCGCCGCGCGCCAGCAGGCGCGCGCGGCACGGCCCTGCCTTGAGATCGAAATCGAGCGATGCGCCCGGCAGCCCGTCACCGGTTCCCGCGATGTCCAGGGAGAGGACCCCGTCTTGAGAGCTCATCTGCACTCCTGGATCCGCGTGGAACGGGTTCGCGTCCGAAGGTCCAACCCGGTATAGTTCCGAGAATGCGTTTTCGTCGCTGAGCGGCGCCACGAGCAGGTCAGGACCGAGCATCCATTCGTCGTCCAGATGCCGCGTGCGGGTATCCTCCGGCCAGTCGGCAGCCAGAGGACGCACCGGCGGGATCCCCTTCAGATGGTAGTCGTTGTAAGCCTGGTAAAGATAAGGGAGCAGCGCCATCCGGAGGTCGTTGAAGTGGCGCGTAAGTTTGAGGTAGGGATTGTCGTCCGGAAGCAGTTGGTTTCGTTCGTTGGCGCCCAGGTCAGGCTGCTCCCAGATGAGATGGGGAAACTGCCAGCCATTGTAAACCATCTTTGCCGAAAACGCAGCCGCGCCCACCCTTTGGGCCCACTCCCGTTCGTTCGCCGCGTTCCGAACCTCTGGCGCCCAGAGCAGTCCTTGCACTCCCGCGCTCAGATTGTAGCGCAAGTAGTCGCCAAAATCGTACTCATCGCTGTAGATCGCCACCGGGAGCGGGGCAGCCCACGCCTGGCTGGCGCGCGCCATGCCAAAGGTCCGCCGGTTCTCCTTATGGAAGGCGTCGGCGCTGGCCTGTGCGCCGAGTCGGCCCAACAGATTGCGCATTTGATCGCCGTCCGCTCCGCTGGGAAACGACGTGAAATCGGGAAACATCCAGTTCTGGTAAGCTGAAGAGGTCTTGGGTGAGCCATCGACTTCGTCCAACTTGAAACCGGCTACGCCCTTGCGAATGAACTGATTCGCCAGAAAGTCGCCGTAGATCTCCCGCGCTCTGGGATCGGCCAAATCGGGAACCAGTCCGTGCCAGACGCCAAAGTCGCCAAAGCGGGCGCCGAGCAGCGGTATCAGCGGAGACGAGCCATCCAGATACATCTGGCACCAGAGGTAGAGATCGTATCCCCGCTGGCGCATCTCGGCGCCAAAGTCGGGCGGATACTTGCTGGTGTTCCAGAGATAGGAACTGGAGTAGGCGTGGGTCTCCCAGCCAGGCTCCAGCGCAACCGTAGTAAAGGGGATCTGCTCCCGCTTGAAGTGATCGCTCATGGGGAGCACGGACGAGGCATCCAGCATGGCGCCAAAGATATAATGCGGTCCCAGCCCCGATAGGCTCGGCAGGCAGCCTCCCCCGGAATAAAGATTGTAGCGAGCGATCGCGTCGCCCATCTGTGGCCCGGCAAAGAGGTAGATGTCCACCCCATGCGCGGCTGGCACATCCACGTAGACTGACGCGCCGTTCTGCCGCTCGGGACCGTACAATTTGGCAATATCGGTCACGATCTGTTGCTTGCCGCCGCTGGATTCCAGCGAGCTTACATTCGCCAACCGCCGCTCCTCACCCACCGAGAAGGTCGCGGACCGGGCGGTGTCCACCAGCACGGCGTAACCCGCGGTGCTGACGTAGAGTGGAACCGGGGCGTGGCCCATTCCGGCGCCATTATCGTCGCCCGACGCTGCGTAGAGCGTTCGACGCCAGCCGTTCTGCTCCAGATGTTTGCACTGGAGGCCAAGGCCATAGATCACCTCACCGGCCCCGAGCGGCAGCTCAATCCGGCAGCCGCGCGCCATCCGCCAGACTTTGATTCCTTTGACTGGCGGCGTGGTGACTTTCGGCATTCTTCCCAGCGCCTCCAGCCGGGCGGGCTGGCGCACCATGGACGGTACGATGGGCTCCGGAACACCGGCGCGAACCCGGAAGACTCCGGGACCGACCTCGGCGATCTGCGGCGTCAGCATCTGCGCCGCGGGAGCAGCAATAACAGGGGGCTCGTCGCTCACCAGCATCCATCCTGTCAAGAGAACGGTCACATACCATAAGATTTGCAGACAGATGGATCTGCCTGCTGCGAGCGGATTCATCTTTCCCTTAAACAATCATCTCTCCGATAGACAATCATGGCCCTAACAGTTCCGCCAGGACGCTGTTTGCGTGCCTGCTGGAAGGACCGCAAGCCCGTACATGCCGCACCGCGGGCGTTGAACAGGGCTAACGCGTCCACAAACCCTCACTCCATCTTAGCGCCTGGCCTGCCGGAGTCCGCTTTCGTCAGCAGCTAACCTTGACTGAATCGCAAAATGGTGATAATCTAATTCTGCGTTGAACTACCGATAGTTTAACCCATGATGTGAGGCCGGCTCTACTCATCTTCCGAGTGGCCATGCATAAACAGAAACATAACGCACAAAAATCAGCGACACTCGACGATATCGCCACACGCGCGGGGGTGTCCCGAATGGCAGTTTCCGTCGTCTTGAACGGCTCACGGTCAGGAACCAGAGTCTCCCAGGCGACGCGGCAGCAGATACTCGATATCGCCAGGGAGCTCGACTACCGGCCCAACTTCGTGGCGAGGTCGTTGGCCCGACGCTCAACGCATATTTTCGGCTTTTATAGCGGCTTCGACTATTTCGACGCCCGCAATCCCTTTATTGCGGAGATGACAGCCGGGCTATTGGAGGAATGCGCGCGCCACAAGCGCGATCTGCTGCTCCATACCGTCTTTCGGGGCCAGGTTATCAGCGGCCTTTATGATGAGTTGTTGAGCGGGAAGGTTGATGGGCTGGTCATCTGGGCTCCTGACGACGACCCGCTGGTGGCGCTTTTGCGCGATAGCCGTCTGCCGGTGGTGAGTATTGTGGAGACGCTTCATCCCTTTCCGTCTGTGGGCGTTGCTGAGTACAGGGGCGCCTTTGAGATCGGGCAATACCTGTTTGAGCGCGGTCATCGCTCCATCCTCTACCTCACGCAAAGCGCACCGTCCAAATCACGCAGACTGCGTCTGGAGGGCATCCAGCAGGCAGCAGCGCAGATGGGTATGGAGCTGCAGGTGACGGTTGACCTCCCGGGCGCGGGGGGGCA
>Ga0307374_10008593_pt1 | contig 15213 bp, 13 predicted proteins | sample OX3MG_FD_202532 | JGI IMG/M metagenome (GOLD analysis project Ga0307374, IMG submission 202532) | Soil microbial communities from Risofladan, Vaasa, Finland - OX-3 | ecosystem: Environmental > Terrestrial > Soil > Coastal area > Acid sulfate soil | place: Finland: Risofladan, Vaasa | collected... | reverse complement strand
GCCTGAAGGGAGTCAGCGCCGTCAAGGAAACCACAGAATGGATCTGCCGCGACCAGGAACGAGCACTCCAGTTCATGACTACCTAGCGTGACATTGATTGCGCAGAGTCATCTTGAATTGGCCCTGCAGAAATGGGGGGTTGGGACAAGCTCATGAGCACCATTGCTGTCTATGAGGTGCGCACCGCGCTGCCGGTGAATGAAATCGCACTGCTGTTCCGTGAGCGGATCACCAAGCCGCAGAACAAGGCACTGCGCTTAATGATCAGGAACAAGTTCACCTGGTCGTTCTACACTCCGGAACCTGCTGCCGGGCCGTTCGCGCAGTTCGAGGCGCGGGAAGAGCCGGCGTTCGCCGTGGCGGCGCACGCCGTGAGCCCAGACCGCGGTGGCGGCATGCTGCGTCAGGCAGCCGACGCTATGGCGGGCGGGGACTTCCTGCTCGAGATCTGGGACCGGGGCGCCCGCCGTGACGCGCGCCTGACCGTGCCCGCCGCGACAGGCTGGAAGAGCTGCGCCTCGAACTTCCTCGTCGGCCTGGCCGAGAAGAACCCGGGCACCGAGGTCAAGATGAGCGTGCAGCGTGTCGCGGCGTCCTGACCTGACTAGGCCGGTGCCGCGTGCGCGGCCGCTGCCCGCAGGCCTGACCGACGCGCAGTGGTGGGCTGACGCGCAGCGGCGGTACGAGGAGTACTGGCGCGAATTCCTCGGCGATCCGGAGACCCTCGGAGCTGGCGCCGCGTGGTTCTACCTGAGCAGCGAGTTCGGCGCGGCGGCCTTGATGTACCAGCGCGCCATCGACTTGCTGCACACCCTCTACTGCTGCAGCGACATGAGCAGCCGGCAGCCGTCGCCGGCTGACCTGGCGATCGTTGACGGCTACCTGAATTCTCTGGGCGCGTCGCTGAGCATGCATCCGGACGCGCCGGTCCAGGACTCGGTCGCTGAGGTGGCGCACCGGCTCGAGGACATCCGGGCGACCTGCAAGGCCGTCGGCATCCAGGACAGCCTTTACCGGCAGGCGCTGCTCAAGCTGGAGCCAAAAGCCCGCCGGCTCGGCGTGCACATCAACACCGCCGTCCTCGCCGAGCCCAGGCCGACGCTGATCAACCGGGGCATCATGGCGAGCGGAAACGCCGTCGTGTCCGGAAACGCGGTCGCGTCTGAACGCGACGCGCGGGCAGTGGTAATCGGCACGCAGCAGTCCCCGGCGACACCGGAGCAGATCAGCGTCATGCTCCGGCAGTTCATCACCGAACTGGCGCGCACCGAGGAGTCGCCGCATCATCCAGCGAAAAAACAACGATTAGGATCACGGCCAGGTAACGGGGATCAGGTCGCGGCTGGATTGCCGGGTTTGGCTGCGCGCGGGCGACCAGGGCCGGTTAGGTGTTCTCCGCCGGGGTTTGCTCTTCGGGGGAAGGGACGCCGGTGGCGACCAGGGACGTGTTCTCAGAGGATGAGCTGGCGCAGCTGCGGCGGTTCCCCGAGCCTGCCCGCGCCGAGCTGATCCGGTACTTCACGCTCTCGCCGGCTGACGAGGCGTTCGCCCGGAAGTTCCGCAGGCTGGACAACGTGCTGGGCGCGGCGGTCCAGCTGGGCACGCTGCCGTGGCTGGGGTACGTCCCGGACGACGTGGCCTCCGCCCCGGCCGCTGTGGTGGCGCGGCTGTCGGAGAAGCTGGGTATCCCGGTCGGGGCGCTGCGCGGCTACGGTGCCCGCGAGCAGACGCGCACCGGTCACCTGCGCGAGGTCGCCGCCTACCTTGGCTGGCGGCAGGTGGACGGGCCGCGCTGGAAGGACGTGGAGGAGTTCCTGTTCGCGCGGGCGATGGAGCACGACTCGCCGAAGCTGCTGTTCCGGCTGGCGTGCGAGTACCTGTCTTCGTCCCGCCTGGTCAGGCCAGGCGTGATGAGCATCCTGGAGCGCGTCGCGGCCGCGCGGGAGCGGGCACGGGAGGAAACGTCGGCGCTGCTCGGCCCGGTCCTGGTGCCGCGCCTTTGCGCCGAGCTGGACGGGATGCTGGCAGTCGATCCGCTGCTGGGCCGCACGCGGCTGTCGTGGCTGGGGACCGGCCCCGTCGCGGCAACCCCGGCGTCGGTGAAGGGCGAGCTGGAGAAGCTGGCGTTCCTGCGCGGGATGGACGCGCACACGCTGGACCTGTCGGTGCTCCCGGCTGAGCGGCGCCGGTTCCTGGCCGGGCTGGGCCGCCGGCTGACGGCGCAGAACCTGGCGCGGCGCGATGACGACCGCCGGTACCCGATCCTGCTGACCCTGGTCGCGCAGTCGGCGGTCGACGTGCTGGACGAGGTGCTGCTGCTGTTCGACCAGGCGCTGACCGGGCGGGAGTCTGCCGCCCGGGAGAAGATGACCGAGATGCTGGCCGAGCGCGCCCGGCGCGGCGAGGACCGGCAGGCGCTGCTGGACGACATCCTGACGATCGTGCTGGACCCCGGCGTCGGCGACGGCCAGGTCGGCGCGCGGCTGCGCGGGGACATCGGCCACGAGCGGATGCGGGCGGCGTGGGAGGCCCGCCGCGCACGGCTGCCCCGCGACCACGGGCACCTGGCGATGATGGACGCGTCGATGGCCTACCTGCGCCAGTTCGTCCCCGACGTGCTGGCCGCCGTCGGGTTCGACGGCGGCCCCGGCATGGACAAGCTGCTGCGCGCGGTCCGGGTCCTGGCCGGGCTGTACGCGGCGAAGGCCCGCAAGGTCCCGGACGGGGCGCCCGACGGGTTCGTGCCCGCCCGCTGGGCCGGCTACCTCGAGAGCGCGGCGAACGCCGGCGATGTCACCGCCTACCGGCACTACTGGGAATTGTGCGTGCTGATGGCCCTGCGCGACGGCCTCCGCTCGGGAGACATCCACGTGCCGGGGTCGCGCCGGTACGCCGACCCTGCCTCTTTCCTGCTCACCCCGCAGCAGTGGGAGCCGCAGCGGCTGGAGTTCTGCCACCTGGTCGGCAAGCCCGCGTCCGCCGCCGACGCCCTCGCCCTGGCCGGTGACGAGCTGCACGCGGCGCTGTCGGACCTGGAGACCCAGCTGGCCCGGGGCGGCGGCCCGGGCGAGGTCCGCCTCGGCGCCGACGGGGAGCTGATCATCCCGCACCTGGCCGGCGAGGACGTCCCGGCCGAGGCCGAGGCGCTGCGCGCCGAGCTCGGCGCACTGCTGCCCCGCGTCCCTATCGCGTCGGTGCTGGTGGAGATCGACGCCCGGACCGGGTTCACCGACCACCTGGTGCACGCGGGCGGCAAGGTCACCCGGCCTCCGGAGCTGAAGCGGAACCTGCTGTACGTGATCATCGCCGAGGCCACCAACATGGGCCTGGGCGCGATGGCCGAGTCGAGCGGCGTCCCCTACGACGTGCTGGCCTGGACCGCCGAGTGGTACTTCAGCGCCGAGACGCTCGAGGCGGCCAGCGCCGCGATCGTCAACTACCACCACCGGCTGCCGATGACCCGGGCGTTCGGCACCGGCACCCTGTCCTCATCGGACGGGCAGCGGTTCCCGGTCAAGGGCAAGTCGCTGACCGCCCGGCACCTGTCCCGCTACTTCGCCCGCGGCCAGGGCATTTCCACCTACACCCACGTCTCGGACCAGCACTCGACGTTCGACACGAAGGTGATCGCGGCGACCGACCCGGAAAGCCCCTACGTGCTTGACGGCATCCTGGGCAACCAGACCGACCTGCAGGTCACCGAGCACGCCACCGACACCCACGGCGCAACAATGGCGAACTTCGCGCTGTTCGACCTCGTCGGCCTGCAGCTGTCCCCCCGCATCCGCGACCTCGGCAAGATCACGCTCTACCGGACGGGGCCGGGCGCGGACTTCGCGTCCCGCTACCCGTCCGCCGGGAAGCTGCTCACCCGTCGCCTCAACGATGAGCTGATCACCGGCATGTGGGACGACCTGCTGCGGGTGGCCGCCTCCGTCAAGGGCGGGCACGCCTCGGCCGCCCTGGTGGTCGGCAAGCTGTGCTCGTCCCGCCGCCAGCAGAACGCCCTCGCATCCGCGATCAAGGAGTACGGGGCGCTGCGCCGCACCGTCTACGCCGCCCGGTACCTGGCTGACGAGACCTACCAGCGGCGGATCGGCCGCCAGCTGAACAAGGGCGAGAACCTGCACGCGCTCAAGCGGTCGCTCGCCTATGCCGGGGAAGGGGCGCTGCGGCGCCGTCACTACGAGCAGCAGGCCGAGCAGATGTGGTGCCTGACCCTGGCCACCAACGCAATAGTCACCTGGACCACGGAGTACCACGGCCTGGCCGTCACGGCGCTCCGCAGAAGCGGGCGCGACGTCGATGACGCCGCGCTTGCCCACATCTGGCCCGCCCACCACGAGAACGTCCACTTCTACGGCACCCACTCCGTCGACGTCGACGGCGAGCTCGCCAAACTCGACTCCGACGGCTACCGGCCGCTCCGCGTCCTGGGCACGCCGACGGGCGGATAAAGGGCCCCCCGCGCGCGTCCGTTAGGGGATCGTCCTGCGCACATGATCGTCCCAGTACCGGATGGGGGCAGATCACCAGGCCGCGATGTCTCAGATAGGTCGTGCGGTGATGTTCTCAGTTGAGGGGACCTCCACCGTACAATGGGGGGCGTGACCGACACTGACGCGGCCGCCACCGCGGCGCCCCCGGCCCGGCCGGGGGCGCTCATCGGGTATGCGCGGTGCTCGACTGTCGCCCAGGACACCGAGATCCAGCGGGCCGCCCTCGCCGGGTACGGCGTCCCCGCCGACCGCGTCTACGTCGATGAAGGATTCACCGGGACCAGTACCGGCCGGCCCGGCCTGGACCAGGCGCTCGCCGCCGTGCACGCCGGGGATACCCTGATCGTCCCCAGGCTCGACCGGTTCGCCCGGTCGGTGCCCGACGCGCGTTCCCTCGCTGATCTCATCATCAGCCGGGGAGCCCGCCTGCAGATCGGCTCCACGGTGTACGACCCGGCTGACCCGTTCGGGAAGATGTTCTTCAACATCCTTGCCTCGTTCGCCGAGTTCGAGGCAGACATCATCCGGCTCCGCACGATCGAGGGCATGGCCAGGGCACGCCAGCGCGGAAAACTCAAGGGCAAGCAGCCCAAGCTCAACGGCCAGCAGCGTGCACACCTGCTCCAGCTCGACCGGGAAGGCAAGAAGACCCCGACCGAGCTGGCCGAGCTGTTTGGGGTGTCGCGGGCCACCATCTACCGGGAGCTGAGGAAAGCACAGGAGGCCGCAGCATGACCGTTCAGCCGACCGGCCCCGCGCCCGACCCGGACACCGGCTCGTATGAGGTGATCCACCTCGGCGGGCACGCCGCCGTGGTGGTGCCCCTGGCTGACTTCATGCGGCTGCGGGCACTGGAGCGGCTCGCCCCCGCTCGGGAACTGGAGGACGCAGAGGACGCCGCGGCGCTGCAGGAGTGGAGAGCGCGGGAGGCAGCCGGCCAGACCTCCTACGTGCCCGCCGATGAGGTCCGGCAGCGGCTGGGCCTGACCAGGTGAGCGTTCGGGTCACCTACGAGGAGAAGGTGATCGACCAGGCGGCGGGGTTCCTCGCGGACGATCCCGCCGGTCTTAGTGCGGTGCTGGACGCCGTTGACCGGCTGGCCGATGAACCTCGCCCGGCCGGGTCGTTCCCGTACGGGTCGCCGGACCTGCGACGGCTGCGGATCGGCCGCTACCGGGTGATGTATGAGATCAAAGGCGACGTGGTGTCGATCTGGCACATCGCCCGGGGGGAAACCAGCGGCTGACCTCCCGCTTACATCGACAACGGGCATCAGTGCAGCTCAGGGATATCCGACCAAAATTTCCCCGCGACTACCGGAACCCCTGTCGGAAATGCCGATATGTACGGGCCGCTCAGGCATCGGTTCTTATGACGCTGCCCCGACTCCGACATAGACGTATGCGAGGAATACCGTCGGCATGGCACGGTCACCGCGACGCCACCGCCGGATTTCAGCGCGTTGAACGACGCGAAGTGCCTGCGCCGGGTCGATGGCGTGACGCATGGCGTCGATGAGAGCCTGGTCGATGCGGACGCTGTACGGACTGTCAGCGACAGTGAACAGAGTGCAGTAGACGTGCTCGGCGCCGCCGAACACCATGGCCGCACCCAGCCCGAGCCACTCGGGCTCTGCTGCGAACGGCTGGTCTTCGCCGGCGGTGGCCTCGCTGTAGAGGCCGAGGCTGGCGCAGCCGGAGAGCAGCACGCGGTGCGGTATGCGGTATACCGGCCGCTTATAATCGTCTACCTTGTAGAGATCGCGAAGAGTCAGATGGTCCTCGTTGTAGAACCTGAACCCGGTTCCGGCTGGGTCGTCCGACGGCGAGGCATCGACGTGGCCGGCCAGGTAGAGCACCGTTCCGCTGGCTGATTCCTTCCCCACGATCGCGGCGAACTCGCTCTTAGACAGGCGACCGCGATGGGAGCAGGAGGCGCCAGGTGCGGACTGGAGCGCCCACCAGAGATCGGCGCTGGTGTCGACGTAGACGTCCTGCATGCGCGTGAAGCGGGTGGGCAAGTGGGGGGCCAGGACCGCCAGGACGCGGGAGCCGGGGTCCGCGTGCTCAGCGTCGGTGTTGTGCGCGGCAGACTGCCGCCTGGCCGACAGAAGCGCGATCGACGGCAGGTGGGTCAGCACTGCATGGTCGATGAGAGGTGTGCCCGGAACCAGCGAGACGGCCGCGAACGGCACGAGGGCGAGTGTGCCGGTGGGCGCGATGACCAGCCGAGCCGGCTGATCTGCGGCGCAGCTGAGCTGGCTGCGCAGGACCGAGGGGATCAGGACTTCGCCGAGGTGGTCGAATATCCTCCTCCAGCCCTCACCGGCCGAGAGGTTGTCCGAAGTCGTCTGATCGGCTGTCTCCGCACGCAGCGCGGTGCCTTCAAGCCGCGCCTTGTGCTCGAGAGTGATCTCGCCAGGCAGCCTGACGGGGAGGTGCCGCAGAAGCTCGTCCAGCGCCGGGCTGAGGTCGTCGTAGCGCCGCCGCTCACCCGACCAGTTTCCGTCAGGACCGCGTATCGCGTGGTACACCCAGGAGCCTGCTCTGGCAAGGCTCCAGTACCAGGCACCGGGGAACATGAGGTCCAATTCCTCGTCGACGTCGATCGCCGCGTCGCTGTCGCCGCCGATCCATGAGGCGCGCTGGACGAGGATCGTCTGGTCAGCGATCAGCGGGTCGGCCGACGCTGGAGCGCTCGGCACGGGCGGGGATGCCTCGACGCTCTGCTGGTCGGCGGGCTGGACCCCCTTGAGCGTAGAGGGAGTCGAGCTGTCCGTCGGATTGGGGGAGGGGAATCGCCCAGGCAGAGCGAAGCTGGCGACCAGAGCGTCAAGTTTCGAGCGCGTCCACGTTCCCGGTTCGTCACGTTCCAGCGGGACCGCTTGTGACCTGACCACCTCGAGCAGTTCGCCCACCAGTGCAGGATCGTCGCAGGCCAGATCGAGGGCCAGGGTGTAGACGTGGCGGTGCGCGCGGACCCAGCTGGCTCGCCAAGAGGTCGTCGGCAACTGGTACCGGACACGCTGGATCGCCTGAAGGCTCTCCAGCGCGCTCGCCAGCGCGTCTTGGCGGTGGTCCTGTGCGAGCTGGATCCGGGCCAGCGCCGCGTACGCTGTCGCCAGCAGGAGCGGGTCGCGGGTACGGATGAGGTGGCGCAGCGCCGCGCTGATCAGTTCTGCGGCCTCGGACAGCTGTCCTTGGCTCGGGCCGGGATCGGAATCGTCGGCCGCGTCCAGTGTGGGCGATGCTTTCAGCAGTAGCTTCATCGCGTGCTCGCCGACGGATGTGCCGATGAGAACCTTGTCGGCTTTGAGCTGCCAGATGGGGGTTCCGGTCAGCTGTCGGCGGACGCCGTCTGCGTTGCCGGCCTGGTGCATGAGGCGGAGCAGCAGGTATTCGGTGCGCTGCAACATTCCGAAATCTACGGACCGCACTGCGCGCATGCGCAGTCGGCAAATGGCCTGAAGTCCTTCGACGACTCGGTCCGTGTGCGTGACGTCGCCGGTGAGGGCCCGGGCCAGCCTCAGGTCAGCCTGCACCCGCCAGAAACGGCCCCTGGAGTGGGCCAGCAGGGAGGCCGCCTGCTGCCACTTCTCCTCCGCGGCTTCGGAGTTGCCGGCTGCCAGCAGCACGTCACCGAAATGCAGTGCGCACCACCCCCGGATCGCTCGCGGCGCGCCAGCGGCCAGGTCGCTGGCTTCATGCGACAGGGTCAGTGCGAGCTGGAGGTGCAGATCGCGTGCTTGGAGTAGTGCCTCGCACTGTCGCGGGATCGCAGCCCATTTTGCGGGGATTGTGGCCCGGCAGTCGTCGAGGAACAAGCGGGCCCGGGCCAGATCGTCGTGTGTGGCCTTGTCAACGGCCAGCACCAGGGAGGCGGTGGTCCTGCTCCACATGGCCCGGACGAGGATCCAGCGGCCCAGGAAACGCACCGGGTCGGATGACGTGCGGCCGTACACCCGCATCCCGGTCTCGGCCAGCGCCAGCAGACGGCGACAACCTAATGCCGCCAGGGCTGCGGCCGTCAGCATTCCGGCGCCGGCAACCTCGCGTCCGCCGGTGATGGCGACGGCTGTGCCCGCCAGGACGGTGGCCAGCCACGCCATGGGCGTGATCCAGCCGCTGACCGCCCACACCGTGACCACGACGGACACGACTGCCGGCCATCCGAGGCCGATGCCGGCGCTGACGGCGCCGATCGCCGTAGCGAAGAGTGCACGCAGGCCGAGTGAGTAGACGAACCGGCGGTTGACCATGGCGGCCTCGTCGCATTCGTACAGTCCGATGCGCCGGGGGGTGGTGCGGTGAGCCTGCGTCGCCCGCCATGCCGGCCATAGCTGCGGCAGGAAGTGCAGGCCGCCGATGCTTCCGGGAATCAGTACCGCTACTGGCTGGACGGTGTCCTCGACGTGCCTGTCCTGTGCCGTCTGGTAGCGGCTGGACAGCCAATCAAGAACTTTGGTGCGCGTGTCCTCTTGGAAGAGATTGAACGTGGAGGCCGCATCAGGTTTCGGTGGGCCGACTTCAGTCATGTCAGTATCCTGCGGAACATGGCGGTTCGGAGGTTGGCTTTCATGTCGGACCGGAGATCTGCGATGGTGACGGCCGGGTCCGCGGTATCTGCTTTGACGACGAGAATGGCGATTTTGCTTTCGACGTAGTCGATGCCGTGGTAGACGACGAAGACTGCTGCGAGCCACCACGGCAGGTGCCCCCAGATCGACAGCGCCACCAGCCCCCCGTCTGCCGCGATCCTTACGGCCAGCGGCGAGTTCTTCGCGGTCAGCACCAGCGGGACAATCGCCAGCGCCAGCCAGGCGTCGATCATGACGCTGGCGTAGGCCACCGCGGCCCAGGCGCCGATATTCATGACCTGGAGGGCCGCGATCATCCAGACCTGCAAGCGGATCATGCGGGTCATGACGAAGGAGTTCACGTGCTCGCTGCCGGCCGTCCAGCCGCGCCACCGGAAGTTCCGCACCTTGAGCAGCGGTACGTCTGGCGGCTGCTCTTGGAACTGGACCGGCTTCGGCCGGTGCGGTCTGGCGTCGGACAGGATCGGTGCTCCGCCGTGCTGCTGCCGGTCGGACGGCGTCACGAAGTGGCGTTCCGCCATGGCCGCGCGGATCACGTCGCGAATGTTGACCCGGGCTTTGGCGAATTCGACGGTGTTCGCGCTGTCGGAATGCGCGGACTCCAGACAAGCCAGAAGCAGGTGCGCCGTGTCGATGCCCTTGTCACCGGTACGCTGCGCCCAGTACGGGAGCCGCTGGACCACCGCCTGGACGCTCGGGCTCAGCCCGGCGGCGTATCCATCAAGGTCCAGGTACGCCCGGGCACGCTCGACGACCGCGGTGCCGTTGTCAGAGAAGTCGAAAACAGCGCCGAGACTGCGGACGCAAAGCCGGGCTCGGGACCTTTCCTCGGGGTGGAGGACGATACACAACAGCAGGAGCTCGACGTCCGCGTCATTGCCCTGATGCCACGCGATGACCTGCGCCATGCGCAGACAGCGCCGTGCGGATCGCGTCAAAGGCAGATCGATGTCCTCCAGATTCATGGCGCCCGCCCGCGGCTGCTCACTCCGGATCATCGTCGTCGGACCAGGCTACCGATGCCAGTTCCACCTCCGGCAGCGCTGGCTGGTCCCCGCCGCCGCGAAACACGAGCGCCGACTGACCCCAGGGCTTGCGACGCAACTGCGAAACCCCGAACAACGGCGTCGCGCCCTCCTTGCTCAAGACCTTGAACGTTATTCCGGCACACGAGCTCACGGCGAAATCGCCCAGCGCCACGGCGACGGGGATCGCAGCGGTCAGCGCACTGGCGTCGGCTCGAAGTTCCATGACCGCGCCGTGCTCGTCGGAGATCACGATCGCCGTGGGGCCGGTACGCAACAGGCTGGTGATGATGCACCACTCCGGGCGCCAGGTCTTGTCCAGTCGCAGATCGCGCAGGGAGGCCTCCAAGCCGGGAAGGTTCTCGATGGTCTCCATAACACAGTCCCTGGCTTGGAACAGGATCGCTCCGGCCCTGGTGAATCTGATCGTCAATCCTGCCGAGGGGCCGGGCCCCGCGGTGTGCGCTGTAGCGGAAGCGGCGACCGATACGAACTCCGCTGTCGAGTAATCGACGTCGGCGGGCTTGCCTGCGGGACCCGTCACGAAGCCGATCCCCAGCCCCGTCAAGGTCGTCTCCTTGCGGAACAGATTGCGTTTCAGCACCCCGACGTCACCGAGCGCCACGGGCGCTGACGGCAGCGGCCAGGACGCGAACAAACCCGTCCGGCCGTACATCTCCCGCGTGTAGGTATCGCGTACCGACGTCACCATCGCAGTTCCTCCCGTACCTGTCGTGCCCGCAAAGCTGTCCCCCGGTCAACGCGCAGCGGCACCGCCCTCGCCGGCTCGCGGCCGCCGAGGTCCAGCCGCAACGGCGAATACCTGTCGGTCATCAGGCCGGCGTAGACGGCGACCCGCAGCGCCCAGCGCTGGGCTGGACCAGGTCCAGCCCAGGTGGAAGCCGCCGGGGAACACCGCGACCACCAGGTAGTAGGCGATCGCGAGCGACCACCACTTCACCAGTGCCTTGCGGCGGGAGATCTCGCCCGGATAGGCGATCCGGAGCCAGGCCGGGATAGCGGGGGTCGTCGACCGGGGAGAACGGTGGTAGCGGCCGGCGCCCAGCACAACGTAGGAGTAAGTGGGCAGTCGGGCATACACCCGCTCCGGGCGCCGACGCGGCTGTCCGCGGTTGCCCCGGATCGGCGGCACGGCCTCGACCAGCGAGATCCGCTGGGTCACGTCGTTGCGGTTCCCTCCTCCGGTCACAGCAGCGGCCAGCGGGATGCCGCAGGCCTCGGCACGCTTGCGTCCCCGGTGCCAGAACCTGGGCTCCACCACCGGCAGCAGCGGCTCGATCCGTGCCCACAGTTCGTCCCCGACCTCCCGGACGGCCCTGGCGCACAGTCACGCCCAGTCGGCCATCCTTGCGAGCCGCGTCGCCTGGGTTGCGCTCGGCGTCGTCCATGCCCGGCATGTTCAGCAGCGCCTCGGCCTGCCCCAGGGCACGCAGCGACGGGAGGCGCTTCCGTGCCTCAATCAAGAATCCGCCCATACCCTCAGTGTGACGGCCATGATCCGCGTTGTCATGAACACTTGCGTAACGCCCCAGCTGTCAGCCCCTCCTGGACGAGTAATCCGGCAGCCCGATCCCAGCCGGCCAGGCCGCCGTGCGTGCCCACCTAGCGCGATTCCGTGCGGGGAACCGCATCGAAACGGAAGGTCGGCCCCTCATTACCTGGCCGTGATCCTAATCGTTGTTTTTTCGCTGGATGATACGGCAACCCCACCGAGCGCCCGGACTGGGCTGAGCTGGCCGAGGCGGCTGAGGAAGCCCGCCAGGAACTTGCCGCGCCGGCCCCGCGCCTGGCCAGGCTCAGGATCGTGGCCAAGGGCCTGGCGGCTGCCGTCGCCGGCGCCACCTCGCTCGCAACTCTGGCCGCCCAGATCGAGCAGGCAGTCCACGGGCTGTAGGCAGCCGCTCCCAGGGTGAGGGAAGGGCTGGCCGAGGGCCTCCCCGCTCGGCCACCGCCTTGGCGCCAGACTCCCAGCAGGGCCAGCCGGAGTTACGCGGGCGACCCATGGGTGACCGGACTTGGCTCCGGGTGGTCAGGATCGGGTCGGCTTTCCGATGGTCAGGCGGCTTTCCAGGTCGAGGGTGACCTCGCCGTAGGGGCGCACGTGCTGCCAGAACAGCGGGCTGAGCCCTCGCTGGTTGGCCGGGGTCAGCAGGGCGGACCACTCGGGCTCGGCCAGGATCTCCTGAAGCATGAGGGTGTTGACGAAGACGAGGGAGGCTTGCAGGATGCGCAGGCACAGCGCGGTCATCTCGACCTCCTCCTTGCGGTTGGTGGAGATCTCTCCGCTCTTGCCGTAGCAGATGATCGCGTTGGCCCGGTTCCAGGACTCCACCACGTTCAGGCCCTGCTCGATCTGCCGCTCATCGCCTGGTAGGCGGGGTGGGAGGCGGCGCCGGTGAAGCGGGACAGGACCGCCTCGGCGGACGCGGTTCCGTTCTTGATCGCGGTGGCGTACTTGACCAGCAGCCGGGTGATGCCGAACCCGATCTCGGACTGGCCGTGGGAGTCTACGTAGTTCCCGGTCAGGTTCATCGTCGTGCCGTGCCGCACCGCCCCTTCGACCATGGCGGCGACCTCGGAGGCGGAGGCCTTGAGGACCTGGGAGTGCACGACGACGTACCTGTCCTCCACGTGCCAGTACACCAGCACGTCCCTGCCGCCGTAGCGGGCGTGCCACTCGGTGAACAGGTTCTGGTCCCGGGTCCGGAAGTGCGTGGAGTCTGAGGCGGCCGCGGTCGAGGCGCTGCCCCACGGGCCGGTGTCGCGGGCGGCGGAGGTGGCGTTCGCGATGCCGACCGCGAGGGCCTGGGCCACCGCGGGAGTCAGGTAGCGGCGCCGCACGTATCGTACGTCCTCCTCGGTGTGTGCCCCGCCGCCGGGGATGACCGCGCGGATCCCGGTGTTCGTCCCGTACCCGTAGATCGCCAGCATCAGGCGCTCGGCCAGCACCTCGGGCTTCATGCTCCCGCCGCCGGCCGCGGAGGCGACCTGGTCGAGGATCCCGGTGCGCGGCAGCGCCTCCTTGAGGATGTCGATCAGCGGCACCGCCTCCCACCGCCGGGAGACCTCGTTCTTGATCCGGCGCAGGTTCCGCGGCTCCGGGGCGGCGTCCAGCGGGGTGAGCCTGATCGCGCCCTGGCGCCGTTCGCTGACATCCGCCCAGTCCAGGCCGGGCAGCGCGTCGTTGAGGTCCTGGAGGGCAGCGGTCATCTCGCTGCGCAGCGACCCGGAGAACATCGCCGGGTCCAGCGGCTTGCGCAGCTCCCGGTAGTAGTCCACGCGCCTGGCCTCGAAGTCCCTGGGCAGGTCATCGTCCGGGTTGCGGTACCGGCCGGCCCCGACGACCCAGATCTCCTTGCATCGCAGCATCTCGCGCAGTGCCCGGAACGTGGCGACCTCGTAGGCCATCCGCACGGTGCGCCGCTTGCCGTGCCGGGTGGTGCGGTACACTAGAAGCGCCCAGTCATCGTCGATGCCCTTGTGCCGCGGGACGGTCTCGCCGGGCGGGTAGTAGGTCAGGTTCCCGGACCTGCCGTGCCGCCTGATCAGCTCCAGGGCGGCCAGCAGCGGGTGGTCGCTGCGGGTGGAGCGGAACTCCGGCACGTCGAGCAGGTCGATCATGCTCCTGCGGTAGTGGCCGGTGTACGACGCCTTGAGCGTGGCCTGCACGGTGCGCCGGTAGACCGGGTCCCTGGTCTTGTACTCGTGGACCAGTTCCCTGAGGGTCTGCTCCCCGCCGCGCACCGCCGGGTAGACCACCTGGCTGACGGCACCGCCCGGTTCCGACAGGGCCGCCTCGGCGATCTGGAACAGCAGGCTCTCCTTGCCGCCCACCCGCTTGAACGCGTTGACCAGCTCATCGGTGACCTTCTTGTGCGCCCGCGCCGCCAGCCTTGATCAGCGCGAGGACCGACTCGGGGTCCTCCGGCTCGTCCTCAGCCTCTTCTCCCTGGGCGTCCTCGCCCCAGCCGGCCAGGGCCAGGACCCGGCCCGTAGCGGCGGCGTCCAGGCGCGCGGGGATCGCGGTAAACCAGTTCTGCTCCGCGGTGCGCAGGGCCGAGGCCACCATCCGGCCGGCCCGCCCGTCCGCCGGCGGCTCGATCCGCTCCTCGCGCATCCTCTTCAGCAACTCGACCCGCACCCGGTCCGGGTCGCGCAGGCGACGCTCGCCGTCAGCCAGTCGGCCAGCTTGTCCGCATCGGCGGCCGAGCACTCCCGAAAACCCAGATGGCTGCGTATCTCGCCGCGATGCCGCTCGATCGTCCGCCCGGTCCACCCGTAGAACCCGAAGTCGGCCGCCGGCGCCTTCAGCTGCCGGGCGACGTGCTCGACCACTTCGTCCGGGAACTCCGCCCGGCCCCGGGGGAACCGCCCGTAGCGCGTACAGAACTTCAGCACCAGCGTGAAGCCCAGCCGGGTCACGCTGTGCTTGGCCTCGATCAGGTCCCGTTCACCGCGGAGCACCGTCCAGTGCTCAACCAGCTCATCCATGCCCACCGGCGGACGCTCCATGGGCGCACATCATGCCGTGGCCCAGCCTCCTGTGTGCAACTCCAGCCGATCAGCCATGATCAACTTTTTGGCGGCCGGTGACAACAGGGTTAACGGCACCCCGATAGGGCGGGAGGGCAGCCGGGACTACCGGATGCGCTGCAAGCGCGCTCCCGACTACGAATGGCCCGGCCGCGCGCCCTACGACGGCAGCCTGGTCAGCGCCGTGAGCGTCCGGCCAGAGAGCCGGCACGGCTCCCACTACGCCGTCCTGGCAGGCCCATCACGGGAGGGCCTTCCTGTGCCGAATGCGTCCGCGAGCACGCGCTGGCCTCCGCGCGGGTCACTGACAAGAAGTCCGCGTGTCCACTGACATCTAGTCCGCGCTCAACAACTCCGGTGAGAAGGGACAACAGTAGTTCGGCCCGCAAAGGAGGCCCTCTCGAAAACTTGACTTGACATAATGTTCATTATCGGCGTTAGGTGAATTCAAGGTGGCGCTGTTCCGGTGGCTGGATCAAGAACGTGATGGGCCTGACGCGTGGAGGGCGCCGGGACGAAGCGGGGTGCCGAGCACCTG
>Ga0307374_10008591_pt1 | contig 15216 bp, 14 predicted proteins | sample OX3MG_FD_202532 | JGI IMG/M metagenome (GOLD analysis project Ga0307374, IMG submission 202532) | Soil microbial communities from Risofladan, Vaasa, Finland - OX-3 | ecosystem: Environmental > Terrestrial > Soil > Coastal area > Acid sulfate soil | place: Finland: Risofladan, Vaasa | collected... | reverse complement strand
CAGCGTCATGACGGCCTGCCGGGCTTGCGCGAAATCCGTGGCGATGCGGCGGATTTGCTGGCTCGTCTCTTCGTCGAGGATGTCCTCTAAGTTTTCGAAATCATCCGAGGACTCGCACTCATACACTTCCACGAAGGTCGAGGGTTCATCCTCATCCTGATAGACGGAGCACCGAACGGCCTGCTGCTCGGCGTTAATGCGCTCGACGAGGGCCGGGAGCATATTTTCGAGTTCGCGCCGCTTCGCGTCGGCCACGGAATAAGTGATGGTTACGAGTGTGTTAGATGCCATGAGAAAAACGTTGGAATGCTCCGTCGATGTTTAATTTCTTACAAAGTTACGAAAAGAAAACCAGTCTCACTCGAAATTGGGATGAAAAAGATGGATACGCTTCACGCACAAACGAATGAAATCGAACGATAAACAACCCCACTTGCACGAACGGTCTCGGCGCTCGATGGCGGTGTACGCCCTGGTGCTCGCGGTGCTGGCCGCACTGACGATCGTTTTTTCCAGCCCGCTTTTTGCGGTGCTGGGCTTCGAATATTCGGCGCTGACGGCGCTGGCGCTGAGTTTTGTATGTGGGATAGCGGCTATCGGGGGTTCGTGGACGGAGTGGGCGGAGTGGGCTCGGGTTCGAACGGTCATTTTTGAAAGCGCGGGGCTTGCATTTGTTCCATTAGCCGTATCGGTCGCTTCGCTTCCATTTCTTCACAATTGCTCGTTTTGGGATGGGCTGCTTTTCTATTTCGAAATCGCCGTGCCCAGCGCGGTCCTTGGCGGGTTGTTCGGACTGGGATTTCGCATGCTCGTTCGGAATCGCGGGTGGGCGGTTTTTTCCTTTATTGCTTTTTGGGTGGTCACCCTGTTCCTTTCCTTGCTTCCGGGATACACCAACCCCCAGCTATTCGCCTATGGCTGGCAATACGGTTTTTTCCCCGGCTTCGTGTGGGATGAGGCGATGGAGTTGAGCAATGCGTATGTGTTCGCGCGGCTCCAGGATGTGATATGGGTTGCATTTTTTCTCTCTCTTTCGGCGCTGGTCTCCAAACCCAAAAATGGGACGAATAGGACACATCGGACCTATATGTCCTTGGTGGGTGCGTTGCTGGTTTGTGCTTTTGTACTCTTTGCCTTGCACGACCAATTAGGCATCACTTCTTCTCACGCCGCGGTTCAGGCCTTGCTCAGCCAGCAAGCGGAGCCAGCGGATAGTTGCACAATTTATTATGCCCCCGGTTCGCTCACGAACGAGGAACTCGATAAGTTCGAGGAGAATGTTCGCTGGTATCTTCATGACATCGAGCGCCGGTTCAAACTTTCGGAAAAGCATCCGCCCATTCGAATTTATATTTATCCTTCGAGCGATGCAATGTTTAGGCTTGTCGGCACGCGCGTCGCATCGATTGCAAAGCCGTGGCTGGGCGAGGTCGAAATCGCGAAAGGGAATTTGGAAAATCTCAAGCATGAGCTTACGCACGTAATGCTCCGCGAGAAAGGAGTCTTTCCATTTTATGCGAGTTGGTCCACAGGCGTTACCGAGGGGCCGGCCATGTCGGTGCAGCCAAAGTACGATGGCATTTACACGCTCGACGAGCACGCTGCGCGAATCCTTCAACTGCAGTACGCGAGCGGTGTCAGGCAGATCATGTCGTTCAGCGGGTTCGCGGCGAATGCATCGGAAAAAAGTTACGTGCTTGCGGGCTCCTTCTCGCGGTTTCTTTTGAGTACCTATGGTCCCGAAAAATTCGACCGCGTCTATGCTTCGCTCGATTGGCAAAAAGAATATGGCAAGCCGCTCGATTCGCTACAAGCCGAGTGGAAACGCTGGCTTACCCCACTGATAACGCCGATGGACGCCGGCGATTCCGCGCATTTCCGGTATTACTATGACCGCTCTTCGATTATTTTCAATCCCTGCTTGCGCCGGATTGGAAAGCTGGACCGAACCGCCGACGATGCTTATCGCGAAGAGCGATGGAACGATGCCGCGCGGCTGTATCGCTCGGCGATCGCGGAAGGCGGCGGCATCGAGCCGCTGATTGGACTTTCGAACGCGCTGCTACAGCTTCACCAGCCTCGCGCCGCGCTCGCCGCGCTCGACACAACCCGCAATCCAATCATTCAGAAAGAACGCATCGTGCTCGCGCCGCGCCAGGCCGATCTTCGCGCCATGCTTGGCGATACGCTTCACGCCGATAGCCTTTATGCGCGCTCGCTCGACGCAAAACTGAGCAGTGGAACGTTCCTCATCGCGTATGCGCATCGCATGCTGCTTCACTCCGCCGTTCAAAGCGAGTGGATCAAGCGTCTGAGCGAAGAATATATGCCGGACACGGATCGCTCCCAGCAATTCGTTGCCTTCCTCGAAGTGTGGAGAGTTCACCAGCCCCAGCCCGGATTCGATCGCGCGGACCTTGCATTGCGCTATATTTACTCGCTTCTCCTCGAAGGCAAAGGTGAACTTTCCGGCGCCTCGCAAACCGATCCATTCGGGGAGCAGGGCGGTACGCCTATGGTTTTGAATGCCGCAAACTTAAACGGGAACGATTCGCTCGCTATTGCCCTCATGGCGCTCCATTTTGCGAATCTGCAACCGGAAGAATCGCATTGCCGCTACGATCTTTCCATCGCTACCAATTTTTGCCCGCCCCAATATTCTCGCGCCGTGGAAGAACAAGCGCGGGAGTTGAATGCCAAGTGGGAATTTCAGGAGCGTGGCACCACGCGGCCCTGAAACGTCTCGGTAACGGCGCGAAGAAATTCCTGAATCTGCGATTGCCGAATCGCCACGCGGAGCGTCACGCTTTCGAGGTAGGTCGATTCCTCAATTAATCCTCCAAAGGCATGAAGGAGCCGCTCCATGCGTGGCATATCCTCGTAATGTACTTCGAGCGACACATTGGAAGTCAAATAAACCCTCACCACTTTCGACATCGAGACGGCTTGTTGCGCGGCTTCCGCATACGCGCGCGCAAGCCCCCCAGTTCCTAATTTCGTTCCGCCGAAGTAGCGCGTGATAACGAGCAGAACGTTCGTCAATTTTCGCGCGGTGAGGACGAGCAGGATCGGTTTGCCGGCCGTGCCGGCCGGCTCGCCATCGTCCGCCGCTCGGACCTGAAGCGCATCCGCGCCGATACGGTACGCGAAGCAGTGGTGCGTGGCGTCATGGAATTCCTTGCGAATATTCAATAATGCGGTTTCGACTTCGTCTTTCGAATGAACGGGAATAATCTCCGCGAGGAACCGCGAACCTTTGACTTTCAGGTCCGGCGCGCGGAGCGGCGCATCGATCGTATAATAAAAATCCTCGGCAGGCATCGACCACTCGAACATTCAAGGAAGGGACGAAGTGCGGAGCGTCGTTGTTTTCATTTACTCTATGAACATCGGAATTACTTGTTACCCTACTTACGGCGGCTCGGGCGTCGTCGCGACGGAGCTTGGCAAATCGCTTGCCGAGCGCGGCCACCACGTGCATTTTATCACCTACGCGCTGCCCATGCGGCTTACCGGCGGCGGCCACGACGATGCCCGCTATCTCGATAATATTTTTTATCACGAAGTCGAGATGTCCACCTATCCGCTTTTTGAATTTCCGCTCTATTCGATGGCGCTCACGAGCGCGATGGTCGAGGTAGCGCGATTCGAAAAGCTCGATATTTTGCACGCTCATTACGCGATTCCGCATGCAACCGCAGCCGTGCTGGCCAAGCAGATATTAAAGAACGACATCAAAATCGTAACGACGCTGCATGGCACAGACATCACGCTCGTGGGCCTCGAACCAAGCTTCGAGCCGTTGATGAAATTCTCAATCGAATCGTCGGACGCCGTCACCGCCGTCTCCCAATTTTTGCGCGATGAAACCATCGGCAATTACGATGTCGAAAAGGAGATCGAAGTCATTCCGAATTTTATCGACACGGAAAGTTTTCGCCCGCTCGATTCGAAAAACTCGAAGCGCCTGCTCGCGCCGAATGGCGAGAAGCTGCTCGTCCACACGTCGAACTTTCGTGACGTTAAGCGCGTGAAGGACGCGATCCGCGCGCTCAAAATTATCCTCGACCGCGGCGTAAAAGCCAAGCTGCTGCTCATTGGCGACGGTCCCGATCGCAGCGAGTGCCAGGCGCTCGCGCGCGAGTTGGGAATTTGGCAGCAAACGCGGTTCCTCGGCAAGCAGAGCGAGTTGGCCTCGGTTCTCAGCGCAAGCGATGTATTTCTCATTCCTTCTGGCAATGAGAGTTTCGGCCTTTCCGCGCTCGAAGCAATGGCTTGCGCCGTCCCCGTTATTTCGAGCGATGTCGGCGGACTCCCGGAACTAAACATCGAGGGCGAAACCGGATTCGTCGTTCCCGTTGGCGATGTCGCCGCGCTTGCCGATCGGTCGATCGAACTCCTGACCGACCGCGCGCTCCATGCCCGCATGTCGAAAGCAGCACACCGGCGCGCCACCGAAGAATTTGCAAAGGAGCGCATTGTGCCAATGTATGAAGCCGTCTATGAGCGAGTCTTGAGGATGGCACCGGCTACGAATCAGGAAATTCTAATTCCCGCATAAGATGGAGTCCGCTTCGTCTCCTTCGTACAAAGCGTCGACGAATAGCGTGGAAACTATTCCTGCGCTCGTTGTGCGCGATCTTCGAAAAAATTACGGCACGACCATCGCCGTCGATGGAATTTCCTTCGATGTGAAGCAAAACGAAATCGTCGGGCTTCTTGGCCCGAATGGCGCGGGAAAAACGACAACGATCAACATGATGCTGGGCGTGCTCGAACCCACCGCAGGTTCGATTACAATCAATGGCATCGACCTGGCACGCCATCGCTCGCAGGCGCTCGAACATACAAATTTCGCCGCCGTCTATGCGCCGCTGCCGGGCAATCTCACGGTTGCCGAAAATTTGCGAATTTTTGGCTTGCTCTATGGCGTCCCAAATCTTTCGGAGCGCATCGAGGAGATGATCGAAACCTTCGATCTTCAAAAATTCCGCAACACGAAATGCGGCGTGCTCTCCTCCGGCGAGCAAACGCGCTCCGGTCTGGCAAAAGCGCTTCTGAATAAACCACCGCTGCTCCTACTCGATGAGCCGACCGCCTCGCTCGACCCTTCCGCCGCCCGATATATTCGAGAAACGATTGTCGCCTTCGTGCATAAAAGCTCCGTCGGGGTGCTCTGGACTTCGCACAACATGTATGAAGTGACGGACGTATGCGGCCGCGTGCTGTTTCTATCGAAAGGAAAAATCCTGCTCGAAGGCGATCCGAACAAACTTCCCGCGCTCCATGGAAAATCGTCGCTCGAAGAACTATTCGTTACCGTAGCGCGTGAACCGCTTACGTTAGAGGCGTCCACGCTGGAGGTCCCTTCCGCATGAACGTTCGCCGCTCATACGCTATCGTGCTCCGCATTTTTTATCTGATGCGCGGAAGTTTCACGCGCGTATTCCCGCTTTTCGCCTGGGCCGCGATCGATATTGTTCTCTGGGGGTTCATCACGCGCTATCTCGATACCATTCAATCGACCTTCAATTTCGTATCGACGCTGCTGGGAGCCGTCCTCCTCTGGGATTTTTTCACTCGCGCCATGTTTGGCATCTCCACTTCGTTTTTCGAAGATGTCTGGTCGCGCAATTTCCTGAATATTTTCGCAACGCCATTGCGCCTCTCGGAATATCTCACTGGCCTCGTCGCCGCAAGCATGGTGACGAGCTTCTTTGGGCTGGTCATTATGCTTGCGCTTGCCGCGCTCGTCTTTGGACTTTGGATTTTTTCCTATGGCGTGCTCGTCGTGGTGATCGTTCTCGGCTTGTTCCTGTTCGGCATTGCCTTCGGAATTTTCGCGATTGGAATCGTCCTGCGTCTGGGTCCGGCGGCGGAGTGGTTCATTTGGCCGATGCCCGCGGTGCTTGCGCCGATTGCGGCGGTGTTTTATCCGGTTGCGGCGTTGCCCGTTTGGTTGCAGGTTTTCGCTCGACTACTTCCGGCATCCTATCTTTTCGAAGCGTTGCGGGCCATCATTGCCGGTCGGGTCGTTCCCATGGATCAAATATGGATTGGCTGCGCGCTCGCGGCAGTCTACGTTGTTCTCGCTTCCTGGTTTTTCCGGCAGATGTATCTCCATGCCGTTCGCACGGGTTTAGTCGCACGATATAGCGCCGAAACCGTTTCATAGATCGCATGAGAATCGTCATAGTCGGAACGGCCTATCCATTGCGCGGGGGAATCGCGCATCACATTTCGCTGCTCGAGCAAACGCTCGTGCGGCGCGGACATGACGTGAAGGTGATCACCTTCAAGCGGCAATATCCGAAGTTTCTCTTCCCCGGAAAATCCCAGGAAGAAATTACGAATGACGATTCGGATGATCGATCATCCCGAATTACAAATGGGCCGGCTGAGCAACTAATTGATTCGATCAATCCGATCACATGGATGAAAGCCGGGGTGGCGGCGGCGAATTTCAAACCCGATCTTATTCTCTTCAAATACTGGATCCCCTTTTTCGCGCCGGCGTATGGCGTGCTTGCCCGCACCGCTAAGCGCCTCACGCGCAAACATGGCCGCGAATGCAGGGTTGCCTTTATCGTCGATAACGTGCTTCCTCACGAGAAGCGCCCCGGCGATTTGATGCTTACAAAATTTGCGTTTCGCGCCGTCGATTATTTTATCGTGCTCTCCGATGCCGTCGAGCGCGATCTGAAAGCGGTCGAGCCAGCGGCGAAGATTGTTCGGCTCGATCATCCAACGTTCGAGAATTTCGGCCCCCGCGTGGACCGCTTCGAAGCGAGAACAAAACTTGGAATTTCCGGTGATGCCCCCGTCATTCTGTTCTTCGGTTACATCCGAAAATATAAGGGCCTCGATATTTTGCTTCGCGCCATGCCGAGGATTTTAGAGCGCCTTACGGAACTCCGGCTGATCGTTGCCGGTGAATTTTATGGCGATGAAAAAGAATATCGGGCGCTGATCGAGGAACTGCGAATTCCGGCGAAGAACCTTGTGCTTGCCACGGATTACATTCCCAACGATCAAGTCACGATTTATTTCAGCGCCGCGAACGTCTGTGTGCTGCCCTACCGGAGCGCGACGCAATCCGGCATCGTGCTGGTCGCCTATAATTTCGATGTGCCCGCCATCGCAACAAACGTGGGCGGTCTGGCCGAAGTGGTGAAGGATGGCGAAAGCGGCCTTATCGCGCCAGAGGCCACGCCGGAATCCGTGGCAGAGAAGGTTATCCAATTTTTCGAAGAGGGTCTCGAAGAGAAACTCACACACGGAGTTATCGAAGAAAAACAAAAGTATTCCTGGGACGTATTCGCGGAGGGAATTGAAACGCTTAAGCTCTAATATCCATCATTCTTAATTCATCAATCCTCATTGCCCATTGAACTTGGCAAGCCCGCCGAATACGGGCAATTTATTTTAGAGCGCCGCTATAAGCTTGCGAAGGCTTATGCGCGCGAAGCCTTTGCGCGCGGCGGATTTTACCTGGATGTCGGATGCGGCAACGGCGCGCAGACCGTGCTCTTCGCAAAACATTTCGAACGATGGATGGCGATCGATGTGGAAGATGGCCGTCTTGCGGAATTTCGAAGAGAATTGGACCGCGGATCGTATGAAGCCCGAACAAAACCACACGAAATTGTGCGCTACGATGGCGAGCATATCCCGCTGGAAGATAATTCGGTCGATGTGCTGACGTGTATCGAAGTGATCGAGCATACGCAAAGCGATGCTCGGACGGTGCGGGAATTATTCCGTGTGCTCGCGCCGGGCGGAACGGCGATTATTACCGTCCCGAACAAATGGTGGATCTTCGAAACGCATGGCGCGAACCTCCCGCTATTGCCCTGGAATCGCGTGCCGTTTTTTTCCTGGCTTCCCAAACGCATCCATTCGAAATATGCGAAGGCTCGGATTTATCGCAAGGCACAAATTGAAACGCTTATTCGCAATGCCGGATTTGAAATCCAGAGAAGCGTTTATGTTACCGCCCCGATGGACATGATCCGACCCGCGCGCTTGCAATCCTTTGTGCGTAACTCCATTTTCCGGAACGATGAGACGCCGATTCCCATTCTTTCCACTTCCATTATGATCGTCGCCACCAAGCCCCAAAGCAGGATTACATTGATCGTTGCAGATTACGCTGACGAGAGCAGAGAATGAACTATACATGAAGGAAATCGCTACCACACGCACTCGATTGCTCGAACTCGAGCATGTTCTGCAAGTCACCGCGAACGAGCGGTATTACTTCGGCTATCAGTACGGCCTGGGCGCGCAACATATCGTTCCCTACCTGCGACGCAACGGTCTGAACTTTGCCAAAAAAACTATTTGTGAGATTGGTTGCGGCGAGGGTGGCGTGCTTGCCGCGCTCGCGGATGAAGGCGCGTCCTACGCGCTGGGCATCGACATCCGGCAGGAAGCGCTCGACCGCGCCGAGATTTTTTTTCGTTCGCTATTCCCTCCTCCTTCCGAAGGAGTGGGGCTGATGAATTGGGATTTCCGCATTCACGATGTCACCAATCAAGAGACTCCGGCGGAGTGGCGCCAGAAGTTCGATTTCGTCACGTTGCGCGATGTGATGGAACATTTGGACGACACCGAGGGCAGCTTGCGCCATGTCATGGAGTTCCTCCGTCCGGGCGGTTATCTCTATATTGTTTTTCCACCGTATTATTCTCCGTTCGGCGGTCATCAGCATTTGCTAAAAAATCGCCCGGGAAAACTGCCCTTCCTTCAATTCCTGCCGGACGCGCTTTTTAAGCCACTCATCAAATCCGGCCGTGCAGGTGATATTGAGGAAGTCATGCGCTTGCGAACGATTCGCCTCACCATTGGGAAATTTCGGCAGGCCGTAAAAAAAGCAGGGCTTGAAATTGTTGACGAAGAACTTTATTTTTTGCGGCCCGTCTTCAAATTAAAGTTTGGACTGCCGGCAATGAAGGTCAACGCGTTGCGGATGCTGCCGGGTCTCCGAGAAGTTGCGGCGCTTGAAGCCGGTTATCTGCTTCGAATGCCAAAAGCGTGACGTTCACGGCACGCGAAATCGTGGAATAAGCCGGCCTCATTCGATTGACCGCGCGCACTTCCGCGCTGAAATCATTGGCGGCACTGGGCAGCATGGCGAGATTCCATGCAAGCGCAATAAGGAGCATTGCATTTAACACCACGATCGCCGGAGCGCTAAGTCTTGAATCTTCCGCCTCGTCTTCCTGCAGCGTGAGCTTCATTTTGCTGCGCTCTTCTTCGGTCACAAAATGCGCGGTTTCGCGTTTTCGTAAGGGAATTTCGGCATGACGTAATCCCGCGAGGAGCAATAGCCACGAGAAGAAAATGAGCAGCGCACAATTTATCGCGGGCGAGATCATCGAACCGGAATTTGCCTCGAAGAGGACAATATAAGCCGCGCCGGAAGCAGCAAGTGCGATGGCCAATCCCACAACCATCTGCTTCGGACTGAGTCTGCGAAACAGTTCCGCTCGAGCGAGGATGCGAAGCGAAAGAATTCCCGCAAGCGCATAAATCGGAAGCAGAAAATGCACGAGCCGTGTGTATTCGCCAAATGTATCCTCCACGCCCAGCGCGAGCGCGCGCAAATAAGGGAATGCGATTAGAATAATGACCGAAATCGAGAAAAGATCGTCGGCATGGTCGCGCTCGATGAGCGGGTTTTTTCGGCGCGACCACAAGGCGAATATAATCGTGAAAACCCAGATGGGATTTTCCGCCAGGTAAACATCGCGCGTCATCGCCCATATTCCGGGAAGACTTAAATAGAGACGCGACAATATCCTCGTAAGATTTCCATGCCACGCGAGACGAATGACCGAATCCTCGCCGAGTGCGCCGCGAAACGTCATCGGCACCAGCGAACCACCCACCGCGATATTCGTGATCGCAACCGGCGCCAAAATTACAGCGAATCCAAAGAGCATCAGCAGCGCATTCACAATCGGCTTTTCTTCCGCGGACATGCCTTGCCATACCACAAGCACCAGTAGAATGATTGCGATTTCCGGACGAGTGAGCGTGGCCAGCGCGTAGATTGCGCCCGTCACGAACGACTGGAATCCGCGCGACACTTTATTCGGCCGTCCGAAGTGCCACCATAATCCACCCACGACGAGCGCGGTCGAGAGCGTCGATTCAAGTCCAGAAAGTTCCGACCATGCGAGCGCACTGGCAGTGATAATGAGCACGCCGCCTAAGAGCGACGATGCATAATCCAGTTTCACGGTGCGCAGAAGCCGGAACGCATAGTAACCAGTCAGGAAGAGGAAGATCGAGCCGAGCAGCTTCCCCGCGAGAATCGGGTCGTGAAATAAATTCACGCCAAGCGAAAGCACGACAATCCAAAAAGGCGAGGTTGGCCGCGCGGCCGGTGTGTTCGGCGTGTATTCGAATTCGAGATGATGAAAGAAATTGTGCGCATAGACCTGCCGCACCCACGACTCACCCGTTGGGAACCCAAGAGACTTCGCAATCACCAACTCGTGCAGTAAAAAGAAAACAGCAATCGCCGCTGAAAGCAGCACGAAAAGCGTCGAAGGAGAAATCCGCCGCCACCACGGTTCATCCGGCCACGGCGCCGAGCCTAAGACCGAAATCGAATTTCCCATGCCGAGCGACGGCATGGCGGCGGCCTCCGTCAGCAGCGGAGCATGAATAGAAGTTCGCGTGGTGGGCGCCCACTGCGCCGCCACCCCCTCCCGTTCAAATTCCACTGCTGTTTTTGCTTCGCGTTCCACTGTTGCTTCTAACGGATGGCGGGCGGATGTTGTTCGGGGGACGAAAATTGTTTTGCTTTCAAACAAATCCACCCCCGATCGCTTTGTTCTCCTCGCAATGACGTCTTAAAATTCCCTGACGAACCCTCTTATTTGGCTTTATGTATTAAAATAACGTATGCTTCATCCGATTGCTCATGACTAACTACAAGGAGCTTCTCGCTCAAGTGCTTTCCGGCAGGTCGGATGCGAATATCCGTTATGATGAACTCTGTCACCTGCTTTCGCGGTTAGGGTTTTTCGATCGGATGCGTGGCAGTCATCACATTTTCGCGAAGCCGGGCGTTGATGGGCAGATCAACCTTCAGCCTCATGGAAGAATGGCAAAGAAGTATCAAGTAAAGCAAGTAAGAAAGGTATTAACGGATTATGGACCCTTTGAAATATGAAGTGATTATTTATTGGAGCGACGAGGATGATTTATACGTGGCCGAAGCGCCGGAATTACCTGGTTGCGCGGCTCATGGTGACACCTATGACGAAGCTCTTCAGAGCATTACGGATGCCATGTCTCTTTGGCTCGATGTTGCTCGCGAGTTCGGTAATCATGTACCGGAACCCAAAGGCCATCGGCTCATGGTTGCGTGACGGAGCATTTGCCCGTGCCAGAAAAAAAATACGTTCTCTTCATCACCTATTACTTTCCCCCAGCCGGAGGGCCGGGAGTGCAGCGCGTCTTGAAATTTTTGAAATATCTGCGCGAGTTCGGTTGGACTCCCATCGCGCTCGTCCCTGAAGGCGCGGAATATCCGGCGCGCGATGAATCGCTTCTCAAAGAATTGCCGGATGATCTCATCATTCGCCGCGCGCCGATTTTCGAGCCGTACGATCTTTACCGGAAATTTACGGGCAAAGAAAAAGGCGTTTCGCTCGATGTCAACGTTATCAAAGAAGCGGGCGCGAAACTTTCGACGAGCGAGCGAATGGCGGAATTTGTTCGCGCCACGCTTTTCATTCCCGATGCCCGCATCGGCTGGCTGCTGAACGCCGTGCGAGAAGGGCGCCGCATTCTGCGCGAATATCCGGTTCGCGCGATTTATTCTTCCTCGCCGCCTTATACTCCCGCGTTGGTTGCTCGGCGGCTGCATCGTCTTTCGAAAATTCCCTGGGTCGCCGGATTTCGCGACCCCTGGACCGGCTTCCATAACACGCCAGACCGCTGGGCGCTGCCGCGCGCGATCGACCGCTCGCTCGAACGCTCCGTGTTTAAGGAAGCGAATCTTGTCGAAGTGGCATGGAAGGGGATCGCGAACGACGCGCTGAAAAAATATCCTGAACTGCCGCGCGAAAAATTTATCCATATTCCAAATGGCTTCGATAGCGCGGACTTTCCGGAGCCGGATATTCGCAAGCGCGCCGAGCGCCCGCACAATGCGAAATGCACCATCACCTATTCCGGCTCGCTCTATGGCCCGCGAAATCCACTGAGCTTCGTGAAAGCAGTGGAACTTCTTATCGAGCGCCGCGAAATCGATCCCGAAAAAATGAAGCTTCGCTTCATGGGGCGTTTCGGCGCGGAGATTCACGAAATGCTCGACCGCCCCGCGATTCGCTCGATAATTGAGAAGATCGACTACGTTCCTCACGCCCGTGCCGTCGAACTTCTGCTCGATAGCGATGCGCTGCTCCTCATCGTAGATGATGTGCCGTCGGTCGCGGAGATCGTGCCCGGCAAAGTCTATGAATATCTTGGCGCGATGCGCCCGCTTATCGCGATTGCGCCGCCCGAAGGCGCAATCGGCGATTTGCTTCGTGAGACCTACGCCGGCGAAACCGTCCGCCAATCGGACATTGAAGGCCAGGCTCGGCTTATTAAAGCTATCTATGACGATTGGCTCCATAATCATTCTGGGTTTGCCATGCAACCGGAGATAATTTCCCAGTACGAACGCCGCGAAGCGACACGCACCCTCGCCGGCCTCTTCGACCAGATCGCATGACCTGGCGCGAGCATATCCAGCGCGCGACCGAAAAGCTTGCGGCGGCCGGCGTTGCAGACGCCAAAACCAATGCCGAATATCTTGCGGCCCATGCGCTTCGGCTGCCACAGCGTTTCGAATTGCGATCCTTTTTGAGCAAGGATGTTTCCTCCGATGCAGAACGATTGTTTCTCGAACTCCTCAATCGCCGCGAGCAGCGCGAGCCGCTCCAATATATTCTCGGCGAGTGGGAATTTTTCGGTCTCCCGCTCAAGGTTAATTCTTCGGTGCTTATTCCACGTCCCGAAACCGAAATTCTGGTCGAAGAGGCGCTTCGTGAAGCCGCGCATTTCGAGGTTCCCATTTCCATTCTCGATATTGGCACCGGCTCCGGCGCGATCGCGCTGGCGCTGGCTTCCCGGCTGCCGAAAGCGAACGTGCTTGGAATCGATTCGAGTAAAGCGGCTCTCGCCCTGGCCGAAGAAAATCGGAAACTTCTTCAGCTTGACAATGTAAAATTTTTGCATACCAGCGGCCAGTGGACGGATTGGACCGATTGGACGGATCGGGATAGGAAATTTGATCTTGTCGTTTCCAACCCGCCGTATGTCAGCCTTTCTGAATTTGAAAACCTGGAACCCGAACTCCGCCTCTACGAACCGCGCGAGGCCCTGACCGATGAATCGACCGGCCTCACCTTTTACGAGCGCATTGCCTCGCTCGCCCCGAAACTTCTCATGCCCGATGGCAGGCTGCTCGTCGAACTCGGCTTCGGAGCAGCGGATGCCGTTTCGGAGATCATGCGCTCGCATCATTTAGAAGTCCTTCGATTTGTAAATGATCTTGCCGGAATCCCGCGGGTGCTGGTGGCTGCCCACGCACAAGTGCCGAAGGCACGCCATGTTAGTAGCCGGTGACGCCAGTCATCGGTTGATGAAGAGTAAAACGATTCAGAGTCCCGCAAGGGACGGTAGGTAATTGGAATGTGAGGTCACATGTCGTCCCGTTGGGACTCTTGCTGCGTGTCTGCGAGCCTTCCGGTGACTCACGTCACCGGCTACTGACATGCCTTCCCGTTGGGACTGGGAACCCATTTAGTGGCGGAGCCACGAAGTACCCGCAGCCGAGGGTGAAGCGAAGCGGAACCCTGGGTAACGGTTGCATTTTTTTCTCCCCTCCCGCTTGCGGGAGGGGCGGGGGAGGGTGTGTCAGTTTATCTGAACATTTTTGGTTCACCACACACCCTCCCCTAACCCCTCCCGCAAGCGGGAGGGGAATAATAATTTTAACGCAACACCAAACGAGGTGCCTGCCCTGAGCTTGTCGAAGGGTGCGCGCGTGGAGGATTCGGGGTCTGGATTCCCGCCCCCGATTCGGTCGAGGGCAGGCACTTTGCGGGAATGACAATAGCAGTTCCTCTTCTTCCGTGCGCGCAAGGCCGCGCGCCGCTAAAACCATCATCTCGGGGATGATGGTTAAGGCCAGACTTTGTAAATCTTTTTCCGATCGAGAAACCGGGCGAGTTCGGCTATTCCATCCTGATAATAGAGGCCGATTCGGTAATTCCCAACTCTAATCCGAAATGCATTCTTGAACCCTTTCATTTTTTTAACGCCCGAAACCTGCGAGAGTGTTGGGGCAAGTTCAAGCGTTCGAATCACTTCCCGGACGGATGCTTGACCTGCATCAGTGAGAGAGCTTCGCCATGATTTCTTCGCGGCTCACATGCTCGGTGCGGTCCGCTTCCATCATGAGGATGCCGAGGCCGATATCTTCCTTCTCCTCGTCCGTTAGGACGCGAACGGGGAAATGCAGCCGGTCGAGCAGCCGCTTCAACATCGAAAGGTCGTCGCTATTATCGGGGGTAATGACTAAGGATTCCATAATGGGTTAAAGAGCAGTTGGAGAAGAGATTGTTCCCGACATAAAATGTTCGAGGAATCCAGTGCCTGCCCTGAGTTTGCCGAAAGTGCCTGCCCTGAACTTGTCGAAGGGTTGCGCTCGCAAGCTCGCTTCACCCTGAGCTGCGAGTGCTCCGTCGCTCCCCGACTGATGCCCACCACATGCGGCGTTCAGCATATTGTCGGTTTCGGAATTACGCGCGTATCAGTGCTGTTGCAGCTATCATGTCGGAGCTTCTAGAAAAGAACATGAAGAGAATTAGTAGGGCGCATTCCAACTGCCTGCTGGCTCATCTCGACGGGAACCTTACGATATCTCCTAGCAACGAGCGCGTCTTGGACTATAGGATTATAGAGATTAGGAACTTTGAAGAGAACTGCTTCAGTCTGGCGCTTATAGTTCCTAAAGTAGACGCCCATTTTGAGGGATTTTCTGTCATCATTTCCGATTACCTCACAGAGAGGCCGGACCTGCCGAGGACAATACATGGGAGCGAATTCACAAGCGACGACAAACTATCTTCCTTGGACATGCTATTTACCCGAGTCATTTACATTTTTACGGACGAATTCGCTATAGATCGCGAGATAGTGAAT
>Ga0307374_10008590_pt1 | contig 15216 bp, 7 predicted proteins | sample OX3MG_FD_202532 | JGI IMG/M metagenome (GOLD analysis project Ga0307374, IMG submission 202532) | Soil microbial communities from Risofladan, Vaasa, Finland - OX-3 | ecosystem: Environmental > Terrestrial > Soil > Coastal area > Acid sulfate soil | place: Finland: Risofladan, Vaasa | collected... | reverse complement strand
CGGTCGCGCGTCGACCTCCGGTCGCCCCGCCCCGGCCGGCAGAAATCGTGGACGAAGCGGCGATCCGGCGCCGCGCCGCCTTCCAGGAAGCGGTGGCGCTGTACGACCGCGGCATGCAGGCTTTCCAGCAGCGCGAGTATCGCCGCGCCGCCGAACTGCTCAGCGCCGTCCTCGAACAGCATCCGGAGGAGCTCGATCTGCGGGAGCGCGCCCGCTTGTACCTCAAGATCTGCGAACGGCAGGCCTCGCCGGTCGAATCCACCCCCCGGACGCTCCAGGAACGGATCTACGCGGCGACGCTGGCGCTGAACGCCGGGGCGCCCCATCAGGCGCTGCCGCACCTGCGGGCCGCGCTCGAGGCCGATCCGCAGAACGACCACGCGCTCTACATGCTCGCGGTGGTCCACACGCTGCGCAGCGACCCGGCCGCGGCGCTGATCCATCTTCAGCAGTCGATCGCCCTCAACCCGGAAAACCGGGCGCGGGCGCGACAGGATCCGGACCTGGACGCGCTGCGCCTCCATCCGGACGCCCGCGCCCTGCTGGACACTCCGGCCGGCCCGGACCGCCGCCGCTTCCCCAGGAGTCGCCCCGCCCATTAAGGGGGCGCACCCGCGGCCCGGACGCCGCGCTGCCGCCATGGACACGCACGTCGTCATTCTCGCTGCCGGCAAGGGAACCCGGATGCGCTCGGCGCGTCCGAAGATTCTGCACCGGCTGGGCGGCCACCCCCTGATCGAGCACGTGCTGCGGGCCGCCGAAGCGCTCGCGCCGCACTCGACCATCCTCGTCGTCGGCCACGGTGCGGACGAGGTGCGCCGGGCACTGGCGGGCCGGCCCGGACTCCAGTACGCTGTTCAGGAGCCCCAGCTGGGGACGGCGCACGCGCTGCTCCAGGCGGAGCCGCTGCTGGCCGGCGCGACCGGGACACTGGTGCTGCTCTCGGGCGACGTGCCGCGGCTGACGCCGCGCACGCTGACGCGGCTCATTGCGCATCACGACGACACGCGGGCGGCGGCCACGGTCCTGACCGCGGTCGTGGACGACCCGCACGGCTACGGCCGGATCGTGCGGCACGACGGCCAGCTGGCGCGGATCGTCGAGGAGCGGGACGCCTCGCCGGCCGAGCGGGCGATCCGGGAGATCAACGGCGGCGTCTACGCGTTCTCGCTGGCGTCCGTGTTCGACGCCATCCGGTCGATCGACGCGGGCAATGCGCAGGGCGAGTACTACCTGCCGGACATCGTGACCGTGCTCCGGCGGCGGGGCCTGCGCGTCGAGACGGTGACGGTCGCAGACGCCGGCGAGATCCGGGGCATCAACAGCCGGAGCGAACTGGCAGAGGTGGGCAGGCTCGTGACACTCAAGAAGAACGACGCCCTGATGGCAGCCGGCGTGACGATCGACGATCCGGCGACGGCGTACATCGACGAGGATGTCGCGGTGGGGGCCGACACCGTCATCCACCCGTGTGTGATGCTCGAAGGGCGGACGCGGATCGGCGCCCGCTGCGAGATTCACGCCGGGAGCCGCATCGTGAATTCGACGATCGCCGACGACGTGACGATCAACAATCACTGCGTCATCATCGACGCGACCGTCGCCGCCGGCGCCGTGATCGGCCCGTTCGCGCACCTGCGCGCCGACGCCGCGGTCGGGGAGCAGGCACGCGTCGGCAACTTCGTCGAGCTGAAGAAGACCACGCTCGGCGCCGGCTCGAAGGCCATGCACCACGCGTATCTCGGCGACGCCGTCATCGGCGAGCGCGTCAACGTCGGCGCCGGGACGATTACGTGCAACTACGACGGCGTCCGGAAGCATCGGACGGTCATCGAAGACGAGGCGTTCATCGGCAGCGACTCGCAGCTCGTCGCCCCGGTGACGATCGGCAAAGGCGCCTACGTGGGGAGCGGCGCGACCGTGCGCGAGAACGTGCCGCCCGGCGCCCTGGCCGTCAGCGCCGGCAGGCAGCGCAACATCGAAGACTGGGTTAAGAAGCGCAAGAAGGCGCCCAGGGAATAGGGACCCGGGACTCGGTGCCAGGCGCTCAGGCGTTCAGCCACCCGGGGCTCGGACGCCGGGCGCAGCCGGGCGGCGCGCACCGCGCGCCCGCGACCGGAGTGGAGCGAGCCGGGCCGCGAGCGTAACCACGGGAGCCGGGGTTCGGGGCGGAGCCCCGTCTGAACATGTGCGGCATCATCGGTTACATCGGCGACAAGCCGGTCCTGCCCGTCCTGCTCGACGGCCTGCGCCGGCTCGAGTACCGCGGGTACGACTCGGCCGGCGTCGCCGTCGTGCGCGACGGGACCGTGACGATCCGGCGCAGCGCCGGCAAGCTCGCGCGGCTCGAGGAGGCGATCGCCGCCGCGCCGATCGACGGCACCTACGGCATCGGGCACACGCGCTGGGCCACGCACGGCCGGCCGACGGAGGAGAACGCCCATCCCCACCGCGACTGCACCGGCCGGATCGTGGTCATCCACAACGGCATCATCGAGAACTACCTGGATCTCAAGCGCGAGCTGAAGGCGCAGGGGCACAAGTTCGTCACCGAGACCGACACGGAAATCGTCGCGCACCTGGTGGAGCGCGAGATGGGGACCGACGGCCTCGAACAGGCCGTGCAGCGGGCGTTGCGGCGGCTGCGCGGACAGTACGCCCTCGTGCTGCTGTCGGCCGACGATCCCGAGAAGATCGTCGCCGCGCGCAACGGCCCGCCGCTCGTCGTCGGGCTCGGCAACGGCGAGTACTTCGTCGCCTCCGATACGCCGGCGATCCTGAACCACACCCGCGACATCGTCTTTCTGGGCGACCGCGAGATCGCGGTCCTCACGCGGCAGGGGGTCCGCTTCACCGATTTCGACGGCCACCCGCTCGAGCGGCAGCCGCAGCGCGTGACGTGGGATCCGATCATGGCGGAGAAGGCCGGCTACAAGCACTTCATGCTCAAGGAGATCTTCGAGCAGCCGGCCGCCCTGCGCGACACCGTCCTCGGGCGCGTGTCGGTCGACACCGACCGGGTGTTTCTCGAGGAGATCAGCATTTCGGACCAGGAGTTCCGGCAGCTGGAGCGGGTGTCGATTCTCGCCTGCGGCACCTCGTGGCACGCCGGGCTCATCGGCAAGTACCTGATTGAGGCGCTGGCCCGCCTGCCGGTCGACGTCGATTACGCGTCGGAGTACCGCTACCGCGACCCGATGGCCGGTCCGGAGGTGCTGGCGATCGCCATCACGCAATCGGGGGAGACGGCGGACACGCTCGCCGCCCTGCGCGAGGCGCATCGCAAGGGGGCCCGCACCCTCGCGATCTGCAACGTCGTCGGCAGCATGGCGACGCGCGAGAGCCACGGGACGCTGTACACCCATGCGGGGCCGGAGATCGGCGTCGCGTCCACGAAGGCGTTCACGTCGCAGCTGGTCGCCCTCTACCTGCTCGCCCTGTATCTCGGACAGGTGCGCGGCGTGCTCGCGCCGGGCGTCGTCCGGCCGCACATCGACGCGCTGCTGCACCTGCCGGCGCTGGTGGAACAGGCGCTCAAGCAGGCGCCGACGATCGAAGAAGTGGCGGGGCGCTTCCACACCCGCAAGGATTTCCTGTATCTCGGCCGCGGCCTGAACTACCCGATCGCGCTCGAAGGAGCGCTCAAGCTGAAGGAGATCTCGTACATCCACGCCGAGGGCTACCCGGCCGGCGAGATGAAGCACGGCCCGATCGCGCTCATCGACGAGAAGATGCCGGTCGTCGCCCTGGCGCCGCACGACGCGGTCTTCGAGAAGATGGTCGGGAACATCCAGGAAGCGAAAGCCCGCGGCGGCACGGTCATCGCCGTCACGAGCGGCGAAGACGAGGACGTGCGCAGCCTGCTGGATCCGGCGGCCGACGTCCTCCTGACCGTGCCGCACGCGCCGGTGCTCCTCCAGCCGGTCGTCCTCGTCGTCCCGCTGCAGCTGCTCGCGTACTACATCGCCGTCCGCCGCGGCTGCGACGTCGACCAGCCCCGCAACCTCGCCAAGAGCGTGACGGTCGAATAGCGCGCGCCTCCCCGCCGGACCGCGTCCCGGTCGGCTGCCCCGCGCGCTCACGGTAGAATGGGGGCGGCAGGCAGCCGGGCATCCGCTCCGGCCGCGTCTCCCGCCCGCAGGTCATGCGCCCGCCCGGCGGGCACGTCGAACAGCACCCATGGATTTTCTCGAATCGCTCAATCAGGAACAGCGCGAGGCCGTTCTCCACGTCGACGGCCCGCTGCTCATCCTGGCCGGCGCCGGGTCGGGCAAGACGCGCGTCATCGCCCACCGCATCGCGTACCTCGTGGCCGGCGGTCACGCGGGGCCGGACGAGGTGCTGGCGGTCACCTTCACCAACAAGGCGGCCGGTGAGATGCGGGGCCGGGTCGAGGGGCTGCTGGGCCACGACTGCAGCCGGATGTGGATCTCGACGTTCCACGCCCTGTGCGCCCGTCTGCTCCGGCGCGAGGGCCCGGCCATCGGCCTGTCGCGCGACTTCGTCATCTACGATTCGACCGACCAGCTCGCGGTCGTCAAGCAGGCGCTCCGCCAGTTGAACATCGACGACTCGTTCATCCCGCCGCGCGCGGCGCTGTCGCGGATCAGCCAGGCGAAGAACCGCATGGAAGCGCCCGAGGCGATGGTGTCGAGCGGCTGGAACCGCCGCGACGAGCAGATCGCGAACATCTACCGCTTCTACCGGCAGGCGCTCCGGGACAGCAACGCCCTCGACTTCGACGACCTCCTGCTGTCCTGCGTCGAGCTGTTCGAGCAGGTCGAGCCGGTCCGCCGGCGGTACTCCAGCCAGTTCCGGTTCATCATGGTCGACGAGTACCAGGACACCAACCGGCCGCAGTACCTGCTGGTCCGCCGCCTCGCCGAGGTGCATCGCAACGTCTGCGTCGTCGGCGACCCGGACCAGTCGATCTACAAGTGGCGCGGCGCCGACCTCCGGAACATCCTCGACTTCGAGCAGGACTTCCCGGAGACGATGGTGGTCCGGCTCGAGCGGAATTACCGCTCGACCCAGATCATCCTGGACGCGGCGTCGGCCGTGATCGGCCGGAACCGCCACCGCAAGGAGAAGCGGCTCTGGACCGACCGGACGGGGGGGGCGAAGATCACGTATTTCCGCGGCACCGACGAGCTCGCGGAGGCCGACTTCATCACCCGGACCGCGCGCCAGACGCTCGCCGGGGACCGCGACACCAGCCTCGCCGTGCTCTACCGCACGAACGCGCAGTCGCGGACGATCGAGGACGCCCTCATGCGGGAGGGGCTGGCGTACCGGGTGGTCGGCGGCGTCCGGTTCTACGAACGCAAGGAGATCAAGGACGCCCTCTCGTATCTGAAGCTCATCATCAACCCGCACGACGATGTGAGCCTGCGGCGCGTCATCAACGTGCCGACCCGCGGCATCGGCAAGGGCGTGATGGAGGCGCTCGAGGCGGCCGAGCCGGCCGGCGGCGCCCCGGCCGATCTCCCGCCGCTGCTCGCGGCCGGTCTTCAGCCGAGCCCGAACGCCGCCTCCCTCTGGTCGCGCCTCGTCCACGGTCTCGAGCGCCGGACGTTCACGGGCCGGGCGCAGGCGTCCCTCTCCGTCTTCCGCGATCTGCTGGCCGGCCTCGCCGAGCTGGCGACCCGCGAGCCGGTGGCCGCGACGCTCGAGCACACGCTCGACCGGACGGGTTACATCAAGGATCTCCGCGACGAACGGACCGAGGAGGCCGACGAACGGCTCGGCAACCTGATGGAGCTGGTGTCGGCGGCCCGCGAGTACGAAGTGCGCGAGCCGGACGCGTCGATCGGCGGGTTCGTCGACCGGCTGTCGCTCCTCTCGGAGGCGGACGAGGAGGCGGGCGCGAAGGACGCCCGGGTCTGGCTCATGACGCTGCACAGTGCCAAGGGGCTCGAGTTCCCGACGGTCGTCATGGCGGGGCTCGAGGAGCGCCTCTTCCCGCACGCCCGCGCGTCGGACGACGAGGAGGAGCTCGAGGAGGAGCGTCGGCTGTGCTACGTGGGGATGACGCGGGCGCGCTCGCGGCTCGTGCTCACCGGCGCGGCGCGGCGCCGGATCTTCGGCGAGTACCAGTCGACCGAGCCGTCACGGTTCATCGGCGAGGTGCCGGCCGACCTGCTGGAGTACGCGGAGACGTCGTACGCGGGTCCCTACCAGAGCAGCCTGACGCCGTACGCGGCGCGTCCGGAACGTCCGTCGCGCGGGAGCCGGAGCGGCCGCGAAGAGGCGGTGCACGCGCCGTCGTACGCGTACGAGGACGAGGATCAGTCGGCGCCGGCGCTTCGTCCCGGGGCGCTGGTGCGGCATCCGCTGTTCGGCGTCGGCACGGTCCTCAGCATCGAGCCGCTGGACGATGACGCGAAGCTGGTGGTGCGGTTCGACGGGGTGGGACGGAAGACGCTGCGGGCCCGGTACGCCAGGCTGGAGCCGGTATGACGCCGGCCCGGGCGACACGCGACAGGGTCGCGCGCGCCCGGGCCCGGTGGCCCGCGGCGGTTGAAGGGCTCCCGGCCGCAGCGGCGGCTACGCCGGCTTGACGGCGGTGATCACCCAGCGGCCGACAACCGGCTGGCCGTTGTCGGCGCCGTTCAGGGTCGCCCGCTCCATCGTCACGACCAGGGTCTTGGTCGCGCTCTGACCGGACGGCAACTGGACGTCGGCGGACAGCGTGACCTCCTTGGAGGCCACCGTCCCGTTGTACATCGACACGTCGACCGGGGTGGGCCGCGCCGCGTTGATGCTCAGCTCCGCGATGCCGCTCGCGTCGCCGAGCGCCTGCTGCGCGTCGGACACCTTCGTCGTGGAGGCCTCGCTGTCGGTCCGCCACTTGTCCCACGCCTTCTGGACGTCTTCGTCACGGCGTTCGACCTTCTTGTTGGCCGCTTCCGCCTTCAGGACGCGCTGAATCGCATCCATGTGCGCGTTCTGGTACGCCAGCTTCTGCTTGGTGAACGCGTCGTCGGTCACCTTCGCCTTGGCGAGCGTGTCCGCGAGGTCCTTGAGGGTCAGCGGCTTGGTCTGCACGGGGCTGACGCTCGTGATCGAGAACGAGTTGACCGACCCCTGCGTTTTCGGGTCGAAGGTCACCGTCGCGAAGTTCGCGAGCGTCTGCGAGTCCCGCAGGCGCGACGCGGTGAAGAACTGCTGAAGAATCGGCTGTTCCGGGTGACTCGAACAGGCCGTGACGAGCAGGCCGATCGCCATGAAAGCAGGGGCGAGTAGAGCAAGTACCGTGAGCTTCGGCCGATGCATACCAGCCCTCCTTCTAGGATTCATCTTCATCCTTTTCGACCAACCGTGCGATCGAAACGACACGGTCATCTCCCTCCATCTCAATCAACCGGACCCCTTGTGTGGCGCGGCCGATCGTTCGAATGTCGCGGGTGACCATCCGAAGGATTTTCCCCTGCTGGGTAATCAGCAGGAGCTCGTCTTCGTCCTGTACGTACGCCATGCCCACGACATGACCGTTTCGGTCCGTTGTGGCGATGTTAATAATACCCACACCGCCCCGGGTCTGCACGCGGTATTCCTCGAGCTCGGTCCGCTTCCCGTAGCCGTGCTCCGTGACGGTCAGCATGGTGCCGCCGGGCCGCACGACCTCCATCCCGACGACCGCGTCCCCCTCGCGCAGGGTGATGCCGCGGACGCCCCGCGCCGTCCGCCCCATCGGCCGGACGTCGGCTTCCCGGAACCGGATGGCCATCCCGTCCCGCGTCCCGAGGCAGATCTCCTCCTGGCCGCCGGTCACCTGGACGGCGATGACGGCATCGTCGTCGTCCACCGCCATGGCGATGATGCCGCCGGCCCGCGGGTTGCTGAACGCCTGCAGCCCCGTCTTCTTGATGACGCCCTTGCGGGTCCCCATCACCACGAACTTATCGGCTTCCCACTCCTTGGCCGCCAGCAGCGCGGCGATCCGCTCGCCCGGCTCCATCGAGACGAGGTTCGCGATCGCTTTGCCCTTGCCGCCCGGGCCGACGTCCGGAATCTCGTGGACGCGGAGCCAGTAAGCTCGGCCGCGGTCGGAGAAAATCATGATGTAGGCGTGCGTGGAGGCCACGAAGAGGTGGCTGACGAAATCCTCCTCGCGCGTCCGCATGCCGATCCGGCCCTTGCCGCCGCGCCGCTGGTTCCGGTAGGTCGAGATGGCGGTCCGCTTGATGTAGCCGGTGTTGCTGACCGTGATCGCCATGTCCTCCTCGGCGATCAGGTCCTCGATCCGGAACTCGCCCGTCTCGTCGACGATCTCGGTCCGCCGGTCGTCGCCGTAGGTGGTCTGCAGGGCGCGCAGCTCCTCCACGACCGTCTGCATCAGCAGCCGCTCGTTCGCCAGGACGGCGCGCAGCCGCTCGATCACCTGCAGCAGCTCGGCAATTTCGTCGAGAATCTTCTGGCGCTCCAGGCCGGTCAGCCGCTGGAGCTGCATGTCGAGGATGGCCTGCGCCTGGAGGTCCGAGAGGCCGAACTGCGTCACGAGGCCGGCCCGGGCCTCGGGCACGGTCTTCGACCCGCGGATCAGGGTGATGACCGCATCCAGGCGGTCGAGCGCCGTCCGCAGCCCTTCCAGGATGTGGTGCCGCGCCTCCGCCTTGCGCAGCTCGAACTCCGTGCGCCGGCGCACGACCTCGCGGCGGAATTCGATGAAGCTCTCGAGCAGCTCGAGCAGGTTCAGCACGCGCGGCCGGCCGCCGACGATCGCCAGCATGATCACGCCGAAGCCGATCTGCAGCTGCGTGTGCTTGTAGAGGTTGTTGAGGATGACCTCCCCGACCTCGCCCCGCTTCAGCTCGATGACGATCCGCGTCCCGTCGCGATCCGACTCGTCGCGCAGGTCGGCAATCCCCTCGATGATCTTGTCCCGCACCAGATCGGCGATCTTCTCGACGAGCTTCGCCTTGTTCACCTGGTAGGGGATCTCGGTGACGACGATCGACACCTTCTCGGTCTTGGGATGCGTCTCGATCGCCGCCCGCGCGCGCAGCGCGAGCGAGCCCCGCCCGGTCTCGTAGGCCTGCCGGATGCCGGCCCGGCCGATGATGAACCCGGCCGTCGGAAAGTCCGGCCCCGGAATCAGCCGCATCAGCGCCTGCAGCTTCTGCGGCGCCGCCGGGCGCCGGCCCGGCTCGGCGAGCACGTCGTGCTCGATCAGCCAGACCACGCCGTCGACCACCTCGCGCAGGTTGTGCGGCGGAATGTTGGTCGCCATGCCGACGGCGATCCCGGCCGACCCGTTGATGAGCAGGTTCGGCACCGGCGCCGGCAGCACCGTCGGCTCCTCGGTCGTCTCGTCGTAGTTCGGGACGAAGTCGACGGTGTCCTTCTCGAGGTCGGCCATCAGCTCCTCGGCGATCGGCTGCAGCCGCGCCTCGGTGTACCGCATGGCCGCCGGCGGATCGCCGTCGAGCGATCCGAAGTTCCCCTGGCCGTCGACCAGGGGGTACCGCATGTTGAATTCCTGCGCCAGCCGCACCAGCGTGTCGTAGATCGACGCGTCCCCGTGCGGATGGAAGTTGCCCATCACCTCGCCGACGATCTTCGCGCACTTGCGGTAGGCCCGGCTCGAGCCGAGCCCCATCAGCCGCATGCCGTACAGCACGCGGCGATGCGCCGGCTTGAGGCCGTCGCGCACGTCAGGCAGCGCCCGCCCGATGATTACGCTCATCGCGTAATCCATGTACGAGCGCTTCATCTCGTCTTCGATGTTGACCGGCAGCTTGGAGGCGGCGATATCCATACGTTCGGGGCTCAGGCGCTCGGGCGTTCAGGCGCTCGGGCGCTCAGACGTCCAGGTTCTTCACGTCGAGCGCGTTTTCCTCGATGAACTTCCGGCGCGGCTCCACCTGGTCGCCCATCAGCGTCGTGAACATCTGGTCGGCCTCGGTGTGGTCCTCCGCACGCACCTGGAGCAGCGTGCGGACCTCCGGATTCATCGTCGTCGCCCAGAGCTGGTCGGGGTTCATCTCGCCCAGCCCCTTGTAGCGGTTGATGGCAATCCCCTTCTTGCCGGCCGCCAGGAAGTAGTCGACCAGCTCGTGGATCGACGACACCGGCACGTCCTGGTCGCGCCCCCTGGGCCGTTCGCGGCCGCGAGCCGCCGCGGCCTCCGGCGCCGCGGCCGTCTCCGCCTCGGCCGGCGGCGTCTCGTCCGTCTCCTCCGCCGGCGGCGCGCCGGCGGCCGTCGCGATGATCATCGATCCGCGGATCTCCCGCAGGTCCCGCGAAATGCTCAGCAGCTGCCGGTACTCGGCGGACGTGACGAAGTCCAGGCCGATCGTCTGCTGGCGGGGATAGCCGTTCGACCGATCTTCGATCTCGAGCGCGAACAGGTTGTGCTCTTCGTCGGCCCGCACCGTCACCGTCCGCACCGGCGTCGTCAGCCGCGCGGCGAGCGGCGCGAGCCGCTCCCGGGCACTGAAGAACGTCCGGTCCGCCTGCTGGTCGAGCAGTGCCTCGATCACCTCGGCGTCCATCCCCCGCCGCCCGACCGCCTGCAGCAGCTTGCGGAACGCGATCAGGCGGTGCAGCAGCTGCTCGAGGTCGCCGTCGGCGATCTCGGTCCGGCGGTCGACCAGCTTCAGCACGCGGCCGGCGACCGCGCGCTTGACGAGGTAGGCGTCCAGATCCCGCTCGTCCTTGATGTAGGTCTCCCCTTTGCCCCGCTTCACGCGGAACAGCGGCGGCTGGGCGATGTAGATGTACCCGTGATCGATGAGCGCCGGCATCTGCCGGTAGAAGAACGTCAGCAGCAGCGTCCGGATATGGGAGCCGTCGACGTCGGCGTCGGTCATGATGATGATGCGGTGGTAGCGGAGCTTCGACAGGTCGAAGTCCTCCTGCCCGATGCCGCACCCGAGCGCCGCGATCATCGTCTTGATCTCGTCGCTCCCCAGCATCCGGTCGAACCGCGCCTTCTCGACGTTGAGAATCTTCCCCTTGATCGGCAGGATCGCCTGGAACCGCCGGTCGCGTCCCTGCTTCGCCGAGCCGCCGGCCGACTCGCCCTCGACGATGTAGAGCTCGCTCTGGGCGGGATCGCGCTCCTGGCAGTCGGCCAGCTTGCCCGGCAGGGTGCTGCTGTCGAGCGCCCCCTTCCGCCTGACCAGGTCGCGCGCCTTGCGGGCCGCCTCGCGCGCCCGCGCCGCGTCGACCGCCTTGCTGATGATCCGGCGGGCGACGGCCGGGTTCTCCTCGAGGTAGGCGCCGAGCCGATCGTTGACGATCGCCTCGACGATCCCCTTCACCTCGGTGTTCCCGAGCTTCGTCTTGGTCTGCCCCTCGAACTGCGGGTGCGGGATCTTCACGCTGATCACCGCCGTCAGCCCCTCGCGGATGTCGTCGCCGCTGACGCTCTCCTTGAGATCCTTCGCGAGGTTGTTGCGGCCGGCGTACGCGTTGATCGTCCGCGTCAGCGCGGAGCGGAACCCCGACAGGTGCGTGCCGCCCTCGTGCGTGTTGATGTTGTTCGCGAACGAGTACACCGTCTCCGTGTAGGCGTCGTTCCACTGCAGGGCGATCTCCGCGTCGATCCCGTCCTTCTCCCCCTTCATGTAGATCGGCGTGTCGTTGACCGCCGCCTTGTTCCGGTTCAGGTGCGTGACGAACGAGACGATGCCCCCCTCGTACTGGAAGCGGTGCCCCTTCCCGTCGCGCTCGTCGTCCAGCGTGATGAGGATGCCGGCGTTGAGAAACGCCAGCTCCCGGAGCCGCTGCGCGAGCGTGTCGAAGCTGAACTCGACCGTCTCGAACACCGTCGTGTCGGGCGTGAACGTGATCTTCGTGCCGCGCTTCTTCGTCGTCCCGGTCACCGCCAGGTCGGCCACCGGCTTGCCGCGCGCGTAGCTCTGGTGGAAGACCTCGCCGTTGCGCCAGATCTCCAGCTCGAGCGTCTCCGACAGGGCATTGACGACCGAGACGCCGACGCCGTGCAGGCCGCCGGAGACCTTGTAGCTCTCGTTGTCGAACTTGCCGCCCGCGTGCAGGACGGTCATCACGACTTCCGCGGCCGACTTCCCGCTCGCGTGCTGATCGACCGGAATCCCCCGGCCGTTGTCGATCACGGTGATCGAGTTGTCGATGTGGATCGTGACGTTGATCTGATCGCAGTAGCCGGCGAGCGCCTCGTCGATCGAGTTGTCGACCACCTCGTACACGAGATGGTGGAGCCCGGCCGGCCCGGTCGACCCGATGTACATCGCCGGCCGCTTGCGGACCGCCTCGAGCCCCTCCAGCACGCGGATCTTGTCGGCCCCGTAATCGTCGACGCGACCGCCGAACGCCTGGGCGTGGCCGTTGCCGGACGCCCGATCGTCCGCGGCCGGCGCCGACGGGTCGAGCGTCTCCGGATCCTTGCTATTGTCGAGTTGGGACACGTTCTGACTGTTCCTTCGCCTGAGGGCCGCGCGCGTCAGACGCGCATGGGCATGATCACGTACGTGTAGTCATACCCTTCGGTGCCGATCGGCTTCATCAGCGCCTGACTCACGTCGTCCTTGAGCTCGAGCGACACGGCGTCGGTGTTGACCGCGCTCAGAAAATCCAGCACGTACTGCGCGTTGAAGCAGATCTCGACGCCGGGCCCGGTGAAATCGACCGGCAGCGCCTCGCGCGCTTCCCCGAACTCCGGACTGCTCGAGGTCACCTCCACCGTGCCGGGCGTCAGCTGGAACTTCACCGCCCGCGACCGCTCGTTCGACAGCAGCGCCACGCGCCGCACCGCGCTCGTCAGCCGGTCGCGGTCGAATTCGATCTTCTTGTCGTTCCCCTTCGGGATGACGCGCTCGTAGGCCGGAAACTGCCCGTCGATCATCCGGGAAATCAGCATCCGCTCGCCCACCTCGAAGAACAGGTGGTTCTCCCCGCGCTCGTAGCCGACCTCGCCGTCCCCTTCCGCCAGCAGCCGGGCGAGCTCGCCGAGCGTCTTCTTCGGCAGGATCGCCTTGACCTCCTCCTCGCCGCTCCGGCCCTCGCGCCTGGCGGTCACCAGCGCCAGCCGGTGCCCGTCCGTCGCGACCAGGATCATCGAGTCGGGCCGCAGCACCAGCAGCGCCCCGTTCAGGAAGTAGCGCGTGTCCTCGCCCGTAATCGCAAACTGCGTCTTCGCCACCATCTCCCGCAGCCCGGCCCGCGGCAGCATCGCGGTCCCCTTGCCGGTCGCCTGCGGCAGCGTCGGGAAGTCCTCGCGCGGCAGCGTCTGCATCCGCGATTCGAACCGGTCGGCCGCCACCTTGACGCCCCCCTTGTCCTCCTCGATCCGGACGTCGGTCTCCGGCAGCGCCTTGACGATCTCGTACAGCTTCTTCGCCGGGACCGTCAGCGCGCCTTCCTTCGACACCGACGCCGCGCACCGGCTCTGGAGCGCGACCTCCAGATCGGTCGCCAGCAGGCGGACCTCGCCGCCCTTCGCTTCCATCAGCACGTTCGCCAGAATCGGGATCGTGTTCTTGCGCTCGACGATTCCCTGGAAAAGTTGCAGTTCTCGCAGAAGGTCGTTCTTCCGGACGACGAGTTCCATGGCTGTGCTGACCTCGAAAAGCGGGCGCTCGGGGTCCCGCGATCCCGATAGAGAGGGCAGTTACGAGAGAAGAAAATTATATAAGAAATAAGGTCTGTTGAAAAGTGCCACCAATAGGATTACCCCTTGATTTTGAACAGCTTAAACTGTGCATTTTCCCCGCCAGCCCCGATCGAAATCCGTCCCCCCGGCTGTGGATTCCGCCGCCCGGCCGGTTCCCCACAGGGCGCGCACAGGCATCCGGCCGCGGCGCTGCGGAAAACGTCCGATTTCACCGGAAAGACTCCAGAAAGTTGGTGATGAGGATGTTGAAATCTCCATCCGCCTTCCGCAGATCGTTGACCTTCCGGATCGAGTGAATCACCGTCGAATGGTGTTTGCCGCCGAAGCTCCGGCCGATCTCCGGCAGCGACGCGCGCGTCAGCATCTTGCAGAGATACATGGCGATCTGCCGGGGCATCGCGACCGACTTCGAGTTGTTGCGCGACTTCAGATCGGGCAGCTTGAGCTGGTAGTAGTCGGCCACGAACTTCTGGATGATCTCGATGGTGACCGCCTTCTCGTCGTGGTCCAGGATGTTCTTCAGCACGTCCTGGGCGAGCGGCAGCGAGATCTCGCGGCCGGTCAGCGACGCGTACGCGACCAGCCGGATCAGCGATCCCTCGAGCTCCCGGACGTTCGACTTGATCTTGCCGGCGATGTAGATCGCCACGTTGTCCGGCAGCGGCACCGCTTCGGCTTCCGCCTTCTTCTTCAGAATCGCCACTTTTGTCTCGAGATCGGGCGGCTGGATGTCCGCGATCAGGCCCCATTCGAAGCGCGATCGCAGGCGTTCCTCGAGCGACGGAATCTCGTGCGGCGGGCAGTCGCTGCTGATGACGATCTGCTTCTGCGCCTCGTGCAGCGCGTTGAAGGTGTGGAAGAACTCCGTCTGCGTCCCTTCCTTGCCGGCCAGGAACTGGATGTCGTCCACCAGCAGCACGTCGACCGTCCGGTACCGCTCCCGGAAGTCGATGATGTGATCGTACCGCAGCGCGTTGATCATCTCGTTCATGAAACGCTCGGACGAGATGTACGTCAGCTTGAGGGCGCGGTCGTGCTGCAGCACGTAGTGCCCGATGGCGTGCATCAGATGCGTCTTGCCGAGCCCCACCCCGCCGTAGATGAACAGCGGGTTGTACGACCGCGACGGCGCCTCGGCCACCGCCCGGCAGGCGGCGTGCGCGAACTGATTGGACGACCCGACAATGAAGGTGTCGAAGGTGTAGCGCGGGTTCAGGCCGGCGACCCCGGACGCGGGCGACCCCGGGCTGACCGCCGGCGGGTCGGGCGGGTCCGGTGCCGGCAGGATTACGGCCGGCGAGACGACCGCGGGCACTTCGGGCTCCACCGTCCCAGGCCCGGTCACGAAGGCCACCACCGCCCCGGCGCGGCGAACGTCGTTCAGGGCTTCGTTGATGACGGCGGAGTAGTGCTTGGTCAGCCAGTCCTTGAACAGCGGATTCGGGACCCGCACCGTCACCGTCTGCCCGTCGTCGTCCACGAAGCTCGTCGGTTTGAACCAGGTGAGAAAGCTGTGGCGGTTGATCTTGCTTTCGATCCGCGCGAGCACGTCATCCCAGATGTTCCCGGTCATACGCGAGTGCCGGCCGCAGATTGCACGGCCGAGTGCAGATTTG
>Ga0307374_10008588_pt1 | contig 15218 bp, 10 predicted proteins | sample OX3MG_FD_202532 | JGI IMG/M metagenome (GOLD analysis project Ga0307374, IMG submission 202532) | Soil microbial communities from Risofladan, Vaasa, Finland - OX-3 | ecosystem: Environmental > Terrestrial > Soil > Coastal area > Acid sulfate soil | place: Finland: Risofladan, Vaasa | collected... | reverse complement strand
CGTAACCTTGGTGCCGGGAGCGACCGCTGGCGGCGGTACCGTGTTCTTCACCGTGAGGGTAATTTGCACCTTGGCGAAGGGGGCCGTATGCACGGTGACCGAAATCGGCGTGGCGGCGCTGATTGACACCGCGGGGGCGGAGAGATCCAGAGTCAGCGGCAGCGGGCACGAGCCAGGTCGCGGCTGCGGCGCCCCACTGATCTTGGCGATAAAGGCGTTCGGGTTCGGCGCCACATAATTTCTTCCGCCAGGCAACCCATGGGTAAGCGGGAAATTCGGTGACTGCGTGTAGCCGGCCATATAGGCGTTGCCACGGGCGTCCACGGCTATTGCGTCGACACTCTCGGCAAAGGTACCGCCGAAGTAGCTGGAATAGAGAATGGCGGTGCCGCAGGAGTTTACCTTGGTGACGAAGCTATCCAGGAGACCGAAGCCGCCCCGGTTCCCGCCCAGCGTACCCTGGAGCGCCCGTTGCAAGGGAAAGATCGGCGTGGTGAAGGTAGGAGATCCGGTAGACCCAGCCACGTAGGCATTGTCTTCACCATCAAGGGCAATGGCGTAGCCGATATCATTTCCGACTCCGCCCAGGTAGGTGGAATACACGAGTACGCCTCGGGCGCTCAGCTTGGAGACAAAAGCATCAATGCCGCCGCCTGGGGCTGGTTGTGGCACCCCGATCGTGCGGGGAATACCGCCATTTGTTTCCCCCACCACATAGGCGTTCCCCGCCGAGTCAACGGCAATGCCGTGAGTCTTATCGGCGGCCGTCTTGCCCAGGTAGGTGGCATAGACGAGGGTATTACCGCTCTGGCTCATCTTGGCCACGAAGGAGTTGAAATCGGTACCCGAAAGGTGTTGCTGTAAAGCATGGGGGGGAGTGCGGAAGTCTGCCGAGTTGGTTTGCCCGGTGACGTAAGCGAAGCCCTTGGGGTCGACGGCAATTCCGGTCGCGAAGTCGGTGCCGCTGCCGCCCAGATAGGTGCTGTAGATCAGCTTTGAGCCCTGAGGATTGAACTTGGCGACAAAGGCATCTTCCTGCGTACCGAGAGTGCCCTCCCCATAGCCGAGCGCGCTTTGACCGGCATCCTGGAGAGGAAAATTATAGGAATACGTGTAACCAGCGATATAGGCGTCGCCCCGCGAATCCAGGGCAATCCCCGCCGAGCCATCATCGCCTGTGGTGTTGGCGTTGTCATCCGCGCCACCGAGAAAGGTACTGTACATGATGGAGAGCCCGGTAGGACTCAGTTTGGTGACAAAGGCATCGAAGCCACCGCTTTTTGTGCCCTGAAAGGCGTCCTTGGTGGTGGGAAAGTCCGGTTGATCGGAAGAACCGGTGACAAAGGCATCACCCCGTGCGTCCACCGCGATGCCTGTGCCATCGGTGCTGCCTGCCGAGGTTCCGCTCAGGTAGGTCGAATAGAGGATTCTGTTGCCTTGTGGGTTCAACTTTGCCACAAAGGCGGCCGCTGCCCCGCCAATGCTTCCTTGCAGCATGTAAGTTTGGGTGATAATACCGGTGGAACCTGAGCCAATAGGTGCATTTCCCACGATATAGACACTGCCGGCGCGGTCGACGGCGATCCCGGTGGCATTGTCATTAAAGCCATCGAGATTCGAGTAAGTCAACACCGGGTCGATGACCAGCGCGGCATCGTGCCGGTACGCTCCGACGAAGAAGGCAGCTTCGTGGGCGCCCAGGAGTGCGTAACGGCTGCTGACAGCTCGCCGTTCCCCGCCAATTACCTGATAGGCAACCGGCCGCTTCTCGATCAAGGCGCCGACCGCGCTTGAGATACGGAGATTGCCCGCACTGTCAATGCCGAGTGCTTGGGAGCCTGGGAAGGCGAGGCGGATCTGTTGAGGCTTGGCGCCGGGGGCAAGATTGAAGTCATATTCAAGATCACCCTGCGTCCCGTAGTAGGTAACGTTGATCCCTGGGTAGACACCTTGGTAAGCGACCCGGACAAACGTGGACACGCCGGTGCGCCAATCCTTGGGATTCGCGCCAACCAGATAATTGACTGTTGACTCTTGCCGGTCCTGGCCTACGATGCGTGCGGCCGGATTGGCTCCCAGCAACTGGAAGTGAAGGGCCTGGGCAGGGGACTGGTGGAAGTTGCCGCGCGTGTCGCGCGTGGGGGCGGTCATGTTCACCAGCACCGGTCCGGAGGACGCCAGGGTGAGCGCATAGCCGTTGCCATGCGCCACATAGGTGGCGGCGCCCTTATCGCCCGGCCCCTGTTCGAACAGCAGCGGCAGCCGGGACAGCGACATGGTGGGGCGCGATGCCAGATGGGAGTTTGCCGTCATCGCCATGAGGTGGGAGGCGATTACTGGGGCGGCATGGGCGGCGGACGCGGGCGAACCCCCGCCCCGGAGTGGAATGGAGACCCCAAGCAATCCGGCGCACACCAGGGCGGCGGTGGCGACTCGGGCGGTTGGGCATGTGAGATGACCGGATAGGAACTTCATCAAGGGGGGCTTCCTTCTCTTCACAATAAATGCTGTTCATGGGCACAGCACACCCTGCTGGTTATCTCCCCAGGGGCGCGCATTGTCAATCACCAATTTGTCATGTTGCGTTCATCCGACCATCACTATACTAGCGATGCTGGTGCGGTTAAGTGCGTTAGCACCGGCATCGTTCCGATCTTGGGCATCGCGGCAACACTCTTTTTCGATTGTTCTTCATCCATCCTCACCGTCGCGGGTGCCGGTTCCCTAGCAAGCCCGGGGGCACTGCCCCCGGGCCTTTTCTTTCTCATGACCCTTGTCAATCGGGGGGAGCACATGCTACAGTACCCAAGCAACGAAACCCCTCGTATGGTGTGTTGTTCAGGTGAGGTTGTGCCGACGTGTTGACTGCCCTTCGCATCGTTCAGGTCATTCTGGCGGTGTTTCTCTCGATCCTGATTCTCTTGCAGTCACGGGGCCAGGGCCTTGGCAGCGTATTCGGCGGCGATGGGAACGTGTTCCAGACCCGACGCGGTATTGAGTTGACCCTGTTCAAGTTCACGATTGGCGTGGCGGCTGCCTTCTTGGTTGTCTCGATGTTGGTGGTGTCCAAGATCTTCTAGGTTCCGAGCCAATCTGGCGTTCCCTCTCTGGCCGAAGTGGTGAAATTGGCAGACACGCGGTGTTCAGGACGCCGTGAGCTATGCTCGTGTGGGTTCGAGTCCCTCCTTCGGCACCTTTCTCTTGGCAAGCAACCCCAATCGTCACCGTCTGGGGTTGCTTGCGTATGCACGGCTGTTTGGCGTTCGCGGTACCCTAATACCGCGGCTGGCCAAGCGTTGTCTCGTACAGCCGGTCAGGGTGAAAGGAGCGGCCCGTGCAAGCTCAGCCACTTTCCCAGAGCTACGTTCATGGAGCGTCCCAGACGCCGTTGCTCGGATTGACGATCGGCGACCTATTTGACCAGACCGCCGCGCTCCATGGCGAGCGCGATGCCCTGGTTTCCCGCCATCAGGGCCTCCGCTATACCTACGCGGAGTTGCAAGCGGCGGTGAACCAGGCTGCCCGCGCCTTCCACGCCCTGGGGCTCCGAAAGGGCGACCGCCTGGGGATCTGGGCGCCGAACCGAGCGGAGTGGGTGATCGCCCAGTTTGCCACCGCGAAGCTCGGGGTGATCATGGTCAACATCAACCCCGCGTACCAGAGCGCGGAATTGGAATACGCGCTCCGCCAATCAGGGGTTTCCACCCTGGTTCTGGCGCCTGGTTTCAAGAGCACCGACTATCTGGCGACTCTTGCCGGGATCTGCCCCGAGATTGCCGGCGCTCCCGGCGCCTGGCGATGCGCTCGGTTACCCGATCTCCGGGAGGCCGTGGTGCTCGCCGAGGCCGCTCCGCCCGGCATGCGCGCTTGGCCGGAGCTTCAGGTCCTGGCCCGCCAAATGAGCGAGGAGGATCGCGCGTGCCTGCAAGCCGCGCAGCAGTTCGACGACCCGATCAATATCCAGTACACCTCCGGCACCACCGGCTTCCCCAAGGGGGCTACGCTCAGCCATCACAACATTGTCAATAACGGCTTCTTCATTGGCGAGACCATGGAGTTTACGGCTGAGGATCGGCTGTGCATTCCGGTCCCTTTCTATCACTGCTTCGGGATGGTGCTGGGAAACCTAGCCTGCGTTACCCACGGCAGCGCCATGATTCTGCCTGGGGAAGGGTTCGATCCTTTGGCGGTGCTGGAGACCGTGCAAGCAGAGCGGTGTACCGCGCTCCATGGCGTCCCCACCATGTTCATCGCCGAATTGGAGCATCCGCGATTCTCCGAGTTCGACCTCTCCAGCCTCCGCACCGGGATCATGGCCGGATCGCCGTGTCCGGTGGAAGTGATGAAGAAGGTCAACACTCACATGCACATGCCGGAGGTCACGATCGCCTATGGGATGACCGAGACCTCTCCCGTATCGTTCCAGACCAAGGTTGACGATCCGCTGGAGCAGCGGGTGGGGAGCGTGGGACGGGTCCACCCGCATGTCGAGGCGAAGGTGATCGACCCTACCACCGGCCGGATTGTCCCGCCGGGCGTACCGGGCGAGCTATGCAGCCGGGGTTACCCCGTGATGCTCGGCTACTGGAACAATCCCGAGGGAACAGCGGCGGCGATCGATGACGCGCGCTGGATGCACACCGGTGACCTCGCCACGATCGACGAAGCGGGCTACTGCAACATCGTGGGTCGGATCAAGGACATGATTATTCGCGGGGGCGAGAACATTTATCCGCGCGAGGTGGAGGAGTTCTTATACACGCATCCCGTCGTCCGGGATGTGCAGGTCATTGGCATCCCGAGCCGAAAGTACGGCGAGGAGGTGATGGCCTGGATTTGCCTCAAGGAGGGTATTGAGGGCGACGCGGAGGCTATTCGCGCCTACTGCCGCGGCAAGATCGCCCACTTTAAGATCCCCGCGCACATAAAGTTCGTGGACGGCTTCCCCATGACAGTTACGGGAAAGGTCCAGAAGTTTCGCATGCGGGAGATCGCCACTATCGAGCTTGATCTCGATGAGGTAGCACGGGAACGGACGGCGTAAGGCTCTTACTGCTGCAAGTACGAGGAATCCAGAGCCGGAACGTACACCTCGAAGGCCGATCCACCGAAGGTATGGCCGCTGAATTGGTAGAGCGGCTCATAATAGACGCCGCCCGCGGTAGGGACGGGCACGTAGAGAATTGAGGGCGCGTTGACTTCCTCACTATCGGAGGGGAGCGCTCCGGTACTATGAATGGCGCCCTGTCCGGAAGCGATCCGCGCCAGCGCGTCAGGCAGGGCGGCGCTGGGCGCCAGGGCGGCCCGCGAGGTATCCACCCACGACAGATCGACCGCGAGCACCTGGCCATTTGGCGCCATGGTGACCCGCGCGTGGGCGCCCCACACCGGGTACGGTACATTTTCCGTGAAGTTGACGAACTGGTTGCCATTCCCAGCCGGCTGCACACTGGTCAGTTGCGCGCCGGTGGCCAATTGGTGCGCCGCCAGGAACGTGGATGCGCTGGCGCCCGCGGTAGCGGCGATGGTGTCCGCCGCGCGTGGCTGGACCGGATTGAGCAGGTTCAAGTGGAGGGCGTACCCCGAGTTGAGCGCGGTGAGTGAGGCCCGATAGCTGAGGTTGCCCGCGCGCACCAAGGCAACCAGCTTGGAGACGCCGGCCTGGCCCAGCACCCGCGTCACCGGCATGCCGAAGCCGCTCAGCAGGTCGCTCGGTGATTGCGGATCACTCGATGGTATGTAGACCGCCAGCGAGCCCGGATTCGCGGGCACGGAGACCATTCTCAGGAGTACGCCTGGGGTGAACGGTGCCGTCCCCGAGATGGGTGAGTCGGCGGATGCCAGGGCCGGAGCGGGGAATAGGTCATGGCCCAGGGTGAGGGGAGTCGCCGTAGGGCTGCCTTGGCCCTGCACGGCGGGCAGGGCGAATGGCGCCGTGGGGCTCGGGTCCGCTTCCACCACGACCGTGCCGGCCGCCGTGGCCGGAGGCCCACCGGGGGTGGCGCTGGGGAGCGCGGCCACCGGGGTATCGGTCGCGCCGGTAACCTCGGTGGCGGACACCGTGGCCGTTGGCGCGGCCGCGGTTGGCTGAAGCGCCACGGGAGTGGCGGAGGCGCTCGACGTGTTCGTCGCGGCCGGAACAGTCGGTTGCGGGGTGTGGGTTGCCGGTGCGACGGTTGCGGGCGGCTGAGGCGTGTTGGTCACTGTCGCCTTGGCGACCGCGTGAGTGGCGGGAGGCGCCTCGGTGGCGCTGGGCACGGGGGTAGTGGTGGCCGGCGCCGTGGTGGGTGGCACGCTGGTGGGGGGGATGCCGGTGGCGGTGGCTGGTAGCTGAGTTGGTGGCGGAGTATTCGTCGCGGTGGCGGACGCAGGGGTAGCGCTGGGGACCGCTAGAGTAGCGCTTGGGATCGGAGTGGCGCTCGCCGGCGTGAACGTGGGCGCCTGAGTGCTGGTCGCGAGAATGACGGTCGGCGGCACGGGCGTAGCGCTAGGCTGGGTAACGTTTGCTACGGTTACGGGCGTGGCGCTGGCCGATGGGATAGGTGTTGGCGTCGAGCGTCGAACCGAGGGCGTGTCTGTCGCGGCGGGAGATATCCGGGTAGGGGCGGCAGTTGGCGCGATACTCGTGGCGGTGGGCTTGAGCGGCGTTGGCAAGGTGAGGCTACTGCCGGGGGCGCCGATACGGTGGATCGGTCGGACTGGCGGGTGCGTGGGCCTGATGATCGGGCGCGGCGTCGCGGTGGCCGGAGCGGCTGGAGTCGCGGTACTTTGCCTGGTGGGGGAGGCGGTAGCGCTTAGCTTGGGCACGTCAGCCAGGTTAGAATGACTGGTGGGTTGATGGCGCAGGCCGCCAATGCCGAAGGCCAGGGCCACCGAGGCGGCGCTGGCGATCGAGACCGCGACCAGGGCCCGGCGCACCCGGCGCCAGCGGCGCGGCGCGGTCTCCGGTTGGCTGGGAAACGGCACCACATTGTTGGCATAACGCTCCAGCAATTCAGCCTTCAGGCGGGCGCGGAACGCGGGGTCCATCGCCTCGGCGCCGAGCGCCTCGTGGAGATTGGCGGCCAGACGCAAGAGGGGGTTGGCGCCCTCGGAGGGAGTGGGAGCCTCCCCGTCCAGGAGCCTCTCCACCCGATCGGCGAACTGGTCAAACTGCTCAGACATGAAGTGCCGCTTACTCCTCGCCCGCCGTCAGCCGCCGGTGTAAACCGGACAAAGCGCGATGGAGGAGGGCCTTCACCGCGCCCTCGCTCCGTTGCATGATCCGGGCGATCTCCTTGTTTCGCAGTTCCTGACCAAATCGCAGCACTACCACTTGCTGTTGATCCTCGGGGAGGGCGCGCACCGCCGCCAGCACATCCGTTCTCCGTTCCAGTGTCGTAAGGGCAACCTCGGGGCCAGGCTCCGGGTCCATCGCCAGTTCCAGGTCCTCGTCGTCACCCATCACCGGTTCGCGCCGGTACTTGGCGGCGATGGCGTTGCTCGCTATCCGGTACAGCCAGGCCGAGAAAGCAACTCCACGCCATTCGAAGCCATGGATGTTCTCCAGGGCTTTGTGAAAAGTTTCGGAAACAATATCCTCCGCGAGGGTCCGGTCTCCAACTCTGTGATAGGCATAGGCGAAAATCGCATCGACATAACGTTCGTACAAGGCGCCAAAGGCGACAGGATTGGAACGCGCTGCCTCAACGAGATTCCGTTCCGTTTCAAGCTGCTGGGGCGACGGTCGCAGAGTTCTATCCTCCACGCCGGCTTAGAGTACGCACTCTATACGTACAATGCACCGGCCTTGGTTTCGATACGGGTAGGCAGGAAATCCGAGACTCCCATACCCGGTCGGGCAGGAGGTGTGGCGAAGAAATCCTTTGACTGGCATTCTATGCCGCGGTATGCTACAAGCCGGCGCGCGCACGGCTATGGTGTCTTGCGGGCTCCATACGATCAGGGAGGAATGTAAGGCACTATGCGAACGGTAGCCACCATTGTGCTCAGCGGGCTTGTCGCCTATGGATTGGCCCTCTGGTTCAGTTTGGTGATATGGACGTTCAACGACGTGCGAGCTCGGTCGCAGAACATTGTTACTCAGATGCTAGGCACCTCCATCGTCCTTCTCTTTAATTTGTTCGGGCTGCTCCTATATTACATCATCCGGCCAAAACAAACCCTGGCCGAGGCATACGAGAAGTCCCTGGAAGAGGAAACGCTGCTGCAGGAGATTGAGAACCGCCATCTCTGCCCAAACTGCAACCAGCGGATCCAGGACGACTTCCAGCTGTGCCCCTCGTGCTTCACCAAGTTGCGCCGCCAGTGCCATTTCTGCAGCCACCTCCTGGCCCCAGAGTGGACCCTCTGCCCCTTCTGCGGTCGTTAGCGCCGGTCGGGCACCGGATCCCCCGACTGCGGTCGGGTGGTAGCGCTGGGCCGACTGCGGTCGTGGGCTGGAAGCCGCAAACCGCCGACTATGGTCGGCGGCTCTGCCCGTCTCTTCCAGGGGACGTGCCTGTCCCCGGCCACCCTCGACGGCATGGAGCGAATGAGCGTTGACAGACTACAAGCCCATTTGAGCGCACTGGCCCCTACCTTTGACCGCGCCCCGAACCGGCGGTATCCTGCATCTTGACGGATGTTCCCCCCAGAGCGAGAGAGTGTGCGGGCCTGACCATGCCATACCGTGCCGACGCCGACGTGCCTGGTCACGGTAGCTTGGGCGACCGCGCGGATGCCTGACTATAGGCTTACGGTTCGTGAGTGGCCCGCCACCGAGCAGCCGCGCGAGAAGCTACAACAATCGGGTCCGGCCTCCCTTTCCAACGCCGAGTTGATCGCCATCCTGCTCCGCGTGGGCAGCGAGGGCGAGGATGTGGTGTCGTTGTCCCAACGCATCTTGGTGGAGCAGGGTGGCCTCTCCGGGATTCATCGGGCGGTGTTCGCCAACATCTCCGCTGTCCGCGGAATGGGGGCGGCCAAGACCTGCGCCCTCAAGGCGGCGCTGGAGCTTGGCCGACGCCTGATGGTGGAAGACGCGCAGATGCCCTCCATTCGATCACCGCAAGACGTGGCGAATCTCCTGATGCTGGAGATGGGTTCCCTTGAGCAGGAATGCCTCCGCACTGTCCTTCTTAATACCAAGAATATGGTGCTGGCCATCCCCACCATCTATCGCGGTTCCGTGAATAGCGCCGGGCTGCGGGTGGGAGAGCTATTCCGCGAGGCGGTGCGCCATAACGCGACCTCGATCATCGTCGTTCATAATCATCCGAGCGGCGACCCCACGCCCAGTCCGGAGGATGTGACGGTGACCCGCGCCCTGGTGGACGCCGGGAAGCTGATGGACATCGAGGTGCTGGACCATCTCGTAATCGGGCGCCAGCGGTACGTGAGCCTGAAGGAACGGGGCCTGGGGTTCGGGTAGCGCCCGCCTCGCGCGCCGGATCCTTTCGTCTCGATACCCAACGATCCGGAAATCTCTGTACTGAAGCGGCGCAGGGCAGCGTATACTTAACCCATGAGGCGGGTTTAGCAGGGAGAGGAGCCGTGGTCACTGACCTACTGGTGGCGCCATGGGCGGAGCCCGTGCCGGAGACCGCTCGGCGCCAATACACGGTTGATGATCTGGCCGTGCTGCCCGAGGACGGCTGGACATATGAATTGGTTGAGGGGAGCCTAGTTCGTATGCCGCCACCGAAGCCGCGACATGGGCATCTTGAGGCGCTGCTAGCGGCCGCACTCTTTGCCGAGAGCAGAGTTGCGGACCTAGGCCGAGTATATGTCGGAGAAACTGGCTTTGACCTGACTCTTCCAGGTGAAGCCGGCCCGACGATTTTGGGCGCGGACGTGGCGTTCGTGCGGGCCGAACGACTGACCGCACTGATCGATGAGGATGCGTACTTTCCTGGAGCGCCGGATCTGGTGGTGGAGATCGCTTCCCCCAGTCAGTTCCGGCCAGTTCTGGGGGCCAAGGCATGGTTGTGGCTGCGTCGGGGGGCGCGCCTGGTGTGGGTGGTATGGCCTCGGCAGCAGGAGATCGATGTGTGGACTCCCGGTCAGGAGACGCCGCGCACCCTCCGCCTCGGCGATGCCGTGGAGGGTGGTGACGTGCTTCCCGGTTTCACGCTATCCCTGGCCGACCTGTTCGCCTGATTGGAAGCCGGCCGGCGCTCGCTACTTCCTTTTCCTTTTTGCTGAGCTACAGCCATCCAGCGCTTCTTCACCGTCCAGCATCATCGCGGCCCCTTTTTCTCCGATCATGATCGAGGGCGCTTGTGTATTGCCGCTGATCAGGGTCGGCATGATTGACGCATCGATCACCCGTAGTCCTTCGATCCCATGGACTCTCAGTTGCGCATCGACCACCGCCATCCCGTCCGCGCCCATCTTGCAGGAACCGGCCGGATGATAGTCGGTCTTGGCCCACTTGCGGATATAGGCGCGGATTGCCTCGTCGGATTGCGCGCCGGCGCCGGGCAAGCGTTCACGCTTGATAAACGGGCGAAACGCCGGCGCGGCGAGGATTTTCCTCCCCCACTTGAACGCCGCGATCGACACTGCCCAATCTCTCGGGTCAACCACGAAGTTGGGATTGATCGCCGGCGCGTCCAGGGGGTTCACGGAAGTCAGCCTAACCTCCCCGGCGCTGCGTGGGCGGAGATTGCAGGTATTGATCGTGAGTCCGTGACCCTTGATCCGCATCCGGCCATGATCGACCACGTAGGCGGGCAGGCAGTGAATCTGGATGTCGGGTGACCGCGCCTCAGCGCTACTGCGGATGAAGCAACCCGCTTCCGCCACGCAGGCGGTCACCGGGCCGGTCTTATAGAGGAGGTATTGGAGGCCGTGAGGGATCGCCCGAAACCAGCGATCCTCACCATTGTAGCTTACCGGTTGGCTGGATTCCGCCGCGATATAGACGTCCATGTGGTCCTGAAAGTTCTTGCCCACCCCCGGCAAATGGTGGACCACCTCGATGCCGAGCGCCCGCAACTCGGCTTCCGGCCCGATGCCGGACAGCAGGAGTAACCGTGGTGAGTTGACCGCGCCGCCGCTCAGAACTACCTCGTGATTCGCGTGCGCCACATTTTCATGTCCGCCGCGAATATACTTCACCCCCACGGCCCGCCCCTGTTTGACCAGCACCTGGGTGGTCAGCGCATGGGTGACGATCTTCAGGTTTCCCCGCCGCCTGATTGGTTTCAGATAGGCGGTGGCGGCGCTCTCACGACGCACGTTCCGCTGCGTGACCTGGTAGAAGCCCACACCGTCCTGCGTCGCGCCGTTGAGGTCCGGATTATACGGAATCCCCACTTCCTGGGCTGCTCGGACAAAGGCCCTGGTCAAGGGATTATTCTGGGTCTGCTCGGCCACGTTGAGGGGACCGCCGGTTCCGTGGTAGGTATCGACCAAGCGTTCATTGTTCTCCCCCTTCTTGAAATACGGCAAGACTCCCTCGTAGCCCCAGTCGGGGTTACCCAGATCCCGCCACTCATCATAGTCCAATCGGTGGCCGCGAATGTAGATCATGGCATTGATCGATGTGCTGCCTCCCAGGGTTCGCCCCTGGGGGTAGTGCATGCGGCGATCGCCAAGTTCCTTTTGCGGGACAGTCTCGAAACCCCAGTTGACGTCGGGACTGGTCAGTTTCGTGAACCCAGCCGGCATGTGAATCAGGGGCGACCGATCCGGGCCGCCCGCTTCCAGCAGAAGCACGCTGACCCGTGGATCGGCGCTCAGCCGGTTGGCCACCACGCAGCCCGCGGCCCCTGCTCCCACGACAATATAGTCAAACGCGTGCGTCTTCTCCATCAACTCAGTGCTCCCTTGGCTTTGTAGAGTTTTTCGAAGCCGCCAGGGACAGCCTGGATCGCAGGTGCTCCCCCACTCGTAGGGCTTGGGCGGCAATAGTGAGGGCTGGGTTCGTCGCGGTCGAGGACGGGAAGAACGATGCGTCGACCACGTAGAGGTTGTCGATATCGTGGGCGCGGCACCAGGGATCGAGCACCGATGTGGCGGGATCCCGGCCACATCGCAGGGTGCCGCACTGATGCGAATTCGTTTCAATACCCATACGGCGGGTGAAGACGAGGGGATACCCGGCCTCGCGCATCATTCGGCGGGCGCGGCGCGCCAGCCTGACATGCGCCGACAGGTTCGTGGGCCGCCAGTGGACGCGGATGACCCCATCCGAGGTCAGGCTGACTCGATTGTGGGGACTGGGCAGATCCTCGGACATGACCCACCAATCGACGCTTCGCTTGGCGATCTCGCGCAACGCCGGGACCGGAAGGATCGGCTGGTCCGCCGTCAGCATTCCGGCTTGCAACTTTCCCAACAATTGGAGGTTGCCCATCGGAAATGGCCAATCTTCCCCCTTGAGATAGAAGTCATTGATGGCGAGTGTCTTCTGGAAGACGGCGCCATTGCGCCGGGTAGGGTGGACGGCCATCAGCGCGGTATTGTTATGCACCATGTAATTGCGCCCGACCTGGTCGGAACTGTTCGCCAAGCCGCGAGGATGTGTTTGGTTGGCGGACCGGAGGAGGAGGACCGCCGAGTTCACGGCGCCGCAGGCAACCACCACGACCTCCGCGCGGACCTCCGTCGTAGTTCCCCCGCGCTCGACCACGACTCCGGTGACGCGGTGTCCCGATCGATCGGTCAGCACCCGCTGAGCGTAGGCATGCGTCCACAACTCGACCGACGGGCTGGTCAGAGCCGGAAGAATGCAACGCACCTCAGCATCGCTTTTGGCATCCACCCGGCAGGGGAAGCCATCGCAGGTCTTACAGCGGATACAACGCCCTCCCGGCCGGAGGTCAATGCCGATCGGGAGTGAGAACGGATGCAGCCCTTGCCCAAGGAGTCGCCCGGCTAGGTCGGCTATGTATGGCTCATGGGGCACGGCGGGGTAGGGATAGGGCGCCGATCGCCAGGGCTCGGTTGGGTCCTCGGCGGCGGCGCCATGGACGCCATACACCTGCTCCGCCCGCGTATAATAGGGCTCAAGTTCGTCGTAGCGAATGGGCCACGCGGGCGAGATCCCCTCGTGATGGAGCAACTCGCCGAAGTCCTCTTGGCGCATGCGCGGGAGAGCCGCCCCGTAGACCTTGGTGTTGCCGCCGACAAAATAATGGACGCCCGGGCGAAACATTCGTCCGGTCCCTCCGTCTTGCCATTCCTCGTCCGCCTTGTAGCGTTGCTGGGAGAAAACCGCTTCGGGGCTCCAATTCTCGGGCTCACGCGGCAACCTGCCGCCCCGCTCGATCAGGAGAACGCGCAAGCCGCTATCGTGCAGGGCGTAGACCAGGGCGCCGCCACCGGCGCCGGCGCCGATGATGACGAGGTCGTACTCATGTGGCATGTGGCCGCTCCGACGCATCGGCGCTCAGCACGGTATCGAGCGCCTCCACGAAGAAATAGTCGCCCCACATGACGCTTTCATCCACTCCCAGCCCCTTGCGGGAATGGTAGATACCGTGCTTGAGGATTCCCTCCCAGCCGGGGGTTCCCTTGCCGAGAAACTCCGGCCCGCACAGGGTGGCGAGGATCGTGCGCGCGTACGATCCGTAGCGGCTCGCGATCTCCGGCGCCGTGACCAGGGTCGCCAGTTGGAGCATCCCCCCAGCCGCCACGGCGGCGGCCGAGCTTTCATATGGGTAGGGTGGCCGCGGCTCCTCCCAGTCGTTCGGCGGCACGCCATGCGCGGGGGTTCGCTCGATATAGAAATTCGCGCACCGGCAGGCGGTGTCCAGAAAGCGCTGGTCGTCGGTGTAAAGGTAGGCGGCGCCAAAACCATAGATCGCCCATGCCTGCCCTCTGGCCCAGGACGAGTCGTCGCGCCAACCCTGGTGGGTGGACTGGCGAAGGAAAGCGCCGGTTTCCAGGTCAAAGATGCCCTCATGGGCGCAACTGCCATCCCCACGGACCAGGAAGCGGCGGGTGGTCAGGCAATGCTCGGTGGCGATGCGGAGCAGTTCGGGATCGGACGTCTCCCGCGCCGCATGGAATATGAGGCCAACGTTCATCATGATGTCGATAAAGAGACTCTCGGGCGCGACGAATGAACGGAGATACCGCCCGCGCTCGTTGAAGCGTAGGGCCAGCGTTCTGCCGGCATGAATCACCACGTCGTGGATCTGCGTGTCCCCAGTCAGGTCATACCAGCGCTTCCAGGTAGACCAGAACAAAAAGCCGAGATCGTGTACCGTGCGGTCGTCCTTCCGCGGTTCGATCAGGCGGGCGTAGTGTTCGGCGCGCTCGCGCCACCACGGGTCTCCGGTACGGCGGGCGAAGATCCAGAGCATCCCGCCCAGGAACCCCTCGCACCAATTTGTCCAGGTTTCTCTCCCGTGCCGCCAGCGCCCTTCGACCGTATAGAGGGGGAAATAGTCGGGATGCGCGGTGATCAGGCAGCGCACCTGATCCTGGGCGAACTCGATGGCGGTTCGCGCTTGCGCGGCAAGCGTGGTAGGCGGCTCCGGCTGCTCGGTCATCATGTTTTATTTGCCCTTGAATCGGGGCGCGCGCCGTTCACGGAACGAGGCGACGCCCTCCACCCCATCCTCGGTCGTGGCGGCTAGCGCCCCCGCGAGGGCTTCGAGCGTGGCGCTAGTGGCTGCCCCCAAACCGCCATCGATCAGCTGTTTGGCCATCTGAATGGACAGCGGTGCGCGGCCGGCGATGGCCCCCGCCAGTTCGAGCGCCCGCTCCATCAGCGCGGCGCGCGGCGCCACCTCGTTCACCAGGCCCCAGCGCTCGGCGGTGGCGGCATCAATCCTGGCCCCGCTGAAGATGATCTGCTTGGCGCGGGCCGGGCCGATCAGGTTCGGCAGTCGTTGTGTACCGCCCCAGCCGGGGACGGCGCCGATGCCGCACTCGGGCATCGCCAACTCAACCTGCTCGGCGGCCACGCGCAGATCGGCGGCCAGCGCCAACTCAAGGCCGCCGCCAAACGTATAGCCATTCAGCACGGCAATCACCGGTTGCGGCAACCGCGCCAGGCGCTCGAATACACGATGCCCCTCCCGAATCCACACTCGCCACATGTCCATGGGCCGCAACGCGGACCAGTCGTTGATGTCGGCGCCCACGCAGAACGCACGATCCCCCGCGCCGGTGAGCAGAACCACTCGCGCGTCCGGGGATTGATCGATTTGCCGGCAGTAGGCGTCAAGCAACTCGAGCATCTCGTGATCGATCGCGTTCAGCTTCGCGGGCCGGTTCAA
>Ga0307374_10008587_pt1 | contig 15218 bp, 15 predicted proteins | sample OX3MG_FD_202532 | JGI IMG/M metagenome (GOLD analysis project Ga0307374, IMG submission 202532) | Soil microbial communities from Risofladan, Vaasa, Finland - OX-3 | ecosystem: Environmental > Terrestrial > Soil > Coastal area > Acid sulfate soil | place: Finland: Risofladan, Vaasa | collected... | reverse complement strand
TCGAACCCGAACTTACTCCGGAAGAAGCCGCAGCTCTGGATTTCTTGCGGAAGGATGCGGACGCGGTCGCCGAAAGCTAACCGCCCGATTCCCGATCAGCGGCGTGATCCCGAGGGGGCAACTCGACCGGAGGATCTCTCTTTACGTGAAATCGAAGTCAAAGGGCGGGCTCTGGACCTCCAGAGCCCGCCTGTTTTGTTATTAGGGATGTTGAATAGATTGGCAAACGGAACGGCTTTATTTCCCCGCAGCCTCGATCTCGCTAGTAAAATTTCTAATGAGCGCCCCGGCATAATAAGTTGCGCGGGTGCTGTTCGGACAAATGTCCAAGAAGAGCCACCACGATACGCTCGGTGCTGAAGTTCCCGCCGAACCATCGATCGATAAGCTCACGGAACTGATGTTGCGTTCGCAGCGCGGCTATCGCGAACTCATCGACAACCTGGACCAGGCCCTCTTCACACTGTCTCTTGAGGGAGAGATTCGCGTTGCGAACCTGCGGCTATCGCGAATTCTAGGAGCGTCATTTCAGGATCTGATAGGGCACAAACTGAGCGAGTTCATTGAATCGCCTGCTCCGTCGGAGATGCTGCGCGCCGTTCCGGCGCTTCTGCACAAAGGATTCTGGTCGGCAACAGTAGCGGTCCGCCTGAAAAGCGTCACAGAACCGCGTTACTTCCAGTGTTGGTTGCAGACTGTGCCGGAAGAAGGACAACCGGCCGTGATCGCCGGATGGGCCCGCGACGTCACCGAACAACATGAAATTGAAGGTCAGCTCCATCGCGAGCAGGAATTCGTTCGGCGGCTAGTCAAATGTTTTCCGGATATGATTGCAGTTCTGGATCGCGAAGGCCGGTTTACATATTTGAGCCAGCGCGCGCGAGAAATGCTCGGAGTTTCGCCACAGGAATACCTCGGTCGAAAAATCGGAGGCGCAACACATCCTGACGATCAGCCAGAGCTCGCGAGCATGGTGCAAGGCATCGTTGGCGGCACAAGCGAGCTTTCGCAGGTCGAAAGCCGCGTCCGCCATAAGGACGGATCCTGGCGGACGCTCCGCACTACGGCAAGTCCCATGTTCGATGAACAGGGGCAGATTGCTGGGGTGGTCGCGTCTGTGCGAGACGTGACGGAACTGAATCTCGCCGGTCAAAAGACCGCTCAAAAAGAGAAATTTGCGGCCATGGGCCAAATGATGGCTGGAGCAGCGCATGAACTTAATAACCCGCTTACGGCGATTTTGGGCGTCAGCGACTTGTTGCGCGAACGAGCCACGGATGATTCCACCCGCCGCCAGATCGATCTGATTCTGCAGCAGGCGCGCCGCGCCGCCGGGATCATTCAGAACTTGCTGGCGTTTTCCCGGTTTACGGCGCAGGGCAGGCCAAAACTTCGCCTGGAAGAATTGCTAAACGAGGTGCTGCGCGCGCAAAGCGCCTCGCTCGCTCAAAAGAAGGTTGACGTAAAGTTCGCGGCTGCGCCCGCCGCGCTGCCGTCGGTCGAGGGCGACCGCCGGCTGCTTTCTCAGGTGTTCTCGAATCTGATTACCAACGCCGAGCAGTCGGTTGCGGCCAGCCGTGACCACGGCACCATAGAAATTGTGCTTCGCGATGTGGAAGGCCGCGTGTGCGTAACGATCGCCGACAACGGTTCCGGAATCCCGCCGGAAAACCTTTCGAAAGTTTTCGACCCGTTCTTTACCACCAAGCGGCCCGGCGGAGGAAGCGGTCTTGGTCTTACGATTTGTCTGGCGGTGGTCAAAGACCATGGAGGCACCATCGAAGTTAGCTCGACTGCGGGAATGGGCGCCGCTTTTCATGTGTTTTTGCCGGCCGCCGGCGATGAGATCAAACAGGCTCAGCAATCAACTTCATCTCCGGACGCAGTATCCAAGCCAAAGAGTTCGCAGCCGCTGGCAGGACGCGTGGTCCTCGTAGTGGACGATGAAGAGAGCATTCGCGAAATTATCCAGGAAGGACTTTCCGCACGCGGTATGAACGTGCATGCCGTGGAAAGCTGCGAGCAAGCGATGTCGTATCTCGAAAGTAATTCCTGTGACGTAGTGATCTGCGACTTCAATCTTCCCGGCATGCGCGGCGACAAATTGTTCGAGCGCCTCTCGACCGACCGCAGAACGGTGCATCTGCCGCATTTCGTTTTCATGACTGGAGATCTGGTTGATTCGGCGTTTTCCGATACGTTGCGGCAGAAGGGCGCGCAGCTTCTCCAAAAACCGTTTCACATCGGCGCGCTTGCGGATCTGATGCGAGAGTTGTTGCAGAAGTAGCGGCGCAAATTGTGTTTGCGTCGCAAGATTCCGCCTGATTGGTCCGGTAGGTTAATTCACGCCAAAATCCCACACGTACATGCTCATGCCTTGATTGGGAAGCATATCCGCGATCACGTATTCCCCCCGCGGAAGTTTCCGGGCCAGCGTGTAGCGATATACGCCCTTGGCGACCACCCAGGTTTGCATGGGCAGAGTATCGCTGCTGTTTCGCTCTTGGCCCATCAAGCTATCCAGGTTCATGATCTGCCGTTCGCCACGGCGAATTTTCGCGCGAATTAGAAGCACGGCAGGTTCGGTGGCGGCTTTCGTGCGCAGGTAAAATTCCGGTTGTTGGGTTTCGACGCGGAATTTGGCGTGCTCTCCTGGGATTTCAACGGTGTGGCGCGAGGGGATGATCGGCACGGGCACCAGAATGCGTTCCACGAAGTGACTTTTTGATAGCTGCGACGAAGTCTGCGCTTGCGGCAATTGCGTCACAGATTTGCCGTTGAAAACGAAAAGCCCCTCGCCCGGAGGTAGAAAAATTCCCGGAGCCACTTCCAGGCTGGCGTCGATATCGAGCGTTGGGACGGAGCGCTGCTCGTCTTCTTGCTTCTCCACTTTCTTCAGCAACGAATCTTGGCTTTTTTCTTCATCCCCCTCCTCTTTCTTCGTTGCCTCCCAATCCACAATCGACGTCGGGATCACTTCCCACTGCGCTGCGTCCACGTCGTAATACCGGACGCGGTCACCCTGAACGTCATATTCGCTCACCAATTCGAAGCTTCCGTCCTTTAGCATTAGTTTGGTGCCGCGGGGAAGCGGCGAAACGAACTTGCCGGAAGGGGGCGGATTAGCGTTGCTCGCGGATTGATTCGAGCTCGCATTGGCTTGCGGGGGCGCAAGCCACGGGAAGAGCAGCGCAAACAACAGCGCAGTGCAGGCGATCAGCGTTACCGGAAACGACCTCTCCGATTGCCATCTGCTGCGCATAGCCGATCCCCCTCGCGTAAGTTAGGATACAGCGCCGGGCCATACGGCTCGGATAAGCACAGATTAGCGCTGTGAGGGGGCAAGGTGCAAACTTGCTGGTGGGTTCGGGGAAAAAGCTAACGGAGCCCAGCGTGGGCCGGTCTGTGTGGCGAGACGTGCGCGGCTAGTGTTCGCAGCGAGGCTGCAGGCGGTTCATGATCATCAGATCGGTGTGCGAGAATAGCCACGTCTCCGGATCGACCGCTTCGGCTGCCACGCGAGCGAGCGTGCCGAGGTGCTTGTTGCGGGCCAGGCCGCGGAGATGCTCGCGGCAGATGCCCGTCAAGCGGGAGACTTCTTCCTCGGTAAAGAACTTCTGACTGGTTTTGACTCGGACCATTCCTGGCCTCTCAGTCTGGCTTTCGATACCACCCACGTTAAGCCTTGACATGGTCCTCAGCAATAGCAGTTCCGTACCAGCGAAAGCAATCGAAAGTTTCCCATGCGCTCGTAAACTGCTCAAAGAGCTCGACTTGAAGAACCCTGTCCTTGGAAGACGAATCTAGGGAAGTTCAATCAATTGCACCAAAGTGGAACCACCTGTTTACCGGCGGAAGAGTTCTACAGTTTAACGGAGGGATTGCGCCCCGATGATTTTCGCTATTAATTCGCGGCGCCGAGTTCCCTTTCGAAGGCGCGGGCGATTTGCAGCACACGCGATTCGCCGAAATGAGGGCCGAAGATTTGCATGCCAACCGGCAGGCCAGCCTTGGTGCTCCCGCAAGGAACCGAGATGCCGGGGACCCCGGCAAGCGATCCGGTGACCGTATAAATGTCGGCCAGATACATTTGCAACGGATCGGCCGTTTTTTCTCCTAGGCGAAAGGCGGGCGTGGGAGCGGTGGGCGTCACGATAGCGTCGACTTGTTGGAACGCATCAGAGAAATCGCGGGCGATCAGCGTTCGGACTTTCTGCGCCCGCAAGTAATAGGCATCGTAATAGCCGGCCGAAAGCGCGTAGGTGCCCAGCATGATGCGACGCTTCACTTCAGGACCGAAGCCTCGGTCGCGAGTCTGGCGGTACATTTCGGTGAGCGTGGCGCCGGGAACGCGAAGGCCGTAGCGGACGCCGTCATAGCGGGCGAGGTTGGAGCTGGCCTCGGCCGTGGCGACGATGTAATAGGTCGCGATGGCATAATCTGTGTGCGGCATTTTCAGCGGAACGCGGCGGCAGCCGAGTTTTTCGAGCAGCGCGATGCCGGACTCGACGTTCGCTTTCACTTCCGGGTCGAGGCCGGCACCGAAGTAATCCTCAGGCACGCCGATGCGCAGGCCGCTGATAGGGCGCTCGATTTCGGCGGCGTAATTCGGAACAGGCAGGGCCGCGGAAGTGGAATCGCTGGTGTCGTGCCCGGCAATGACGGAGAGAATGGCGGCCGCGTCGGCGACGCTTTTGGCGAACGGGCCGATTTTATCGAGCGACGAGGCGAAGGCTACAAGCCCATAGCGCGAAACGCGCCCGTAGGTCGGCATCATGCCGGGAACACCACAGAAAGAGCCTGGCTGGCGGATTGAGCCTCCGGTATCGGTTCCAAGCGCAGCCAGCGCCATATCGGATGCCACGGCTGCGGCCGATCCGCCACTGGAGCCTCCCGGCACGCGGTCGGGAGCGACTGGATTGTGAACTGGGCCGTACGCGGAGTTTTCATTCGAGCCGCCCATGGCGAACTCGTCGCAGTTCGTCTTTCCAAGAAACACCGCGCCAGCGGCATCCAGGCGCTCGACTGCGGTTGCGTCGTAAGGCGGAATATAACTTTCAAGAATCTTGGACGCGCAGGTGGTGCGTATTCCGCGCGTGCTGATCACGTCCTTGATGGCGATGGGAACGCCTGCGAGAGCGGGCAGCGTTTCGCCGCGAGCGACGATTGCGTCGATGCGATCAGCTTGGGCGTTGGCGCGCTCGGGCGAAAGCGTCAGGTAGGCGTTCAACTCGGGATTGCGTTTTTCGATGCGGGCGTAGTAGTCGGCCGCCAGCTCGCGGGCGGATATTTTCTTGGATTCGAGCGCAGCACGCACGCTCGCCACGGTCCACTGGGCAGCGCTCACCGTTCGATCACCTTGGGAACGCGGAAGAAAGGTTTGGCCGAGTCGGCGGCTTGCGACAGGATGGCGTCGGACACATCGCACGGACGGAGCACGTCTTCGCGCAGCTCAGGATGCGACTCCTGCGTTGGCGCGGCGGACGAATCGTCCGGCTTCGCGGCGTAGAGGACTTGAGCCATCGGTTCGATGTTGGAGACATCGAGCTCGTTCAATTTGTCGACGTAGCTGAGAATGGCATCGAGCTGCTTTTGATAGGTCTCGACCTCGTCGGCGGAAAGGCCGAGATGGGCGAGTTCGGCGACTCGGAGAACGTCCTCGCGGGTGATTTTCATGGGCGCGACACTTGAGGAAAGAGCGAAAATCTAAATGCACCGGGAAGTTCCGCCCTTGCACATGCCCGAGCTTTTGTTTTCAGCAACTTAGATGTGTGCAAGGTCGAGTGACCGTTCCGCCCCAATTCGGCAGAATTTCCGGCAAAAAATGGGGCGGGCAGACGAACGGAAAGTGAAGATTTCGATGCGCCGGGACGTTCCGGGTAGGAGCATACCCGCTCGTTTGTTTTCAATACTTTAGATGCGATTCTACTCGAGAGACCGTTCCGGGTAGACTCGGCCATCGAAAGGCCGGAAAGCGATCGAGAGAGGCGAAAGGAGGGCGAAAAGAATGAAACGTGAACCGGTCCAGCAATTGAACTGGCGAACATTCCCGTCGCGTCCTTTCTCGCGCTTTGAAGGCGCTAGTGGCGCCTGTCTCGCGTGCGCCAAGGCTCATCCCGCCACTCTCTGCAGATTTCAAGAGAGCATCCAAAAACATCAATAGTTAGCACGGGAAGGCCCAAAATGCAAGGAAAAAAGCAGCTACGGGCTGACGTGGGTCGAAAGAACCTGCTCGTCCGCGGGCGACGAGACGTTCCCGCTAGTGGGAGCGATGGGAGTGCGCCGGATGCGCGGAATTCGCGTGGTGCTGATGTTTCGCCGGTTTCACGCGCGCAGCGGAGTGCTTGGCGGCGCGAGAGGGTGACGCGGCGTTTCTCGTTCCACCACCTTGATTGGGATTGCCGACCACGCCCATGCGGTCGCCGCGCTTGGGAACGGACTGTGGTCCAAACTCCTGATGGGCGATGCCGGGCTTCCCGCCGCCTGTGGAATGCTGTGCCTTCCCTGAGTTGCTTTGCTGGCCGTAGACGGGAGAAAAGGCGAGTGCTGCACTGGCGACCAGAGCCGCGAAGAAGAGGACCGTGCGAACGTGAGTTTTCATGGCTGCCTCCGCGAGGATCTTGAGTTCATTTCAGGCTAGGTTGCGGCGCCGTTCGCGTCAATCCTACGACCGGGCCAGTGAGCTAAATCAGTAACAGTTGCCGCAGGTGTTATGAGCGGCGGCGGATAAAAGGGGTGTGGGAATTATCGAATTCGCGCGACATCGCCGGGCGGTTCGTGCCGGCGGCGACGAATTTAACTTCGCGGACGAGAGTTCCGCCCCAAGCTGCATTGATGCGGGCGCGGAGATCCTGCTCCATGCGGGAAATTTGCGATTGCCAGACGGGGCTATCGGCGGAAAGTTCGAGGCCACCTCGCAGGCAACGAAGAGGGCGCGTATGCGCGGCGATCTGCGGGCCGACGACGGAAGGCCACACGCCTTCGAGCCATGCGAGAGTGGCATCCGGATGATTGATGCGGCGGATTACATTCCCAAGAAAATTTCCAGCGCGGTCCATGAGCAGCGGATTCTAGCACTCATTCGAGCGCGGCTTTAACCCGTCCAGCTGTGGAAATTTTTGCGGACGGTTGAAAACTAAAACGCGCAGGAATTGTCCTCCCGGTCGTTCGCGTTTTAGGCTCGGAGAACGATTGCTCAAAAAAACGAATGACCCGTTGCTGGTATTCGACCGGCGCGGTGCCGAAAGCTGCGGCGTGCCCGGCTCTATTGACGACCCATAGCTGCTTGGGACCGCGCGCGGCACGATAAATCATTCTGGCGTGGCGACAGGGAACGGTTCGGTCGCGCGTTCCGCAGATCAGCAAAATGGGAAAAGCACGAGCGGCGACGGCTTTCTCGGGCGAAACGTCGTCCGGCGAAAAACCGCCGACTTTCCCGAGCCGGTATAAGGCTGCGATCGTGGCCGGCCGAAAAATAGTTTCGCCAAGGAGTGGGCTGATGTGCAGCCCTGCGTAGTCGTAGCTGACTTCGCGGAGGCTGGCGAACGGATCTTCCGCGACAACGGCTTCGATTCGCGAATCCACGGCAGCCGATTGCAAGGCGACCGCAGCGCCGAGCGAGACGCCCAGAGCGCCCAGGCGACGGACGTTTTCCGTTGAATAGAGCGCATTCGTTATAGAGATGGTGTCGTATTTTTCTTTCCAGCCGTAGGTGACCATGGAACCGCCGCTTTGTCCTTGGGCGCGCAGGTCCATCATGACCAAGCTATAGCCACGGCCGAGGAGAAACTGGGCAGGACCGAGCGTTCCGGTGCGATTATCCGAAATGCCATGGAACAGGAGTATCCAGTCGCCGTTGGGATGCGGCGGCTTGATTATCCAGCCGCGAAGTATTGTGCCATCCGGCGCGCGAACAGCGAAATCTTGCTTGATCGCTCCGGTGCGGCGAAGCATTTCCGCCGTTCGACTGATGCGGATGGGATTCAAGTTAGCCGGGTGGAGAAGGCTTGGACCGATGATCCATCCCAAGACCGCCGATGACGCCATTGCGATTACCACCAGGCACGCGCCAAGCAGCGCGAGCCAAGGTGGGCGAGTGGACCAGTTTTTTTGCTCTGGCGGTGCAGTCATGATCGCTCCCTGGGATTAGTATTCGTCATGGAACGCGAGCATGCGTGCGAGCTTCGCTTCGTGTCCGTCAGGAAAGCCGCATTCTGCGGCGAAGTCATCGGCCTCGCGGAAAGTGCCGAACAGGCGATCCCACCAAGTGATATCTCCGAAGTTGAAATCGTGAAGGTCCATCTGGTGATGAATGGAGTGGTGCTCAGGGCGCTGAAGGAAGTAGCCCAGCCAACTCGGGGTTCTAAGATTGCTGTGATAGAAGTATTCGCCCGTTACTGCAAAGACGTTGAACCAAGCACCCGCCAACGGAGATGCGCCCAACAACGAAAACAGGAGCGCACTGGAAAGAATGGAGTCCGCTGCGATTTCGACCGGGTGCTTGTAGAAAGCGGTGAGGAGTTCGATTCGGGCGGGGCTGTGGTGGACCTGGTGGAAAACGCGCCAGAGAAAGTCAACGTCGTGCCTGGCACGATGCCACCAGTAAAAGACAAACGTGCCAACGAACCATGCGAGCAGCCCCTGCAGCAATGGATTCATGAGGCGAGAAATGTGAAAGAGCGACCAGCCCTGCAGCCAGCGATTCCATGCGACACCTGCAAGCAGCACGATACCGGCTTGGCAGATGTTCAGAAAAGCGGCGCGAGCGTACCAGCCCGGCGCTTCGGGCAGTTCGCGACCGGGAAGCAATCGTTCCAGGATGAAGAAAAACAAGCTGGCAAACAGAATCAGAGCTATGGGGACCATTTTTACCTCCAAAGAGCGCCGCTTCGCGGGGCTCGGACTGTTTATGGAGCGATGGTAAACAGACCGTAGGTGGCGCACAACCAACCGGATGACAGTTTGTGTAAGTGTCACAATCGAGTTACGGCGTGGAGCGGAAGGCGCTGAAGCGGAGTAATATTGGGCGCCGCTGAAATGGAAATCTCGCTCAGCAAGAACAGCGAAGTGCCGCTCCGGCAGCAATTGGCGGAGCAGATCGTAGTGCTTATCACGACTGGCGAATTGCGCGCGGGCCAGCAGCTCGCGAGTGTGAGATCGCTGGCGAGGCGGTTGAAAATACATCACAACACGGTGAGCGAGGCCTACCAGGATTTGGTGAGTCGAGGGTGGCTGGCGAGGCAGCGCGGCAGTCGACTGGTAGTTGGGCCGCGAACGGCATCGAGTCGGATTGCTTCCGTCGGCCTCGATGAATTGATAAACGAGGCAATCCAGCGAGCCAAAGAAATGGGATTCACGTTGCAGGCGCTGACGGAGCGCGTCCGAGAGCGCCTGCAGGAAGAACCAGCCGACCACATTCTGATCGTCGAAGACGAACCCGGACTTCGGGAAGTGATCTGCGCGGAAGTACAGAGGAAGCTTGGCTGGCCGGTGAAGGGTTGTTCCGTTGACGGCTTCGCGACAGAGCCGGACCTAGCACTCGGCGCTCAGGTGTTCGCGCCCGGCCACATCCGAGAAGGGCTAAAGCTGCTCTTGCCCGCGAACCGCCCCGCTGCATGGATAACGTACTCGGCGGCTGATGAACACCTGCGGCTGATTCGAGGACTGAAGAATCCGTCAGCGATTGCGGCGGTGTCGGTCAGTGAGAGTTTACTCAAGACGGCGCGCAGCCTTTTTGCGCCTGCGTTGGGACGACGACATACGTTTCATGAGGTTCTGCTGGCAGAACGGAAACGGACTGACCTGCGCGGCATGGACTTGGTTTTTTGCGATTCGATCGCATTGAAGGCGGTATGCGCTCGGAACAAAATTCATTACCACCTTGTGAGTCAACAGTCCCTTGCAGAGCTTGGGAGTACGATGGGGCGCGCGCCGCGAAAACTATAGCCGCCTTAGTTAGGGAGCGAATTTGCGGTCACGGATTTACGGTGGCGAAGAAGGAGCTGCTGGCGGAGCGGAGGGTGATGCCCCAGCCGAGGACGATTTCGGCGCGGTGGAGAACGCGGATTTTGGTTTGCAGGCCGCTATCCCACATCCAGCGGCGCGAGCCGAAATAGCCGGAAGGGTCGTAGGCGTCGCCGGAATCGAGAAATGGGCCGACCGTTACGGTGAACAGCGGATGAACGTAGGCGATCTTGTCGAAATCCCAGTTGGATAAAAAATAATCGCGGCCGAGAGGCGCGTTCCCTTTTTGTCCGTGATAAAGCGCAGGGTAGCCGCGCATCCAAAGATTCATATCGCGATCGAAACCGAGAACGAATAAATCGTCGAGCGGCACTTCGCCGAAGGTGGCTCCGGCGCGGAGCCGCGCTTGCAGGTGGAAATCCTCTCCCTGAGCTTGCGGAAACCAATTTGCGGCGAGAGAACTTTGCAGTTGCGCGTATCGTCCGAGAGGCTTTTGAAAAAATGTACCGACTTGGCCGGTAACGCCTGAGTCCAAAGTGAAACGCCTTTCCGGGAAACGAATCAACGAGCGGTCGATGGTGGAGAGCAGAGCCAGAGACGAGCCGCCGGTAAAAAATGGGGACGCTTGCGCGGGGATTCCGATCAGTGCGCGATAGCGGCGGTCGGTGAACTCCGCGCCCATGCGCCATTGCCAGCGGCCGGTTTCGATGAAGCGAAGCTGAGCTCCGGCGGCGACGCGTTCCATGTTAAAGCGGGCATTGGAGGGCGACGTAGGAATGATTGTATCGGTGACGTTCCAGTTTTCGTCGCGCGCGTCGAAGTAAAGACGGTAACGAAGCGCGGGGTTGGCGAAAAGCGGCGCGGCGATCTCAGTGCTGAGCCGGCGCCTTTGATCGTTCCAGCGAAGAAGAGAGAGGGAATTGATGCTGGAATCGTTGATGTTGTAAAAATCGGGGTAGACGGTTTCGAACGGCAAGCCGCGGAGCATGGTGGCAATGGTGACTAAATAATTGTGCGTCCAATGAGAGCGCTCGGGCGCGCGAAACATCAGGTCAAACGAGCCGTTGGGCTGAGGCTGCAGACCGAATTGCATAAACGGGAAATTGTCCAATGCCTGCAGGCGCGCCTGGGTTGTTAGATATTGCGCGCGAGTCCAAACGCGGCCAGGAGAAAAATCGAAAGCGCGGTCGAGAATCAGCGAATTCAGATCTGGAATGGGCGAGTAGGTGAGGTTATCGAGACGGGGCTTGCCGGCGCGATTCCAATATTTGAGAGCGGCCTCGAGATTGGCTTGGAGGAAGTAAATCGAGGCGAGGAAATTGTTCGCGTAAGTATCGCGCGGATCGATTGCGAGGGCGCGTCTTAGGAAGTGTTTGGCCGAAGCGTAATCCTTCTGGTGGTAATCGACTCCGGCGAGATTTTCCAGCAGATCGGGATTGCGCGGATGGCGCACCAGACCGGCTTCGAAGGTTTTTTTTGCTTCGTCCCAGCGTTGTAACTGAGCGAGCGCGAGCCCGCGATAGAGCGTTACCTCGGCTGATTCATTGGGAGATTCGGGAACGGCTTGCACCACGGCGTTCCAGCGGCTGGCGTCATATAGTTTTTTGACTTCGGCTGCTGTCGGCGGCGCCGATTGCGCGAACATGGACGGCACAGCGGCCAAAAAGAGGATCGTCAGGATCAGCCGACGTCTCGAATGCAGAGCGCGGAAGAGGCGCGCGGCAGTGCGGGCAAAACGCCGATTCTCCGGGGTTGGGAGTGCGGCGCACTCCACCCGAGTCCTGAGAGCGGAGCTTACCGCCGTTCGCCGCCTGCGGGCGGCCGGGTTCGGGATGACATCGATGAGAGTTGTGTGGCGAGAGATGCGAATTACTCGCGGGGGGCGGGAAGCGCCAAAAGCGTCCAATTGTGAGTGTGCTCCCATTCGGATTCGAACCCTTGGCGCGAGACGCGAAGCATTTTCGCTTGTGCGGGATCGTTGATGAACACGAAACCGCGCGCGACATCAATTCCAACGACGACAACGTAATGCAGCGGCTCGATCGGGCCGCTGGCCCGCAGGCCCACGATCAGAGGGCGGCCGAGCCGGATGTGGTGCGCCAGATCGCTCCACTCGCCCTGAAATACGAACACACGATAGCCCGAGTGACGGAAGTACGCCTCCATGTTAGTGGTGGTGATGCCATGGTCTTTGGGTGAATATAATTTTGACTGAATGGTCACCGGATCGGCGAAAGGAGGGCTCGGTTGGCCCTGCTTCTTCGCCCAATACTGCAACACCATTGAGATGGTGGCTGAGCCGCAGCCGTCACGCACTTGCGCGACGTAAGGAACGTTGATCCAGAGGGCCGAATCCTGGCCGGCGAACAGGGGAGCGATGGCACTCGCGACCAGCACGAGGACAGCGAGCGCGACGCGAGTTGGCGGTCGTTTCATTTGCCCCGTTTCGTCGTCATTTGGCGACAACGATGAGGATGATTACCGCGACGGCGATCAGAATCCAGAGCATGTCGCGGTCGGTGATGTTGCCCGCCGTGAATCGCTGCTGCGCGTCTTGTGACGTTTGTGCAAGGCGCGCGAGCTCTTGGTTGCTGAGTTCTGGGACGGCGTCCCTCACCTGTCTATAGTCAATGTGCCGCGATGCGAGCGCCTCGCGAGATCCCGGAACCGCCAAAAAAGTCTCCACTTCGCGTATATCCTGCTGCCGTACAGCCGATGCGGACGCAATGTCGCGCTGAAGCTGAGACGGCGAAATCACGTGGTTTTGGGCGAACGCTTCCTGCGGAATAACCATAACGATAGCTAGCAATATGACGAAAGCCAGATCGACTGCGCGTGCGGCGAGCTTGTGCATTCTTCCTCCAAGGAATGTGGGCCTGAAGTACATAAAATAGTCTAGCCGGGCGAGCCGACTCTCGCAAGCTACAGTGCGGCTTGCGGATCGCCAACTCGCCCCTGAAGGAAGTAAACACGACCGATAACGCCGCCTTCGATCAGTTGAATGCCGATCGAGCTTAAGCGGCCACTACGATCAGAATAATCACGGCCACGCCAACCAGGATCCATAGCAAGTCCCGATCGGAGAGACTGCCAGCCGCGAATTGGTTCTGAGCCCTCTGCGAAACTTGGGCGAGGTGCGCCAGCTCCTGATTGCTGAGCTGCGGCACGGCGTCTTTCACCTGTTGATAATTGATGTGGGAGGATTCCACGGCCTGACGGGCTCCCGGGGTGGCGAGGAAGTTTTCCACCTCTTTTATGTTTTGCTGGCGAGCGGCGGATGCGGATTGCACGTCGCGCTGAAGTTGATCGGGGGAAATAACGTGGCTGGGAGCCTGGGCGAATACGTTTTGTGGAATCAGCAGAACGAAACCCAGCAGCAGGATCGAGATATATTCGACGGAGCGTTTGACGAACGTGTTCATACTTCCTCCGGGCGCTTCAGCGCGAAGATGACTGAGAATCCAGTGTAGCCAGTGCAATTCGGCGCCGCAACGGGTGCATACCCGAAAGAGGCATGGGGAGAACGTTGAGGAGAAGCGTCTTAGCGACGGAATAGCACCGCAACGGCGCAATCAGGCGAACAGTTCCCAGAGGTTGCGCGTCCGCCGGAGGCTGCCGTCTAGTGGTGACCGGCGGATGGGATCACGACATCTACGTCGGCCGACTCTTGCTTAGGCTTGCGCGCCATGGCTTTTTCGGAGATGCGCGCGCGGCGCTCGGCATTGCGGCGGGCGTTGGCCAGTTCGCGGTCTTTGAATTCGGGAAGAACTTCCTTGGCGAACAGTTCCACGGACGAGCAGTAGAGTTCGTGGGGCATATTGGCGACTTGGCCGATGGAGCAGACCTGGTCGATGCCGGCTTCTTCGAATTCGCGGAGGCGCTGGCGGAGAAAATCCGGAGTGCCGACGCAGGTTTGTGCCACGGCCTCGGGCGGCGGAGCGGCGCCGTTGGGATGGTTTTTGTACTGATCCCAAATATCGGTTTTACCGGGGCGGTGCTCGCCGAAAAAGCTGTAGTGGCCGAGCGCGTAGAGGAAGAAGCCGTAATTTTCAGTGGCGATTTTTTGCAGATATGTCTCATCGCGATGGCAGAGGAACGGCGCGGCCACGGCGAAATGGGGATTCACGGCGTAGCCCAGCGGAATCGACTCGTTTTCGATGGTGTCGTAATAATCACGCACCCACTGGCGCGCTTCGGTGGGGTTGACGAAGGAAAAAGTGAGCGCGCCGAGGCCGAGGCGGGCAGCGTCGAGAATGGATTCGCGGCGCGAGCAAGCCATCCAGAGCGGAGGATGCGGCTTTTGCAGCGGCTTGGGGACAACGTTGCGCGGCGGGACTTTCAGGAACTGGCCTTCGAAGCCGGTGAACGGGTCTTCAACCAGCATGCGCACGGCGACGCGAAAACCTTCGAGTTGCGCGAGTTTCTTTTCGGGCTGCGAGACGTTGAAACCGCCTAGTTCGGTGATGGTTGCGCCGGAGCCGGTTCCGAATTCGCAGCGCCCGCCGCTGATCAAGTCGAGAGCGGCAATGCGTTCGGCGATGCGCGCGGGATGGTTGACGTTGGGCGGCGTCTGCACGATGCCATGGCCGAGACGGACGTTGCGAGTGCGCTGGCTGCAGGCGGCCAGGAAAATTTCGGGCGTCGATGAATGCGAATACTCTTCGAGGAAATGATGCTCGGTGGACCACACGTAATCGAATCCGCAGCGGTCGACGAGTTCTGCCTGGTCGAGAGCGTTCGTGAGCATTTTGTGCTCGGACTCGCTGTTCCAGGGACGGGGAAGCTGCATTAGAAACGAGCTGCCGAATTTCATCGCTGTGGCCTCGGGGTATCGCGTTTTGCGCGGGGCTATTCTACGTCAAGGGTAAGACGGGACAAGGCAAATCGTGCGTCAGCGATTACCGGGAGGAACATACACGCGGGTTGCGGATGGCTGGGTCGCTGGCCGCGTGCTGCGCTGAAGCTCAGCGCTACATGCAGCGCCAGGTTCAGCGCTAGATGAAGATGAGATACGGTTAGGGTCAGGCGATCTTGGGTGGGAAGTCGAGGCGGACGGCGATGCCTTCCAGGCCGGGCTTGGCGGCTGGATAGCGCTGCACGACCAACGGATCGTGTCCGGGGATTATGTGCGCTGGGGAATCGGCCAGGCGGTAGAGGAGGTCGAAACCTTCGAGCATTTCGGCTACGTTGTAGACGACGGGAAACGGGCGGCGCTTTTCGAAATTATCGTAGAGGTGCGCGGCGTCGGATGCGAG
>Ga0307374_10008586_pt1 | contig 15219 bp, 10 predicted proteins | sample OX3MG_FD_202532 | JGI IMG/M metagenome (GOLD analysis project Ga0307374, IMG submission 202532) | Soil microbial communities from Risofladan, Vaasa, Finland - OX-3 | ecosystem: Environmental > Terrestrial > Soil > Coastal area > Acid sulfate soil | place: Finland: Risofladan, Vaasa | collected... | reverse complement strand
CACCGGCCGGCGAAACGCTTCTCTATGTTTTGAACCACAATGCGGCGCCTGTGCAAATGCCGCTGCCGGGCGGAGGCTATGTTGATGTGTTGACGAAGCAGGAGCACACCCGAGAGCTGGATCTGCCGGGCTGCGGGGTTAGCATTTTGCGAAAGAAATAGACGGCGCCACAGTCATGGGTGAACGAATGATTCGAAACGCGAACAAGATGGGCAGACGACGGCAGATCCGGTCTCTATTGATCGCCGCGATTCTGTGTGTATCTGTCTTCTGCTTTCTCTCGGACGCGAAGGCTGCGTCGAACCCGACGGATTCAGCTTCTGGAACCGAACATTCCAGATCGGCGCCGGTGATTGTGATAGATCGCGCTGCTGTTCTCCCAGAGCCTCCGGCGCCCGAACGCGGTTTCTCGATGCGGCGCCTCCGGTTCAAGCGTCCGCCGATCGGATTTGGTTACGGAGCATTCATACCAAGCAGCGGGAAGACCCGGAACCGCTTTGGCGGCCACTGGTTCGGGTTTGGAATAGGAATCGGCAAGATCGAGCAGGCAGTGATTCCGGGGAGGGTGAGCTTCCATTTTGGGTTTACTCACCAAACCGCTCCCGGCGCCTACGTCTGGATTGTCCCATTGGGAGTGAAATATGAACGGGCATTGGTCCACCACCGCACGCTGACGCCGTTCGTTGGAGCCACTCTCGATCTGGAGCCGGTAAGCTTGCGCTCGGACCCCGACAACATCCGGGCCGGGTATCATCTCGCTTTCGGCGGAACGGTATTCACGGGCGTCAACATCACCCGCAGGGCGTATCTTCGAGTGGATTATGACGCCATCACTCGCGTCGAGGGGTTTGACTTCTCCGGATTTAACGTGGGTGGAGGCGTCCGGTTTTAATCCAGCGGTTGTCAACGCGGCAGAATGCCGCTCACTCTGCTGCAGGAGCGCGCTCAGCCCCAGTCGAACAATACGCATATCGCCCTGCAGAAGCGTGGTGAAGAGAATTTGAAGGCTGAGGGGGTAGTTATTGTCAGATACTGAACTGGCGGCGCCGCCGCCCGCGCTGCGCGGCATCGCGGAAGGTATTCCGCTCCTACGGCCGCTCGGTCGCGGTTCCTTATCTGCCTTTCCTTCGCGTCCTTCGTGAGACCTTCGTGTTCTTCGTGTTCGCTTTTTGCGCGGCGTGTAAGTTGCAGACCACGCGGACGCCGATCCGATCTCCCCCGAATATGTCCAACCAACTCAACCTTTTTCCGGCCGAGCCAGGACCGTTAACCCGCGTACTGATTGGTGACAGCCGGCGGATGGTTGAAGTCGCCGACGAATCGACGCAGCTCGTGGTGACGTCCCCGCCCTACTGGCAGTTGAAAGACTATGGTACGGTGGGCCAGATTGGCTATGGGCAGTCACTGCACGAGTATCTACGCGACCTTTTCCGAGTGTGGAGCGAGTGCGCCCGTGCGCTTCAGCCCGGCCGCCGCCTCTGCATTAATATCGGTGACCAATTTGCGCGACAGTCCGTCTATGGACGCTATAAGGTGATCCCGCTGCACGCTGAGATCATCTCCCAGTGTGAAATCCTCGGCCTGGATTACATGGGGTCGATCCTCTGGCAAAAGAGAACCACGATGGAAACCTCCGGCGGGGCTGTCGTAATGGGTTCCTATCCTCATCCACCGAACGGGATCGTTGAAATTGATTACGAATATATCCTGATCTTTAAGAAGCCGGGCCTTTCGCAACCGGTGGAGAGGGCGATCAAGGAGGCGGCCGCGTTGACCCGGGATGAGTGGAAGGAGTGTTTTAGCGGCCACTGGCGGTTTGCCGGCGCCCGTCAGCATCTCCGAGGGTTCGTCGGAAAGGGGCATGAGGCGATGTTCCCCGAAGAGCTTCCCCGGCGGCTGATCCGGATGTTCAGCTTTCCGGGTGAGACGGTTCTGGATCCGTTTTTGGGCAGCGGTGTCACGGCCAAGGTCGCTCGCGATCTGGGGCGGAAGAGCGTCGGATACGAGATTAATGAGATGTACCTTCCGCTCATCCAGGAGAAGCTGTGCGCGGGCGCTCCTGACTCCAACGTCGAGATCATTTATGCGCCTCCGTCACCGCACGGGGGCATATACGCACACGCCTATACCCCGCGTATTCAGGATGCGCGGCCGCTGGCAGGCGCCGCGCCGGACCGCCGCGAACAGGAGCCGATCTACCGGGTCGCCGGCGCCTCGTCCGCAGATACGCTGCGATTGGAATGCGGCACGACCGTCCAGCTTGCCGGGCTCAAGATCGAGCGAGAATCCGAGGCGTTGGATTATCTGCGGAACCGGGTTGTGGGACGGCAGGTTTACGTGCGGACGGTGGATGGGTGTCCGCTGGATTCCGGATCGGATCATAATCTATCCTGGGTGTATCTCAAGAACCGGATTTTCGTTAACGGCCATCTTGTTCGGTCCGGGATGGCGATGCTCATGGACGACACATTGACGCACTGGCCGAGCCGGCGGAAAAGAAGAGATGTAGGAGCTTTGGACTCCAACGAAAGAGCGAAATCATGAAATATCGACCGCTGGGCCGCACAGGCATTGAGGTTTCAGTTCTGGGTTATGGCGCGTCGCCGCTGGGCAGCGTGTTCCGGGACGTGGATGAGACGGAGGGGATCCGCGCCGTTCACGAGGCGCTGGATCTCGGGATCAACCTGATCGACGTCTCACCTTACTACGGTCTCACGAAGGCTGAAACGGTGCTTGGGAAGGCGCTCAAGGGCGTCGCCCGCGACCGTTACTATTTAGCCACGAAGGTAGGCCGGTACGGCCCAGATCTCTTTGATTTTTCGGCGGACCGGGTGGTTCGCAGTGTCGACGAAAGCCTGGACCGGCTGGGAGTTGAGACTGTCGATATTATCCAATGCCACGACATTGAGTTCGGCTCACTTCAGCAGATTGTGGAGGAGACACTCCCCGCGCTCGATGATCTCAGGCGGCGGGGTAAGGTGCGGTTCATTGGTGTCACCGGGCTGCCGCTCGGAATCTTCCGGTATGTACTGGATCGGGTTAAAGTCGACACTATTCTTTCTTATTGCCATTACTCTCTCAACGATACGTCGTTGGGCGACATGCTCCCGTATCTTAAGGAGAAGCAGGTCGGCGTGATCAGCGCGTCGCCACTTTCGATGGGGCTACTCACCGAGCGCGGGGCGCCTGAATGGCATCCGGCGCCGGAGAAGATCAAAGCAATATGCGCAAAGGCCGCGGCGCATGTTCGCAGCCGGCTAAGCGATATCTCGAAGCTGGCGATCCAGTTCGCCGTTTCGAACCCGGGGATCGCCACGACGCTTGTGGGCAGCGCCAATCCGGCGAATATCCGTAAGAACGCGGCCTGGATCGAGGAACCGATAGACGAGGCGCTCCTGGCCGAAACCCTGGCGATACTGGAACCGATCCATAATCTAACCTGGCCGAGCGGGCGCGGAGAAAAGTAGGGCCGCCAGAAAGCCGAACACGAAGGGCACGAAGGTTTCACGAAGGGCACGAAGGTTTCACGAAGGGCACGAAGGTTTCACGAAGGGCGCGAAGCAAGGCGGAAAGACGGCGAAACCAGCCGGCTGATCGCCGTCGCGGCGCCCGGGGTCGCGTAACCAGGCATTGACGCAGCGGGTTTAGTTCGGTATAATACCAGTACAAAAAACCTGGAGGATTTTCCCGCTTTGCCCCGTTACCTTGTGGTAGTGGATGGCTTCAGCCTTCTCTACCGCGCTTTTTACGGAATGCCTGCCCTTTCCACCTCTCGGGGCGTTCCCACCAACGCCGTTTATGGTTTCGCCACGATGCTGCTGCGTCTCCTGGAGAACAAGGAGACGGATGCGCTGGTTGTGGTGTTTGACGCGCCCTCTCGCACGTTCCGGCACGAAGCCGACGAGACGTATAAAGCAAATCGACCGCCGTGCCCGGACGACCTGGCGATTCAGATTCCGGTGGCGCAGGAGCTCCTCAAGGCGCTCCGGCTTCCGATGGTCATGGTCTCGGGTGTGGAAGCCGACGACGTGATCGGGGCCATCGCCCGTCGCGCGGGCGCAGCAGGGTGGGATGTCAACATTGTCACGAGCGACGCCGACGCGCTGCAACTTGTGGATTCCCACGTACGGATACTCTCTCCTCGTCGAGGCGTGGATAGAGGTCCCGATCTGATGTTGATGGACGAGGAGGCGGTGCGGGATAGATACGGCATACCCCCATTCCGCCTGCCCCATTGGAAAGCCCTGGCCGGAGATCCGTCCGATAACATTCCCGGTGTGCCCGGCATTGGACCGAAGACGGCGTCGTCACTCCTGCAGCGATTTGAGACGCTGGATCAGCTTTACGAACGGCTGGATGAAATCTCGGCCCCAGCCCAGCGTGCGACGCTCGCCGAGAACCGGGACCGCGCTTTTCTCTCGCTCCACCTCGCGACGCTCAAGACGGACGTGAATCTGGAGATAGACCTGGATCACTGGCGCATTACCGGCCCGGACTTTGCAAAAGTGGAGGAACTCTTCACCCGGCTGGAGTTCCGAAGCCTGCTGCGGCGGGTGCTTCCCTCCGGAAGATCAGCGCCGCAGGCGGCTCTCATCGCCGAGCGGAGCTACCGATCGCTGCGCGCCGCTGAGCTTCAACGATTCGTCTCTGATCATTCCGAACCTGGAGTCTCGCGCCCGGCTGCAATCTATCTGGGTGATGGGCCATGCTTAGCTGTATCGCCGGCGCCGGGCATCGCAGGCTATCTTTCAGCGGTCGAGATGGAAAAGGCATCCACTTTTCTGGAAGATCCGTCCATTCCCAAGGCGCTCCACGACGGGAAAATGACAATCAATCGACTGCTCGCAGCGGGCATCCGGCTGGAGGGAGTCGCGGCCGATATCGCCATCGCGTCCTATCTGTTGAACCCGGGCCGGGGCCGGCATCAACTGGATGAAGTGATCTTTGAGAGACTGGGGCTCGATCTGCGTCCGGCCCGGTCCCAGTTGTCGCTCTTCGGTGATGAACCCGACGAGGGCGCGAGCCTTTGCCAGCGCGCCGACGCCATTGGGCAGGTTTACGACGCGCTGTCGCAGCGGCTCGGGCAGGAGCAGATGACCCCCATCTTTCTGGATCTGGAGATGCCGCTGGTTCCTGTGCTGGCGGCAATGGAACGCCGCGGAGTGGCGATAGACGCGGCGAGGCTCCGTAAGCTGGGGCATGATCTCGGAATTCAAGCGTCCCTCCTGGAGAAAGAGATCCACGAACTGGCGGGCTATCCGTTCACGATCAATTCGCCGAAACAGCTTCAGGATGTGCTCTTCTGCAAGCTCCGACTGGCGACGGGAAAGAATGGCCGCGCGCAGAGCTCCACCGATGCGGATACGCTGCGGTCGCTGGCCGCGCTTCATCCGCTGCCGGGCCGGGTGCTGAAATACCGGGAGCTAGCAACGCTCAAATCAGCGTATGCGGATGCGCTCCCCCGCCTCATCAGCGTCGAAACCGGGCGGCTGCACACAGCGCTCAATCAGACGGCGACGACTACCGGACGCCTTTCCAGCAGCGATCCAAATCTCCAGAGCATTCCAATCCGAACATCGATGGGGCGAGAGATCCGCGGGGCGTTCATCGCCCCGCCGGGCCACCGGCTTCTCGCGCTGGAATACTCGCAGATAGAACTCCGCATACTGGCGCACGTCTCGGGGGATCGGGAACTCTGCCGGGCGTTGATCACGGGTGACGACGTTCACGCGCATACCGCTGCGTCGCTGTTCGGTGTTTCTCTGGCGAACGTAACCGCGGAGATGCGGCGGCGCGCCGAATCGATCAACTTTGGGCTAATGTACGACATGAGCGGATTTGGGCTGGCGTCCGATCTGGGTATCTCCATAGCCGACGCTGAGGACTACATCAAAAAGTATTTTGACCGGTTTCCCGGAGTGCGAGATTATATCGCGTCCAGCATTGAGCAGGTCCGGCGACAGGGCTACGTGACGACGCTGATGGGGCGACGCCGGTACTTCGATGAGATCGACAGCCGCAATCACCCTGTCCGGCAGATGGCGGAACGAGCCGCGATCAATGCGCCGATTCAGGGTACGGCGGCGGATATTATCAAGAAGGCGATGATACGGGTTGAAGCCGGATTGTCGGCCTCCGGGCTGCAGTCGCGAATGGTGCTGCAAGTTGACGACGAGCTTCTCTTCGAGGTTCCCGATGAAGAGGCGATGGAGGCGTTGGAATGGGCGCGCCGCGAGATGGAGTCGGTGATGACGCTGGATGTTCCCCTTATTGTTGGCGCTCAGATGGGCGCCAACTGGGGAGAGATGACGCCGGTCGCACGCGATGGGTTGGTGGTATGATCCGCGGTGTTGGAGATGGTGATCCGCGTCGGCGCAATAAACCGGCTGCGGTCCGCTGAGAATCAGGTCAGAGCAAATCAGCGTGAAGAGCCGGTGAATATGGTAAACTGGTAATCATGGGATAACGGCGGTCTTGATTCTCAGTTATTGCCTGGCAGGGGGCTTGCCTGCATTTTGGGCCGGGTTTCAGACGTTACCGGCTCGGTTATAGAATTCAGCCATCACTTTCGATCGTGCAGGAGCGCCTGAACAGGGGCAGGTTTGAAACCCGCCCTTACTCGAGAGTTTTTCGAAAGTGGTGGCACGTGAGAGGAAAGGTATTAATGACAGAAGTTGTTCAAGAGCAGCAAGCGGAAGGCGCCGTTCCGGCTCCGGCCGCGACAGGGAGCAACCAGGAGCAGCGCGCAGACGTGGAACACGGGAACGGAATCATCGCCCGGCCGCCTTTTCGCCCGCTCGAGATCAACTGGGACGATCCTTATGCGTTCAAGGCGCTTAAAGAGGGTGATATTATCCAGGGCGCCGTGGTTCACATCGACCGGGAAGGCATCCTCGTTGACGTGGGCATGAAGTCCGAGGGCCTGATTCCCCCCGATCACATCAGCAGCCGGGGCGGGTCCGCCGCCGAGCGAAACATCCACGTTGGCGACATTGTCGACGTCTATGTTCTGGACAGCGAGAATCAGGAAGGCAACCTGATCCTCTCCAAGAAAAAGGCGGACTATGAGAAATCCTGGCAGCGGATCATGGACGCGCATAAGAACGACGATATTATCAACGCGGTGGTGACCGACAGGGTGAAGGGCGGCCTGGTAGTTGATGTTGGAATCCGGGGCTTCGTCCCGGCGTCGCACGTGGGAAGCGGCAAGGTCCGCAACCTGGAACGCTATATCGGCCAGACGATTCCGCTGAAGGCCATCGAAGTTGACCGGGAGCGGAAGCGCGTAGTGCTCTCTAACAAGGCGGCCGAGGAGGAAGAGCGGAACAAGCGGAAGGCCGAAACGCTGGCGACGCTCGAAGAGGGCCAGGTGCGCCAGGGAATTGTGCGCCGTGTGACCGACTATGGCGCGTTTGTGGATATTGGCGGCATCGATGGTCTGCTGCACGTGAGCGAGATGTCGTGGACCCGGATCAAGCACCCGAATGACGTGGTTCACGTGGGCGACGAGATTCAGGTGATGGTGCTGAAGGTGAGTGAGGACCGTAAGAAGATCTCACTCGGGCTCCGGCAGATCCTGCCCGATCCCTGGAGCGACGTGGGCGAGCAGTTCCGGGAGGGCCAGATTGTCACAGGGGTGGTTACCCGCCTGGTGCCGTTCGGCGCCTTTGTGCAGTTGAAGGAAGGCGTGGAGGGGATTATCCCCAATACCGAGCTTTCGGACCGCCGTGTCTCCAAACCGGATGAGATTCTTTCGGAAGGGGAAGAGGTAACGGTGAAGATCCTCGACGTGCGTCCCGAGGAGCGCCGCATTAATCTGAGTCTTCGACAGGTCTCCCAGGATGGGCAGGCCGCCGAGACCACGCGGTATATAGAAACGCAGCGGGAGACCCGCCGCTCAACGATTGGCGACATGGTGGACTTTGCGGAGCTTGAGGGCAAGCGCAGCAAGGGCCGCCGGCCGAAGCCGCTGCGCGCTCAGGCGCCTGAGGAAGAAGAAGAGGAAGAAGAGTACGACGAGCTCGACGAGAACGAAGAGGCGACCGAAGGGGAAGAGGAGGAAGTATAATCTTCCCCTGGTCGCGGCGCTTCGCCTGCGGATCATTGTATTCGAGGCGCCTCTCAACAGAGTCGTTTCAGTCGCCACGGCCATTGAGGGTTGAAGCGTGCGTTCGCTGCCAATCAGGGTTTTATTCTGCTCGCAGCAGCGGCCCTCCGGGACCACTGAGGATTGAAACGAGTGGGATTGACCGGCGGTATTGGATCCGGGAAGAGCGCGGCCGCCCGAGTCTTTCGGGAATCGGGCTGCCCGACGCTGGACCTGGACGCTGTCGCCGCGGAGGTTACTGCGGTGGGCCAGCCGGCGCTGAGAGACATCGCGGCCGAATTCGGACCGGGTATGATCCGTCCGGATGGCGCCCTGGATCGAAGCGCTCTGGCCCGAGTGGTGTTCTCTGACCCCGAGGCGCGTGTGCGGTTGGAATCAATCCTTCATCCGCTCATCAGGGCGAGGGCCAATGAATGGATCCACGATCTCCGGAAGCAGGAACTGGCGCCAGCGGCGGCCATTCTGGAAGTGCCCCTGCTCTTTGAGGCGGGGCTGGAATCTGAGTTTGACCGTATTGTGCTCGTGACGGCCGATCCGGAGGTCCGGATCGGCCGCCTGACCTCCACCCGCAAGCTCAGTGAAGCCGACGCCCGGGCACGAATGGCGTCGCAGCTTCCCGACGAGTTGAAGCGCGCCCGCAGCCATTACGTGATTGAAAACAATGGCAGCCTCTCGGACCTTGAGGGCAAGGTACGGGAGGTGATTAGAAGAATGAAGGATGAAGGATGAATCATATCCAACGCCTCGCACCTGTTTTCGGCCCGGGGATCGTCCCACTTGTAGGCGCCGAATCCCTTCGGGTATGGCCCCCCAGCCCCCGATAACGGGGGAGCTTATGGCCCCCTGGCCCTCGATAACGGGGGAACTATTGGCCCCCGGCCCCGCGTTGGCCCCCCGGCCCCCCGGCCCCCGCGTTGGCCCCCCGACCCCCGATAACGGGGGAGCATCTTGCCCCCCGGCCCCCGATAACGGGGGAGGATTGTGGCCCCCTGGCCCCCGATAACGGGGGATAGGCGGAGTTTTGGGCGCTATACGGGCTCGACCGGGTTTGGCTTGCCGCATTCGGGGCAGAACCGGGCGGCGGGAGAGAGAACGGCGCCACAGGCGCAGTGCCGGTTGGGGACGCCGGTTTGAGAACCGGACTGGGATGCGCCGGGGGACGCGTCGGCTGAGCTGGCGACGAATTCGTCGATTTCCCGCTGCTTCTCCACCAGGCGCTGTTCCACCTCGTCGATCGCCTGGAACTGTCCCTGCAGCGATTCAAGAACTATATTTCCCGCCTGATGCATCGCATAGAGGGCGGTCCCGAGGGCGGTGACCTGATCGGCCTTCTCTCGTTCTATTACCTTAAGCTGACCACGGAGCTGCGTTTCGTGGAGCTTGTCTTGCGCCCCGGTTACGACCTGGTCCATACCTTCTTTGAACTTGCCAAAGAGAGAGCTCATTGCCGCTGCCTTTCTTGAATCGCCGTGTCCGTGCCCTTTATGAGGGACGCGTGCGTCACCCCTACGCGCCGCTGCCTTTCTTCAATTGACGTGCCAGCGCCGGCGTGAGTCCTGTTTCGCCGGCGGCACGGGAGAATCCTACCCAGGCGCGTTATAGCAGAAACGTCCGGCCGCGAAGGGATCCAGAAGCGTATCGGTTCGGCGCTCCAGAATCCAATCCGCCATTAGCCGGGTCGTGATGGGAGTTAGCAGGACACCCTGCTTGAAATGCCCTGCAGCAATATGAACGTTCTTCCAATCCGGCGCCGCTCCCAGGATTGGCAGTCCGTCGTCTGTGCCCGGACGAAGGCCGCCCCAGGCGGAATCGAACGGCGCGTGGGCAAGAGAGGGCGCCATTGTCGTGGCGAAGTCCAGTAACCGGCGAACGCCATCGGTGGTGGGGGCGCTGTAGAAGCCGGCGACTTCCTCGGTGGCGCCGATGATGAGCTTGCCGTCGGCGCGGGGAACCAGATAGCCGCCCGCCGCCATGATGGTGTGAGAGAGAAGCAGCGCGCAGCGAAGCGCAAGAATCTGGCCGCGTACGGGTCGCACTGGAAGCGACATCCCAAGCCAGCGTGCGATCTCGCCTGTCCAGGCGCCGCCCGCCAGTACAAACTCGCCGCCGGCAACCGCCCCTGCCGGAGTTACCACGGCAAGCGCCCGGTCTCCATGGCGCTCGAACTCCTCGGCGGGGCAGTGCCCGAGCAAGTGAACGCCAGCTGCACGGGCGGCCCGCGCCAGGCCGCAGAGCAGCGCGCGCGGCGCGACATGCCGCTCGAGCGGAGAGAAGAGAGCGCCCCGAACTGATCCCTCGAGAGCCGGCTCCCGCTGAAGAGTGGCGCCCGCATCCAGCCATTCCAATGGAAGCTCCCGGTCCCGCTGCGCCTCGAAGCACTGAAGGAGGGACTGTTCCTGTTCGATCGTTTTAGCGATCCGGAGCATTCCGGGACCCTGGATCTCCAGGTTGACTCCGGAAGCGTCCGCGACGGCTTCGAGGAAGGTGGGATAGAGGCGGAGGCTGGCGAGTCCAAGCTCAAGCAGGGGCGTTCGTTCGCCAGACCCGGTGAGCGGCGCCAGAATCCCGGCGGCAGCCCACGACGCCTGGCCGCGGGGTGGATCGGCATCCATGTCGAAGAGGAACGGGCCGCGCTCAAGCACCGCAACGGTTGCGCCGCGCTGGCGCAGCCGCCATGCGAGGGAGAGACCGATCGCGCCACCGCCCACGATGACGATGTCAAGGCTGTTCCAACTCGTGTTGTCCTCCCTCTCTAATCCGGCCGCGCTTGCCGGGTCAAAACCTTACCATTATCGCCATTTTGGACGCAAATTAAACCGGCGAGGGAAAGAGTCACCGTCGACTGCGAGCGGTACGGGGAACGGCGTGGCGGGCGAGTTCGTCGCAGCGCTCGTTTTCGGGGTGTCCAGCATGGCCGCGGACCCATTCGACGGTGTGGGGACGGGACTGGAGGAGGAATTCGATTTCCTGCCAGCGATCTTTGTTTTTGACGGGCTGTTTTGTGGATGAGATCCAGCCGTTACGAATCCAGCCTTTCAGCCATGATTGCACTCCCTTGGCGACGTATTCGGAATCGGTGATAATCTCTACCGGGGTTCCGGCAGGCACGGCTCGAAGGCCTTCGATGAGCGCCTGCAGCTCCATCTGATTATTGGTGGTTCGCTCTTCGCCTCCCGACAGCTCTCGTCGTGAACGACCGGTCTCTATGATGCAGCCCCAACCGCCAGGGCCCGGATTGCCGGAGCAGGCGCCGTCACAGAAGATGCGAGCCTTCGGGAGGCTCTTTGCCGGCGCGGCACGCGTCTTTTTCGCGGGAGGGAGTTCGCCGCCCGGTGGGAAGAGCCCCGCCGGATGCGAATCTTGCGGTACGGACGCGATGGAGGGGGCGCTGGTTTGTTCGCCGGCGGCGATCCTGCGAAGCAGCTTCAGATTCTCTTCCACGAGCACGTCATCGATATTATCGGCCAGGAGATAGGCGCCGAACGCCCTGGCGACCCAGACTTCGTAGCCGCCCCGCGGGCGCGATTCGCGGGTTACGAAGTAGCCGTGGACGCCGTTGGTGGTGCTGGCGCAGAGTGTGTGCTGGAATGGACTTCGATGCCGGATGCGGAGCACAATCTCGGTGAATGGCTCGCCCGGAAAGGGCACAAGCGTCACCGGGCCGATTTGCGTGATCGTCTGCATGATGGTCCGGAACGCGGCCGGCGGGCGTTCGTGCGCTTCGAGAACGGCCTGCCAGTAGCGATAGGCCGACATCGGCGCTCCCCAATGATCTTTATCCGGCTCGGCGTCGGCGAGGCCGGCCCGGGCTTCATCCAGCGGAGGCAGCGGAGCGTGAGGAAGACTCACCGGCGACGTGAGCAGCTCCAGCTCCGGATCGCGGAAATCACGGATGGATGCGCAGGCGCGGAGCGCGTCATTTGCGGCCCGGATACCAAGATCCCGGGCGGCTTCCGGGCCATTTGGAAGGCGGCCAAGGCCAAAGGCACGCGGCGCCACGTCTCCGACGGCGCCATTGATAAACATGGCCACGGCGCCCGTTGCGGCTTCCAACCGGTCCACCATCACGCCGGGCCAATCGCGAGAGATTTCACGGCCAATCCCCATGGTAGTGGGGTGCGCGCCGTAGTGAACTATAATAGCGATGGGACCGGTGTCGCCTTCGAACCGGAGCACGGTCAACGCTGGATCATAGGGTCCCCAGGGATTGAATCCCAGAATGACGGTATGGTTTTCGGTAACCTCGCGTCGATTGACGCCCACGTCGCTCAGGGTCGTTCCGACGCCAAGACGGGCCGGCTGCATCGCTTCGTGCGCGTCGGCGATAGCGCCGACAATGATCGGAATGGCGCTCTGCACGTACTCTTCGTTCTTCACGCCCCAGCCCCAGCAGCTCTGGGTCGCGGGTCCGGAGTGAGTTTGAATGGCGCAGAGAGTGACGTGCGCCGGGGGGATTCCCGTGGCGGCGTGGACTTTCGTGCGGAGGGTCTCGACGTCGCTGTCTTCCACGTTGATCCAGTCGATGCTGACGATGGCGGCCTGAACGCCATCCTGCTCGAGAACGAGCGCCGTGACGTTCAGCCCGTCATGCACCGACTCGGCGACCCGATCCTTCGCCGGATAACCAAAGAGGTGAACGCCGAGCGGCGGCGTCACGTCTCGTCGAGCGACGCCAACGCGTAGAGAGGTTGTCATCGATAACTTTCTTTATAATAAAGCGCCGCATAATAGGGCCGGGCTTTGAAAAATCCTATGCCGGGTGTATGAAATACCCGACAGAGGGGCCTGCGGCCGACCGCCCTCCGGGCGAAAAGCCCGACACCGGGCGTATAAAACACCCGGCAGAGGGGCCTGCGGCCGACCGTCCTCCGGACGGGAAAAAGTGTGTCCCGGATTGCCATGTGATACCCGGCTGATGATTGGATGGTCATTATGAATGAGACGGATCCGCGTGAATCCTGCCGTAATATGGCGGAATTATAGAGAATCTGGATGGAAAACCGGCGAAATCAGCGGTGAATGGAGGGGCAGTTTGTGCTCAAATGAGACGGTTTGAGACGGATTTCTGTTATGCAGCCCTGCCCCCGGCCCCTCTAAAATGGGGGAGTGATCGCCCGGTGGCCCCCCCGGCCCCAATAACTCATCCTTCCCCAACCTATCCCAATGCGAACCCCAACCCTCGGAACCCGGGGCAAATCCCGTGCCGGTCGCACGGTCAAACGATCTCGGCCGCAAAACCGATGCCCGGTTGACCCGTAACGTTGTCGGGGCGGCCCAAAACGAACGTCGCGCCGAACGCAACCCCCCCAATAATTGCGGAGTCCTCGGCCGGTGTCTGCGTGGTCGCCAGGGAGTCACCGGCCGGGCGCCCCGAATGAATTCGAGGCCTGTGATACGAAACTCCTTCCGGGGTTGATGGCGCCTGGATCATGCTCCTTTCGTTTCCCGAGTCGGAAGCGCGGCCGCCGACCTCACGAAGTGGTTTCGATGGCTCCGCATCCGCCATCGGATGGAATTCGGGTGATCGATGTCGACTCGCATACCCCTCCTTATTAGTAAGAGCCGAGAAGAGGGCTTTTGGGAGAAGTAGGAAGTTTTTCAACTGATAAAAGGAGACGCGGACGGAGGACGGAGGACCGCCCGCGCCTCATCCCCCGCGCCTCACGCCTCGTCCCTCGCGCCCGCTTTTCAAGTTGGGTCAGTCGCTGCTCATGGCGGAGGGGCTGAAGTCGCGATAGCGGGCGCTTACGATGGAATAGAGGCCGTAGGCGACGAGGCCGGCGGCGATGAAACTCAAGATGGCGGAACCGTAGGGTCGACTTTGAAGTGAGTGAAGGGCGCCGGCCATCCCGCGCGATTGGCCGGGGTTATGATGGATTCCAGCGACGATCAGGAAGGCGCCGATGATCATGAAAACGGCCCCGCGGGCTGCAAGTCCGACCCGGCCGAGAGCTATAATGGCCTTTCGAACAGTCTCGCTGAGCTTCGATAGCGCGAGAATCCGGTCGAGCTTAGACGCGTACGCCTTGTAAATCTGATACAGTCCGATACCGATGACAACGACGCCTATAAGTATAACAATCTCGGGGCCGAAGGGGAGACCCATCACCTTCGCGGTGGACTGGTGGACATTTTGCGCTGAGCCGGATCCGGTTTGATGACCAGAGACCGCGAGACGGAGGGCGGCGTAGGCGACGACTGCGTAGACGACGCCGCGAAATAGACTTGCAATTCGCGACGATGGTTTTCCATACGTCGTGAAGGCGCGGGCGCCGCGATAGATCGCGTAGGCGAAAACGCAAATGGCGGCGGCGCCGAGTATGAAGCGCCCGAACGGGTGGTAGTATACAACGTCGAGCGCGCCCTGCTGATTGGGGGTCTGGCTGGACCCGCCGCGGGCGCTCGCGCCGGCGAGAATGCCTATCAGTATGTAACCGACGCCGACTGCGGCGCTTCCGAACCGGGCCAGCCATTCGAAACCTGGACTGGCCGCCGCATTACGAGCGACGTGAACGAGTTTCTCGCCTTCGTTGGCGGCATTGGAAACGACTCTCTGACTGGATCCACGCGACATGACTTTGTCTCCTCACCCGGTCGGCCGGTTTTGGCCGCAAGAACGATATTACCCCATTTTGGGGGAATGTCTACCGGAAAAGCGGACGGAGGACGGTGAGTGTGTGAGACGGTGGGAGAGTGGGATGGGGGAAAGGTTAGAAAGTGGGACGGGGGAGGATGGGACGTAGGAGGGTGAGACGGTGAGAGGGTGAGAGGGGGGAGCGGCTTTTGCGGATTCTCATTGAAAACTGATCCATTTTTAGATGAGAATCTGCAGCTTTGACGCCGGGGGGCGGCGGTGATAGAATGTGGATGTTCAGGTGAATGGAGAGGTGCCCGAGTGGTCTATGGGAGCGGTCTTGAAAACCGTCGTGCGCGCAAGTGTACCGTGGGTTCGAATCCCACCCTCTCCGTGGGGGTACTGGGTCCTGGGTATTGGGTGTTGGGTCTTAGGCATTTGTACCAACAAAATCAGTCGTCACGTCGAGGGTGAGTCATCGGAACCATTAGCAGGGCCTCGAAAGGCTATTATGCGAGTTTGACTTTGGAGGGCTTCG
>Ga0307374_10008585_pt1 | contig 15221 bp, 11 predicted proteins | sample OX3MG_FD_202532 | JGI IMG/M metagenome (GOLD analysis project Ga0307374, IMG submission 202532) | Soil microbial communities from Risofladan, Vaasa, Finland - OX-3 | ecosystem: Environmental > Terrestrial > Soil > Coastal area > Acid sulfate soil | place: Finland: Risofladan, Vaasa | collected... | reverse complement strand
GGGCGGAGGCGGCCCGCCGGTGCCGTTGCCACGGAAGGTCGAGTTGACGAACTGGGGCGGAGGCGGCCCGCCGGTGCCGTTGCCACGGAAGGTCGAGTTGACGAACTGGGGCGGAGGCGGCCCACCGGTGCCGTTGCCACGGAAGGTCGTGTTCACGAACTGGGGCGGAGGCGGCCCGCCGGTGCCGTTGCCACGGAAGGTCGAGTTGACGAACTGGGGCGGAGGCGGCCCGCCGGTGCCGTTGCCACGGAAGGTCGAGTTCACGAACTGAGGCGGAGGCGGCCCACCGGTGCCGTTGCCACGGAAGGTCGAGTTGACGAACTGGGGCGGAGGCGGCCCGCCGGTGCCGTTACGCAGCGCGCTGGTGGAACGGGCGGCTGGCGGCGGTGGCGCGCCGAAACTGCTCGACATGATGTTGGCATTTTGCAAGGCCGGCGCCGAGGCAACCGCCCAGTTTCGGAGTCCGAAGGTCGCGACCAGCAGCAGCATCGCGATCGTGGTCAGGCGTAGCAGATTTTTCATGTTTTCTCCCTGTCGATCTGTATTTCCGAGGTGACAAGTCAGGTTCACCCCGCACTGAGACATAACACACGAAGGCCGGATAATGGAGCGGTATCGCCCACACCAAGCCATAAAATTCGGCCGAAATGTTCCGGGTTATCTTCTAAGAGTTCTCTAATGTGACAAAAAAGTCACATTCCGGTGACAATCGGGTGCGGGAATCGCTATCCCTAAAGTTAGGCGAACGCCTGTAGGTCAGTCACAATGCGGGCGTAAGCGCCAACGGCGGCGGCCAGCTCGGGCTTCGCGATCCACTCCCCGGCGGTGTGGGCCACGTGGATGGAACCCGGGCCAAACAGCAGCGGCTCGCCCCAGGCGCCGAGCATGGGGATATCGGTGCCAAACGCCACGATAGCGGTGGGGAAGCCGGGGACGGTGCGGAGGCGCACGGGTGGGAGGTCCAGGCCGAACTGTGCGTCCGCCCAGCCAGCGACGGCGGCTTGGATTTGGGCGCGCAGGGGCGCGGCCGGGGCGACCATGCGGATGAGCAGCTCGGCTCGAGCATCATCGGCGACCACGTTGGGGGCGCGTCCGCCGCTGAGCGTGCCCAGGTTCATGGTGGCGGCGCCGAGATCGGGATCGCTCGGCAGCGGCAGCGCCCGCAGGCGGGTGAGTGCTTCCAGCAGCTTATCGGTGGCGGATTCGCCCAGCTCGGGATAAGCGGAGTGGGCGGTGCGGCCGTGGGCATGCAGCTCGAGCCGCAGCACGCCTTTGCCGGCGCGGATCATGCGGCTTTCGGTGGGCTCGCCGTTGACGAGGAAGCGGGCGCCTTGCGGCCGCAGGTTGGCGGCGATGGCCCCGGCGCTATCGCGCTCCTCGCCCACGACGAACAGCAGCCCGAAATCGGTACGGCCGGCGGCGATGAGCGCCCGCGCGGCGAAGACCTGGGCGGCGACGATGCCCTTGGCGTCGCACGCGCCGCGGCCATAGAGGGCGTGGTCATCCTCGCGGCTGGGAAAAAACGGCGGCACGGTGTCGAGATGGGTGCTGAGCACCACTATGGGGCGGCCGCGGCGCGCAAAGACGTTGTAGCGCCCCGGCGCCGCCTCCCACAGCTCAACCTCCAACTCGCCGGCGCACCCGTCGGCGTGCCGGAGAAAATCAGCCACGCGCTCGCCCGCGGCCGCCTCTTGCCCGCTGGTCGAATCAATATCGATCAGTTCGCGGGTGAATTGGAACAGCTTATGCTGGTCTAGGGGAACGGCGTCAGGGGCGATGGCACGCATCACGAACGGAACCTTTCCGGGCCCGGCAGGCCCGTTGGAATACATCTTAAACGAGGACGAGGCCGCGCCTCACCCACCGGCGCGGGCGGCGGTGGTTTGCCATCCCCATCCGCTCTACGGCGGGACGATGCACACCAAGATTGTCTTCTGGACGGCGCAAGTGCTGGCGCGCCGCGGGTTCCCCGTGCTGCGGTTTAACTTCCGCGGCGTGGGCCAGAGCGCCGGCGTCCATGATCGCGGCCTGGGCGAGCAGCAGGACCTGGAGGCGGCAATCGCATTTTTACGTAGCCGCTATCCAGTGCCGCTCGTGCTGGCGGGGTTCTCCTTCGGCGCTGCCACGCTGGTGCGCAGTTTGGCGGCGCGGCCGCACGCGGAGACGGCCCAAGCCGTGTTGCTGGGCTTGCCGGTGAACGGTGGCGCATTGCCCACGGCGTGGGCATGGCAGGGGCCCAAACTGATGATCTCGGGCGACCAGGACGAGTTCGGCGCCCTCCCTGCGCTCGAGGCGTGGTATCAGGCGCTGCCCGAGCCCAAGGCCCGCGTCTGGATTCCAGGCGGCGATCACTTCATGACTGGCCACGCCGAGGCCTTCCGCGCAGCGCTCAACGCGTGGCTGCCGACGCCGGCGTGAGTGCCGGAGCACAGTGCGAGCAGCGCGGGAGCGATCCTGCGAAAAGTGGTGAGCCACAAAAAAAGAGCGGCGCAACCCCCGGGGGTCGCGCCGCTCTTGGGTAGCGCCCAACGCCTATTTCGTGCTGGTTTGGGCGGTTTTAATGAGCGCCAAGTAGTCCTTGGCATTAAACGGATACTGCCGCACTGAGGTTTGCCCGGTCGTGCTCAGCACGACATCGACCCGGCGATTGGCTGCGAGGATAAGGGCCGGCAGGTTTTTGAGGATCGCCTGCCGCTCCTCGGGAGTGAGGTCGGGGTTGGTTTCGATCATCTGCCGGACCTGAGCCGCGTCCAGATTGTCGTCCTTGCCGAAGGAACGGATTTCGATGCTGGCGGCGGGGATGCCGTTTTGCACCAGAATTTGCCGGATGCGTTCCACCCGCCGTTCGCCCAGCGCTTGGTTATACGCCACCGTCCCGCGGCGGTCAGCGTGGCCCTGAAGGGTTAGGTGAGCGTCGGGGCTGTACCCGAGGTAGGTCTTGAAGTCCTCGGCCAGGGTTTCGACCACCTCCCGCTGGCTCGCCACCAGGCCTGCGGCAGCGCCCGTGGGCTGATTGGTCTGAAAGTAGATGCTGTGCAGGGCTAGTTTTTGCTCGAGTTGATGCACGATCGGCGGCGGCGGCGCTGCCGCCACGGCCACGGCCACCGAACAGTCGGCGGTCCCGCCGCGCCCATCGGCAACCTGGCCAGCTACGGTGTAGTCGCCAGGCGCCAGGCCAGCCGTGTCGAGCTGAACCGAGGCCCCAGTGTCCACAATCTGGCCGCCGCTGGGCGTCCAGGTATATGTCAACGCATCGCCATCCGGATCCTGAGCCGTGGCCGTGATCCGTGCCGCTTGGCCAGCGATCACCGAACTGGGGTCAACTGCGCAACTCATGATCGGGGCGCGATTCGGGCGCGCTTGGACCTGGACTGCGGTTGAACATTCCGCGCTGCCACCGCGGCCATCATTGACGGTCAGGTTAACGGCGTACGATCCCGGTTCCAGGCCGGTGGAGTTCCATTGCACCTCGGGGCCGGAGCCGTCAATATTGCCTTGGCTGGCCGTCCAGGCATAACTGAGGAGATCGTTGTCGGGATCGCTGGCCTGGGCCCTGATGGCGACCTGATCTCCGGAGCCGGCATAGACCATGCTGGGCGCGGCGGCGCAGGCGACCACGGGCGGGTGGTTGACCGCAACCGGCGCGGGCGGGGTAAGGTTCCCGAATCCAAAGACGAATCCGGCCGACAGGCGCACATCGTTCTGTCCGCTCCGCATGCCGGTCGCCAAATCGGCGTACCGCGTCAACTTGTCTTCCACTTGAAACAAGCGGAGGGACAAGGTGGGCGTCAGCCTGAGATCCAAACCACCGCCGGCGGTCATGGCGAAGGTTTTCTCGCCGGGCAGCGGTGTACAGCCGACGCCGGCGCAGCCGTTAAGTGTCACCGCACTGGCTTGCTCCTCGCCGAAGAGAGCCTGAACAAAGGGGGTGAACGGGCTGGAGCTCCGCATCGAGACGCGGGGGCCGGCGAGGAAGGTGTAGACCATTCCCTTGGAATCTGCCGTGCGGGGCGGGTTGGCGCCGCTTCCGGTGAGGCGAAGTTTAGTGTCACGGTAGGCGCTGCCCTCACCCACAAGCCCCACGAAGCGGTTCAGATTCCAGGCGAGGGATTCGGTCACGCCGTTGAGCGACACCACGCGATTATTGAGGTTATCGGTCGGCACCGCCCACGCGCCCGAGTAGCCCAGAAACAGTTCCACACGGGGAACCGGGGGCGCGCTGGCGGGCGGAGCCGTGGCCGGAGTGTCCTGGCCCATCAGCAGCGGCACCGACAAGGCGGCAACGGCCGCGATCGTGATCATTCGCATTCCTAATCTCATGGTCGTCTCCTGTAAAGTCACTGCGGTTCCCGGAGGCTGGCGCTCGGTCATTCGGTCGTCGCCTGTCCGGTTGGCCCGTCTGTCCCCGGCGATGGGGCGGGGGCTCAAGCCGCCATTCCAAATAGCCGAGACCGCCCCCGGGGGACGGTCTCGGGATCGCGCCCTAGGGGGCCGGCACGTTGATGACGGTGTTGACGATGGTGACCGGGCCGGTCAGAGCCAAGGCCCTGCCGTTGAGGGTCGTGATGGTGGCCACCCCGACGGTCGAGATCGAGACGCCGGACTGGGCGATGATAGTTCCCACCATGGTGCCGCCCCCCAGTATCCCGTTGATGGTGGCCGCGCTGCCGACTTGCCAAAACACGTTCTTGGCTTGAGCGCCGTTGATCAGGATCACATTGCGCGGCGCCGACGGCGTGCCCACGGTAAGCGAGGTCGCCATCTGGAAGACCCAGAAGGCGTTGGGGTTCCCCTGGGCGTCGAGGGTCAGATCGCCGTTGGAGATGCTATAGCTGCCCGGCGCGGATTTATAGATCCCGGGGGCCAAGGTGCGGTTGCCAAGTTCGCCCGCACCGCCGCCGCCGCAGCCGGCGCAGGTGGACACGTCCAAGCCGCCGGGGAAGGCCACCAGCGCGTTGAACGCGGTTAGGGCATCAGCCGCGGCCTTGTTCGCGATGGTCGCGGTGGCGGCGGTGCCTTCGGTGGGGCAGCTCACCGTCGGCGGCGGCGGTGCGGTGTCGATGGTTCCATTCACCAAACCGGTGGCGAGCGGCGTCTCGGTGTAGATGCACTGGGGTAGACCGGCAACCATGACCGTGTCGTCGTGGAACCCGGTGATCAGGGTGGAAACCCCGGTGGTCCCGATGTTACCGTTGACGACCGAGGACACCCCCGAGTTGGTCATGCCGGCGCCGCCGCCGAAGTCTCCAAAAGTCGCGGCGGTGCCCAAATCAACCGCGGCGGGAGCGGCGGCGGCGCCGGTGGTGAAGCTCCAGGGGTTGGGTGCAATCCCGGCGCCGAGCGCGTTGCCGGAAAGATCGGCGGCCCCATTGGTGACGGTGGCCGTATAGGTGGTCGCGGGCGTGAGCGCGGCCGTCGGGGTGAAGGTGGCGATGAAGTTCACCGGGTCATAGACCACCGTTCCGTTCACCACCGCTCCGCCCGGTCCGGCGAGTTGGAGGGTGGCGGTGGTGATCGTCAGCGGATCCATGGCCTTGCTGAACGTGGCGTTGACGCTGGCGGTGGTGGGCACGGCCGCGGCGGCGTTGGCCGGATTGGTCGAGATCACGGTGGGGGCGGTGGTATCGGTCGACGCCGCCGTGGTAAACGACCAGACGTAGCTGCTGGCCAGGGCATTGCCGGCGAGATCGGCGGCGCCGGTGGCCATGGTGGCCGTATATACGGTGGAGGGCTTCAGCGCGCTGGCGGGGGTGAGGGTGGCGGTGTTGCCCACGGCGGCGTAGGTGACAAACGCTGACACGGCGGTGGTGCCGGGTCCGGTGAGCGTGAACGTGAGCGGTGTGATCGTTGCCGGGTCCATGGCCTTGCTGAAGGTCGCGCTCACCGCCTGGTTGATGGGTACAGCGGTTGCGTTGTTGGCCGGAATGGTAGAGATCACCGTGGGCTTGGTGACGTCGGGCGCGGTACCGGTGGTGAAGGTCCAGGCATAGTTGCCGGCCAGCGCCCTGCCGGAAAGATCCTTGGCGCCGGTGTTGATGGTGGCGACATAGGTGGTCAGGGCGGCCAAATTGGCGGTGGGGGCGAAGGTGGCCGTTGCGCCGGCGACGCTATAGCTGACGGCCCCGGGAACCGCGACGCCACCTGGTCCGGCCAGGGTGACGGTCGAACCGTTGATGGTGGCGGGGTCCATGGCTTCGCTGAAGGTCGCGGCGAGCTTCTGATTCGTGGGCACGGCGGTCGCGTTATTCAAGGGTGCGACGGCGATCACCTGCGGCGTGGCGCTGGCCGGCGCCGTCCGGAACGTCCAGGCGTTCGGTGCGGTGAGCCCGCTGCCGGCCGCGTTCTGCACACCCCGGCTCAGGAGCGCGGTGTAGATGGTGTTGGGCGCGAGCGCTTGGCTGGGGGTCAGCGTGGCGGTGGCGCCGGCGCAGGTGACCGCCGCGGTTACTGGACCTGAGGCCGCGGCCAGCGTGAACGTGGCCGAGGTCAGGGTGGCGCAGTTTAAGGCCGCCTTGGGACTGTCGGGATCCTGCAGGAAAGTTGCGGATACGCTCTGATTGAGGGCGACACCGGTCGTGCCGGCGGGCGGGGTTACCGCCACCACTTGCGGCACTTCTATCGTCTCGAAGGTCCAGATATAGGCGTTCGCCATCGCATTGCCGGCCAAGTCCTTGACGGAGTTGGCGACGGTGGCGGTGTAGACGGTGTCCTGCGCGGCCAAGGGGGTGGTGGGGGTAAAGGTGGCGACGTTGCCCGCCAGGGCGACCGCGCCGGCCACTGGGCCGGCCGCATCGGTGACCACAAAGCTGGCCGAGTTGATGGTGCCCCCGTTCATGGCCTCGCTGAAGGTGGCGCTGATGGCCGGATTCAACGCCAATCCGGTGGCGCCCGGCGCCGGCGAGGTGCTCGTCACAAACGGCGGCGTGGTGTCGGCGGTGTTCACCGTCTCCTTGCCGCAGCCCACCATAAAGACGACCAGTAACAGCGCGATGAACGACAGCTTGCCCACCATGAATAAACCTGATTTATGCAACATTGTGTGTCCTTATGCTGGCGGCAAGCCGCCCTGATGGATGTCCGTAGAATCCGGGTGGAGAAGGTAACGCGTTGGCCCACCCATTCCGCCGCTGAGCCGTTAGTTCCGCCCCGCGGCCCGCCGAACCGGGTTCGCTGTAAACTTCATTGACAGATCGACGGTAATAGATGTCCGTTGGCCCAGTCTGTCCACTTACGCACACCTGTAGCGTCGTGACTTATGGGTTGGAAAAAGTGTGCCGGTGTCGCGGGCCTGGCCCGCGACAGAACCCGAATTGGACGTGTGGGGAGCGGGACCGCAGCCTCGGGGGTTAGCTCTCGCCCGCGGCAGCGTCGGCGCCGGCGTCGTGGCCATCGAGCCCGAGGCTCTTCATTTTGCGGTAGAGGTGGCTGCGCTCCAGGCCGAGCACTTCGGCGGTGCGGGTCATGTTGCCGGCGTTCTCCTCGAGTTTTTTGAGGATGTAGTCGCGCTCGTAGGCGTTGCGGGCCTCGTGCAGGCTGGCGAAATCGGCATCGGCCAAGCCGCGGCGGCCGCACGCGGAGACGGCCCAAGCCGTGTTGCTGGGCTTGCCGGTGAACGGTGGCGCATTGCCCACGGCGTGGGCATGGCAGGGGCCCAAACTGATGATCTCGGGCGACCAGGACGAGTTCGGCGCCCTCCCTGCGCTCGAGGCGTGGTATCAGGCGCTGCCCGAGCCCAAGGCCCGCGTCTGGATTCCCGGCGGCGACCATTTCCTGACCGGCCACGCCGAGGCTTTCCGCCGAGCCCTGGACGGTGGGCTCGCCCCAGCCGAGCTGCTGCCTGGAAGCTAGCTAGCCATCGTCCGCAGGGCGTTGTGGCGCCTCCGGGCGCGCCGCCCCGTCCAACAAGGCCACGCCAGGGCGGCGTCGGCGCGGAGCACCCATGGCGTGGGAATCCTGGGCGCGTGGGCCGGGGCGGCGGCGATGTCGGCCGCCATGCCGAGGGCGCGCAATAATTCCGCGGCCCTGCAAGCTTCGAATCCTCCCCGGCAGCGTGGATGAAGGTACGGTCGGGATACATTTGGACGGCGGTTTCGAAGGCTGGCGATTCCCCGTCTCCCTTCGTGCGTCTCGGTGTCTGGATCGAGAGGAAAAGCCTGTGATTCCATCGCATTGGGAGTCTTCGTGACAATTTCGTGAAATTGTCGAACAGAAACGCAGTGAGTGTCGCGTGTTTTTCGCTGTTTTTCGCTTGACTCACGGCTGGATGCGGCCGATGCTGGACGCGTCAGGCTGATTCCCTCGGAAAAGGGGGCCCGCGATGGCACATACACTTTTCGCTCGGTGGCTCAGATGGCTCCCCCTCTTGGCGTTTTTGCTCGCGGCGCCTTTGGCGCCCGCCCAGAGCTGGTCTACAATTCCAATCAGCTTTTTCCCCGGAACCATGGTACAGATGACCGACGGCACCGTTCTCGTGCATTACGTCACGGAAGTTCCCGGCGGCAACCTTTATGCATCTGGCCTCTGGATGCGGCTCACGCCCGACGCCTTTGGCAACTACACGGACGGGACATGGTCGCAACTGCCAACCATGCCTGGCACCTACGCCCCGCAATTTCACGCCACCGCAGTTCTGCCCGACGGCCGCCTGCTCGTCGAGGGCGGCGAATACAACGGGCAGCAGGGGCAGGTGGAGACCAATCTCGGCGCGATCTATGACCCGGTGTCGAATTCCTGGACCAACGTCACCCCCCCCGTTCCTTTACGGATATCGGAGATGCGCAGAGTGTCGTCTTACCGAATGGGACGTTCATGCTGGGCAATTGCTGCACCAGCGAGAGCGCACTCCTCAACGCCAGTTCGTTGACGTGGACCATCTCCGGTTTCAATAAGCAGGATAGCAACTCCGAAGAAGGCTGGGTCCTTTTGCCGACCGGCAAGGTGCTGATCGTTGATCTCTGGGCTAGCGACGGGACGACCTCTGAACTCTATGATCCCGAGGCCGGAACCTGGTCCCCTTTGGGGGACGATCCCGGTCCCGCTCGAATATTCTCAGTGCCACGAAACCGGACCGATGGTGCTGCGCCCCGACGGCACAGTCACCGCCATTGGCGGAAACGGCCAACTTGCGACTTACGACTCGTCCACCGGAACATGGACAGCAGGCCCTCTGATCTCGCCCGTGCTTGGCGAAGATGACGGGCCGGCGGTATTGCTGCCGGACGGCAATGTGTTCTTTCAGGTGTCCCAGTCTCTCCCAGATAACTGTTACGGAACCGGCAGCCTCTTCTTCGAATGGGACGCCTCGAACCTGACGGAAGAGCCGGGGCCGCCCGACTCGCCCTCGGACAACCCGTCCTACGAGGGGAGGATGCTGGTGCTGCCCACGGGACAGGTGCTCTACGCGGACGCCTACGACGCCGAAAACGAGAGCCAAGGCAAAAATCTGTACGTCTACACCCCCACCGGGACCTATCAGGCCGCGTGGCAGCCGACCGTCACGTCCGTCGCTGCGACGCTCTACCAAAACAGCACGGACAATTACATCTACGGGAGCCAATTCAACGGGCTGTCGCAGGGCTCGATGTATGGCGATGACGAGCAGGCGGCGGAGAATTTTCCGCTGGTCTACATCAAAAATCTTTCCAGCGGCCACGTCATCTACTGCCGGACGCACAGCTTTAGCACCATGGCGGTGGCCACCGGTTCGGCGACAACGTCAGCCGAATTCGATGTGCCGGGAAACGTCGAGACCGGCCCAAGCGATTTGGTGGTGGTGGTGAACGGAATACCGTCGGCCCCGGTGCCGGTAAATATTGACTACGGCCAGGGGCAACAAAACGTCGTCGTTTCGCCGACCCGCCTCAGCTTCGTGTCATACGGCAGCCCCGTGTACAGCGCGGCGACGCTGACCAATAACGGGCCGGGAGCCCTCGCCATTAACTCTGTCACCGTGGCCGGCGAAACTTTCTCCCTCAACTCGACCTCGTGTTCGAGCAGCCTTCCCCAAAACGAATCGTGCTCCGCGCACGTGGAGTTCGCCCCGGGTGGCATATGCCTGGGCACGCAGTACGGGACGCTCAATTTTAACGACGCCGTCGGCCAGCAGACCGTAAACCTAACCGGCACGCAAAAGGGCTGCATCGAGGTGCCCGAGCAGAGAGGCGGTGCGACGCCCCAGCCATCGCTACCGCTCCCGGCAAACCGCTTGCGGGGAGGGGCGGGAGGGGCTCGATGACCCTCCCGAAGATGTCAATCGCCGTCTCGCTGCTCCTCACCTGCGGCTTCGCTGCGGCCCAGGGGACGCCATCGGGAAATAGCAAGATCACCCAGGTCGAGCAATCCGCCGGGGCGCAGCCGCATGCGGCAAACTCGTCCAGTAAACTTCAGCCGCCGATGCCTTCCCCCCCGGTTCAGTCCGGCCGGCCGGGGTTCTGGCACCGCTGGCGTTGGAGGGCCATCACGCTCGCGGCGGTTGCCGTCGGTTCGCTCGTTAGCTGGAAATTACTCAAGGGTCACTACAGGCCCTATCATCCGCCGTCCGCTTACCTTTCGCCGCCGTCTGCGCCGGTGTCGTGGGCGTCGTTGCCATCCAAGCCGAGGCTTTTCATCTTGCGGTAGAGGTGGCTGCGCTCCAGGCCGAGCACCTCGGCGGTGCGGGTCATGTTGCCGGCGTTCTCCTCGAGTTTTTTGAGGATGTAGTCGCGCTCGTAGGCGTTGCGGGCCTCGTGCAGGCTGGCGAAATCGGCATCGGCCAAGCCGCGGCGGCCGCGGGCGAGCGGCGGCAAGTGGCGCAGCTCGATGACCCGCGCTTTGGGGTTGAGGATGGCCACGCGCTCGACCAGGTTGCGCAGTTCACGCACGTTGCCGGGCCAGGTGTGGGCGGTGAGCGCGGCCAGCGCCTCGGGGCTGAACTCGCGGCATTTGCGTCCGTAGGCGGCGGCGAACTCGGCGAGAAAATGCTGGGCTAACCGCGGCACGTCCTCCTTGCGTTCGCGCAGCGGCGGCACGTAAAAGGGGATTACGTTGAGGCGGTAGAATAAATCCTCGCGGAAGTTGCCCTTGGCGATCTCCTCCTCCAAGTCTTTGTTGGTGGAAGCAATAATGCGGACGTCGGCGGTGACGGCGGCGTTGGAGCCCAGCACTTCGAAGCGGCCTTCATCGAGCGTGCGCAGCACCTTGGCCTGGGTCTTGAGGCTCATGTCGCCGACTTCGTCCAAAAACAGGGTGCCGTGGTCGGCGCGGCTGAACTTGCCCTCCTTGGCTTCCTGGGCGGCGGGGAAGGCGCCCTGAACGTGGCCGAAGAGCTCGCTTTCGATCATCTCCTCGGGAATCGCGGCGCAGTTGAGCTCGACAAACAGCGCCTGCCGGCGCTCGCTCTGGGCATGCAAGGCGCGCGCCACCAATTCCTTGCCCACGCCGCTCTCGCCGTAGATCAGGACGCGGCCGTTGGTGGGCGCCATGATGGCGACCTGCTGCCGCAGCGCCCGCGCCGGCACGCTCTCGCCGATGAGGGCGCCGGCGCCGCCGCCGCCCGGCAGGTTCTGCCGCAGGTGCAGGTTCTCGCGCTGCAGACGGCGCTCCTCCAGCGCATGGCGCACGGTGAGCAGCGTCTTGTCGATGCTGAGCGGTTTTTCCAGGAAATCGAAGGCGCCCAGCTTGGTGGCGCGGACGGCGCCTTCCACGCTGCCGTGGCCGCTGATCATGACCACCGCCGGCCCCGCGGCCGTCCCCGGCAAGGCTGAATTGGCGCGGCCACGCAGGCGGCCCAGCAGATCCAGGCCGTCGGCATCGGGGAGCCAGATATCGAGCAAGAGCAGGTCAAACGGCTCCGCCGCCAGCGCCCGCTCGCACTCGGCGGCGCTGGCGGCGGAGCTGACCTCGAAGCCCTCATCGCCGAGCACGCCGGCGAGTGATTGCCGGATACCGAGCTCGTCGTCCACGATCAGGATCTTGGCGTTCGCCATAGGCCTCCGACTGTAGCTTATTCCACCGCCGAATGCTGCGGCGCGTGCAGCGGCAGCTCCATGATGAAGCGCGCGCCGAGCGGGGTGTTGTCCTCGGCGCGCAGCGAGCCGCCGTTCTCCTCGACAATCCGCAGCACGATGGCGAGGCCCAGGCCGGTGCCGCGCTGCTTGGTGGAGTAGTAGGGCAGAAACAGGCGTTGCTTGTCGTCGGCTGGCAGGCCATGGCCGGTGTCGGCCACCACGGCCTCGACCACGCCGTCCAGTTGCTGGGTGGCCAGCGTGAGCTGGCGGTAGGGGGCGTGGTGCATGGCCTCGGCGGCGTTGTCGATAAGGTTGATGAAGACGCGCTTCATGTCCTCGGGATCGAGGCGCAGGGGCGGCAGGGGATCGAGCCGGGTGCGGATCTCGATGCCCTCCAGGCGCCCATCGAAGGCGCGCAAGGCGCGCTCGATGATGTCGTTGAGATCGCAATCGACGGGCTGGGCGTGGGGAAAGCGCGCGTAGGTGCTGAACTCATCCACGAGGCGCTGCAGCGATCCCACTTCCGAGGCGATGGTGGCGGCGCATTCGGCGACCACTCCCATGCCGGCCCAGGCAGCGGCGGGCGAATCCGGCGGCAAGGCGGCGAGGCGGCGGTGAATGCGCTCGGCCGAGAGTGCAATGGGGGTGAGCGGGTTTTTGATTTCATGGGCGATGCGCTGCGCCACTTCCCGCCAGGCGGCGGTTTTCTGAATGTGCAGCAAATCGGTGAGATCCTCCAGCACCAGCACGAAGCCGGCGCCGCCGCTGAGCGCGGCCGCCGTGGCCGCCAGCGTCAACCGCCGCCCGCCGGAGGTGACTTCGAGCTGGCCGGTGGCCTGCGGCCAACGTTCGGATTTGCGTAACAGATGCTGCACCTCGCGCAAGCTGGACGCGTCAAAAAGCTGGTTCAAGTGGCGCGGGCTGGCGCCGGCGGCGCCAAATAACCGCTCGACCGCCGGGTTTACGCGTTCGATGGCGTAGCCGCGGCTGAGCGAGAGCACCGCTGAAGGCGTATTCTCCAGCAACGCTTCCGTATAACGCCGGCGCGCCTCCAACTCCTGCCGGTTTTGTTCCAACTCCCCCGCCATGCGGTTGAACGAGTCCACCAGCGTCCCAATCTCATCGCGCGCGCCCACGCGCACGCGGTAGGTGAGGTTGCCGCGCGAGATCTCCTGCGTGGCCGACGCCAGCTCGGCTATGGGGACGGTGATCAGCCGGGAGAGATAGAGCGCCATCCAAGTCGAGCAGAATAAAATCGCCAGCGTCAGCAGCAGCAGGTAGCCGGTGTAGATGAGGCGCAGCGAGCGGCGCTGGCGCGCGAGCTGATCGTAGCGGTCCCGGTCCTGGGCGAGGCGGGCGATTTGCGCGGTGAGCGTGGCCGGGATGGGCATGCCGACTTCGATTGCGCCGGCGCCATGGGCCATGCGGGTGCGGGTCAGGGCATAGGTGCGGTCGCCGATCCGGAGTTGGCCGCTGCCGGCGGCGGTGGCCGAGGTGTAGCCGGCCGGCCAGTTGATTTGCGCCAGCGGCGGTCCGTTCGCGCCCCACACCGCCGCGAAGCCGCCTTGCAGTGTTTGCTGGTGCCGCCGCAGCGCTTGCTGCAACTGCGGCTGGTTGCCGCTCGCCAGCGCCGTCTCCACAGCCGGACTGGCGGCGATCGACTGCGCTTCGGTGCGGGCGTTGTCGATGACGTAGCCGGTGAGCATGGCGAGCGTGCTTTGGTTGTCGTCACGCACCGCCACCACCGGTTGGCTGAACCACTTGTCGAGGGTGCGGTTGATCAGCCCATAGGTGAACACGAACATGCACACCACCGGCGTCAGGCTGAGCGCCAGCGCGCCGATCACCAGCTTCGTCCGGAACTGTGCGCCCAGCACCCGGGCGCGCCGCTCGGCGTAGAGCTTGATGGTCTGGCGCCCCAGCACAAAGGTGAGGATGACGATGCCGAGGAAGCTCAGCGTCGACAGCAGCAACAGCAGCCAGGTGGAATCAGGGTTGGTGGGCAGGCGCAGACTCCACGCTTGCGGCGCAAACAGCAGCACCACCAGCACGATCAGCAGCGCCGCCAGCACGATGACACGCCAGAGCCGGGCGCGGGATGGGGTGCGATGGGTCATTGATGGGCGCGGGGACGGGCGCGGGGATTGGCGCGGCGTGGCCGCGCGTCCCGCTTATGCTCGCCGCGGCTTGGGGGCCCCATCGCCCCAAGCCGGGGCTGCGCATGCCGCTTCGCCTGTGGAGGGTAGGCGCCTGCCGGCAGCAGCGGGGCGAGTGGACACGCGCCGCAATCGGGGGCGCGTTTGCGGCAGTAGCGTTTGCCGGTTTCGACCAGCAGGGCGTGCAGATGCCGGTAGCGGCGGGCGGCATTCATGCCGTGACCGCTCGGCACCGCCGCCTCCACCCAGGCGCGCTCGGCCGGGAGCTGATGCCGCACCAACACGCGGCGCGTGTAGGCGTCCATCACGAAGCGGGGATGCTCGCCGGCGAATAGCAGGATGGTGTCGGCCGTCTCCTCGCCGATGCCCTCGAGCGCCAACAATTGCTCCCGCGCCGCGGCGGTGGGCTGGGCGAAAAGACGGTCCAATCTGCCACCATGGGCCGCATCCAGCCAGGTGACGAAGCCGCGCAGGCGCCGGGCTTTTTGCCGCCAGAATCCCGAGCTGCGGATCAGCTCGCCCAACTCGGATTCACTCAATTCCCGGATGCCGGCGAGCGAGAGCCGTTTTGCGCCACGCAACGCGGCGATGGCCTGCGCGACGTTGTTCCAGGCCGTGTTTTGCACCAGGATCGCCCCCACGATCACCTCGAACGGGCTCGCCGCCGGCCACCAATGATCGAGGTCCAAACCGATCGCGGGTACCCGGCTGACACCGCCCATTCCTGCTCGCAGCCGGACAGGAGCCCTTGCGCCCCGCGTGGCGGCTGCGCTTTCCTTGCCGGGGGTGAAGTGCGCCCGCAACGCGGTTTCGTAGGCCGCCAAACCACTGTCCATGCAGGCAGCATAACAAGTTCCGCTTGACGGGGGTGGCCAGCGCGCCTAGTCTCGGCGCCAGGATCGTACCCGGAGGAACTATGAGCTTGAAATACGAAATTTTGGCGGTGGCTGTGGCGCTGATGCTGCCCACCACTTTATCCGGCCAGGCTGCCACGCCTGTTGGACGCCCATCGACCCCATCGGCGGCACAGAGCACGGCCCGTCCCGGCGGCTTTCGTGAACCCGATCCCCGCAATTTCAAC
>Ga0307374_10008584_pt1 | contig 15223 bp, 13 predicted proteins | sample OX3MG_FD_202532 | JGI IMG/M metagenome (GOLD analysis project Ga0307374, IMG submission 202532) | Soil microbial communities from Risofladan, Vaasa, Finland - OX-3 | ecosystem: Environmental > Terrestrial > Soil > Coastal area > Acid sulfate soil | place: Finland: Risofladan, Vaasa | collected... | reverse complement strand
GACGGTGTGGGGGGGGGGCGCGGGGGGCGTGGTAGGCTGAGGGCGGGGAGGCGATGGCAAGCCAGCAGCAAACCGAGCGGCAAACCGGGGAGCAGCCCGCCAAGCCATGCCGGCCGTTGGCAGCGGTACTGGAGGAGTGCGCTCCCATGCTGGTGGCCTACTCGGGCGGGGTGGATTCGGCATACTTGGCCTATGCCGCGCGCCAGGCGGCGCCGGGCGGGGTGTTGGCACTGATCGCCGATTCGCCCAGCCTGCCGCGCACCGCGCTCGCGGCGGCGCTGGCGTTTGCCCGGGCGCATGACATTCCCTGCGAGACGCTCGCCACCCAGGAACTCGACAACCCCGACTACCGGCGCAACGACCCCAACCGCTGCTACTTCTGCAAAGACGAGCTGTTCGGGCGCATGGCGGAGGAGCTGCGGCGGCGGCCGGGGTATCGCACGCTGGTCTACGGCGTGAACGCCGACGATACGCTCGACTTCCGCCCCGGCCACCGCGCCGCCGGCGAGCACGGGGTGCGGGCGCCGCTGCTCGAGGCCGGGCTGGGCAAGGCCGAGATCCGCGCCCGGGCCCAGGCGGCGGGGCTTGAGGTTTGGGACCGTCCGGCGGCGGCGTGCCTGGCCTCGCGCGTGGCCTACGGCACCGAGGTCACGCCGGAGGTGCTGGCGCGCATCGAGCAGGGCGAAGAGGCGCTCTACGGGCTGGGCTTCCGCCAGGTGCGGGTGCGCTACCACCAGGAGATCGTGCGGCTGGAGATCGCCCGCGCCGAGCTGCCGCGGGCGCTGGACTTGGCCATGGCCGACCGGCTGGCCGCAATCTTCAAAAAGCTGGGGTTTCGCTACGTGACGCTGGACCTGGAAGGCTATCGCTCGGGTTCGCTGAACGAGATCTTGCCGCTGCTTTAGCATGCGCATCCTTCTGGTGAGCGACGAGCCCCGCGACGCCAGCATGGGCGGGCCCAAGGTGGCGCTCAAGCTGCAGGCGGGGTTGCAGGGGCTGGGGCACACCTGCGAGGCGCTGTTTCGCCCCGAGCTGGGGGCGCGGCCGCGCTCACCGCGGCTGCGGATGGCGGCGGCGCCGTGGCTGGCGCGGCGGGCGGCGGCCGAGCGTTCGCGCCACGCCGGGCGCTACGACGTGATTGACGCGGCCAGCGCCGAGGGCTGGATGATGGCGCCGGGGGCGGCGCGGGTGGTGGTGGCGCGCTCGCACGGGCTCGAACACCGCTACTACCGGGAGTTGCTGGCCGACGCCGAGGCGGGGCTGCTGCACAAGCCCTGGGGGCGGCGGCTGTGGTATCCAGCGGTGCGGTTGACGCAGGTGCGGCAGGCGCTGCGGCGGGCGCGGCGGGTGATTGTGCTCAGCCAGGCCGACCGGGAGTGGGTGCTGGCGCGCGGCTGGCAGGCCGCCGAGCGCATCGAGGTCATTCCCCACGGCGTGGACGGGGCGCGCTGGCAGCAGGCGCCGGCGCCGAATGCGGAGCGCGGGGCGGGCGTGCTCTTCTGCGGCTGGTGGACCACCAGCAAGGGGGTGGCCTACTTGGCGCAGGCCTACCGATTGCTGCTTGAGCGCGGGGTGCGGGCGCCGTTGACGCTGCTGGGCGTGGGCGTGGGCGACGCCTCCTGGCCGCAGTTGGAGGCGCGGGTGCGCGCCGCCTTCGTGCCGGCGGCGCAACCGCTGCTGCGGCTGCTGCCGCGCATGCACGACGAGGCGGCGGTGTTCGCCGAGTACCGCCGCCACGACTTGTTGATCTGCCCCTCGACCTCGGAGGGATTTGGGCTGGTGGTGGTGGAGGCGCTTAGCCAGCGCCTGCCGGTGGTGTGCTGCCAGGGGGTGGGGGCGGCCGAGCTGCTGCGCCACGAACGCGAGGCGCTCCTGGCGCCGGCGCGCGACGCGGGGGCGCTGGCGGCGGCGCTGGAGGAGTTGTGGCGGCATCCGGAACGGCGGCGGGCGCTGGGCGAGGCGGGGCGGGAGCGGGTGCGGGAGTTGAGCTGGGAGGCGATCGCCGCGCGCACCGCCGCCTGCTACCAGCGGGCGCTGGGGGCGGCGGCCGCCGCCGCCGGGCGATAATACCAGCGATGAGCACCACCCCAGGCTTGCGCGTGATTCCGCCACGGTTCCAGCCGCGGGTCTGGGGCGCGCTCGATCTCAGCGCCTGGTATCCGGAGCGCGGGCGCGAGGCGGAGCCGGTGGGCGAGGCGTGGCTGTCGCCCCCGAACTGCCCGGTGTTGATCAAGCTGCTGTTTCCGCGCGAGCGGTTGTCGGTGCAGGTGCATCCCGACGACGGCTACGCCGCCGCCCACGGCCTGGGCCGGGGCAAGAGCGAGGCCTGGTACGTGGTGGAGGCGGAGGCGGGGGCACAGTTGGGGGTGGGGCTGCGTCCGGAGGCGCGCTGGGAGGAGTTGGAGGCGGCCTGCCGCGCCGGCCGGGGCGCCGAGCTGTTGCACTGGTTCGAGGTGGGCGCCGGCGAAGTGATTGATGTGCCGGCGGGCACGGTGCACGCCATCGGCCCGGGCGTGGTGCTGTGCGAGGTGCAGCAAGACTCCGACAATACCTTTCGCTTGGATGATTACGGGCGGGGGCGGGCACTGCATTTGGAGCAGGGCTTGGCGGTGGCGCGGCCCACCACCGGCGGCAAGGTGACGCCGGGGCTGGCGGCGGGGACTTCCGGGCTGCTGCTGGGCACAGAGCACTTTCGGCTGTCGAGGCACTGCCTCGCCGCCGGCGGACGGCTGGTGCCGGCCCCAGAGACGCGCTGGCTGGTGAATTTGCAGGGCGAGTGCGCGATTCCGCGCGGCTACGGCGCGGAATTGGCGCCCGGCTCCGACTTGACGGTGGCCTCCGCCACGACGCTTTTGGAGGCGCGAACGGGCGCGGCATGATGGAAAACATCTCCGCAGAGGGAAATAGGGGGTTGACCCGCCCGCTCATAGCCGCGAAAATAGAAGGAAGGCCACCGCTTCCCGTTCCCGCATCCGGTCCATCCTTATGAGTTCGCGCCCCCAACCCAAGCTCTCTACCCCTGTCGGCAAGTCCGCCGGCAGTGGCGGGACCGCCCCTGCGATGAGCGCGGCGCGCCAGTTTCCCCTGGATGCGACCACGCTGAAGAACTACTTGCGCCAGATGGTCATGCTGCGCGAGTTCGAGCGGCTGGGCGAGCGCGAATTCAAGAATGGACTGATCCGCGGCTACTACCACTCCTACGCCGGGCAAGAGGCGGTGGGGGTGGGGCTGGTCAATGCCCTGGATCTGCACAACGATTACATCGTGGACCACTACCGCGACCACGGGCATATGCTGCTGTCGGGCATGGACCCGATGCGCATCTTCGCCGAGCTGTTTGGCCGCAGCAACGGGGTCTCCAAGGGCAAGGGCGGCAGCATGCACATGTACAGCCCGGAGAACCATTTCTTGGGCGGCGACGGGATTGTGGGCGGCGGCATTTCGGTGGCGACCGGCGTGGGACTGGCGCTGAAGCAACAGAAGCGGGACGGCATCTGCGTCTGCTTTTTCGGGGATGGAGCGCTGGACACCGGCACCTTCCACGAGTCGCTCAACCTGGCCAGCTTGTGGCATGTGCCCACCGCCTACGTTTGCATCAACAACATGTACAGCATGGGCACCAGCCTGGAGCGCCACTCCAGCCTGCCGCGCCTGGTGGACCGCGCCGTGGGATACGGCATTCCCACCGAGCAGGTGGACGGGCAGGATGTCTGGTCCACCACGGAGGCGGCGGAGCGGATCTTCCGCCAGGTGCGGGAAAAGCAGCGGCCCTACTTCGTCGAAGTTCTGACCTACCGCTACCAGGGGCACGGCATCCACGACAAGCCGCTGAACTACCGCACGCTGGAAGAAGAGACGGCCTGGCATGCGCGCGATCCGCTCAAGCTGCTGAGCGACTACATGGTGGAAGAGAAGATCCTGAGCCTGGCGCAGATCGAGGCGATGCGGGCCGAGGTGGTGGCCGAGCTGGAGGCCAAGGTGGACGAGGCCAAGGCCGGCCCAGAGCCGGCGCCGGAAGAGCTGATGCACGACGTGACGCTGTAGCGGCGTCGGCGAAAGAAGGGGACATTTAACGGTGCTAGTCAAAAAAGCCACGCACGAAGCCCTGAACATGGCGTTGCGCGAGGAGATGGTGCGCGACCCGCGGGTGGTGCTGCTGGGCGAGGAGATCGGGCCGTACAACGGCGTGCACTACGTCACGCGCGGCTTGTTCGCGGAGTTTGGCAAGGACCGGGTGATTGACACGCCCATCTCGGAGGAGAGCTTCGTCGGCGTGGGCGTGGGCATGGCGATCATGGGGCAGCGGCCGGTGGTGGAGATGATGCGCATGGATTTTTCCTTGCGCGCCATGGACCAGATCTATAACCACATGGCCAAGATCCGCTACATGTCGGGCGGACGGCTGTCGGTGCCGATGGTGCTGCGCGGGCCGGAGGGCCCGGGGCCGAACCCGGGGCTGACGGCGCAGCACGGGCAACAGCTCACCGTGCTGTTTGCCCACTGCCCGGGGCTGCGGGTGGTGAGCCCCTCCAATCAGTACGACGCCAAGGGCATGCTCAAAGCGGCGATCCGCTGCGACGACCCGGTGGTGTTTCTCGAGCCGGGGCCGCTCAACAACAAGCAGGGCGAGGTGGACGACGGCGACTACGTGCTGCCGCTCGACCAGGCCGAGATCAAGCACGCCGGCGAGCAGGTGACGCTGATCGGCTACGGCGCCAGCGTGGCGCTGTGCCTGCAGGCGGCGCGCGACTTGGAGCGCGACGGCGTCTCCGCCGAGGTGGTGGACATGCGCTCGTTGCGCCCGCTGGACATGGGCCCGGCGCTGGGCTCGATCCGCAAGACCAACCGCGCCGTGGTGGTGGACTACGCTTGGCAGAGCTACGGGCCCGGCGCCGAGATCGTCAGCCGCATCATGAGCGAGGGCTTCTGGGATCTCGAGTTTCCGGTGCAACGCGTCTCGGGCAAAGAGACGCCGCTGCCCTACGCCGCCAACCTGGAAGAGCTCAGCAAGCCCAGCGTGGAAGAGATCGTCGTTTCGGCGAAGGCGACGCTGCGGTAGGGGACGGCAACCAGAGGGCGGCACTTGAGCGGCCGCGGGCGCATTCAGCAGGTGGGGGCCGCTTTTGCTCGGGGCTACAGTAGGCGGGTGCGGCCTTCTGCTTCTAGTTTTTGCACCAGCTTGCCCACCTTTTGCGACTTGGCGCGGGGGACGATGAGCAGCGCATCGGGGGTTTCGACCACCACCAGGTCGCTGATGCCGACAATCGCCACGGTCTTGCCCTCCACCTGGACGAAGTTGTTGGCCGAGTCCAACTCGACCACCGGGCCGGCCTGCGCCACCGTGCCGCCGTTGGGGGCGAGCTGGTCGTAGACGGCGCCCCAGCTTCCCAGGTCGTTCCAGCCCAGGTTGGGGGCGGGAACGCAGATGATGTTGCGGCTGCGCTCCATGACGGCGTAGTCAATGGAGATGTTCTCGCACTCCGGATACCAGCGGTCGAGCACGGCGGCCAGCTTGGAGCGGGGGGCCTCGGCGATGCGACGCAGGATCTCCGAGGTCGCCGGCAGGAACTCGGCCATCGCCTCGAGGATGCTGGAGGCGCGCCAGATGAAAATGCCGGCGTTCCAGTAGTAGTGCCCGGCCTCGACAAACTCCTTGGCCTGGGCGGCGTTGGGCTTTTCGGTGAAGCGCCGCACCCGCAAGGCCTGCGCCTTGGAGCGAGGATCGTGCACCACCTCGATGTAGCCGTAGCCGGTCTCCGGGCGGGTGGGTACGATGCCCAAGACCACCAATTTGCCCGGCTTTTGCGCCTCTTTGACGCCGGTGCGCACCAAATTGACGAAGGCGTCATTGTTGGCGATGACCGCATCGGAAGGAAATACGCCCATGTTGACGTCGCCGCGGGCGCGCAGAATCAGCTCGGCGCCCAGGCCGATGGCAGGGGCGGTGTTGCGGCCCAGCGGCTCGGCGATGACTTGCGAAGAGGGCACTTGCGGCGCTTGCCGCAGCACTTGCGGCCGCAGCTCGCGGTTGGTCAGAATCCAGATATCCTCGGGCGAGGCGAGCAAGGGGCGCAGCCGCTCCAGGGTCAACTCCAGCATGCTGCGCTCGCCCAGGATCGGCAATACCTGCTTGGCGGCGTTTTTGCGGCTGCGCGGCCAAAAGCGGGTGCCCCGGCCGCCCGCCAGAATCAAGGCGCAGAAACCAGTCGGTTTGATGGCGGGTGAGGGCACGAATGGCAGAATATCAGGATTTGCACGTTTTCCCTTAGAATTTCCTAGGTGGAACCATGAGTGAAGCTGCCGCCAATCCCCGCGCCTACGCCCGCGAAAAGCTCCTTTTGGGCTTGACCTCGGGCGTGATTGATTTGCTGCTCTTGATCTGGTTGTTAACCAGCGGCGCCAGCCGGGAGCTGGCGGCGTGGCTGGATGGCGGACCCGCGCGGGCGGTGCTGCTCTATGTCGTGGTGGTGGGAATAGGTTTCAAGCTGGTGGGGCTGCCCTTTGGCTGGTGGGGACGCCGCATCGAGGTGCGCTTTGGCATGAACCGCCAGGGGCTGGGGTCCTGGTGGTGGGACCTGGCCAAGGCGACGCTGCTGGAGGGCTTGCTCGCGGTGGCGGCGGGCGCGGGCATGTACTGGCTGCTGCGCGCCGCCCCCCAGCGCTGGTGGCTGTGGGCCTGGGCGGTGTTCACGTTATTCATGGTGGTGATGGCGCAACTGGGGCCGGTGCTGCTGCTGCCGTTGTTTTTCAAGATGCGTCCTTTAGCCGAGGGCGAGGACGCGGAGGGGGCGCTGGTCAAGCGGCTCCTCGCCACCTATGCCGGGCTGCGCGCGCAAAACCCCAAGTTGCCGCGGCTGCACGGCATTTTCGAGTGGAAGCTGGGGGAGAAGAGCGCCAAGGCCAACGCCGCCCTGACTGGGCTGGGGCGCACGCGGCGGGTGATCATCAGCGACACGCTGCTCGAGGCCTCGCCGCCGGAGGAGATTGAGGCGGTGTTCATCCACGAGCTCGGCCATCACGTACATGGCGACCTGTGGCGCGGCTTGGGCTTTCAATCGGGACTGTTCTTCGTGGGCTTTTGGCTGGCCCAGTGGGCGCTGACGGCGTTCAGCGGGCGCTTGGGGCTGCACGGCGTGGCCGATGTGGCCGGGCTACCGCTGGTGGTGCTGGTCTTTGCCTTGCTGGGGTTGCTGTTGCTGCCGGCCAGCAATGGCTTTGTGCGCGCCATGGAGAGGCGGGCGGACGACTACTCCTTCGAAACTCTGGGGACGGCCGAACCCCTCATCGCCGGCTTGCAGCGACTGGCGGACAAAAACTTGGCCGAAATCGAGCCGCCGCGCTGGAAAGAGTGGCTGCTCTACTCGCATCCCTCAATCGCCACCCGCATTCGGCGCGGCCGCGCTTGGCAGGCCAGCCATGGCACGGCGCTCGGGCGGGGATAACAGGCTGCATTCAAACGAGTTCTGGACCAGGCGGCGGAGAGCCTCGGGCGAGAAGCCGCCCTGGTCGCGCAGGTAGGCGTACTCGTCTAAGAGCGAGCATTCAAAGATACCGGGGTCATCGGTGCTGATCGAGAGTTTCACGCCACGATTGTAGTAGTCGAGGGCGGGGTGGCGGCGGCCGGGCGGCCAGACGCCGATCTTCAGGTTGGAGGTGGGGCAGATATCGAGCGCGACTTGGCGCTGGGCCAGGACCTCGACCAACGCCGGGTCTTCGAAGGCGCGCAGGCCGTGGCCGATGCGATCGGGCTGCAGCAAGGTCAGCGCGTCCCAAATGGATTGCGGGCCGCAGGTTTCACCGGCGTGAATGGTGGTGCGCAGGCCGGCGGCGCGGGCGCGGGCGTAGCCGGGGGCGAATTCAGCGGTGGAGCGCTGGCGCTCGTCGCCTCCGATGCCGATGGCGAGGACCGATCCCGACGATTGTAGTTTGTCTGCCCAAGTGACCACCTGCTCAAACGGCTCGGCGCCGAACTGGCGGACGGCGTCGAAGATCCAGCGCAGGCGAACGCCGGTCGCCGCCTCGGCGGCGAGGCGGGCGGCCTCGATCGCCTCCCAATAAGGCGGGATGGGGACTTGGCGCCAGAGCAGGATGCCCACCGAGAGGAAGACCTCGCTGTAGACCACTCCCTGACTGCGCAACTGGCCGGCCAGGTCGGTGACGGCGGCGGCATAGTCGGAGGGGTCCTGCAAAAGCTGGCTGGCCGTTTTGATGGCCTGGATGAAACCGGTGAAATCGGAGAACTGGTAGAGGCGCTGGCAGGCGGCGAGGTCGGCGAGGCCGAAGGGGAGGCCGTGGCGCTGGGCCAGGGCCCAGAGGGTGGCGGGGCGGAGGCTGCCCTCGAGGTGAAGATGGAGCTCGGCCTTGGGCAGGCGGCGGAGCTGCTCGCGCTCGGAGGCATCCATGGGGGTCGGCGTCACGTGGTTGATCTAGAACAGGCTGGCGAGGAGGCGGTCCATCTCTTCGGGCGCGTTGTAGAGGTGGGGGCTGCAGCGGACCCAGCCGTCGCGGTTGGAGCAGACGATGTGGGCGGCTTCGAGGCGGGCGACGAGGTGATCGGCGCCCTGGGCGGGGTGGCGGAAGGAGGTGATGCCGCTGCGGTGCTGGGGGGCGTCGGCGAGGAGCAGGAGCTCGCAGCCTTGCTGGCGCAGGCCAGAAATCAGGCGATCTCCCAGCGCGAGCAGGTGGGCGGCGATGGCCTCGATGCCGACCGAGAGCAGCAACTCGACGGCGGCGCCGAGGCCGATGAGTCCGACGTAGTTGAGAGTGCCGCACTCGAAGCGGGCGGCGCCGGGGCGCCAGGTAAGAGAGCCGGCGGCGGCGGCGCGCTGGGAGGCGGTGATGTCGTCCCAGGCGGCAACGGAGAGCCAACCCACCTCGGCCGGCGTGAGGTGGGGGAGCAGAGCTTCGTCCACGAAGAGGAAGGCGGCGCCCTCGGGGGCGGTCAGCCATTTGTGTCCATCGGCGGCGAGGGCGTGGATGCCGGCGCGCTTGACATCCACCGGGAAGGCGCCGAGGCCCTGGATGGCATCCACCAGGAACCAGGTGCCGGTCTCGCGGCAGATGGCGCCGATGGCCCCCAGGTCGGCGCGGAAGCCGCTGACGTATTGCACGAAGCTGATGCTGAGCAGGCGGGCGCCGCGGCAAGCGCGGCGGATTTGCTCCAGGTCGGTCAGGGCGGCGGCGGGCAGCAGGTCCACCACCACGCCGCGCGAGCGCAGCGCCAGCCAGGGATAGAGGTTGGCGGGGAACTCGCAGTCGAAGGTGACGATGCGATCGCCGGGCCGCCAGGCGATGCCTTGGGCAAGGGTGGCCAAGCCCTCGGAGGTGTTCTTGGTGAAGGCGATCTCGGCGGGCGAGGCGCCCACCAGGCGGGCCAGGGTGGAGCGCACGCGGCCGAGGGCGCCGACCCATTCTTGCCAGTTGGTAGGCGGACCGAATTCGCTGAGCTGGGCCAATACCTGCTCCATCGCTTGGCGGGTGGGGGTGGCGAGGGGGGCAATAGCGGCATTGTTGCAATAAATGCGCTGCTGAACGATCGGAAAGCAGGTGCGCGCCTGGGCCAGGTTCATGGTCGCTCCGCATTCAGGGTAACGCGGACGGGGGAACCCGCGTCCCATGCTTGTAACGGAAGTATACTTGGGATAAGGAAGTGGTCCCATGAAGCCCCTGCACCGCGTGGTTTGCCTGGCTTTGGCGGCGAGCATCGCCTTGCCGCTGGCGGCGCAAAGCGCCAACGAAAAAGACCTCAAGGACATCGGCCACCGCGGGGTGGGCGATGGCATAAACTTCTACTCCCTGGAGAAGGAGATTGCGCTGGGCAAGAGCCTGGCCCAGCAGGTGGAAGCGACGGCGCGGATCGAAAAAGACCCCCAGGTCAACGAGTACGTCAACCGGCTGGCGCAGAACCTGGTGCGGCACTCCGACGCCAAGGTGCCGTTTACGGTGCGGGTGGTGGAGTCGCCGGACGTGAATGCGGCGGCGCTGCCGGGTGGATACTTTTTCGTGAACACCGGGCTGATTTTGGCGGCCGACAACGAAGCCGAGCTGGCGGGCGCGATGGCGCACGAGATCGCGCATGTGGCGGCGCGCCACGGCACCCGCACCGCCACCAAGGGCGAGTTGATCAACTACGCCACCCTGCCGCTGATTTTTGTGGGCGGCGGCATTGGGCTGGCGGGGCGCAGCGTAGCCAGCATCGCGGTGCCGATGAGCTTTTTGAAGTTCACCCGCGGCGATGAGAAGGAAGCCGACTACCTGGGCTTGCAATACATGTACGAAACCGGCTACGACCCGCAGGCCTTCACCGAGATGTTCGAAAAGCTGCTGTCGGAGGAGAAGCACCAGCCGGGAACCATCGCCAAGGCGTTTGAGACGCATCCGCCCACGCCCGACCGCATCGCCGCATCGGAGAAAGAGATCGCCACGCTATTGCCGGCGCGCTCGGAGTATATCGAGAACACCTCCGAGTTCGACCAGATCAAGGCGCGGCTGGCGATGCTGGAGCACAAGGACGACACCGACCTGAAGCTGAACGGCAGCGGCCGGCCCAGCCTGATCCGGCCGGACGGGTCGGCGGCGGAGACGCCGAACGCCAAGGGCAAGCCCACGCTGAAGCACCGCCCGGACGGCGGCGGGGGCGGCGGGCTGTAGATCCAGCCAGAGGCTTGCGCCTCCTCATGCCAGCGGCGCCCAGCGGCGGATCGGCGACCTCGGCGCCGGGCAATCCTCCGGCGCTCGCCTTGGGCAGCGGTTTGGAGTACCGTCGAGGCTATGCAGCCGCTCCGCCTCCTCTGCGCCGCGCTGATCTTGGCGCTCGGCCTCCACGCCGCCAGCCTGCAGCAGCAGCTCCAGACGATGGCCGCGGCCTATCCCGGACGCGTGGCGCTCTACGCCCACAACCTCTCGAGCGGCGAGGTGGTGGCGCTCGACCCCGACCGCCCGGTGCCGACCGCCTCGGTGATCAAGCTGGCGCTGATGCTGGAGGCGTACGCGCAGGTGAAGGCGGGGCGGCTAACGCTGGCCACGCCGCTGCAGTTGACCGCCGCGAATCAGGTTCCCGGCAGCGGCGTTCTGCACCTGCTCACGCCGGGACTGCGCTTGAGCCTCCAGGACGCGATCACGCTGATGATCACGCTGAGCGACAACACCGCGACCAACATGGTGATTGACGCGGTCGGGCTCGCCCCCACCAACGCAAGGATGGCGGCGATGGGGCTGAAGAGCACCTATTTCTACAAGAAGGTCTTCCAGCCCGCCAGCGGGCCGATGCCCGCCGACCAGCCCAAGTTCGGACTGGGGAAAACCACGGCCCGGGAAATGGCGGCGGTGATGGAGGGCATCTACCGCTGCGACTTGGGCGACCGCGCCCTCTGCCTCGACATGGTCACCACGCTGCGCAACCAGCAGTACCGCGCCATGCTGCCGCGCTACCTCGACGGCGGCGCGGCCAGCGACGGCCTCTCGCCCATCGCCGACAAGATCGGCGCGCTCGACGCGGTGCGCAACGATGTGGCGCTGGTCTACACCCGCAGCGGCCCGGTGGTGATCTCGATCTTCACCTACGACAACCCCGACCACTCCTGGACGCCGGAGAACCAAGCCGAGATCTTGATCGGCCATCTGGCGCAAGCCATCGTGCAGGCCTGGTCGCCGGCCGGCCTGGCTAGACAGATCCCCGACCTGTTGGGCATGAAGCCCTCCGCCGCCGGCGCCTTGCGCCCGCAGTAGGCTATGGATGGGTGGCGGCGGCCGCCGCGGGCTCGGGGGCGAGTTGGGCGAGGGCCTGGGCGGGGAGGTGCTTGGCCTTGTGCAGCAGTTGCGTCAACTGCCAGATCTGGGCGTCGGTGAGGCTCTTGTTGAAGGCGGGCATGCCGGTGAGGCGGATGCCGTTCTCCACGCGCCAATAGATCATGCTGGCGTGGTCGTCGTCGGGCTTGACGAAGAACTGCGGCGGCGGCGGGAACATGCCCTCGACCTGGGGCGGGGTGGGCTGGTTGGGCAGGCCGTGGCAGAAGGCGCAGTCGGTGCGGTAGTTGGCGGCGGCGCTGGCCAAGTCGGCGTCATTCACGTTGAGGGCGCCCGGCGGGGGCGTGGGGGCCAGGCGCACGGCGGCATAATGCAGGGCGGTATGGGCCAAGATGAACTCCAGCGGCAGGGGACTGGAGTCGGTGGCGACGGGAAAGCGGCCGCTGAAGGCCCACACGTACGCCACCACCGGCAGCGCGAGCAGGCCCAGAACAACACCCGCCAAAATGGATTTCAACGGCGTCATGGGGTTCTCAATTCACTTGAAAGACGAGGATCTCCGCCCCCGCCGTGGCCGACTTGGGCACGGACACGAAGTAGCGGTGGAGCGACGGCACCAGCAGCGCGGTCTTGGCCATGGTGGCGGTCTTGATCGGCACCTCGCGGTAGTTGTCGGGGGTGATCTGCTCGAACACGTCGGTGAAGCCGTCGGCGGCGACATAGACACGGTGGTGGGCCTTGTCGTAGACCATGTCGTCGGCGCCCTTGGCGATGGGGTAGGAGAGGATCTGCTTGCCCGTGGCGGTGTCGAAGACCACCATCTGGCCGCTGCGGCAGCCGCTGAAGAGGCGGTGGTGGGCGGTGTCGAGGGCGATGGGGGCGTTCATGGTGGCGCCATGAACCGGCCAAGCCGCCAGGATTTTGTGCTGATTGCGGTCCATCAAGTCCACTTGGTTTTTGGAGCGAACGTTGAAGTAGATCAGCGGACCGGTGGAGGCGAGGTGCATGGCCTCCAGCGTGTCGCCGTCCACGGTCATGTCGGCGACCTGCTTGTCGGAGTCGAGGTTGACGGTGGTGAAGTGGGAAAAAGCCTGGTGGATGTCGCCGCCGCCGCTCTCAATGTAGAGGTCGTGGGTGGCGGGGTCGTAGCCGACCGAGTCGGCGTCAATCCATAGCGGCACCGTGCCGATCTGTTGGTAGTGCTTGGCGTCGTAGATGAGCAGCTTGCCCTGAATGCCGTCGGTGACGTAGAGGCGGTTCACGTCGGGGCGGTAGAGGATGCCATGGGGCTTCTTGAGGTCGGTGATGCTGTGGATGAGCTTGCCGGTGCGCAGGTCAATCACCTCGACCGCGCCACCCTCGGCGGTGGCGAACAGGCGATGGCCGGTGACGTCAATGGCCAAGTGGTCGAAGTTGCCGGCGGGCGCGCCGGGGAGGGCCCAGCGGGCCACCGGCTTGAGCGGCGGCGGGGCTTGCGCCGCCGCCGGCACGGAACCCACGATTAGGGCGAAGACAGCTAGAGCGAACCACTTGGACATTGAATCTCCTAAAGCAAGGGTTGGTTGGGCGCCGCAGTTTTTTACCAGGTCAACTTGAGCGCGAACTGAATTTGACGCGACGAGCCCGCGGTGGCGTCAATCAGGCCGGCGGTGGAGATGGCATTGCCCTTCTGGTTGAAGAGGGTGGAGTTGTCAATCGGCGGCGCGAAGTTGGGATGGTTGAGGATGTTGAAGACCTCGGTGCGGAACTGCAGGCGCGCGGTATCCGAGATCTGCTTGAGGGCGTGCGACTTGACCAGGGAGAAGTCCAGATTCACCTGATTGGGCCCGGTGAGCATGTTGCGACCGGCGTTGCCGCGCAGGGTGACGGGGGTGGGGAAGGTGAAGCACGCCATATTGATATAGGCGTCGGGGTTGCCGGTGGTGGTCTTGCAGCCGGGCACGACGTTGGGCACATCCCAGGGCTGGGTGTTGAGCTGGCCCAGGGGGTCGCCGCCGATCAGCGGGGTGAAGGGCACACCGCTGCTGGCGCGCAGGATGCCGCCCACTTGCCAGCCGCCGACCAGGGCGCGCGCCGCCGAGGGCAGCGAGGCGCCGGAGGGGGCGGTCCACAGCATGCTGTTGATGAAGCTCTGGGTGACGTTGAGGTCGGAGGGGCCGCGGTCGGCGGAGAGGTTGTACCAGAGCAGCATGGGCAGGGAGTTGTTGAAGGTGTCGCCCGCCACCGTGCCGGTGCCGTCGTCAATCGCCTTGCTCCAGGTGTAGGAGGTCTGATCTTCCAGGCCGTGGCTGAGGCGCTTGTTGAGCTGGGTCTCGAAGGCGTTGTAGTTGCTCTTGCCCGCCCACATCAGGGCGCGGATGGCGCCGGCGGCGGGGTTGATCTTGGTGCCGCTGCCCACCGGCGAGGGCCAGAGCATGCCTTGCGGGGTGTAGGTGGGGAGCACGCCGTTGGCGTCTTCGGAGCGGAAGGGCTCATGTACGCCGCCGGACCCGACGTAGCCCAGCATCAGGGAGACGCTGGGGGTGAACTGGTGCTGGATGTTGAGGGTGTACTGCATCAGGTAGCTGCGCTTGGGGGCAGGGTCCTGATAGGCCTGGCGCAAGGTTTTGCTGCCGGCGGAGATGCTGGTGAAGGCCTGGGTGGGGAAGCTGCCGGCGGTGGGCGCAGCATTGGTGCCCAACTGGAAGAAGGGGGCGGTGAAGACGTACTCCAGGTTGAACATGTAGGGCAGCGGCAGCACGTCGGTGATGCCGAAGCCGGCGCGCACTGCCGTGGTGCCGTGGCCGGTGGGATCCCAATCCAAGCCCAAGCGGGGCTCGAAGTCCTTCGTGGTGGGGTTGTTGAAGTACGGCGAGCCTAGCCGGGGAGCGGGCGCCGAGAGCGAGGGCAGGATGGACAAGTAGCCGTGGGTCTCGGTGGGGACGGTGGTGAACTCGTAGCGCATGCCGGCGTTGACGGTGAGGTTGGGCCGGAAATGCCAGTCGTCCTGGATGTAGGCGCCGAATACCGATTGGCGGATGCTGCGCCCGCTGACGTCGGCGGGGAAGGCGGCGATGTAGTTCGAGGGCGCGGCATTGGTCAGGAAGCTGGAGAGCGAGCCGTAGGTGAACACCCCGTTGCCATTGGCCACGGCGGTGACGTTGTCGCGGATGCGCTCGAAGGAAAAGCCCATCTTGAGGGAATGGGTGCCGCGCGTCTCCATCAGGTCGTCGTTGAACTGCAGGGTGGTGTAGTTGAAGACGTAGTTGGAGGGCGCGCCCACGCCGCCGGTGAACTCGGTCATGCCCGCGACCTTGACGTCGGGGGCGGTGCGGCCCGGGACGCTGCCATACTTCAGGTCGTTCATGGCGGCCATGGCGCTGTTGGTGGCGCCCACCTGGGCGGGGGTGCGGTAGATGCCGCCGCGCATGGTGTTGATGAGATTGGGGCTGAAGATGTGGGTCCACTGCAGGGCGCCCATCTTGTGGCCGGCGACGAA
>Ga0307374_10008580_pt1 | contig 15228 bp, 12 predicted proteins | sample OX3MG_FD_202532 | JGI IMG/M metagenome (GOLD analysis project Ga0307374, IMG submission 202532) | Soil microbial communities from Risofladan, Vaasa, Finland - OX-3 | ecosystem: Environmental > Terrestrial > Soil > Coastal area > Acid sulfate soil | place: Finland: Risofladan, Vaasa | collected... | reverse complement strand
GCCCGCTCAGATACCGGATCTGTACAAAATCCCTGTTCAAGTCACCCAGCAAACCCACTCGGAAACAGGAACCGTCTATGTCACAAAAGACGGTCGATACATGTTCCGCGGTGAAATCCGCGACCTTTCGGTGGACCCTTTCGCTGCCAATCGAGCCAAGTTGTCACTATCCGATTCGCCGTCGATTGGCCCCTCCGATGCCAAAGTCACCGTTGTGGAGTTCAGCGACTTCGAATGTCCCCACTGCCGGGCACTCTATACCATTCTCAAAACGGTCGAGCCGGAATTTTCGCAAGTCCGCTTCGTTTTCAAGAATTTTCCTCTCACCCAAATTCATCCTTGGGCTATGACCGCCGCTATCGCTGCCCGCTGCGCCTTCCAGTCATCGAACGATGCCTTCTGGAAGGTTCAAAGCCAGCTATTCGATAATCAGGACGCCGTCACCGCCGACAACGTCTGGGACGAAGTCACCGGCTTCGCCGGATCCGCCGGCATATCCGCAGACTCGATTCATTCCTGCATGGCTGCTCCCGAAACCAAAGCCCGAGTGGAAGCGGATATTGCGGAAGGAAAAACTTTGGGAGTCGACAGTACGCCCACTATATTCATCAACGGGCGTCCCCTCATAGGCGGCGACAAGCAAATCCTGGAGCAAACCATCCGCTTCGAGCTCTCCAAGTACACGCTAATACAACCGACTCAGAAAGCAGCAATCAGCCATCGCACCAAACCACCCGCTGGACGCACTGATTGGCCGAAACGCGCCACACCCGTTCCGAGTTCTCCGGAACCCACTAACGCTAAGGCCGCAGGGAAACAGCAACCAAGCCCAGTTCCAGCCCACCCGTTTCGAGAACTCTCACGATATATACATAATATATATTATGGGAAGTCAATAGGTATTCGATTGCAGCAACGGATTGCCGCTCGCGTCGGTAAGCACAGTTTGCTGAATCACTCCGCGCGACAGCGTGGAACCGTCGGCCGTGATTCGGTACGCGTCGCCCCAGACGACGTCGCTCGACTCGCGCGAACCACCCGAAGGAATCGTCCAATAGCCCTGGCGCGTGACGAAAATCACGGCGCATTGATGTGCGCCCGGGGAAATATTTCCGGCGTCCGGCGCGTCCGCGAGGCTCGGCCCTTCCGCAGGACCGATTTGGCTGACACGATCGAAATAAATGTCGTCGTATTCCCGCGGCATGTCTTCGCCGAGCGTGGTATTCGAGAACGCCATGTACTCGCGGCCGAAATACGTGGCCGACGCGAGAAACAATCCGGGCGAGACGGCGCTCGCGACAATGGAAAGCTGGCCCGGCGAAGTCCCCTTGAAGAGATTGCCGAGCGAGTCCAGGACCAGCAGCCGCTGTACCAGATTCGTGGTGATGTACGTTTTCAGCCCGTTGATCGAAGGCGTCGCGCCCAGCGCGGGGAACATCGAGAGCAGGCCGGGGCGCGTGCGCACTCCACCGGGAAAGAATTCAACGTCGCGCGCGTCGGGCGACATTCCCGGCAACACATCCGAGGGATCGAGCAGCGTCATCCACGAGCCGAACGTCGTCAGCGGCACCGGCAGAAACGTTTCAACAGACATAATTATTCCTCGAAGGTAGAAGCTCGCCCGGTCGGGTCTAAAGACCCATGGATTCTATTCTCCATGCGTGGTGCATCATGCCGAATCACGTCCATTTTCTGGTCGAAGGCGCCCATGAGTGTTGTGACCTTGTAGCTTTCGTCAAACTCTTTAAGCAAGAAACAGGTTATGAATTCAAATCGAGGTTCCAAAAGCAGTTGTGGCAACGCTCTTTCTACGATCATGCCTTGAGGCCAGACGATGGCTTGGATTCGATCGCAGCCTATATCTGGATGAACCCGGTGCGGCAGGGGCTATGCGATTTGCCAGGCGATTACCCGTTTTCCGGCTCGCTTACGATGCAATGGAAGCAGGCACCGGGCACGCAAGACTGCTGGATGCCGCCGTGGAGGGCGCGTTGGGGCGAGGCTTCAGCCTCGCCCGGTCGGGTCTGAAGACCCGACCCTACAATTTTTCGGTCGCACCGAGTTCCGTTGGAAATGACTCGGCTCTATTAGCGGGCCGGTTGGGTGTGAAGACCCGACCCTACTTTGGGCGGTAGAGCGGATTCGGCAAATCGAGTTTTTTCTTTCCGCCGAGGAGGCTCGCGGTGCCGCCGAGGGGATTCGCGCTCGTGGAAGGATTCGCAGCAGGAACTGGACTTGGCGTTATCGCGCGGCGAGCCTCCGCAGCCGCGACGGCAGCAGGCACGGCCACTTCAGCAACGGCGTGTTCGTCTTCCACCGGCGCGCCGGACGAAATCGTTTCTTCCCAGCCCGGAGGAATCGGACGGCCCACGTAATCAGTGGGAATCTCGCGCTGCTTGGCAATCCTTTCGAGCGCGGAGGCGATGCGGCTGACGTCGCGCGCGAGCTGATCGGTTTCCTTCGTGCGCTTCAGCACAATAAAACGCTGGCGCGATCCGCTTCCCGCCATCCACACGAGAATAATTATGGCGGCAATTACAGCGGCGCTGATCGCCACCGGATGCGCCCAATAAACGTTCACGAAATAATCCAACATTCGACGGCTCCCTTTGGCCTGTTACCAGTATACCGCCCGCGCGCCGCGATGCCAAAAGCGCGCGTTTGCCGGTGTGCCCAAAAAGAGCTGCGCGCCGCTATTGCAGGCGCGGGAAAATGCCGTAAAAAGTGATGGTGTCGCCGGAAATGGCGGCGGGATACGCGCCAGCAGCGAGCTCGCCGAACGCGCCCGCGCCGCTCGCTTGCTGAAACATTTTCACTTTGTTCGCGTTGATCGCCGCGCCGGGCGAGAAAACGTAGTCGTAGCCCGCGAGGCCGTCCATCCAGGCGGTGCCCTGAATCGGCGGTTTCGTCGTCGGAACGCCAATCGCGCCAATGCTGCTCAGGTCAAGCGTGTCGCCGCCGGTCGCGTAGTTTCCCGACGCGGCAATTGTGCCGGCGACGTGGATGCGCTTTCCGTCGTCCCAGGAATCCACCAAAGAAAATGTCAGCGCCATAAATTCTCCTCCATGAGTTTTGAATTGCGATGCGTGCTTTTTTTTGCTTGCGAAATATTTATGCGAGCGTGAGCTTCCCGTGTGGCGGCAGGCCGAACTTACGCCACGGGGCGTGCCACGCGTTCGCGCTTAGCGGATGCAACCCCTGCGCTTGCAGGAACATCGCATGTCACGGCCCGGCTACTTTCGCCGACGGCCGCCGACCGAATCGGCGTTCACCGAGCACGAGATGGCGCAACGAGTGACGCCCAAGTGTTTTGACCGTTTTCGCCGAGCGAAAAAAGTAAAATAGCCGGCGAGACGCCGTTGCTGCGAGAGCCGACGTCTTCGGGCCGAGTCCGGAGCGGCGATTCAAACTTTCTGCATCCATGTTATGATTTAGGACTTTGCATAACGTTCGCTTTTGATATGCACTCCGAAGGGGGAAACTTTGCGCCGTGTCCTAACGGTGCTCGCGCTATTCGCGACGCTGCTTTTAATTTTGAGTGTGATTTTCAAGCCAGCCGAAGCGCAGCAAAGCACCGCGTCGCGACCAGGCAATGCGGCCACGCCCATCGCGGTCGTATCGGGCGCGCAATACACGGGAGTTCGGGGGCTGGCAGTTGACGCGACGGGCAGTCTCTATATTTCGCTCGATACGAATCCCGCACCAGCGCGATGCGTTTCCCGCTCGGCGAATGCGTCCAGGAATTTGCCAGGCGCATCGAAAATTGCGGTCACGGTGTTTTCAGACTGCACCTCGACTCCCGCGGAAAATCCCTCAGGGATCGCAGTGACTCCCGAGGGCCGCGTATTTCTCGCGAATCGTTTGCAAAGCCGCATTCGCTTGCTCGATATGGCGACCGGGAAAGTTGCGGTGGTGCCAGCGCCCGCGGCAAAAAACGCGGCGCGCTCGGGCACGAGCAACCTGGACCTCTTCCAGCCTGCCGGACTCGCGATGGATTTGGCGCGGAATCTCTACATCGCCGATCGCGGGAATCACCGAGTGATCGCGCTGAGGCCGAGCGCGACGAAATTCACATATCTTGCGCACGTTCTCGACGCTGCGGCCGTTGCAGTCGACTCATCCAGCAGCAAACTCTACGTCGCTTCGCCCGCGTCCAATCGCATCTTCGCGATTGATCTCACTTCCGGAGATGTGAATGCTTTTGCCGGTAGCGGAGCGTTTCCCAACTTGAATTTGGCGCGCTTCCCTGCCCCGGTTTCTCCCATGAGCGCTGCGATTGCCGCGCCGGAGGGAATCGCCGTGGATGGCGCGGGAAACGTGTTCATCGCGGATACGGGCGCGAATGCGATTCTGCGCGTCGGCGCAAAATCGGGAATGCTTTCGCGCGTCGCGCTGACGACGAAACTGAATTCGCCAGGCGCGCTGGCAATTGACCGCAATGGGAATTTGTTCGCCGCCGATCGCGGCAACCATCGCGTGGTCGAGTTCCCCGGCCTCGCGGCACCCGCGGGCGCCGCGGCGGTCACGATTTCGCCCGCGCAATTTGATTTCGGCGCGGAGCCGAAGGGCGGCACAACTCCCACACAAACATTCACGCTGACGAATAATTCCGCGAACACTCTATCGCTTTCGACGACGGATTTCAGTTTCACGGGAACCAATCCCAACGATTTCACGCAGACGAATAATTGCGTTCCGCAAGTCGCGGCGGGAGCTTCGTGCCAGATCAACGTGGCGTTTGCGCCCCAGGGCAGCGGCGCGCGCGCAGCCGTTCTGCAAGTCGCGGACGCGGATCCGTCCAGCCCGCAGACGGCGCAAGTTTCCGGCACGGGGGACGATTTCGAAATCACGCTGGCCTCGAGCGCTTCCGCGACGCAGAATGTTGTGCCCGGCAAGTCGGCCACGTTCAATTTGCAAATCACGCCGGACGCCACATTCAGCGGGACGGTGACGCCTGCGTGCCCGCTGCAATTGCCGCAGAATACGCTCACGTGCGCGGTGAACCCCGCGACAGTGAGCGTCACAGCGGGACAAGCCGCGCCATTCACGGTCACGATTGGCACTGGCGGGCCGAACGCGACTGCGTTTGTCGCTCCCGGGCCAGGAAAGTTTCCACGGCAGCCGATTTCTGCTCCGCTGATTGCAGCATTGAGCGCGATATTTTTGCTTTTCGTTTTCTCCGCGCGACGCCGGCAATCCCAGCGTGCCAGGCCGCTCGCGTGGGATTTGCCAAACGCGCCTTTGCGCGCGCGACTTGCATGGCTTGCGTGCGCGGGAATTGTGGCGTTAGCCGCCGCTGGTTGTTCTGGTTCCACTCCAGTCAACCCGAATGAAACACCTCCCGGCATATACGGAATCGACATCTCTGCAACCGCGCAAAACGCCTCGCGGGCCATCTCGCTTACGGTCAACGTGGAGTAGCGCTAAACGCGCCGAGGGCGCGCGGCGATTACAAATAAATCACGCGCTGGCGATAGCCGTAGGGCTTGCGGCGGCGTCCCTTGAACTGCTCCGGCCGCACATATCGCTCGATCAACTTGCCCGTGGCCGCCTGCGATGCGAGCAACATATCCTCCGCGAGGGCGCGCGCCCCGCGCGAACGCGCCGCCATCGCGGCCACGGCGTACGCGAGCGGGTCAATCGCTGAGCGGATCTGCACGGGATCGGTGCCCAGGACCAGCGCGGGCAAATCCTTTTCGTAGCGGATTCGGACCGTGATTTCCTGCGTGGCGCCGATCAGCTGAATCGTGTCCTCGCGCCATTCCCACATTCGCAAATAACCACTGGGTTGGAAATTGGGCAAACCGCCGGTGATTTTTTCCATCGGAATAAACACGTCGCTCGAGCCGGTCGCCTGTTCCCAAAGTTGCTGCGGCGCGAGCAAGTCGGTGGGAAGTTGCGGCGTGGTCACGTCGCTGATTTCCGTGTTGGTGACGCCGTTCGTGAGCGGTAGATCGATGTCCTGCTGGCCGACGAGCACCGAGACGCCGGATTCCGCGAGCTGGCGCTGCAGGTCGCGATACGCGGAATTCAGAAACGGCATCAGCACCGCGTCAAGTTCACGTCGGAACGAAAGACTCTGTCCGGCAACTGGCAGCGACACGCCTCAGGGGCTAAAGCCGCACTTCTTTCGAGGCGATTACGGCACGGCTGAAGGCGTGCCCTGACGAACGCCGTCCGGAAGACGAGTTGTAGCGATTCGCGTTGATGCCGGCACGATCTACTGATTCGCGACGCCGGCCGATGTGGCAAAAGCGCTGACGCCATCGAAAACGAAACTTTGCGCGCTGCACTTCGCGGCCGTGGCGCCGATGGTCATTCCGCCGCGAACGCTGCCCGGCCAGTTAAATGTAAACGGGCCGCCGCTGGACGGCTGGCAAACGATGAAGTGCAGCCACTGGCCCGGCTGCGCGTTGATCAGATTCGTCGTGCTGACGTTGGCATTCAGCGTCACTTCAAATGTGTTTCCGAGTCCCGCGTCGAACGCCATGGTGCCGCCCGATTCCGTCACCGCGACAAATCCCGCGGCCATTCCGTAATTGTCGAGCAAGCCCGCGTACGATTGCCCGCCGAATGGCGCGAATTTCAACGTCGTCTCACCCAGATGCGCGTTGAAATTCCAACTGAGCGCGGACGAGCTTGCGTTTTCCGTCCACACAGTCGAGCCGCCGTTGCGATACGTCAGGCCGCTCGGTCCCGATGCCGAGTCAATGACCGGCGCGAAAAACGTGGGCGAAGCAAGCGGCGGGACGACGAGCTGGTTGCTTGCGTTTTTCGAAAGCGAGACATCGCCGGTGTTCGCGTGATTGCGCCAGACGATCGCGTCGCCGTCAGCGAGCCGGAAAATGCCGCTCTGCGCGGGATTCGCGGAAAGCGATTCAAACGCATTGCCAGCCACAGTTTCGCCGCGCAAACCGCCCACGGACGCGACCGCGCAATTCGAGTCATACGTTTTCAGGGCGTTTTGGTACGCGAAAGTTTCGTTGACGCTGATGGTGCCCGCGGGAATGTAATTCATCACGGGCGCGTATGCCTGCAGCGTGAAGCCCGAAGCAAATGTCGCGAGAAAAGTCAGCGGCCCCGGATTCGTGCCCGCGCCGACAACTTTGTAGAGGCACGTAGACCATGTCCATTCGCCGTCGCCCAGCACAGGGTCGCCTGTGCATCCGCCGGCGAGCGCATTGCCCGCACCGCCCAGAGTGACTTGCAACGGCGTGCTCGCGCTTCCGGAATATCCGTTGGCCGTCGCGGAACGCACCCACGCTCCGGCGACAATGTAATCGCCGACAGCGATCGAATGATTTTGCTGGTAGAAGTCCAAAGTTTCGAACGTCGAATTGCTGGTGTTGGACGCCTGCGAAGCGTTTGTGCTGCCATCGGGCGCCAGAAATCCAGTTGATGTAATCGTCGTTGTGCCCGCGAACTGCGTCGCGATCCAACTCGCAGGATTTGTTGCAGAGATATTTGGAAAACGCACGGGAGCGAGGCCAAAATTTCTTTGCTCCACGTCGCGCTTGCCAAAAAGCCAGCCGTTGACCGTTCCCACTTCTCCATATTGCTGCGGCGAGACGGTTTGATTCTGCATGTTCATGGTGTACTGCGTGCTCGTTTGGACCTGGCCGACGATGTTTGTAACGTTGCCCTGAATGTGATTGGCGGAAATGCCGAGACCGCCTATTCCGCTGTCCACTTGCACGCCGGGAGTCGCCGTGGTGGCGCCCGCAACTTCGACGCTATCGATTGTTGCGCGGACGTTGCCATCGCCGGCCGATCCGGCGAGCGCGAACCACACGGCAGGCTCGCCATCGGCCTGGCCTTCCGTGGTCAAATCGCGAACGTTGACTTCCCCGCCGTTCTGCCCGGCGTAAACTTTTATTCCTCCGTTGTTCGAGTCAAAATCATAAATCTGCACCAAGCCGACGCCGAAGTTTGTACGTCCGTCAATCAACACGGCCGGAGTCAGATCGCCGAGGCCTGGATTCACCGTGTCGGTGCCTGTTCCGCAGCAATGAATCATGCGGACCCAAAACGACGAGCCGGTGATGTCCCAGGCCGGGCCGTTGCCAGCCGCGAGGTTCAAGCTCGCCTCGACGTTGTAGAAAAAAGGAACCGAAACCTGGCAGGTTCCCGTACGCGTGTTGTTCGAACATTCGCCAATGACGACGCCGCGAGCGGGATATTGAATCGCCATGTTGGCAAAATAAATCGCGGCGTTCGTTCCGGAAAGCCAGATGCCAGGATGATTTCTGTCCGCGCTGCTGCCGGAGATGAGAAGCGCGCGCGGCAATTGACCATTCGGCCCGTAACTTCCGCCGGGAATTCCGATCACGGATATTCCCGAGTTTCCGTTGGGGACTTTCAACCAGCACGGCGGCGGCGAAGCGTAATTCGGGTCCAGCGGGCCCATCAATCCGATGTAGCATCCTGCCGTGGAACTCGCGGCGCTGCCGTTGAAGTAATACACCGTTCCGCTGCCGGCCATGTTCGTCGCGCAGTTCCCGCCGGGCAGCGAGCAAAGCGCGTGGTCAACCGTGAGCATCGCGGTGCCCTTGCTCTTGCCGTCGTTTGCATCCGAGCCGCTGGGCGAAACCCAAAGCACCGCATCGCCGGGAAATGGTTTGAGCGCGGCATTGCTGGTCAGCGCCAAATTCGCGTTGAACGATCCGGCCGTCAATGTTCCCGTCACGTTCGCGTTTCCGCCGACGGACAAGTTGCCGCCGAGATTCAGCGTCAGCGCGCTGATCGCGTTCATCGCCGTCAGCGAGCCGACTTGCGCGTTCAGCGGATTCATCGGGAGGATCACGTCGGGCGTCGTGTAGGTATGAATACCCGCACCGTAAATTTGCAGCGTGTAGATTCCCGGAGCGGCGTAAAAATGATAATTGCCGAGGCCGTCTGACGTCAGCGGATTGGGCGCGGACGTGGTGAGCGTCGCGTCGGTGAAAAGATTTGCCAGCGGTGTGCACGGCGCGACGGTGATGTTCGCGGGCTGCGTGCAAACAACGATGGTCGCGCCCGCCACGGGCTTGTCCTGCTCGCCCAGCGCAACGCCATCGTGCCGCGACCCCTGCGCGGGCGCGGTCGCGCCGCAGAAAAGGCAGAAGGCGCCGACCAATGCGCACGCTGCTGCGGTTTTCGCCGCGCCTTGGCTGTATTCGCGCCAAGTTTGCCGCGCGAGGCGCCGAGCAATTCGCCGTCGCGCTCTGCGTGGCTCGTGGCCGAACCTCGCAGTGACGTCGCTGAATATTTGCGCACGCACTTGTGCGCGAAATTGTTGGCGCGTTGTTTTCATTATTTCCTCGAAATAGATGCGGAAGCGCACGTCTCTGGGGACGGACGGGGACGTGTGGGAGTAAATTTAAAAGGCCGACGCCCGAATAACTCGTCGATTTGGACTAACTGCTGTGCTTAATGGAGATTCGTGACGGCCTGCCCCATGCTTCGAAGCTCTCCGCTGTAGTCTTGCAGGTCCATACACAACGCCGCCGAGCGCTGTGGTATTTCACTAAAATCTGCAATGTCTTGGTAGTCCTGCTCCTCTTCGGCGTCGAGGCTTGGAGGGCCGAGTCTGAGAACAAGACTGTCGTGCAATTTAATAAGAGCGGAAGTTGATCGTTGAGAGTCGAAAAGCGAAAGTTGAAGCAAAGCATGAAGCTCGAAAGTCGAAAAACGAAAAGCGAAATGCAAAAACAAAGCAGAAAATGCGAATGACTGTTCCTGACGCGCGGCTGTGACGCTTCGCCAGAGCTTCGGTTCTGCCCGCCGAGAGGCAGGGTTACCTGCGGTGGTACTTTCGTACTACAGCCAAAGTCCCGCAAGTACTGGCAGAATGTGACCCTCGCGCTATACCGTGTGCACGGGGGAAATGCCAAAATTCATCGTTGTCGCAGACACGATTGCGGCACGTCCGCGACGGCTGCGCATTTACTGAGGTGGGGAAAATGGGCGATTTAACCGAAGTCATCGGAACACTCGAACAGACGTCAACGCCGGATCTGCCGGAGCGGCCACCTGAACGCCGCCGCCGTTTGCGCACGAAACTTTCCGCGCCGGTGCGCGTGCGCATGAATTCCGGTTCTCTGCAGCAGGCGGAAGTCTGCACGACGGTGGATGCGTCGCGTGACGGCCTGCTCTTCACAACGAAAGTTACCGACTACCGCCGCGGGATGGACGTGGTAATCACGTTCCCCTATTCCGGAGCCGCCGGCGGCGTGCAGCACGAACGCACGGCCGTTGTGGCCCGCGTTTTCGAAATGCCCGACGGACGCTTGGGCGTCGGCGTTCGCTTCTACGAAGGAAAGCGCCCCGAGCTTCGCCTCGAGGAGGAAAAAGCGACGAAGACGCCGGCCAATGCCGGCGCCGTGGCGCGCGATCTCGAAAAACCCATGCCTTTGGTGCTGGTCGTCGAAGCTGACGCGCGCGCACGCGATGCGATTCGCGCCGTGCTGATGAGCGAAGGCTACGTCGTCGAGGCTGTGGAAACCGGCGCGGAGGCGGTGGAATTTCTCCGCCAGCGCACGCCGAATTTGCTGATCACGGAAATCGAAATCGCCGACATGTCCGGCTACGATCTCTGCCTGATCGTGAAATCAAATGAACGCTTGCAGCGCGTCCCGGTGGTCATGACCACACGCGCGGGGCAGCCCAACGATTATTCCACCGCGCACGCTCTCGGAGCCATTGTCTGCATGGCAAAGCCGTACAAACAGGAGCGGCTGCTGCACGTGGTTCGCATGCTCGCGCCGACCGCCGTCGCCGAAGAACCGCCGGCGCTGCCGTTCAGCAGCAAGCGTTCGCGCGGGAATCATCATCCGGCAGGCGCAGGCCATACGAACGGACATTCCGCGCGCGCGCGCCGATAATCGCGCCGCGACGTTCAACAAGTTGCTTCCCTCTGCAGCCCGGGCGGAATTCCCTTCCGCCCGCTTCTCACACCAGATTGCGTTCTGATTTTACAAATTGAGGATGTCGGCGTCGGAGAGGCGGCGGTAATCGACGAGGCAACGCCTGTTTCGCGCGCCCCGCGACGAGCGTCACGATGGCCCGCTGATGCGCGGAATCTCCCGCGCCTGCCTGAAACGCTTCCCGCAATTGCTTTCCGAGCTGGCGATTCGCGCGCAACGTCGAATCGATTTCGCGGTACACTTCGCCGACGATGCGATTGCGCGTGCCCGCCGGAACGCTATCCGGCAGCAAGCGGTTCACCTGCGCGTGAATCGCTCCGAGGACGTGTTCGACCGCGGCCGCGTTTGTGTCGTGGAAGAACGCGACTTGCGCGGCGCGATGGGGATCGCTTGGGGACGCGATAGCTTGTGGCGCTGCGTGATTTGTCCGGGGAGTCATTTGCGCCGCGCCGTTCGTGCCGTGAGCAGACGGCGCGTTCGAAGAATTCATTTGACCTGCATCGCTGGAGACACCCGGCGCGCCATTTTGATTTGCAGATTTGTATGATTCGTCGCCGCCTGAATTCGCGGCGTGATTTTCGCTCGACGCATCTGACGCCATGCCGCCAGCCGCGGCGGGACCGCCGGCGCTCGATGCTGGATTTGCCGCCACGCCGACTTTCGCGGCGTGCGCCTGCACGGCGTGCGCGAAATTCTGAAATGCCTCGGGCGACAATTCGTGAATCCACGCGGCGAGCTTCGCATGATCGGCGGGCTGCGCGGAGAGAAACATTCCGTCAAGCTCGTCGAGCTGATTTTTCGCGTCTTGCCCTGCCTGGGGCGAAGGAAACGCCGCGCGGTACGCCTTCGCGTCGTCCAAAACTTGGCGCACTTGCGGATCGGCGCCGGCGAGCTTGGCGAGGGCCGCAGGCATCGCTTCGTTGCGGATTGGATCGCCGTCGCCGCTGCCCGCCGCGCCGTTCAAATCATTTGCGACGTCGCTGCCGGACGGCGAAGTCGCACCACTCCCAGCGGCATTGCCTGCGTCGGTTGTCGCGTCGTCCATATTCAAATCGTCGTCGTTAGTAATCGCTGTTGGCCGCCGCACAGCCGTGACGAGCCCGAGAATTTCATCGTCCGAAGGCGGCCGCTTCGAACTGTGCGCTGATGTTCCGCGCGCTGTCTGGGACCGCGAACGCGCGCCGTCCGCCGGGAACTTCGTAGTGCTCACTGCCATCAGTATTCTCCTTTATCGGATGTCGTCCATCACAGATCGTCAATCTTGAAATCCCAATTTAGCCACTTGCGCCGCTCGTCCTGCAACGCGTTGCTGTTCGCCATACATTCGCCCCGCGCGGCTCGCGCCCGACGCCGGCCGCGCCTAGTGGCCAATCGGTCACAAAAGCCTTTCGTACCATTGGCCACGGTGCTAACCTGATTGCAAGATAGTTGAAGTCACGAGGAGCGAAGTGCCCGCCGCACGGCAGTGCGAAACCGCTTCGATCCTGGGGGCCCGAGACCATGATGCGCGAAGTATCTTCTGCGCGTGTCTCGGGGAGGAACGGCAACCATGAACGTGCTTCATTCCGTGAACCAGACGAGTTCCGCCGGACACACTGACAAAGCTTCGGAGCGCCGACGCCGCAAGCGCGTCAAAGTTTCGGCACAGGTCCGTGTGCGCGTCACGGATCCAAGTTGCGAGCCGTTCACCGAGATCGCCACATCGATTGATGTTTCGCGCGATGGGATTTTGTTTTTGACCGACCGGCGCGATTTCTGGAAGGGCATGGCCCTCGGCGTCACGTTTCCCTTTTCCGCCGCACCCGGCGCGCTCAATGCCGAAGAGCCGGCCGAAGTGGTTCGCATCATCGAGCTGCCCGACAGTAAAATGGGCGTCGCGATTCAGTTTCACCACATACAGCTGCGAGCTGTCGCGGCCATCGCCGTCACAGGACCTGGCTCAAAGGAAAAATCCAATATCCACGGTGCTTCTTCTTCCGCGAAGGGAGCGCCTATCCGCTCCGCGCAGACTCGTCCGGTCGTTCTGGTTGTGGAATCGGATCCGCGCGCGCAGGAACAACTGAAGAACCTGCTGACGCCGGAAGGCTACGATGTTTTTGTTGTGTCGACGGGCAAGGCGGCGCTCGACATTCTGCGCACCACGGTCCCCGCGTGCTTCATCGCGGAGGTCGAATCCGGCGATACTTCGGGTTACGATCTTTGCCTGATCATAAAGAACAGCGAGCGATTGACGCGCGTTCCGGTGGTGCTCGTCACGCGCAACGCCAAACCAGAGGACTACGCGGCCAGCCACAATTTCGGGGCCGTAGTCTGCATGGCGAAGCCCTTCAAGCTGGATCGCATGTTGCAAGTCGTTCGCTTGGTCGCGCCCGTGCCGAAGCCGGATCAGGCTGGCTCCGGCAAGTCGGGCGGCGACATCTCCCTCATCGAACGCAATCTGTAAGAGCAAGCATCAGCGCTAAGCCGATACGGCGAGCGATAACCAACCTCTGTCACCCCGCCGCTGTCTTCCCCTTACTCGGCTGCGCTGCCGCTGCCTGCGCCAACGCAGCATCCTGCATTTGCTGTTTGCGCAGGAATTGCTCGTGCAATTGCGCGTGGGCGCGAACATTGGCGTAACCCGCGGGTGCTTCGATTTTTGCCACCTGCCCGGCGTCGGAGGAGAACCATCGCTTGCACGCGTCAAGCTCGACCGCGTGATTGTCGGCGAATTCGTCTGGCACGATGCTGGGCAGAATGCGCTCTGTGGAGAATTCCCTGTTGCCCGCGACATCCGCAGGTGCTTCCTGTAGGCGCGGGTCTTCAGACCCGCGCGGGCGAGGCTCAAGCCTCGCCCCTACGGAAGCTGAGAACGGCGTCGCAGGCGAAACAACCACGGGCTGCTCTTCGAGCATTTGCGCGATTTCGCGATATTGTTTCGTGCGCGATTCCTCGTCGGGGATCACAAGTTCGTCGAGACCGATCAGCCGTTTCAGCAAACCAAGATTCGACGGGTCGCCGAGCACCGCTTGCAAACGCGGATCGGGATTCGCCATCAACTGCATCAGCACGGTGCGCTGCTCGGACCACTGCGTCGGATACTGCTCCTCGGTCTCCGGATACGAAAACAGATTCCCTTTCAGGTCCACCAAGCGAATCCACTTCGATTCGAACGCCGCGCCGGGGCCGAGCAGGGTTATCTCGACGTCGCCGGGGCGATTTTTGCGGAAGCAATCCACGGCCGCGAGCATCAAGTCCGCGTGAAAGAATTTCATTCGCCGCCAAACCAATCCGATGCGGCCCATCGATTGGTCGCGTGCCATCGCGTAGCCGGAGGCGGTGCTGGTGTTCGTCATCGCGCCGCCGAACAGCGCGGGGAATGCTCCGGTGAGAAATTGCGCGACGGGACCCATCAAATCCGCCGCGTGCCCCGCGAGATCGGGTGGAACACGCGCCGCCTGCGGCTGGAAAAAGCCCGCGGCGAGCGGCTGGCCGGCTTTTGCCTTCGCCGGATAGTGCGCGCCGGGTTCGGCGGTCTGCGATTACAGCGCGTCGAAATCGAGCACTTCGCTATCGGCATAAATCGGCGGGATTCCGTATTCGTAGGTTTCAATCTGCAAATTCGAAAGAGTATTGAAGCGCTCCTGCACGCTGATGAGCGCGTCGCCGAGCGCGGGCCTGCCGCTCGAACCGTCGCCGGGCATCGCGTGCATCACGCGCCAGTGATCGTCCATATTTTCGTTGCGCGATTCGCAATAGGCGTCGCCCGCCAATGCGACGTAGCAGCCGTCGGGAAAAATCGCCAGCAGTTCGTCGCGCAGCTTTTGGTCATCGAGCTGGTAAAACGCCCACGGACGCAGCCACGTCCGCTGAAACGTAATCAGGTTCGGATTGAAATCGCCGCCCGCCGTCAACGGGCCGCCCTGCGATTGCTCGAGCCGCGCGAGGCGTTCATATTGCGCCGAATCTCCGGGCGCGACGGGAGGACCGATTTTATTTGCCGCGTGCGGATACGCCGCGCGCAGGCGCGCCTGATGCACCTCCATGTTCCATTGCAAAAACGGATATTCGTGAATTTCATTCGCCCACGGCGGCGTTTTCAATTCGAGCGCGCCGACGATGGTCACCACTTCCTGCCCGTTTGCGACGCGCGTTGTGCGCACACCTGCAGGCACCGTGATCACTTCCTCAGGAACGTAATTCTCTTCTGCACGCAGCGCACCGCACATCGCGCAGTTGTCGTAGGTCAGCGATGGCAGGAGCGAGACTTCCGTGTTTTGTGCGTCCCGGCCATTTTGTGCGGAAGACCCGCGCGGGCTGCTTGGCGATTGTAGGGGCGAGCCTT
>Ga0307374_10008577_pt1 | contig 15230 bp, 9 predicted proteins | sample OX3MG_FD_202532 | JGI IMG/M metagenome (GOLD analysis project Ga0307374, IMG submission 202532) | Soil microbial communities from Risofladan, Vaasa, Finland - OX-3 | ecosystem: Environmental > Terrestrial > Soil > Coastal area > Acid sulfate soil | place: Finland: Risofladan, Vaasa | collected... | reverse complement strand
ATACTGACCTGATAAAAAATCCGCATAATGCTCGGAAAACTTATCTTTAAATTTCATACTATAAAATTAATGAATACTCCTGCTCTTTCCCCAAAGGGTTTATTTCTGTTTGCAGAAATTCATAGTATACTTTTAGTAAAATTTATGACAGAATGGGGCACACTGCTCGACCCTACCCTTGAGCGGCTCGGGCTGAAGTGCCCTTGCCAACTCGACAAGACTGAACAAATTTCAAAAGTTATACAATCTAAAAGGGAAAAGTAATAGGAACTGCTCTGGTGATCGTCCCATCAAATAATTTTTCAAAAAAAATATTTGACACACAGTGGGACTTTTTGGTTTTTCCGGATCATATCTATAACCAATTGGAGAAAATCAAATATATGGACAAGAATTATTTTATAAAATTGTTGCAAAAGTACCGGCAAGGAAATGTAACGAACGAAGAGCGACAGTTTTTAGAAAGCTATTATAACCTTTTTCAAAACGAGCCGGATGTCATGAATAGGTTAAGTGAGGAAGAAAAAAAGGAGATGAAAGAACATTTGGCTGATCGTGTCTGGGATAATATTTCAAAAATAGATAGAGGAAAGACTAAAATAAGGAGTATTAAAACAAGGTTTTCGCAGGTGGCTGCCGCAGCTGTTATTATTATTGCAATCATCAGTAGTATTTTCATTCTATCTAATAGTTCAAACAAGGAACATTCAAACATTGCTATTCGGCAAGCTACCCGTAAAACAAGGGTTGGTGCAAGTGCTGAAATATCTCTCCATCAAAAAGAGAACAGGGTAATTTTTCTTCCGGATGGTAGTACCGTTTTCCTGAGCCCTGGAAGCAGCCTTAATTATCCTTCCACATTTGATGGAATGCAAAAGAGAGAGGTTTATCTGCAGGGGCAGGCTTTTTTTGATATTAAACATAATGCCACACGGTCATTTGTGGTTCATACCGGAACAGTGGAAACAACCGTATTGGGGACAGCTTTTAATATTAAAGCCCAGCGGGATGAAAAACATATTACTGTTACAGTTACAAGAGGTAAAGTAAGGGTAAGTGATTCTCATAAAACCTTGGGCATCATTACCCCTCAACAGCAAATTACTTATAATACAGAAAAAGAAACAGCCACTTTGAGCAGGGTAAATAATAACAGCTATTTGGATTGGAAAAACGGGGATTTATTTATTGATAACCTTACACTTGCAGAGGCGGCTAAATTACTAGAGGAACAATACAAAATAAAAATAATAATTAAAGATTCTACAATAGTGGAACAACGTTTTACCGCCTCTTTCACAAAGAACGAAAAACTTGAAGAAGCAGTAAAAAGCATAAGTGAGTTTAATGGATTGTCTTATTCCATAGATAGAAGCAAATCTATTGTTACTATAAATAATTCGAAATAACTAAAAAGAAAATAATGGATCAATTTATTAGGTTTTAAGAAATTTCTTAATGCTGCAATAGAAAAGAGGTTCTCCCTAATACAAAAAACCTCTGAAAAAATTCCAGAGGCCTCGCATTGTACCGACAGCCATCGTTACAAAGCACGTTTTAAATTTTTTCCGCACAAAGGCGGAATCCTTGATAACTTAAAACAAACCAAAATTATGAATCTTTCTTTGATTTCTAAAAAATTTCAGAAGCCCATCGAATTTCCATGTAAACAAAGATCTTTTTTTGAAAAACCCTTAATTAAGAATCTTATGCGTATTGGAGTAATAACAGTTACGATACTCATTGCAACCCCCGTCCAGTTGTTGTTTGCCCTGCCAGTAAGAAGTCAACCAATAGGCCAGGTAGAGGTAAAAATCGGTTTAAAGAATGAAACCCTTGTCGACGCATTTCAAAAGATAGAAGCGCAAAGCCCGTTTCATTTTATGTACCGGAACGAGGAAGTGAAAAACATCAAGAATTTGAATCTACCTGTTAGTCAAAAAAATGTGGAACAGGTTTTAAAGATCATTTTGTCAAAAACAAGTTTGACTTTTAGACAGGTGAACAACCAGATATTGATAATGCCTGCTAAAAATTGGAGTACAGAATCGGCTTTAAAAGACGCTACCACTATATCTTTAACCGACCATATACTCACTTATACGCCGGTAGCCAATAATGTACATGGAAAAGTGACCAATACAAGCGGGGAACCACTTGCAGGAGTAAGTGTAACCGTAAAAGGCACAGCTACTGGAAGTTCCACAGATGGTGCGGGAAATTACTTAATTGATGTACCTAAAAATGGAACCCTTGTTTTTTCTTTTGTGGGATATGCAACTAAAGAAGTGCCTCTTAACGGGCGTTCGGAAATTAATATGGTGATGGAGCTAAGTGTTTCTTCTTTGGAACAGGTAGTGGTAGTCGGGTATGGAACGCAGAAAAAAGCTACACTAACCGGAGCCATATCCTCTGTGACCTCCCGGGATATCCTCACAACTACAAATGAAAATGTGGAAAATATGCTGACGGGCAAGCTTCCGGGTGTACGGATTTCTCAGCAAAGCAGCGAGCCCGGCTCTTTCAGTAATACATTTGATATCCGGGGATTTGGTACGCCGCTGATCATTATTGACGGAGTTCCCAGAAGTAACATGGAGCAGTTGGATCCAAACGATATCGAAAGTATTTCCGTATTGAAAGATGCGTCTGCGGCCGTTTATGGTGTTCGTGCCGCAAATGGAGTGGTACTTATTACCACTAAACACGGCAAAGCCGGAACCCTGCAACTTACCTATACGGGCACCGTGGGTGTGCAGCATCCTTCCGGCCTTCCTACATTATTAAATGCGGTAGATTGGATGACTTTGATGAATGAGCAGCAAATGCACAATCCTAACGGAGGCAGCCTGGCATTTTCCCAGGCAGATATAGATCAATACAAGAATGGCACTAAGAAAAGTGCGGATTGGTTCCCGGCTGTTATTAATCCATATGCAATGCAAACGGAACATAACCTGTCCGCCAGCGGAGGCACTGACAAGGCAAGCTACTATATCAGTTTGGGGTATTTGAGACAGGATGGCTTCTGGAAGAGCGGAGACCTGAATTACAAAAGGTATAATGTGCGTTCAAATATCACTTCTAAAATTACAAAAAGACTAACAGCGCAATTAATGGTTAGCGCCATAATGGACCAGAAAAATCAACCTTATGCAGATTCCTGGTCTATATTTAAATCACTTTGGCGGCAACTTCCTACTCAATCTGTTTATGCCAATAACAATCCTGAATACCTTGGCAATACCCTGGATGGAACAAACCCGGCAGCAATGATCTCTTCTGACGTATCAGGGTATAAAATATTTAATAATAAATGGGTGCAGAGCTCATTTTCCCTGACTTACGATATGCCTTTTATCAACGGGTTACAGGCGAAAGGACTATATAGCTATGACTACAATATGTCGGATGATAAGCAATACCAAAAGGCATTCAATTTATATAACTACGATGCGGCAACGAATACTTATACACCTGTTGTTAGCCAGTCGCCCAGCAATCTATACAGAAGCTTCTCGGAAAATCCATCTTCCCTGCTGCAGGTATCGCTTAATTATAATCACTTATTTAACAAGGTGCATAATGTAAGCGGATTGCTGCTTTATGAAGAAAGCACCCAAAGCGGCGACAACTTTTATGCATCGAGAGACCTGACGCTGCAGGTGGACCAGCTGATTGCCGGAAGCGCATTGAACCAGGTGGGCTACATGAACGTAAACGGACTATACAAGCAGGTAAATGAAGGATTGGTCGGCAGGTTTAACTATGATTATAAATCGAAGTACCTCGCTGAATTCAGCTTCAGGTACGACGGTTCCTCCAAATTTCCTCCTGCCAGGCAGTGGGGATTCTTTCCAGCCGCTTCTGCCGGCTGGGTAATTTCCAAAGAAAATTTTATGAGAAACAGTAGTGCTCTTTCATTTATTGATAACCTGAAGCTTCGTGCATCTTATGGTAAAATGGGGGATGATGCGGCGTCTTCCTACCAGTTTATTTCCGGCTATACCTATCCGGCAAGCGGTGGCAATAGCCAAGCTCTCGCTGGCGGGTACGTCCTCGATGGCAATTTTGTAAACTCTATCGGTTTCACGAACCTTCCCAACCCTGATATTACCTGGTACACGGCAAACATGTTTGATGCGGGGGTTGATCTGGATATGTGGCATGGTTTACTGGGAGTTACGGTAGATGTTTTCAACCGGAACAGGCACGGGTTACTGGCAACGGAACTGCTAAGCTTACCCAGCACGCTGGGCGCCGGCTTACCGCAGGAAAACCTGAACAGTGATCAGACCAGTGGTTTTGAGGTTGCCATAAGCCATAAGAACACTATCGGAAAATTTGGCTATTCTGTTAGCGGTAACTTCTCTTATACGCGTACCAGGTGGATTAACTATATTCAGTCCACCGCGGGCAACTCTTACCAGAATTGGCTGGATAATCTCAATAACCGGTATAATGATATATGGTGGGGGTATGGTTCTGCCGGGCAATATCAGTCCTTTACCAATATTATCAATAGCCCGACTTTCGTTAGCAGAAGCACCCTTCCCGGAGACTACATAGAACAAGACTGGAATGGCGATGGTGTAATTGATGCTAATGATCTGCATCCTGTTGCAATTGGTTATAACGGCAAGGTCAGCCAGGGTTCAGCTACTCCTAATCCTCCTTTAATCTATTTTGGTTTAACGCTGGGCGCTACTTATAAAGGTTTTGACCTGAATGCACTATTCCAGGGGGCGGCCATGGTATGGATATCTTATCCGGAACTATTAGCCCAGCCGTTCTATTTTAATGGCGGCAGCGGTTTGAGTCAGTTTACGAACGATTGGCATCCAGCGGATCCTGCTGCTGATCCTTATGATCCGAATACCAGGTGGATACCTGGATATTATGCATATACCGGATCTGTAGCCGATCCAAATTCGGAACAATCTGTCCGGAATGCATCTTATCTGAGGTTGAAAAGCCTTGAAATCGGTTATACTTTACCTAAAAGGCTTACTTTAAAAGCAGGCATAAATAGTGTAAGGTTCTACCTTAACGGATATGACCTGCTTACTTTTACCGGAATAAAGTATGTTGATCCTGAACATCCGTCGGATCTTTACGGTTATGTCTATCCGTTGAATAAGTCATATAATATCGGTTTGAGTGTTGATTTTTAATTGTCATATTAAGTAATTATTATTAAAAGTGCACGGTTATGAAAATAATTAAATATTTATTTATAGTTTGTATCAGTTTATTGTCAGCTTGTAATAAGCTGAACGTTCCTCCTTTAAATATCATTAAGGATCAGGACATATTCAACAGTGTTAACGGAATTACGGCATACATGGCCCGCATGTACAGCCAGCTGCCGATAGAAGATTTTAAATATAGCGCCGATCACGGATTTAATAACTGGAACTATATAAAAAACATCAACACATATTCTGGAGAAGGCGTTAATAAGAATGTTACGGTCCTGACCAATGGGAATACCGGCTACTGGGCAGATGCTTATACGCTTATCCGGGAGGCCAATTATTTTATACAGACATTACCCAAGTACAGCGCCGATTACAACAATAATCAGACGCAACTCAATCAATGGATCGGAGAGGCACGCTTCATCCGTGCTTTTACCTATTTTGCATTGGTGAAAAGATATGGCGGCGTACCTATTATTGACAGCGTTCAGTATTATCCCGGAGAAAGCCTCAATGAACTGCAGGTATCGCGCAACTCGGAAGAAGAGGTGTATGATTATATAGCGCAGGACTGTGATTCTGCTATAAAATATATGAATGCAACAAGCGAGCAGAAAGGAAGGGCGAATAAATATGTGGCCGCTGCGCTCAAATCTACTGCGATGCTTTTTGCAGGGTCTATTGCCAAATACAACCAAATTCAACTTTTTGACAATTCAGGTAAACACTTGCTTGGGATTCCGGCCAATAAAGCAGATTCCTTTTTCAAAGCAAGCTATGAAGCGTCGTTGCTGCTTGAAGGACACTACTCTCTTTATAGGGCCAACCCCGATAAATATCAGAATTATGAAAACCTTTTCTTTGACGATAACAGCCCGGAGAATATTTTCGTAAAGTATTACCACTATCCGGATGTGGTTCACAGCTATGATGCTCTCGAGGTTCCATTTCAACAGACAGGTCCGGGGTACAGTTCGTACCTCAATCCTACACTCAATTTTGTAGAATTGTTTGATGGGTTGCCCAAAAATGCTGACGGGACGTTGAAAACTAAAGATGCCAATGGAAAATATATTTTATATCAACACCGGATGGACCTGTTTGCGAATGCAGAACCAAGGCTTCGGGCTACGGTGATTTTTCCGGGTGATGAATTCAGGGGACAGCAAATTGATGTTCGCCGGGGGATATATACAGGCCCGGTCGCTGGCGGGATCAGTTCCCTGATACCGGATGGATATACAGGACCATATTCTGCTGCCAATTTAGTAACATCATCATCAAGCAAGCAAACTCCTTATACACTGCCTGACGGAACAAAGATGAATCCTGCTGGTTTGAGCGGAGTTTTTACTTCCGGGGTATATACAAGAACAGGGTTTTACATTCGTAAATATATGGATTCCACCAAAACTCAGGCAGATATGTTGTTACATCACTCGGATCAGCATTGGATTGTTTTCCGTTATGCAGAGATTCTTTTAAATCGGGCCGAAGCTGACTATGAATTGTATGCCGACGGTCAAACTGATGTAAATTACCTGCAGGATGCATTTAATTGTATCAATGATATTCGGGACAGAGCCGGGGCAACTTTGTTGGCCGACCCAAACGAACTGACTATTGATACGATCCGCATTGAAAGAAAAAAGGAGCTCGCCTTTGAGAACGATACCTGGTGGGATATCAAACGTTGGCGGGTTGCTGACCAGGAGATAAACAACAAGATATACAGGATATTAAATCCATTCTATGCAGCTAATGCCGGCGAATATTTTTTTGATGCAAGATTGGAAGAAAATAACGCTCGCTTTACATTTAATCCTATCTGGTATTATGAACCGATTCCGGGCGGGGAACTAACTAAGGATCCGAAATTGATACAAAATCCAGGATATTAATCTTAAACCGAAAATTTCAGACAATGAAAAAGATATTTTATTATTTATCGCTTGGAATGATTTTGTTTACCGCTAATTCATGCTTTAAGACGGATGACTATGGCGCACCCAGCGAAACACTTACCGGAAGTATTATTGATTCAGTCACCGGTTTGCCGATACAGACCGAACAAGGCAACGGGATACGGATCAGGCTGGATGAATTAAGCTGGAGCAGCAACCCGGTTCCTCAGTATTTCTGGGTGATGCAGAATGGCAACTTTAATGATACCAAGCTGTTTACTGGCTATTATAGAATTACGCCGGTTGATGGCCCTTTTGTTCCGCTTATTCAACAGGATAGTAATGGAGACACTATTGTTAACAACAGCAGGATGATGGAGATCAATGGGGTTACTAAGGTGAATTTTATGGTGGAGCCTTTCCTGAATGTTCAATGGGTAGGTGAGCCGGTAGTGAATGCCGACAGTACCGTTACTGTTAATTTCAAATTCACACGGGGGACCACCAACCCTGACTGGCAGTTCAACGTTACGGATGTTTACCTGTTTGTGTCTGAGGTTCCTTATGTTGGAAATAGCAACTTCGATAGCAGGTATTCCACCCAGGTTACTTATAGTGGAACCGCAGGGAATGCCCTTCTTGGACAGACAATCACTATTAATACCAAGGTAATGCCTGGAAGCAGAAATTACTATATTAGGGTAGGCGCAAGGACTGCGGATAATGTTCAGAAGCGCTATAACTACACGGATGTTAAAATGGTGGCAATACCGTAGTTTGGCTCTTAATAATCTTAATAATGGATAAAAGCTCATGAGGAAATTTATTTTTTTATCAATCAACACATTATTTTTACTTTCTATGTTTGAAGGATTGTGTGCACAATCCAACTTTACATTTGCAGATAGGTTTGAAAACCGGGATCTGAATTATGAAAAGATAGGCAGAGGGCTTTGTAAAACAGAAAAGGGGGTTTTAAAGACCCGGAATGCATACGCCTGTTTTGGTAATCAAAACTGGACTGATTATGAAATTGAGTTTATTGCGCGAACACCTGCTTTTGAAAAGCAAGTCCAGATATGGGTAGGCTTTAGAGCATCAAACCGGGATGATCGGTACATGATAGGATTAAGAGGAGGAATACAAAATGATTTGTATTTAGCTAGATTAGGTTATATGGGCACCGATGAGTTTCTGGCATTAAGACATCTTAATTTTTTATTGCAGCCTGGAAAATCTTATTATTTTAAAATACAGGTGGTGGGAAACCGGATCCGGATATTTTTAAATCATGAAACGTTACCGAGAATAGATATTGTTGATAAATATTCGGGTATGGCTCCCGCAGGTAAAATAACCCTAGGAGGCAGTTGGATTGAAACTGATTTTGAAAACCTTTCCATACGTTCTCTCAATGAAAACGCATTGTCTGATACGCCGGTGCTGGAATATATGCCTCTTCCAGCGAACAAAGAGAAGGAACGTCAGATTGAAAGGGCGGCTTATAAGCCTATTAGAATTAATAAAATCGGTAATTCAAGAACTAATATATCGTTAAACGGAAAGTGGTTATTTGAACCCGGGTATGAGATAAAGAACCAGGCGGACGCCATTTTAACAAATGAAAGCGATAGCAATTGGAACGTACTGAGCGTTCCTGACTTCTGGAATCCTAACCGGATATGGCTATTTGGCGAAAAATACGGAACCGCCAGTAAAGGTACCTCAGATAGCTATTATCAAAAGGAAACAGACCGTTGTGCGGCTTATACATTTGATTACAAAAAAACAAATATCGGATGGTATCGCCAATGGATCGAATTGCCTGGGAACATTAAAGGCAAACACCTGGAACTTTCCTTTGATGCTGTTTCTAAATCGGCTGAGGTTTGGATAAACGGACAAAAGGCCGGAGGTCATGTTGGCATGTTCGGGGAGTTTAAAATAGACGCAACCGGGCTGCTGAAGCCTGGGAAGAACCTATTAGTGGTAAAAGTGTATAAAGATTATGTAAAAAATATTGAACATGCTGATAAAATTGTGGGCATTGCAGTTTCGGAAGAAGTTACCCAGAAGATGCTGAAAGATCTGCCGCATGGGTTTTATGACGACGACCCGGCGGGTATTTGGCAGCCTGTTTCATTGCTGATCACTAACCCGCTGAGAATTGAAGACGTGTTTATTAAACCCGGGTTAAACGGTGCGGCTTTTGATGTTACAGTAAAAAATTATTCCCGCAGCATACAGCACTTTTCTCTTAATACTGATATTATTCCGTATCAGCCAGGGGATACTTTATATAAAGGAATTTCTCTTAAAAGTGTACGGTTAAATCCCGGCGGCCAAAAGAAATTTACTTACCGGGTTAATGGATTAAAACCTAAACTGTGGTCTCCGGCCAGTCCCAACTTATATAATTTCTGCTTTATCCTTCAGGCTGCAAACAATAAAAAGATACTTGACAAAAAAGTGATCCGTTCGGGATTCAAAACATTTCAGGTAAAGGGTGACTATTTTTATTTAAATGGCAAGCCTTACTGGTTAAGGGGTGCAGATCAAACACCGGCAGCGATCGCACCCAATGATTCGGCGCTGGCTGACCGGTTTTGTAAACTGATGCACGATGGTAATATAGCTGTCACCCGCACACATACAGCACCTTATACCCGGGTTTGGATGAATGCCTCAGACAAATATGGAGTTGGGATCAGCTTTGAAGGAACATGGCCCTGGCTGATGCTTGGCGCCAGCCCCATACCTGATACAGCTCTGTTGGGAATATGGAAGAATGAATTTTTTGACCTGATGAGGAAATACAGAAACCACCCGTCCCTGCTGATGTGGACCATCAATAATGAAATGAATTTTTACAACGATGATCCTGACACAGACAGGGCGGAAAAGAAAATGAAAATCATTTCGGATGTAGTGAAACAAATGCGGGAAATTGATCCCACCCACCCTGTTTGCTTTGCCTCAAATTATTCCCGTAAACAGACCGAAAGAAGATTCGGCAAAGATTTCATGAAAAGCATAGACGATGGCGATGTTGATGATATTCATATGTATCCCAACTGGTACAACGGATCAATATTCTCTGAATTTAATGGTGAATTTCAAAAACGATTTAAATATCCGGGGAGGCCTTTGATCAGCCAGGAGATGTCCACGGGTTATCCGGATGAAACAGGTCATGCTACGAGATTTTATACCTATGTGCATCAGAATCCTGCGTCGCTGGTAGGAAAGTATGCGTATTCCTATAACGATCCAAAATATTTTTTGCAAACACAGGCATTTATTACCAAAGAGCTGGCGGAAGCGCTGCGCAGAAGCAATGAAAATGCTGCAGGGATACTTCACTTTTCTCTTGCAACATGGTTTAAAAACGTGTACCTGTATAAGAGCATTACTCCTTTTCCTACTTATTATGCATTAAAGGAAGCATTGCAGCCGGTACTGGTTTCTGCGGAATTATGGGGCAGGCATTTTTATGCAGGTAAGAAGCTTCCCGTAAGAGTTTGTGTTGTAAATGATAAGGAGGACGGAGGCGATTTGCCGGAAACATCCCTGGTATGGCAGCTGGTTGCGGGCAACGGCAGGATCATCGCGAGCGGAAAGGGAATTATTCCTCCTGTAAAATATTACGGGCGCCGGTGGACTGAGCCCCGGATAATTATTCCGCAAGATTTGCCGCAAAAGAAGATCAATGCCAAACTAGTGTTGAAGCTGAGCGAAAAAGATCATTTGATCTCAGAGAATGAGTATCATCTATTATTTGCGACAAAAGAGTGGGCCGCTGATGCGGCTGAATTCACAGATAAAAAACTGGCAGTAGTTGATTTTTCAAAAGAGATACTGCCAGTTCTTAATTTCTTACATTTAAAATATACGTCATTCCCTTCCATAACAGAAGCGTTCAGCCAAAGGGCGGATGTGTATATCTTCTCAGGGCTTGATTCGTCGGAAGAAACCTATGATATAAGATCACATGTTGCACAGGGAGAGAAAGTGTTACTGTTAAATTCCGGTTCATTAGCTCCAAAATTATATCCCGCCTATATTCGCGGGATTATTGATGCCAACCCGGAAATCGTAACGATGGATATTCCCGAGTCGCCGGTATTTGATGGTATTGAGCCTTTGGAAACGCGGTATTTCAATAACAATAAGCCTGGGATACCAACGGTTTGTTCAGGCGCCTTCCGGATCAACCGTGATCCTCATGTGGAAGCACTGGCATCTTCCGTTAAAGTGCATGGATATTTGCAGGGCGATATTTATGCAAGAAGCCATATCCTGGATAAGATAAAAGGATTCCCTATTGTTCAAATTAACGATAATAAAGGCGTGGTAGTTCTTTCGACTATGTTGCTTCAAAAAGGAACAACCGATCCTGTTGCCGGAAAATTGCTTTCAAATTTGTTGGTTGCTTTATTGAAGGAATAGCTAATACTTTTTTATGTATCAATATTTTCAAAAGTGGCTGATTGTTTTGCTGACATACTTTCTTTTTTTTAACAGCATTGCCTACGCTCAAAGTAAAAAACCTTTTCCGCTCCGCTATCCAACTTATAAGGGCCTGGTGATGGCGGGTTACCAGGGTTGGTTTAATACTCCCGGAGATGGCGCCGGAAGAGGATGGTATCATTATGGAGGGGAAGATGGTTTCAAACCGGGATCTTGCGTGATAGATCTTTGGCCGGATGTGAGGGAATATAAAAAGACCTACAAGACGAGTTTCTTTTATAAGAATGGTCAACCGGCTTATGTCTTTAGCGCTTATGATTCCGCTACGGTAGCATTGCACTTTAAATGGATGAAACAGTATGGCATTGACGGGGTATTCATGCAACGCTTTGTGACGGAGATCAAAAACCCGAGTGGCAAAAATCATTTTAACAAAGTGCTGGACTACGCCATGGCATCTGCGGAAAAATATGACCGGGCCATTTGTATAATGTACGACCTGAGCGGTATGCATCCCGGCGATGAACAAATAGCGCTCAAAGACATAGATGAACTAACAAAAAAATATGATTTGATGAATGGAACAAAAAGCCCAACATACTTGCATCACAACGGCAAGCCAATAGTGGCGATCTGGGGGGTGGGATTTAACGATCACAGGTTGTATGGCTTTAAAGAAGCGGAGACATTGATTGATGGGATGAAGGCAAGAGGCTTCCGTGTGATGCTGGGCGTTCCTACTTACTGGAGAGATCTTAAAAAAGATGCGCTAACCGATGAGGAGCTGCACCGGCTGATAAAAAAATGCGATATCATTATGCCGTGGTTTGTGGGTCGTTATGATGAACATACCTATCCACAGTTTAAAGGTCTTATTAAGAAGGATATTGAATGGTGTAAGCGTAACAAGGTGGATTATGTTCCTTTGGCATTTCCCGGGTTTTCCTGGAAGAACATGAAGGGACCCGGTACGTACAGCATTCCCAGGGACAGGGGTAATTTTTTCTGGGAACAGGTAGCCGCTGAAAAAAATGCGGGCGCTCAAATGCTCTACATTGCCATGTTTGATGAGATGAATGAAGGTACGGCGATCTTTAAATGTGCGACCAATAATCATTTGCCGCTCGATGGAGATGGCAGATTCGTAGGTATTGATGATGACCTGGGCAGCGATTATTATTTATGGCTGGCCGGCCAGGCTGCCCGGTGGTTTCATGGCGAAGGGGATTATAGTTCCAGAAAGCCTGTTAGGAATTAATTTGTATGCATATTTTTTGAAATTGTCTAAAGGCTCTCGTATTTAGGCGATAAGCTCATGTATCAGGGATAGGTTCCCCTAAAGTAATTAAGCCGTTTTAAATTTCTAAGGCTGTTTTTGACAACAAGCAATTGCCTGTTTTATCCTGAGCTGCCGGTATTATTGAGAAATTGATTTTAATTTTTTTCTATGCAATCTATAAAAATATTTTCGCTGGCGCTGGCCTTTTGCTTAGGAATGCATTCCCTGAGCACTGCGCAAACCAGCCCTTCCCCGCATCCTGCATTGCCTTCGGCAGTAATTCCTGAAGGATTGGGCGTCAATATACATTTCATCACTCCCCAGCCGGGAGAATTGAAAATGCTTGTGGATGCAGGTTTTCGCTGGGTGAGGATGGATTTTAACTGGAGTACCATTGAACAACAGAAAGGCGTTTATGTCTTTATCATGTATGACAGCCTGCTGGCATCGTTGAATAAATATCATCTGAAAGCCGTTTTTATTCTGGATTATGGAAATGCCTTGTATGATAATGGCCTGTCACCGCATAGCCCGGAAGCGATAGCGGCTTTCGCAAAATGGGCGGCAGCATCCGCACTCCATTTTGCCGGTCATGATATTTTATGGGAGATGTGGAATGAACCTAACAATATCGCATTTTGGAACCCCAAATTGGGTGTAAAGGCTTATATACAACTGGCGCTGGCTACCGGCAAAGCCATTAAAGAAGCGGCTCCCGAAGAAGCTTTCATAGGCCCTGCCACTTTCGGTGTACCTCTTGATTTCCTCGAAGCTTGTTTCAAGGCCGGCCTGTTGCAATACTGGGATGCTGTATCGTTTCATCCTTATCGTCAGGGCGGACCGGAAACTGTGACTAAAGATTGTCAGGCTGTACGGCAACTGATTGCAAAGTATGCGCCTGCCGGTAAATCCATACCGCTTATTTCAAGCGAATGGGGTTATTCGGCTGCCTGGAAAGATTTTACACTGGAAAAACAGGGTATCATGCTGGCCAGGGAATTGCTGACGAATCTAAGTAATGATATTTCACTTTCTATTTGGTATGACTGGCATGACGATGGGATAGACCAGAAAAATGGAGAGTATCATTTCGGAACGGTGTCTTACACTTATCATGTCGGGCGCGACCCTGTTTATGACCCAAAACCAGCTTATCTGGCGGCTAAAACGCTTACCAACACGCTGAAAGGGTATCATTTTTACAAGCGTTTACCATCCGGCAACCCCGATGATTATATTTTGCTGTTCAGTAACGGGAAAAAAGTACGCCTGGCCGCCTGGACAAACGGTGAACCCCACACGATAGTACTGGCTGCAGGTAAAGGAAGATTTGGAATAACAGATTACCAGGGTCATAAATTACCCAAGCTGAAAGCAGATCAAAACGGTTTAGCAATAAGCCTGACGGATGCGCCCAAATATCTGATCCCGCAATCCCGTAACAGCAGCCAGTGGCGATAGAAGTGTCTGTCTTTTTAGTCGACGATTTTGAAAAAATATACAACGTAAATTTTTACATTCCTTATTTTACTGTGAAGATTTATGTTAATGGAATGCTGCAGACTCCAGCAGGTAGATTCGCTGATTTGGTTGCTGACATCGCAAAGTGATAAGAACAATATTCTCGCTTATGCAAGCCTGACTTGTTCATTTTAGGTCAGCAGGTCAAATTTTCGTAGAATTTCAGTTATTGTTGGTGTATGATTAGCTCTGATTTGGATTTCTTTTCCGGTCAGTTTGTTCTTTAATCGTGCAACTGTTACCTTTTTGCATTCGTGAATAAACTTTCTGATGGAGAGGCTTGTTTGTAGTTCTATATGTTTGGATATTACGAATGCCATAAAGCAAATCAGCAGATGTAGTTTTATCGGTTCTTCTTTATAATGGAAAGGTATCCGCATGAATATTAAAAAGGGAAATTTAAAAATTCAACTCTTCGATCTGGATAATGATATACAGGAGCAGCATGATGTAGCAGTGCAACATCCTGAAATTGTAAAAGAAATTGAAAATATTATGAAGAAAGAACATCATACCCCGGGTGTGAATGAATTCCGGATGGAGGCGTTGGAAAAATAATAAAGTTTTTTGTAGAAAAAAAAGGATTAAAATAGCATAAATTTTTATTTTTCTAATAAAAACGATCGGGGTTTTTCGATAAATTTTTTAATAATCATCAGTGAAACCAATAAAATATATTTCTCTTTTTTTAGTAATAAATTCTTTTTTAGCCTGCAACAATATTGCAAAAAAAAATGCTTTTACTGCTGATAAAAAAGATACAGCCACATCCTGCATGATGGTGCCGGCAAGATTTGCAAATACTTCTGTGGATTCTGCATTACAATTTAACGGTGATACTTCTGTAAAAGGAAT
>Ga0307374_10008576_pt1 | contig 15230 bp, 11 predicted proteins | sample OX3MG_FD_202532 | JGI IMG/M metagenome (GOLD analysis project Ga0307374, IMG submission 202532) | Soil microbial communities from Risofladan, Vaasa, Finland - OX-3 | ecosystem: Environmental > Terrestrial > Soil > Coastal area > Acid sulfate soil | place: Finland: Risofladan, Vaasa | collected... | reverse complement strand
GAACACGATCGTGCAGCGCTTCAACACCTCGAAGTCCGAGCCGGCGATGCTTGTCTCCGCGTCGAACCGGATCTTCAAGCACCTCGGTTACTCGCGGGTCGTCTATTTCGAGAACGCCCCGGAGTACGAAGCGGCCAAGGCGTAGTTGCCGAGCCGCCCCCGGCGGCCGAAGACCGCACCCGTCCCCGCACGCGCCCCGCGCCTCGGGGGCGGGTGCGCGCCCGGCGCGCCGGCGCCGTCAGGGCGAGGGCGAGAGCTCGGCGATCAGCGCGTCGAAGTGGCCGATCCCGACGCGGGCGTCGTCGAGGAAGTCGACGGCCTCCATCGCCGCGAGCTTCGCCGTCTGGCACAAGAAGGCGAGGTCGGCGCCGGCGAGGCCCTCGGTGAGCGGCACGAGGTGGGCGACGAGCTCGTCCATCGAGAGCCCCGCCTCGAGGTTGGCCCGCCGCAGGTGGATGCGGAGGATCTCGTCGCGGTCCGCGGCCTCGGGGAGGCCGACCTCGAGGTGGACCCCGAAGCGGCCCGGGCGGAGCGCCGCGGAGTCGACCATCGAGATGCGGTTGGTCGCCCCGATGACGATCACCTGGCTGCGCTGCTCCATGCCGTCGAGCTCGGCGAGGAGCTGGTTCACGACCCGCTGCGGGGCGCGCGTCCCCTCGTGCTCGAGGTCGCTGCGCTTGGGGAGCACGGCGTCCAGCTGGTCGAAAAAGACGATGCACGGCGAGGCGCGGCGGGCGACGTTGAAGATGTGGCGCACGCTCTCCTCGGACTCGCCGAGCCACTGCGAGAAGAGCTCTGGGCCCTGCACCGGGAGGAAGTTCACCCCCGCCTCGCGGGCGATCGCCTGCGCGAGAAGGGTCTTGCCGGTGCCCGGGGGGCCGTAGAGCAGCACGCCGAGGTTGCTCGACAACCCGGCCCGGACGAACAGGTCGGGGTGCTGCAGCGGCCGCTCGACGAGGTCGCGCATGCGGGCCTTCACGTGCGCGAGGCCGCCGACGTCCTCCCAGGTGACCGTGGGGAAGGTGATCAGCGACTCGCGCATCGCCGCGGGGTGGACGTGGGAGAGGGCGGCCTCGAAGTCCTCGCGCAAGACGACGAGGTCCTCGGGGCGAGGGAACGACGCCAGCGAGGGCGACTCGACGAACTGTGTCGAGTTCCGCCGGAGGGCGTTCAGCCCGGCCTCGCGTGAGAGCTCCATCAGGTCGGCGCCGACGAAGCCGTAGGCGCGCTCGGCGACGTCGGGGAGTGCCTCGAGCGCCCCGTCGTCGAGCGGCATCTCGCGCGTGAGGACGCGCAGGATCTGCTCGCGCGCCTCCACCGGCGGCGTCGGGAAGTAGATCTCCCGGTCGAAGCGCCCCGCCCGCCGCAGCGCCGGGTCGATCGCCTCGACCCGGTTGGTGGTGCCGATCACGAGCACCCCCTCGGCGCGCTTCAGCCCGTCGAGGAGGGCGAGCAGCTGGGTCACCGACCGTGCGTCGGAGTGGCTCGTCGCGGTGCGCCGCACGGGGGCGATCGCGTCGAGCTCGTCGATGAAGATGATCGAGGGAGGGCTGAGGCTCGCCTCGGCGAAGATCTTGCGGAGGTTGGCCTCGGTCTCGCCGGAGTAGGTGCCGACCACCTCGGGGCCGTTGATGTAGAAGAGCTGGGCGTTGATCTCGTTCGCGACGCTGCGGGCGAGGAGCGTCTTGCCGGTACCGGGCGCCCCATAGAAGATCACGCCGCGGGGCGGGTTGATGCCTAACTGGCGGTAGACCTGGGGGAAGACGAGCGGCAGCTCGACGAACTCGCGCACCTCGCGGATCTGCGCGCCGAGGCCGCCGACGTCCTCGAAGGTGGTGTCGAGCACGGTCTCGGACATCTGCTCGTCGCCGTGGACGTGGTCCTCCGAGTCGTGGTCGTGGTCGCCCTGGATCAGCCAGACGATCGTCTCGTCGTTGACGACCCCCTCGTCGCCCTGGACGAAGTGCACGTCGTAGGTCACGCCGGCGAGGGCGTCGGGGAGACGCACGTAGAGGATCATCCCGGGGCGCACCGCGACGCGCTGCTCGGTAAGGGCGCGCTTCAACATCGGGACGAGCTGCGGGTTGTAGCGCTGGCTCATGTCGATCCCCGGCACGAGGGCGAGCTCCGCGGTGGCCTCGGGCTGCACGACCTCGATGGTCACCTTCTCGTGCGGATAGGCCTTCAGCGCCTGGCGGGTGAAGCGGTCGATGCGGATCGAGCCCTCGCCGGGCTCGTCGACCGTATCGACCAGCCTGCAGAGCGCCTTGCGGCCGCGCTCGGTGCTGATGCGGAGGACCTCACCGGCCCCGACACCGAGAGCGGCGCGTACGTCGGGGGCGGCGAAGACCGCGCACAGCCGCGCCTCGCGGTAGTCCACCGGCCTGGGGTCGAGCACTGCCTGCTGGGACATGCGGGTTCCGTTCGAGAAAACGCGCCCGCACCTGCGGGCGTGGCCGATCTCTTCTATCAGGGTTCGGCTTTGGCGGCCCAGCCCGACGACTGTCCGTCGCCAGACGATCGCCACCGCACGAGGTCAGCCTTGGCTACGGTCCTCTGATACTCCACGACGACCCGCTCAGCGCCCACGTCGCCGAATCGATCCTCCACAGCCGGCGGAACGGCGTACCGGTCCTCGGAGGCGTGCTCGGCGTGCACGCCGTCGCCAACAACCGCACGGGCCGCGCGGCGAGACCGCTCGCCCTCGCGCCCCCGAGCGACCGCATCGCGACCATGGAGATCGCGATGCTGGCCGACTTCGCGCTCGGTGGCGCCCTCCGGCGCACAACGGGCCCGGACCATCCGCTCCCGACGGTAACGCTCGACCTCCAGCTGACCGGCGAAGTGCGGAGCGCGTCGCAACTCGTGACATGGCCCTCCTCGACGGTGGCGATCGAGGGGGGCCTCGGCAGCGCGACCGCCTCGATCGAGGAGGGCGACGTCGTCCTCGGCCAGTGCAGCGCGCTGTTCTCCGTCTCGCCGTCGGCGACGCGCGTCGCGCCGCTCCCCTGGGACGTCGACACCGAGGGGGAGGCCACGAGTACCGGCGAGGAGCAGCTCACCTTGGCCGAGCGCAACCTCGTCGGCCTCATCTCCGGTCACGCCGGCACCTCGGGCTCCCGGTCCTGGTCCGAGAGCCTCATCGAGAGCCTCTTCGCGCCGCGCGCGGCCGGGGAGGCCCGCCGGTCGGTGACGCCGGAGGCCTTCATGACCAATCGCGGCGGCTTCTTGCAGGGTGGCGTGCTCTTCGCCGTGGCCGCTCATGCTGCGCTCGAGGGTGGCGGCGACGCGCTGCGGCTCGCGTCGGGCCACATCGAGTTCATCTCCTCGGCCATCCCCGCCGCCGAGCTCACCGTGAGCGTGGAGCCCCTCCACGAAACCCGCCGGACGGTGTTCACCCGCGCCTTCGTCCACCAGGATGGGCGCCTCGTCGCTAACGCGAGCTTCGTCGCGCGGCGACGCTGAGCGAGTGTCGCCCTCGGTCGCGTGGGCGACGACCGAGGGTCGGCCGGACGCGCCGGCGCCCTACCAGGCGCGGATCGTCACCGGAAGCGACATCGACCCGATCCCCTCGGCTTGCACCTCGACGGTGTCACCGGGAGCGATCGCCCCGACGCCCGCCGGGCTGCCCGTGGTGTAGACGTCACCGGCGCGCAGTGGAAGCACGTGGGACGCCCGCGAGAGCAAGTTGGGGATGTCGACGATCAGGTCGGTCGCATGCGCGTCCTGGCGCTGTTCGCCATTCACCCACAGCTTCACGTTCAACCCGCGCCAGTCCGGGAGCTCATCGGCCGTCACGATGCACGGCCCCATCGGACTGAAGCTCGCGAAGGACTTGCGCTGCACGCGCTCCTCGCGATGCTCGGGTGTCGTGCGCAGGGTCACGTCGACGACGATCGTGTAGCCGAAGATGTAGCGCTCGGCCTCCTCCGGCGAGATCCCCTCGGCCGGCGCGCCGACGACCACCGCGATCTCCCCCTCGTGGTCGAAGCGACGCTCGGGAAGGTCCTTCAGCGGGAGCTCGATCGCGTCCTCGGGCCCCGAGACCGAACCCGTCGCCTTCAAGAAGAAGCCGAGCGTGTCCGCCGAGTCGCGTGGGCCGGAGTCGTCGCGGATCCTGAACCCCGCGGCGTCCATCTCCTGTTGGTGCGCGCGGTAGTTCGAGGGCGCCGCGAAGAGATGCATCGGGGCCGGGTTCGGAGCCTGTAGCCGCACGCTCTCACGGGGAAGCGCCGGCGCCGAGCCCGCAGCCTGTTCGACGGCCCCTCGGAGCTCCGCCCAGCCCGCGATGAGGCGGTTCATCGCGAGGAGGTCTCCCGGTTGCCAACCCGGCACCGCCGACGAGACGTCATGGATGCCGTCGTCTCGGTGCACGCCGATGCGATAGTCCGCGAAGGTGACCAGCTTCATGGTTCGACTCCTTGTCCGCCCCGGTGGGTGACAGCTCCTTTCGAGGAGCCAACCGCGTTCGGGTCCTTATTAGCGGTTCACGACTCCGACCGCCCGGGGGGCTCGGCCTCGTCGCGGTAGAGCGAGAGCGCGCGCTGTGCCGGCTCGTCGTCCGCGACGAACAGCAGCGCTTCACCCCCCTGTGCGCCATGGGTCGCCGCGCACCACGTCGGCACGCAGAACGTGTCGTGCGGCCCCCAGTCGAAGCGCTCGCCATCGATGATGCTGAATCCCGTGCCGCGGGCGACGTGGTAGATGCGATTGGCGGTGTCGCGTCGCAGAGGGCTCTGTGCGCCACCTTCGATCAGCTGCATGCCCGCGCCGATCGTCGGCATTACCGAACCGCCGCTCCGCGGGTCCGTGAAGCGGAGGCTGTAGGTCCCATCGCCCCGCTCGCGCTTCTTCAGCGTTTCAAAGACGGCGAGCGTCGCATCGATCCCGAAGCGCCTGAGCGGTGGGCGCCCAGCGGTCTCGCCGTAGGAGGAGGTCGGGAGCAGGTCGGTCGTCGAGGCGGTCGCCAGGGCCACGGCACTGGGCTCCACCACCGGTTGCAGGCTCTTCGGGCTCGAGTACTCCTCGTGGAAGGCGACGTCGATCGCCCGGACGAGCGGCCCGTCGAGGACATCGAGCCAGACCATCGTCTCGGGACCCTCGTGGACGTGCCCGTGCCAGGACCACCCCGGAGTGAGGACGACGTCGCCGGGCTCCATCGGCACCGGTTCGCCGTCGACGACGGTGCGCCCGCCCTCTCCCTCGATGATGAACCGCAGCGCGGCGAGGCTGTGACGATGGCTCGGGGCCGTCTCGCCGGGATGGACGAGCTGGAGCGCGCCGGACAGCGTGCGCGTCGTCGGGAGATCCGGGAGCGAGGGGTTGGCCATCGTGAGGACCCGACGGTCCACTCCACCCTTGCCGCCGAGGTCGAGCCGCTCTGCCGCCTCGAGCAGCAGCGCCCGCGCCGGGGCGTAGTGCCACACCCACGGCCGGACGAGCGCGAGCGGCGCAGTCGGCTGCTCAGGGCGGGCCCACAACGGCCGCAGCGACTGCGCTTGGATGCGGGCCAGGAAGTCAGACTCGTCGCCGGGCACTTCGGTGTCGAGCGGGGAACGATCGGAAAGCTTCTGCCCTGCCACCATCGGGACCCCCGCCCTTCACGTTCGTCTGGTTCGACACGAACCTTACGACCTGGGTGGCAGCACAACCCGCATGCCCGCCCGGGCGCGTACCGGACCGTGGGCGCTGCCGGCGGGGTGGATCGCAGGGTGCCCAGAGCGGAGCGGTGGAGCTCCTCTCGGGCTGCGAGCCTCAATCAGTCGATCGGGGAATGGGCCGATCGGGGACGCTGACGGCACCCGCGAGTAAAGGTCTGGCGCCCCGGGGGCGAGGAACTCGGCAGCGTCTCCAGACAGCGGCGACGCTCCTCGGCGGGGTCGCTGTGGCGGGACTCGTCACCTCCGGCGCACGCTCAGAATCCCGTGCGACGGTTGCCAACCTTCTCGACCAACGTCATCAAGCTCTTTTTGCGCCGGCCTCCCCGACGCGACCAACGCCGAGGGCTGGCTGAGCCGTGGTGCAGGTCCTTCGATGGCCGGGGGTATAGCCGGAGCCCGCTCCCCACACACGGATGGCCCGCGGCCGACGCTGGCCTGGCGGTTCAGCCCGCCCGGCGAAACGTCGCGCGCTCGCGCGCCGGGGCCCCAGCCTTTTGGCCGAAACCGGCGACGGCCGGCCGCGTCGTGGGGGCCGCGCCGGTGATCTCAGCGGACACGGCCTTCAGCGCCGCACCGGCCTCGCCGTCGATGCGGTTCACCGCGTCGCTGAGCCGCTCCCAGTTCAGGCGGTCGCGGGCCTCGGCAAAGCTCACGCACTCGAGGGCGACGAGCTCGGCGGTGCCGGGCGGGGCCGACTCGAGCGCCATCTCCATCGCGTGCACGAGCGTCGCCTCGATGTAGTGGACGGCCGCGCTGGTGGTGGTCCGCACGCTCGAGTCGACACCGACCTCCGCAACGGCGCCCTCGACGATCTCGGCGTGCCGTGACGCCACCTCGGCCTGGTCCTGCCAGGCGGAACGGAGTCCCACGTCCACCGCGCAGCGCAGCGCGGTCTCATAGATGGAGACCTCACCACGCTCGGTCTCGAGCGCCTCTACGAGAAGATTGCTCAGCTGTTCGTCAACCATTGGGTTCGCGATCCTTCCGGGGTGTGACGGGGTGCACTCGCCGCCCTACCCCACTACCGCGAGAGCAAACCCCCGCCGCGCCGACGATCCGGCCCCAAGCGACGTCGGTCAGTAGGTTGAGGACGTGGGGGTGTTCGTCGACATCGAGCCGCTTCGGCGCTACCCGGCCTTCCGGCGGCTTTGGGGCGGGGCCTTCATCTCCTCGATCGGCTCGCAGCTCAGCGTGGTCGCGATCGCCTACGAGGTGTACCACCTCACCGGCTCGAACCTCGACGTCGGCCTCGTCAGCCTCGCCCAGCTGATCCCGTCGATCGTCGGCTCCTTCGTCGGCGGCCCGATCGCCGACGCGATGGACCGCCGCCGGCTGCTGCTCATCTGCGGCACCCTGCTCGCGGTGCTCTCGGTCGGCCAGGCTCTCGACGTCGCCCGCGCGCACCCCTCGGTGCCCCTCCTCTACCTGCTGGCGGGGACAGCGGCGCTCGTGCAGGCGGTGAACGCCCCCGCGCAGACGGCGATGATGATCTCGATCGTCGAGCGCGAGCACTTCGCCAAGGCGAACGCGCTGCGCCAGCTGAGCAACCAGGTCTCGAGCGTCGTCGGACCGACGATCGCCGGCCTGCTCATCTCCGCGTCGGGCGCGAAGCTCGCCTTCTCGGCGAACGCGCTCTCCTTCCTCGTCTCCATCGTCGCCGTCTACAGCGTCGGCGCGCGGCCGCCCCTCGGGGGGACGACCCGCTTCGGCTGGCGCTCGATCGTCGAGGGCTTCGCCTTCGTGAAGGCGCGCCCGGCGATCGCCGGCTCGTTCCTCGCCGACTTCAACGCGATGGTCCTCGGCATGCCGACGGCGCTCTTCCCGGCGATCGCGCTCCACCAGTTCCACGGCGGGGCGAGGACCGTCGGGCTGCTCTTCGCCGCGCCCGGCGTCGGCGCGATCCTCGGCGGCGCGCTCTCGGGATGGACCTCGATCGTCCGCCGCGCAGGCCTCTCCATCAGCCTCCTCAGCGCCGGCTGGGGGGTGGCGATCGCCGCCTTCGGCTTCACCCACTGGCTGGCGCTCGCCGTGCTGTTCCTCGCCCTCGCCGGCGCCTGCGACATCACCGCCTCGATCATCCGCGGCACCCTCATCCAGACCCAGACGCCCGATCGCCTGCGGGGGCGGCTGAGCGCGATCCAGACGATGGTCGTGAGCAACGGCCCCCGTCTCGGCAACACCGAGGCGGGCCTCGTCGCCGCCGCGACGAGCACCCAGTTCTCGGTCGTCTCGGGGGGGCTCGGCTGCGTCGTCGGGATGGCGCTCATCGCGCGGCTGCTGCCGCGCTTTGCCCGCTACGAGTTCGGCAGCCAAGAGGACGAGCTCGCCCGCCAGCAGACCTGAGACACGGGCGCCCGCCGCGAGTGGCGGGGCGCCGCTCGTCGTTCAGCCGTCGACGGCGACGAGGTGCTCGGGGAGCCCCACTCCCCCGGCGAGGCCCCAGGAGCGCATCCAGTTGTAGGTCTCCGCGAGGCGCTCACGCGGGTAGGGCGTGACGTGGATGTAGTGGAGGAAGTGCGCGGAGAGCTCCTCGGGGCGCAGGCCGCCATGGGTCGGCTCGACGACGAGGTGGGCGTAGTCCGCCGGCGCGGCGTTGATCCGGTCCACGGCCTCGTTGATCGACTCGAGGTAGGCGGCGCGCGTCTCGGGCGAGAGGTTGGCCCCCACGACCTCGGCGCCGCGGTAGAAGGTGGCGGCGATCGCGTGCGCGCCGAGCTTCAGGGCGTAGCTGATGAAGGGCTCCATCAGCGCCACCACCCGCGCCTCACCCGAGCGCAGCAGCTCCATGCGGTGGTCGGGGCCGCCGATGTGCTCGACGCGCACCCGCTCGCGGGGAAGCGCCCCCTCGAGGAGCTGCAGCGAGGTGTAGTGCGAACCGGTGAACTCGTTCACCCCGACCGCGATGTCGCCGAGGTCGTGCGGCTCGTTGAGGCTCTCGTCGAAGGTGAGGAGCGCCTGCGCGGCGACCGCGGCGCGCAGGATCGCGACCTGGCCGGGGCGGCTCCCGCGCTCCAGGCGGTCGATGCTCGCCCACTCGCAGACGTTGTAGACGTCGGCCGTCCCCGCCTCGAACTGGGATTCCTTCAGGCGGGCGAAGACGTCCCGCTCCGCGAGCGGACGCTCCTCGTAGCTGGCGGAGAGCTCGACGGCGAGGCCTCGCGCCTCGAAGAGGCCCTCCTCGATGCCGATGAGCACGGGGAGGTCAAAGGCTCGGCCGTTCGGCGCGATCTTCAGCTGCTCGGCCACGTCACTCCTCCGTCCCGCCCGGGACGATCCCCGGTGCGCCGCGAGCTTACGGGCCTCGGCCCTCGGGGGCGTCGTGTCCGGTGGTGGCGCCGCGGCGCTCCGTCGGGGACGGCGACGGGCCGCGGCGGTACGGTGGCCGGGATCGACACCGCTCCGTCGGGGCGGAGCGAGGGGGTCGCTGCACATGGTCACGCCAGCCGAGAACGACCGACTGACGAGGGTGGGGCCGGGCACCCCCCTCGGCGAGCTGCTGCGCCGCTACTGGCACCCGGTCGCCCCGGTCGCGACCCTCGACGACGACCCGGTCCGCAAGGTGCGCATCCTCGGGGAGGACCTCATCCTCTACCGCGACCGCTCAGGGACGCTCGGCCTCATCGGCCCCCGCTGCGGCCACCGCCTGGTCGACCTGCGGTTCGGCATCCCCGCCGAGCACGGCCTGCGCTGCCCCTACCACGGCTGGTGCTACGACGAGAGCGGGCAGTGCACCGAGACGCCGCTCGAGTCCCCGAACAGCCGGCTGAAGGAGCGCGTGCACATCGGCGGCTACCCGGTGCGCGAGCTCGGCGGCCTCGTCTTTGCCTACCTCGGCCCCGACCCCGTGCCGGTCCTCCCGCCGTGGGACTTCCTCGTGTGGCCGAACGCCGTCCGCCAGATCGGCGTCACCGTCATCCCCTGCAACTGGCTGCAGTGCCACGAGAACTCCGCCGACCCGTACCACAACACCTATCTGCACGGTCACTACTTCCGCTACGCGCTGGAGCGGGCGGGCGTGCTCGACGAGCGCACGCCCGACGGCGAGGCGCACCGCTCGAACACTTCGATCCGCGGCACCGACGGCCACGACGGGGTGGTCTTCAGCCGCGACCAGTTCGGCTTCCGGAAGGGCATCCGCTTTTCGACCGAGAAGGGGGCCAAGAGCGACTCGGTGCGCTGGTTCCCGTACAACATCTTCCCGTACATGAGCCGCGGCTCGAACGGCGCGCGCACGCAGGTGAACATGCGCGTCCCGATGGACGACACGCACACCTACCACCTGAGCTACGTCCTCTACCACGTGCCCGGGGTGGAGGCCCCACCCCAGCCCGTCGTCCCGCACTACGAGGCGCCGATCTTCGACGCCGCGGGGCAGCCGATCGTCGACTACGTCCTCGCCCAGGACATGGCCGCCTGGTGGTCCCAGGGCGAGATCACCGACCGCTCCGAGGAGACCCTCGGCGCGACCGACCTCGCGGTCATCGAGTTCCGAAAGATCATCGAGGAGCAGATCATCGCCGTCGAGGAGGGCCGGGATCCGCTGAACGTCTACTACGACCCCGCCGAGCTGGGCGAGTGCATCGAGCTCGAGCCGCCGATCGGGCGGGACTCCCAGCGCGGCGATCTGATGGTCGTCGCCCTCAACCGCAACCAGTTCCACAAGGGCTACTACGAGGACGACGTCGACCGCTACGGTCCGGCCACTCCGCTCGCGGCCGAGCTCATGCGCCGCGCCGAGGAGCTGCGGAGCGGAGCCCCCGTCCGCTGAGGCCCGTCGCCCGCTCCGACAACGGGCACGTCGGCCTCAGCGACCGAGCTCGCTGCTCGAGACCGCGAGGTGGCCGAAGCGGGCGACGATCTCGTCGCGCACCGCGACCGGGAGCGGGCCGCGAGCGATCGCCGCGACGTTCGCCTCGAGGTGCACGGGGTTGCCCGTCCCGATGAGCACGGTGCCCACCCCCGGCTCGTAGGCGGCGAAGCGGTAGGAGGCCTCCGCCATCGAGGCGACGGCGCCCGAGGCGGTGATGAAGCCGAGCGGGTCGCTGCGTTCGGCCTCGGGGATCGCCGCGCCGAGCTCGACGAGGCCCTCGACCTCCTTCGCGAACTGCTCCGGGCGGCTGAACGGGCCGCGCGCCGCGCCCATCACCTCGACCGCGATGTCCTTCTCGATCGTCGTCGAGAAGACCTGCTGGCGGGCGTTCTGGTTGAAGAAGTTGAAGCCCGCCATGACGACGTCGAAGCAGTCGTCGGCGACCGCGCGCCGCAGCACCTCGTGGGTCGGGTCCGCGCCCGTCGTGCCGGAGATCGCGAGGAAGCGCAGCTTGCCCTCGTCGCGCAGCGCCTGCAGCTCGGGGACGAGCTCGGCCAGGCAGTAGTCGTAGTCCCCGCTGTCCGGACGATGCAGGTGGTAGACGTCGACGACCTCGGTGCGGAGCTTTTGCAGCGCGGCCTCGAGGCCGCTCCGCAGGCCGGCGCGGTCGAGGAGCACGCCGTCGCGCCGCGGCGAGAGCTTGGAGGAGATCACCACCTCGTCACGCCGCCCCTCGAGCGCGCGCCCGACGACCTCCTCGGTCCCGTAGTTGGCCGCGGTGTCGAAATAGTTGACGCCGAGCTCGAGCGCCCGGTGCAGGACGGCCACCGCCTCCTCCTCGGAGGAGCCGGTCGAGAGGCCGAGGCGACTGGCACCCCCCGCGCCGATCCCGGCGACGCTCACTTGCAGGCCCGTGCGACCGAAGGTCCGATACTCCATCGGCCCCGATGCTACGGCCGGCAGGGGCGAGACGCTCTGGCGCGCCGCCACGGGAGCGGGCCAAGGTCAGCGGCCCGTCGGCGCCCCTTCCGTTACGCCCCCGTGCCCCCGTGCATCGCCTCGTAGATGCGCTCCGCGGTGACCGGGAGCTCGCGGATCCGGCATCCCGTCGCCGCGTACACGGCGTTCGCGATCAGCGCCCCGACCGGCGGCGTCGTCGACTCCCCGATGTTCTTCACGTTCGCCGTCCCGACGCCGCGCGCGCCGCGCACGAGCACCGTCTTGTACTCGGGCACGTCCGAGGAGGAGGCGATCTTGAACTCGCCGAGGTTCGCGGCCCAGACCTGACCGTCGGACTCGTCGAGGTCCTCGAGGCAGGCGTAGCCGAGGCCCATCGTCACCCCGCCGTCGATCTGCATCTGGTGCGCCTTCGGGTTGATGATCGCCGCCACGTCGACGGCGTTCTCGATCTCGAGGACCCGCAGCTCACCGGTCGCCGGGTCGACGGCGACCTGCGCGATCTGCACGATGTAGGAGCCGACGTCGGGACCGAAGATCTCGTCGACCTCGACCATCACCGATTCGTCGCGGAGGCGGTTGTGCCAGGCCTTGGACGCCGCGTCGACCGCGATCGCGAGGCCCGCCGTCACCCGGCTGCCGCCGGCGCCGGCGTCGCGGGGCAGCTCGTCGGTCGAGACGGTGGCGACCTCGACCTGGTCGGGGCTGAAGCCGAGCTGCTCGGCGATCAGCTCGCGGAGCACCGTGTGGCTGCCGGTGCCGGTCTCGACGATCCCCGTCTCGACGCGCACGCAGCCGTCGTCCTGCGGGATCACCCGGAGGCTGGTGTTCGCGTTGGTCGTCGTCCCCCGCCCGTAGAGGGCGACGCCGCGGCCGTAGAGCCAGCCCGCGGGCGCCTCCTTCTTGGTGAAGGCGCCGAGCGCCGCCTCGAGGGTGAGGGAGCCGCGGTTCTCGACCCAGGCGTGGCCCGAGGGGTCGACCTCGCCGTCCTCCAACAGGTTGCGCCGCCGCAGCTCGACCGGGTCGATGCCGGCGACGACCGCCAGCTCGTCGATCGCCGACTCGCAGGCGAAGGTCCCCTGTGGTGCTCCCGGGGCGCGCATGTTCCCGCGCGGCACGGTGTTGGTGTACACCCGCTTGATCTCGGAGAAGAAGGTCGGGATCCGGTAGGCCGGCGGGTCGACGGCGCCGTGCGGGCCCGACCCTCCGGGGGTGAAGCCGGCGTAGGCGCCGGCATTCAGGGTGGCGTCCATCGCGAGCGCCACGAAGTTGCCCTGCGCGTCGCAGGCGAGGCGGATCCGGATCTCCGAGGGGTGGCGGGGGTTCGCCCCCGTGAGGTCCTCGGAGTAGCGGAGCACGCTCTTCACGGGTCGGCCGAGGAGGCGAGAGAGCTCGACGCACATCGGGGAGTCACCGGGGCTCCCCTTCCCGCCGAAGTCTCCGCCGAGGTAGATCGGCTGCAGCTCGATGGCGTTCGGGTCGATGCCGAGGCAGCTGCCGATCATCGAGCGCACCCGGAAGGGCGCCTTGTTCGTCAGCCACAGCTTCACCTCGTCGGCGGAGCGGTAGTCGGCGATGCAGGCCTGCGGCTCGAGGTAGCCCTGGTGCACGCCCTGGGTGCGGTAGACGTGGTCGATCTTGTGCGCCGCGGCGGCGTAGGCGGCCTCGAACTCCTCGAGAGAGCCGTGGGTGTGGTGGTAGATGAGGTTCGGGCCGTCGCCCTCCTCGATGACCGCCCCCCGGTAGCTCCAGGGCGCGTCGTGCACGAGCGGCGCGCCGGCGGCGAGCGCCTCCTCGGGCGTCGTCACCGCGACGAGCGGCTCGTACTCGATGTCGACGAGCGCGGCGGCGGCCTCGGCCTGCTCGCGGGTCTCCGCGACGACCGCCGCGACCCGCTCTCCGACGAAGCGGACCTTGCCGCGCGCGAGCACCGGCGAGTCGGCGACGGCCCGCCCGTAGGTCCCCTCGCTCACGTCCTCCGCGGTGAAGACCGCGATCACCCCCGGCGAGGCGAGGGCCGCGCGCTTGTCGATCGAGACGATCCGGGCGTGCGGCATCGAGCTGCGCGCCGCGGCGACGTGCACCATCCCCGGCACGGAGTAGTCGGCGACGTAGCGCGCCGCCCCGGTCGCCTTCGCGGTCGCGTCCACGCGGCCGCGCCGCTCGCGCGGCTCGGATCGGGTCTCGTTCGCCAGGTCTGTCACGCGACGTCCATTCGTCTTCCACCCCCGCTCAGCAGCTGCCTGCCGTGCTCGGGCGCCGATCGGCGGTGCCCGGTGGCCTCCAAGATACCGACCCGGGGCGCTCCGTCCCCTGGCCCGCCAAGGCCCTCGCCGCGCCCGGGCCCCGGGCCTCGGCGCCGCGTGCGCGCCGAGGGCGGCGCCGCGGGTGGGGCGCCTACGGCTCGCCGAAGCAGGCGACCGGGTTGTCCCACAGCAGCTTGCGCAGGGCCTGCTCGCTCACTCCGGCCTCCCGCCAGGAGAGCACCTTGTCGACCGACTCCGGGAAGCGCGACTCGGCGTGGGGGTAGTCCGAGCCCATCATCAGGATCCCGTCCCCGAGGAGCTCGATGACGTTCTTCGCCATCTCCGGCCCCTCGTGCATCTCGATGGAGGCGAAGAACCTCCCCGAGGTCAGGTACTCCGAGGGGCGCTGCTTCAGCGTCTCGTTGACGTAGCCGACGTAGATCATCTGGTCGTCGAGGCGACGCGCCCAGAAGGGGAGCCAGCCGAAGCCGGACTCGAGGATCCCGAAGCGCAGCTCCGGGTGGCGGTCGAGGATCCCCGAGCCGCACATCGCCGCCACGAAGCGCATCGCCGCCCACGGGTGGCTCGCGCTGCGGCCGATGAAGGGGTTCGCCCACAGGTCGCGGTAGCCGGGGTAGCCCGTCGCGAAGCTGTGGTGGACGATCGCGAGGCCCTCCTCCTCGGCCGCCTGGAAGATCGGCTCGAGGTCGGGGTGGTCGATCGGGTAGTCGAGGGGCATGTAGGGCTGCACCCCGACCGCCCAGGAGGACGGGCCGTAGCGGTGGATCTCCTCGACGGATTCGGGCACCGAGCGGGCGGTGGCGACGATGAGCGACTTCAACCGGTGTGGGTAGGGGGCGCAGAAGTCGTCGAGCCAACGGTGCTGGGCGCGGATGAACTCCAACTCGACCTCGGGATCGTCCGCGCCGTTGGCCCCGTTGGGGACCATCATGTGGACGTCGGTCCCCTCCTCGTCCATGTCGCGGGCCCGCACGTCGGAGAACTCGTCCCCGCCCTGGGTCGGGAAGTGCGAGCCCATGAAGGTCTGGAAGTGGCGCTCCTGCTTGCGCGGCTCGGCTTCGCCGAGGACACGCGGTGCCGTGCCCCCCCAGCCGCCCCCGAAGCTCGACATCCGGTAGTTGTGCTTGAAGGGGGGCTCGCGCTCCTCCCCCGCCCAGCCGATCTTGATCTCGGTCCGTCGCTCGTCGAGGTCCGGAACGAGCTCCCGGAGGCGCGGCGAGAGATACGGCTCGAGCTCCTCCGCAGAAGCCGAGCAGTGCGTGTCGGCGTCAAAGACCCTGAACCCGTTCCTCATGTCCCCCTCTTTCCACCTGGTGCCGTGACCGCGCCCAGCATCGCGCCCGACCGACGCGGCCGCTGGCGCAATTCTTGCTCGCCCGCAACCGTCCCGCCCAATGCTCGCGCCTCGCGATGCGCCACCACGCCCTCGACCGGGGACTGACCATCGACAAAGGGCGTGTACAGGGCGGATAATTCCGGACGGTGCAGGTCCATCCGCATCTCGACATCACCGATCCGCGGGGCGGCGGCCGCTTT
>Ga0307374_10008575_pt1 | contig 15230 bp, 18 predicted proteins | sample OX3MG_FD_202532 | JGI IMG/M metagenome (GOLD analysis project Ga0307374, IMG submission 202532) | Soil microbial communities from Risofladan, Vaasa, Finland - OX-3 | ecosystem: Environmental > Terrestrial > Soil > Coastal area > Acid sulfate soil | place: Finland: Risofladan, Vaasa | collected... | reverse complement strand
ACGCGCGATCGATGCCGTCAGGGGACCCGAACGTGCACCCCGCAGCGGGCCAAGATTCGGCCCCTCACCAGGGCGAAGACGATGGTGGGGCTAGCTGGAATCGAACCAGCGACCTCAGCATTATCAGAGCGCTCAGAGTGGTCCCTGGCTGTCCCGTCGAATCCCGTGTCGTCCCATTTTCCCTGGTGAATCGGGGTGTCCGGTCGAAATCGTGAAACCAGGCGGGACGCCTCCGGACACGCTGAGACGCAATTGTTGGCCCAGATCGTTGGTCTGGAGCGAGGTGGCGACAGATCCGACCTGGCTCCTTCCAGGTCACGGCGAGGCGTTGACATCGCTCCTCCTTCACGCAGATGTGATGGACTCGGCTACGGCCGGACCCGCTCACGAACCGGCGTCTCCACTCTCGTCTGGAGTTGCTCCCGCACCTCACTATGGATGTCTGCCTGTACGGATACCCCGACTTCCAGTGAGGCAACAATCCCATAACGCGTCTCCGTCGTCGTCGTCGACCCAACGTCGACCCGGCAATCCACATCGATGGCGATGGAATCGCCGTCCTGGAACACGGTTGCTCGGCGTCCCTCCAACACCTCGTGCTGGATCGTGCCACGAACCGCCGCACGCCGGTCCGCCTCCAGCGGACCGAGCGCGAGGGCGTCGTGGACATCGCCAAAGCGAAAACGAGCCATCCGCCATCCGGTACTTCTGCGTCCGCGGATTGACGGCCGATATCCACGCCAGCGTGACGGTTAGCCGATGCCATTCGGCGCTGGCCCTCAGAGGTGGAAGTAGGGGGATAGCGATAGGTGTGCCGCTGACCCGTCTTCACACGCAGACGGCCACTGATCGACGAGGCTGACGTGCGATGTAATCACGGGCAAGAACAGGAGCTCTCTTTCCACAAAGGTCCCTGCGCAGCCATTTGGCAGCGGGTCAACAGAGTCGACCCTCTCGGATTGGTTACGGCTCGGAGTTCGACGTCTCAGAGCATCGAACCGAGGTCCGATCCGACGCTGGGATACGCAGTGGTCATGGACTTCAGTTGGCGGGTTGTCAGTCCGACCTTCATGGCGAGCCCGAGGAAGTTGATTAGCTCGCCATAATCGGGGCCGAGCAGGTGAGCGCCAACGATGGTGTCGGTGGACTTGTCGACGAGGATCTTTGCAGCTGCGGTCGGCTCTCCGACCCTGTAGTTCGAGTACCAGCCGCTGGTGTCGCTGTAACGGACGAGCACATTGATACCGCTCACTCTGGCATCCTCCTCGAGGAGGCCGACGCGGGCTAGCTCCGGAACAGTGAAGACTGCAGTGGGAACACCACCGTAGTCAGGAGTCTTCGTCACGCCGTTGAGCATGTTCGACGCGGCCACCTTGCCCTCGAAGACAGCAACAGGAGTCAACGGCATACCGGGGGTGTCAGCGGAGTCGCCAGCCGCATAGACAGCTAGGTTGGTTGTGCTCTGGAGGTGGCCACCAACAATCACGCCTCTCGTCGTGTACTTGACGTTGGCGGCCTCCAGGCCGAGTCTCTCGAGCTGAGCGACGCGCCCCGCGCCGTGGACAACCAGATCGGTCTCGATCACGGATGGGATGCCGGAGGTCTCGATGGTCACTCGGTAGGCGGATCCGGTCGGCTGGATCGAAGTGATGGTCGTTTCCCGAAATAGGTCGATGCCGACATCAGCCCCACGTGCGACCAGTAGCTCGACGAGGTCGGGGTCGAAGCCTTTGAGCGGACGAACGCCTCGGTCGATGACGACGGGGCGGGCGCCGGCGCGAGCAGCGATGTGCGCGAACTCGAACGAGACGAACCCTCCGCCAACGAAGAGCACGCGGCGGGGCAGGACCTCGAGGTCGAGGAAGTCAGTGCTGTCGATCAGAAATTCGTCTCCGGGGAAGTCCATCGGTCGAGGCAGGGCCCCCGTAGCGATCAGGAAGTGACTGGACTCAAGCGCACGATCGTTGACGACAAGTCGGTTCGTGGTCTCGAACATCGCCGTACCGTGGAGCGTCTCGACGCCGTCGCGGGACAAGTTCGCTTCCATGTTCCCGGGAACGGGATCGGTGAAACCGCGTTTGTGCTTCATCAGGTCGGCCCAGTTGATCGACAAGCCGCTGTCGTCGATGCCCTTCCCGCGCATGAGCCGTGCACCGTCGATGATCTCGGCGCCTCGGCGCAAGATCTTCTTGGGATCGCAGCCCCGGAGTGCACAGGTTCCGCCATAGGGAAGTTCGTCGACGATCGCCACACGCCATCCCTCCGAAGCACACTTGTGCGCGGCCGCGGCGCCGGCCATGCCGGCGCCGATGACGATCAGGTCGTAGGCGTCGGTCATCGTGGTATCCCCTGATCCCGTGTCGATCGGTTGGTCGTTCTGCGGGGAGCTGCCAGTGCGCCGTCGCCTGGGCGACACCTCAACTTCCGGGCGAAGAGGACTGCGAGACCGAGCCCAACCACCGCAACTGCCGAAAACCGCCTGACCGCGGCGAACGCTACGCCGCCGACAAGCTCGGCTACCAGAGTGGAACCTCCACAGCACACAATGATGGCGCTGGCGGCAACCAAGGCGAGACCTCGGTCATGCATCGATGACAGCTTCAAGCTGTTCGATGGTCGGGGACCCAGCCGGGCCATCAGGGGTCTGGTACACGCGGCAGGCCAGTCCAAAGGATTCATCACCTGATGCAAACGGATCTCCTCCGTCGACGAGAACCGTGGGGGAGCCCCGGAATCCTTCAGCTTCGGCCTCCTCGACGGTGGCAACGATGCGGCGCTCCACGACGAGCCCTCGGCTGGTCGCAACGGTCATCAGGCGTTCGGAGGCCACCGTCCAATTCGGGCAGTCATCGAAATACAGCAGTTCGAGCTTCATCGCACTCCTCCACGAGGGCGGATTCCCTCTCCCTATTGAGCTACCATAAACCTTCCATCTTGGGGGAAGGTCAAGGAGGTTCGCGATATGAGAATCGGAGAGTTGGCAGCCACGGCTGGCGTTACCGCCAAGACCATCCGCTTCTGGGAATCGACAGGACTCCTGGCTGATCCGACGCGCACGCCCTCGGGCTATCGCGACTACGGGCCCGAATCCATCGACCGACTGGAGTTCATCCGCCACGCTCAAACGGCCGGACTCACACTCGCGGAGATCGGACAGGTCCTCGCTATCTCCGACGACGGCCGCCCCCCGTGCGGACACGTCACCGAGCTCATCTATCAACACCTCTCCGACCTCGACCAGCGCATTCGTGAGCTGCATGAGACACGGCAGCGGCTCCGTGACTTCGCAGAACGCGCTGCCGGCCAAGACCCGACCACATGTGACGGGTACTGCGCCATCCTCCGTCCAGCGGGCGCCAGGGGTTGAACGGCGCCTGGATGCAGTCTCTCGTGGTGCCTGGTTTCAGCGCATTCGGCTCTCGAAGAGAAGGGTCGCCGGACGGGCTTGTCCGGAACGCGGCGATCACCGGAGGCCCGGAAAACTAGTCGTGCGATGGTTGGCTCCGCTCCGCCGAATCGGCATTCTCCCGCCTCCGACCGAACACGGAAGTTCGCGCCAGCATCACGGTCGTTGCCTGCACGACAACGACGGGGTCTCCCACGGGCATTGGTCCACTCACCCCGGCGATTCGCGGCCACTTATCGGGAGAGCACCGACGGGATCTCCACCTGGAACCGGTCTCGCCCACTATGGGGAAGTCCATGGACTGACCATCACTGGTCTTCTGGATGCACCGAATTCGAGGGCTCGGGCAACGGCACAGTGATGGGAACCGGCGGGAGCGTAAGCGGGTTTCCGGGCCATGACCGACAACCTGACCGGTGCCGCTCTCCTCGGATCGATCCCCGACTCGAGAACGCCCGCCTGTTCGACAAACTCGTGCATCGCCGCTCCCCTTTCGGTCCGTGACACGTCGTGGACCCTCTCACCTCCGGTCCTATTCCAAGTCCGTGGTCGCGACGTGTGCGGTCCACCAACAGCTGGATTCGTCGGAATGCCCGATCAACATGGCGGGTTCCAAGTAGTACGGATCCGCATCCGGATGGGCGCTCGTTCACAAGATTTGTTCGTCCGCTTGCGGATCGGACAGGTCGTGGCTGTGTGTCGTCAGCACATCCATTCGGACGGATCCGTCCAATCGCCGACACCGGGTCCACAGCACCGTGCAAGGGCCGTCATCTGAACACCATCTCGCCAACTCGATAGGGAGAGCACCGAACATGCCGAAGCCACAGCAGCCAGCCCCGTCACTGACCGTCTCCGTTGTCGGTGGTGGGCCCTGGACACTCGCCGACCAGCACCCCGACCAGTTCACCCTGGTGGTCTTCTATCGCGGCCTCCACTGTCCGGTGTGCCGTGGGTATCTGCGTCAGCTCGAGGGTCTGCTCGACCGCTTGGCCGAGGTTGGTGTCACCTCCGTCCTCGCGGTCAGCGGTGACGACGAGGCGCGGGCTACTCAGTCGGTCGAAGAGTGGGGTCTGACCCGCTTGGCGGTCGGCTACGGCCAGTCCGTGGAGTCGATGCGTGAGTGGGGGCTGTTCGTGTCGAAGGGAATCAACGATGGGGAGCCCGAAGTGTTTGGGGAGCCCGGGGTCTTTCTCGTCCGGCCCGACGGGACGCTCTACGCGGCCATCCTCAACTCGATGCCATTCGGTCGGCCACACCTGGACGAGCTGGTCGGGGCCGTCGGTTGGCTCAACGACAACGATTACCCCGCTCGAGGGGAGGCGTGACATGAGGACTCCGGTCGCATCCTCCAGCCTCGCCGCTCGGACACGGACCAACCGAGCGTTCCGAGTCCCGAGACTCCACGTCCGATCGGCTGGCGCCGGTATGGACGAGGCCAGTGGTATCCAGACAGTGGCATTGCCATGAGCAGCCGTCCTCACGGCGATGGCGTCGGTGCCGACAACGGGTCGGTTCCCAACTGCGAGACCGGGCCGCTTGGCCGCCTCTCGTGGACCTTCCGTGAGATCGTTGGCATGTTCCGCGCTCCGCGCACGACCGGTTCACCCCGAGGGATCCGGCCAACGCGAGGAACGCCAACTGGGGACGACTGCACCGTTGGAATGGATCTGCCCGATACCGGGTCTCCTCTGCCATGACCGTCACAGCCACCTGGCGAGGCACGGTGATTGCCACGAGCGATCGCACTGTCGTCGTCGAACGAAATCACTACTTCCTTCCGGATGACGTTCACATGGACCTCCTGGAGCCCAGCACCCACCAGACCTCGTGCCCCTGGAAGGGTCGTGCGAGCTATTACAACGTGGTCGTCGGAGAGGAACGGAACCGCGATGCAGCCTGGTACTACCCGAACCCATCCACCGCGGCCTCGGAACTAACCGGCCGCATCGCGTTCTGGCACGGGGTCGACGTTCGAGTCGAGCGACGCGATGATGCGTGCACGGAATACCCGGTGCGGCGTGGCTGGAGGCGCTGGCTCGCGAAGCAATGACTTCCCGCAACAGGCAGAAGGAAGGTGGCGACCGCCCCTTGGCCTGGTCAACTCCCACCGAGGCCGTCGGACTCATCGTCCGAGGAGCCACGGTTCGCACTGCCATTCCAGTAGCCGTCATCGTCGGGACCGTGCTGTCGATCGTCAACGAAGGGCAGGTCGTGTCGAGCGGGCACGCCGGTGCCACCACCTGGATACGCATCGGCGTCAACTACGCCATTCCATTCGTCGTGGCCAGCATCGGCTATGTTGCCCCCTTCCGGAATCGCGATTCGGACCAGCCCGGGCATCCCGTCGAACGTGATGGGCTCGACACCACGGCAAGGTTCGAAGTACACGCGGAGCGGCCGGATCCTACGTGTCTGGATTGAGTGAGACGCCCGCCGACCCCGGGCCACATATCGTCCTCGCCGAACGAGCCGTGTGCGTCGGTCGTGCCAGGCGCAATCCGACTCCCGGTCGGCCAACCGGCCCGATCGACTCCAGGTAGGGCTCGAAGGAACAGTTCGGGTTCTCGGTGGGTTCCAACAACACCATCACTGAAAAGGAGGCCCCGTCATGACCGAGCAACAATCGTGGGACTTCAGTGGAATACGAGCCCTGTTCATCAACTGCACACTGAAGCGATCGCCAGAGGTGTCCAACACTGAGGGCCTGGTTTCCGCCAGTCGTGCGCTCATGGAGCGCCACGGGGTCGTGACCGAATCGCTTCGCCTGGTCGACCTCGATGTCGCCAGCGGCGTGTGGCCGGACATGACCGAGCACGGATGGCTCTCCGACGACTGGCCGTCCGTACAGAAAAAGGTCTTCGCCGCCGACATCCTGCTCCTGGCCGGCCCGATCTGGTTGGGAGATAACAGCTCAGTCATGAAGCGGTGCATCGAGCGCCTCTACGGCTCCTCCCACCTCCTCAACGATGACGGGCAGTACGCGTACTACGGCCGGGTGGGTGGATGCCTCATCACCGGCAATGAGGACGGTGTGAAGCACTGCGCCATGAACATCCTCTACAGCCTCCAGCACCTCGGATACACCATCCCACCGCAGGCCGACGCCGGCTGGATCGGTGAAGCCGGGCCGGGTCCCTCCTACCTCGACCCCGGTTCGGGCGGACCGGAGAACGACTTCACCAATCGGAACACTGCCTTCATGACCTGGAACCTCTTGCACGTCGCCAAGCTCCTGGGTGAGGCCGGGGGGATACCGGCCCACGGCAATCAGCGAACCGCGTGGGATTCCGGTGAGCACTTCGAATGGGAGAACCCGGAGTACCGGCGTTGAGCATGCAGCACATCGCTCACCTTCATGGCTGGACACCTCGCGATCGAGCCACACGCGAGGCACCACCACCGTCAGTGGCGAGCCATTCCGGTGGAAGAGACATCCGGTTGAGCCGTGTCGACGGGCGAGGAGCAGTGCGGTCCGATCACATCGGATGGCCGGCCAACTCTGCGTGCGGGCCGTCGGACGTCGTCGGCTGAGCGGTTGGATCTCCTCCTCCCTCGCACCGACAGCGCCGTCCTGGTCGAGTTCATCGTGGTCGTCGTCGTGTCAGGAATCGCCTTGGCCCTCGTCTGGCGGCGCCCCGATTGGCGATTCCTGGTGGCGAGTTCCGGCCTGCTCGTACTTTCACTTATGGCACTCCGAGCCATGCACTGACCGGGCCATCCGGCGATGCCTGTCGCCGTCGGCCTCCCGTTAGGAATGCGGAATGGATGAGCGCCCGTTGTCCGCCGTCACTCCAGCGCCGTCGACGTCCCCTTGCGATGCTTCAGTACCCAGCAGTGCGCTGGAGCCGACCCGCAGGAGCGGCGACGTGGCAATGCCCCGACGCAGGCTCGGGAAGATGAAGGGGAGCGCGATGCCGACGACCAGCGTGGCCACGGCCAGGAGGAAGTCCCAGCGGTACGCCCCGGTGGGGAGCGGGCTGAACGTCTCCTTGCACACGTAGCCCAGGATCAGCAGTCCGACGCCCAGGATCACTCCGCGGTAGATCGGCATCCGCGTCCGGATGACCAGGACAAGTGCGGCGATGACCGCCAGGATGTAGGCGGCAATGATCAGATCGGCCCCGTAGGTGAGGATGAGGGCGACGGCCGTCGTGGCCAGGGGCTCCCACAGGAACGCAACCAACAGCGCGACGCTGAGGACGGCCACCAGCCCGACCGCACCGATAGGCGCCCCGGTCCGGCTGCTGGTGCGGGTGAGGAACTTGGGACCGAATCCGTCGCGGGCCAAGGCAAAGAGCATCCGGCTCGCACCTACGACCAGGGCCAGTGCCGCGCCGAACGAGCTCATCACGGCACCCCAGGCGATCAGGTCGCCGAACCACGGGGTGACATACGTGCTGGTCGCGGACACCATCGGCACGGGAGAGAGCGACAGCGCTTTCACACTGGGGAAGGCGTTCTGGATCACTGCCGACACGAGGATCTCGTAGGCCGCCACCACGGCGAGCGAGATCCAGATGGCGCGGGGAATGTTCCGTCTGGGCTGGTGAGCCTCTTCGCCGAGGGTTGCCGCGCCTTCGAAGCCGGAGAATACCGAGAACGCGTAAACGACCCCGAGCCCGAGTGCCGGACCAGCAAGCCCCGTGGCGCGGAACGGTGCGGAACTGAGCGCGTGCCCGTGGTGCCCGCCCTTGAGCGTGATGATGATGCTGGCGACGATCACAAGCAGCATGGACACGCCTTCGACGACGAGAATGACGCTTGCCGAGATCTTGACGTCCACGAGCGCAAGAGCCGTCACCAGGACGGCGACGATGAGCGCATAGACGGGCCACGGCCAGTGGATCCCGAGCGACGCGAATGCAGGTTGTGCCTCGTCGGCCGTGCTGGCGTACACGCCCCCGGCGAAGTTCACATAGACGAGCAGCAGGGCCCACGCGGACAAGAAGCCGAAGAACGGTCCGGCAACGGCACCGGTGAAGCCGTAGACGGAACCTGCGCTGTTGAACCCCCGCGTGAAGATGACGAAGGCATACGCGACGAAGCCCATAGCGACCGCCGCGATCAGCTGGATCAGTGCCGTCCCTCCTCCGGCGATGCCGGCGAGGATGGCTGCGGTGATCACGACGCCACCCGTGGGTCCCTGGATCCCGATGGACTCGGCAATGACCCTCAGGAACCGCAGATGGTCTCCTTTGAGCCTGCCGATCCGATGGTCGTCTGAGTAGGCGTCCTGCACCTCGGCCTGTTGCGGCAACGTTGTTTCGCGTCCTGCGCCCTCGTCGACGGCCAGCGCTCCCATGGATCTCCTTCCGATTGAACCGACCGGCTGACCACGATGAGCAGCTTCGGCCGACCGAAGTTCAGGTCTACACCTCGCTTCGAGGCGAGCATTCGCCCCGATAACCCGCTCTGTTCCGTGGTCATTCCGGGAAACTTCGTCGCCAGGCCCCCGTCCGTGTCACTTCCGACGACACGCCGTGCGACCGCGGAGAGCCGATGTCGGCAACGAGGTTGTCCGCCTGGCTAACTCATTTGGTGGAATCCCTCATCGTCGGAACGGGTTCCGCCTCGATGGAAGGCCTGACGAGGCCAGTTAGCACGGTGACCAGGAGGGAGGAGCTGTCGAGTGAGCGGATCTGGCGTCGGATACGCCGCGGCATTCGGCGCGGGGGTCGCTTCGTTCGCGTCCCCGTGCATCCTCCCGCTGGTCCCCGCCTACCTGGCCACGATCGCAGGATTGGGCGCGGATCGCATCCATCTTGAACAGGAGGGGCGTAAGCCCAAAGGAGCCGCTCTGTTCAACACCGCACTATTCGTGTCCGGGTTCACCGTCGTCTTCGTGCTGCTCGGGATGTCGGCGAGCGGACTCGGCAGTGAGCTGAGTCGACACCAGTCGATCCTGACCCGGGCGTCGGGGGTCGCCATGGTCGCCGTAGCGATCTACCTCGCCGGCACCCTGGTGCTCCGTACGCCGTCGCTCTACGGCGAGTACCGGTTCCATCCTCGCCTCGGATCACTCGGACCCTTTGCCGCCCCGGTCGCCGGTGCCGCATTCGCCTTCGGCTGGACGCCCTGCGTCGGGCCCGTGCTGGCGTCGGTGCTCGCCCTAGCCGCCCAGCAGCGACAGGTCTGGCACGGCGGATCGCTGCTCCTGGTCTATTCCGCCGGCCTCGGGCTCCCGTTCCTAGTGACCGCCGTGGCCTTCGACCGGGTTCGGGGGCTCTTCACCTGGCTGCGGGCCCATGCGTCGATGGTGACCGTGTTCTCCGCGGTCGTCCTGGCCGGATTCGGCATCCTCCTGGTGCTGGACCGGCTCGCCTGGGTCACCACTCAGGTGCAACGGATCACCTGATCAGTTCGCCCGGGCATTCGAGTCCGAGCGCATCACAGAAAGTGAGAGGAATACATGTCGAACAAGCGTCGACCCCAGAAGAGGACCCGTCCGGATGGCCCAGCGGCTCAGTCCCGCTCTGGAAAGGAGGGAGCAGCCAGGACTCCGCCCAAGCAGTCTGGAGGTGGCGTCAACGCCGCGAACCGACGAGCCGCCGCCTTCGCCGCCCGCCAACGCCGCCAGCGCATCCGGGTGGGCCTGTTCGGTGGTGCAGCCGTCCTGCTCCTCGGGGGGATCATCGCCCTCGCCTCACTCGGTGGCTCCTCCACCGCGGGTACCAACACCTCGACGACGGCCTGGGTGCTTCCCCGCCTCGGTCAGTCGGGCACCGTGTCGTTTGCCAGTCTGCGGGGTAAGCCCGTCGTGGTCAACATGTTCGCCTCCTGGTGCACCGAGTGCCAGGCGGAGCTACCCGCCTTCGCGGCGGCAGCTCAACAGCTCCATGGCAAGGTGACATTCGTCGAGGTCAACTCCCTCGAGACCGGCAACGGGGCGGGGATGGCCCAGCAGTTCGGTCTGGCCGGCGCAGGTGCCATCGTGCTCTCGGACGTGGGCGGCGCCCAGGGCAGCGGGCTCCACGACGCGCTGGGCGGTGGGAACAACATGCCGGTTTCCGCCTTCTACAGTTCGTCCGGTCAGCTGCTGACCAGCCACGTCGGTGCGTTCACCGCATCGACGCTGCAGTCGGAACTGCAACAGCTGTATGGAACGACGGCCTGAGTGATCGTTCGAGTCGCACGTCGAGTCCAGCCTGTGTTTCGCCGCAACTGTGGCCGTCATGAAGCCCCTCCGCCACCGCAACCCACCCGGCGGCGGTCAGAGCGCGAGGAGCGCCTGTTCGACCACTTCGGTCAGCGCCGGATGGATGTAGAGCACGCCAGTAGCCAGTTGGTCGACGGTGTTGCCGAGGCACATCGCCTGCAGGAGTGGCTGGATCAGCGTCGATGCCTGGGGACCGATCAGATGGGCCCCGAGCAGCAGCCGGGTGGCGGGATCTGCAAGGATCTTGACGAAGCTGGTGGTGTCTTCGAGCGCCCAGCCATAGGCGGCGCGCCCGTAGGGCTGAGTGGCGACGAGATAGTCCCGTCCCTGGGCCTGCAGCTCCTGTTCAGTGGCACCGACCGACGCGACCTGGGGATCGGCGAAGACGGCCGATGGCACCACGGAGAACGACGCCCGCCTCGGGGTGTCCAGGTGGGTCAGGTTGTAGGCGATCAGACGGGCCTCGGCGTTGGCCATGTGCTTGAGCTGGAAGTGGTTGGTGAGGTCGCCGAGCGCCCAGATCCCGGGGACGTTGGTCTGGTAGGTGTCGTCGGTGCGGACGTGCCCGTGCTCGTCCACCTTGACTCCGGCGGCGGCCACGTCGAGCAGGTCGCTGTTCGGCGTCCGGCCGGTGGCCACCAGCACGATGTCCGACTCCATCGAACCGGCTCCGGACAAACCGTCCAGGTTGAGCCGAACACCGCCTCGGGTCGCCTCCACGTGTTCGACGGTCGTGTTGAGGCGGAGGTCGAAGCGGGCGGCGTACTGCTCGGTGAACCGGTCGCGGACGTCGACGTCGTGATGGGCGAGCAGATGGGATCCTCGCTCGATGATGCTGACGTTCGTCCCAAGGGCACCGAAGACGTGGCTCATCTCGGCGGCGATGAACCCACCGCCGATCACCGCCATCGATCGCGGGAGCGTGTCGAGTCGCATCACCTGGTCGGAGGTGACGTAGTCGACCCCACTCAGTCCGGGAATCGCCGGGATGAGCGGTCGGGACCCGGCCGCCAGCACGAATCGCTCCGAGCGGAGCTCGTCACTGCCGACCTGGAGGACCTTCGGCCCGACGAAGCGGGCGTGCTCGAGGTACACGTCGACACCATTGGCGCGGCGATACTCCACTGCATGGTCGTGGAGCGGGTCAATGCGGCCAAACACGCGATCGCGGATGGCTGGCCAGTCCGCCCCGGTCCACTCTGCCTGGACGCCGTATCGGCCGGCGTGGCGCACAGTCTGGGCCACGTCTGCGGTGTAGACCAGCATCTTCGAGGGGATGCAGCCGCGATTGAGACAGGTCCCACCGAAGCGGCCCCCGTCGACCACGGCAACCCGCCAGCCGGCCAGTTCGTCGCTCACCAGCATGTTGCCGCTTCCGGCTCCGACGATGACGAGGTCGTAGTGATGTGTAGTCATGAGGCTCCTCGGGTGGGGATCACGGACATCGTCAACGTTGCGCCTCGCGTTGTGAGCACAACGGCGACGAACTGCGGCGCGGTCCACTCGTTTCGGCCACGTCGTCGACCCCCGGCAGCCTCGATGATCGGACGAGATAGCCGAGTGTGGTTCGGGTGACCGGTCACCGCTGGAGATGGGGGGCACTCGGTGTCGCGCTCGCCCTGTCGACCGACCTGGTCAGCACTGCCTGGGCGTTGGACCGGCTGGGATCTCGTCAGTCGGCGGGATCGCACGGCGGCCTCGTTCAGTTCCGACTGGTCACCAACACCGGAGCTGGCTTCGGGGTCGGTGCCGGTCACGGGCCGGTGGTGGCACTGCTCGCGGCGGGAGCCCTGGGGGTGCTGCTCGCGTTCGCCCTGCGGGCACCGACTCGGTTGACGGCGTTCCTCCTGGGCGGTGCCGCAGGTGGTGGCCTCGGCAATCTGGTCGACCGGATGATCGGCCCGCACGGTTCCTATTCCGGAGCCGTCATCGACTGGATTCACGTCAGTCCCTATCCTCCCGTGTTCAACCTGGCCGACATCTGGATTCGAGTCGGACTGCTGGCAACGGGCCTGGCCATGGTCGTGCGGCACCGCAGACCCCACGGAGTCGCAGACGAGCCGTCCACGTCCGAGTCCGACCACGAGTCTCCGACCCAGCACCGAGCCAGGTCCGACCGCACCTGACCCGACCCGACCCGACGGGACGTGCCTGCCGGATCGGGTCTCGAAGGTCACGGCGCCGCCGGGAGTGCGGCTCCCACCGAGCGACGGTCGTAGGCCATAGCGAACACGGTCCCGACGACCAAACCGAAGAGCAGGTGGGCGAGGAAGAAGGCAATCTGGGGAACGAGTCCCATCATGGGATTGCTCGGCGGCAGGAAGACGAAGCGGTTCACGACGTAGACCACTGCACCGCCCATCATGCCGATGGCCATGAACGCCATCTTGGTGCGGAGCATCGACGGCCCGAACCAGGCGATGGCTCCGATGATGGCGAAGAAGACCACGCCGAGGAACGCCGAGAATGCGAAGTGCAGGATCGACCCGACGACCATGTGGCCGGCGCTGACCGGCATCGCCGCCATCACCGAGGCCCGGGCTGCCGGCGTCATCTGGCCCATGAGCGTGGCAACGGTGGCATTGGTGGCATGACCGGTCATGAGCTGCCCCATCATCTGCACCTTGGCCGCCGGCACGTGCATGGCCAGGAGCATCGTCCCGAGCTGGTGGGCCATCGGGGCGCTGATGTGACCACTCTGGATGGCTGGGCCCAGTTGGGCCATCGCCGCCGGCGGCAGGTTGATGCCCATGGCCGCCATGAGGTTGGGGAGCATCTGGATCGGTGGCGTGATCGTGTAGACGAAGGCTGGCATCCCGAGGTTGAGCGGGCTGGCATAGCCCATGCCGGCCACGCCCATCACGATCGTCATCATGACGATCAGTACGAGACCGCCGAGTAGCCCGGCCACCACGGCGGGTGCGGCCAGCTTCTTGGCCACGATAGTCACGTCACCCGGATGTTCCTGCAATGTCAGCGTGCTCATTGGTCCTCATTCTCCGTAGTCTCGATACTCGTCCCGACCCGGCGGATCGAGACGTTGCCTGTCGCCCGTGCATGCAAGTAGAACGAGACGGTCTGGCAACGGATCAGGAACCCGCTCGGCTCCACCAGCTATTCCCACAAGTTCGAAGGTTCGCCTCGGCGGTGCACCTCGACCAAGCTCGTCGAAGGCACTGTCCATCCGCTTCTGCTTGGCTGCACGCCTAGCGGTTGAGAACCCGGAATGCGGCCCACACGGCGAGGGCTACCGCATCGAGGCCCCAGCTCAATCCGGAGTGACCGGTCCCCTCCGCAATGAAGCTCCCGGCGATGATTGTCACCAGCAAGACCCATTTGACGATGCGGACGTTTTGGATACGCCTCAAGCTGACCTTTACTTCGCCATCGACCGATCGGTCGGGGTCAACCCGCTGCATCGTCTCGACGACTGCTTTCGCAGAGGGGTTCACCAGGGCGGTCGAACCAACGATCACCGTCGGCACGGTTTCGTTTCCTCCGGCGGCGGAACGCACGATGGCCGAACCTGCAGGATCCTCCCAGATGTTGACCTCGGTGACCGGTAGTCCCAGCCGGTGCAGGTCACGGCGGAGACGCGAGCAGTACGGACAGCCCGGCCTCCAGTAGACAGCGACTTCGGATCGGTCGATGACGTCGGATGTTCCGCTCATGGAGGGGGAACCCGGCAACCCCTCACATTGTTCCGGTACGAGAAAGGCTACGTGGCCTCGGGCCCGCCGCCAGGATCGGCATGGGCCAACTCCTCGACGAAGTCGGCGAGCCGGGCGATTGCCTCGCGGTCGGTCTTCGGGGCCTGGTGGGCCAGCGCCGCCTTGATCGCCTCGTACGTTGTTGCCTTCATGCCACACTGACGGCACAGCTCGAGATGGGTGGCGACGGCGCGTCCGGTCCCGACGTCGGTCTCGCCGTCGAGAAAGGACTGAATCAACCGTGCAGCCTGGTGGCAACTCATGACGCCTCGGATGCGGGACATCGGCCAGATGATCATCGTCTGTCTCCCGGAGGGGCTACGCCGTCGGCGGCCAACTGTTTGCGGATGCGGGCCCGGGCCCGATGGAGCCGGCTCATGACCGTTCCCAACGGAATGCCGAGCAGTTCGGCGGCCTCGCTGTAGCTGAGACCGTCGATGTCGACCAGTGCGACCACTCGAGAATAGTGCTCGGGTAGGGCGACCATGGCGGCTCGCACAGCGCGCTCGAACTCCCCGCCGAAGAACTCCTCCTCGGGCTGGCCTGCCGTGCCGGAGTCCACCACCGCGTCCGACGATTCGGGGTCGAACAGCAGGGACGGGCGGCGGCGGCGGTTCCGGTTGATCTCCGTGTTGCGCATGATCGTGAGCAACCATGCTCTGGGATGGGCGCCGTCGAATGCGCCGAGGCCACGGTAGGCCCGCAGTAGCGTGTCCTGGACGAGATCCTCCGCATCGGCGGGCCGCCAGACCAGTGTCCGGGCCACCCGATAGAGGATTTCGAGCTCCGGTGTCACCAGGCGGGTGAAGGCTTCGTGAGTCGACCCAACCGAGGCGGGTCCCCCTCGGCCATCCTCCTCGCCGGTCACGTGATCCCCACCTCGTCTGGACCCACCGACGGGTGACGATGCCAGGCCCGCGTCATGCACGACGGAACACGATCCGCCGGAGGGGAA
>Ga0307374_10008574_pt1 | contig 15230 bp, 14 predicted proteins | sample OX3MG_FD_202532 | JGI IMG/M metagenome (GOLD analysis project Ga0307374, IMG submission 202532) | Soil microbial communities from Risofladan, Vaasa, Finland - OX-3 | ecosystem: Environmental > Terrestrial > Soil > Coastal area > Acid sulfate soil | place: Finland: Risofladan, Vaasa | collected... | reverse complement strand
AGCGCCGCGACGGTCGCCAGCGGCAGCATCGAAACCGTCGTAATCCCGAAATCGTGAAATAGCGGCCGCAGATCATCTTCCGCCGGTCCGAGCACCGCGAGCGGCCGCAGGCGCATCTCGCCCTCGATCTCGAGCGCCAGCCGGGCGAAACTTTTCGCGCTCCAGTTTTTCTTTGCGCTGCCGCTGCCGGGAAAGATCATCACGAAATCGTCGGGGAGAAGATCAAGCCGCGACATCACTGCGGAGGCGGAATCAATGTCGTCTTCGCTCAAATCAATTCGCGATTCGGGCGGGTCGTCCGGCGCTCCAATGGATTTCAAATACAGCTCGGCGATATGGCCTGCGCCGGGCGGGCGAAACTGATGAAACGTCACGGCGCCGCCGCATACCTGGCCGAGCGCGCGGCGATAGTTTAGATCATCGAACGCGAAGAAAGAGCGGATTTTATCAAATTGGCCGAAGAATTTCCGCGCGGCCGGGTCGCTCGCTCCGCCTTCGCGAAACATCGCGCTCATCTCCGGCCGATCGATCGAATGTCCGGCCTCGACGCCGATCCGTCCCGCCGCGAACTCCGCCAGCTCCGCACGGGCCATCAGTTCGAGCGCCGAGCCAGGATTCATCCGTGCAAGCGCGCGTAGCGCCGGCCCGGCGCAAATCAGGTCGCCGAGCGCGCCGGGAAAGATAACCAGCATGCGGCCGTTCATGCGGATGAAAATAGCATCGCGGCGCCCGCGGCGCGCCCGGCGCGGTGTCGCATGAGGACGCGGTTTACGGCTAGAATTGCCGCCATGCCCGTAAGCGTCGCACATTCGCCGCTCGACCTCATCGGCCACACGCCGGTGCTCCGCCTCAACCGCCTGCCCGGCAAGGATTGCGCCGAAATCTGGGCCAAACTCGAGAACTACAATCCAGGAGGCAGCGTCAAGGATCGGATCTGCCTTGCGATGGTCGAAGCGGCCGAAAAGGCGGGCCGCATCAAGCCCGGCGACACTATCGTCGAGCCGACTTCCGGCAATACCGGTATCGGCCTGGCGCTGGTCGCCGCGGTCAAGGGCTACAAGCTCATCCTGACGATGCCCGATACGATGAGCGAGGAACGCCGCTCGCTGCTGGTCGCATACGGCGCCAAGCTGGTGCTGACACCCGACACCCGCGGGATGCACGGCGCGATCACAAAGGCCGAAGAACTGGTCAAGGAAAACCCCGGCTACTTCATGCCGCAGCAGTTCAGCAATCCGGCCAATCCCGACATGCATTATCATACGACCGGGCCGGAACTGGTCGAGCAGATGGCGCGGATTGACGCGTTTGTCGCCGGAGTCGGCACCGGCGGCACGATTACCGGCACGGGCCGCTATCTCCACGAGCATTGCAAGAACAAGGTGCAGGTGGTCGCGGTCGAGCCGAAAAATTCGCCGGTGCTGTCGGGCGGCGAGGCGGGGTTCCACAAGATCCAGGGAATCGGCGCGGGTTTCATTCCGAAGAATCTCGACACCAAATGCTATGACGAAATAATCACGGTCAGCGACGAAGACGCCGCACTCCACTCGCGCCGCCTTGCGCGCGAAGAAGGAATCCTGGTGGGCATCTCCTCGGGCGCCAACTGCTGCGCCGCGCTGCAAATCGCAAAGCGGCTCGGCCCGGGAAAGATCGTCGTCGTCGTATTCTGCGACACGGGCGAGCGCTACCTGACCACCGATCTCTTCCAGGCCGAAGGAATTTGACGCGATGTCCCCGCAAGTAGCGCCGGAGCTGGCCGCCAAGCTCGAGAAGCTGCGCGCGATTTTCGCGCCGATGCGCTCGGTGATCGTCGCGTTCTCGGGCGGCGTCGATTCAACTTTCGTGCTCAAGGCCGCTCACGACACGATCGGCGATCGGGTCCTGGCGCTGACCACTACGTCGCCCACGATGCCCGAGCAGGATCGCGCGACCGCGCTCGAGATGGCGGCGAAGATCGGCGCCCGCCATCTGGTGGTCGAATCCAACGAACTCGAGATTCCGGGTTACGCGCGCAATCCGCTGGACCGATGCTACCTGTGCAAGTCGAACCTGTTCGAGGTTTGCGAAGCCAAGGCGGCCGAGCTGGGAATTGACGAGATCGCTGACGGGCTCAACCTCGATGACCTGCACGACTATCGCCCCGGCATGAAGGCCGCCGCCGAAAAGCGCGTGCGCCATCCGCTGGTCGAAGCCGCGCTCAGCAAGGCCGAGATTCGCTGTCTGTCGCGCGCGATGGACCTCGCGACGTGGGATCGTCCGGCGTCGCCGTGCCTGTCCTCGCGCTTTCCGTACGGCACCGAAATTACGCCCGAGGGATTGCGCAAGGTGGCGGCGGGCGAGGATCTGTTGCGCGCGATCGGATTTCGCGTCGCGCGCGTGCGCTATCACGGCGACGTGGCGCGGCTCGAACTCGAGCCGGCCGAGATCGCGCGCGTGTTCGAGCCGCAAATTCGCGAGATGGTGGATCGCGAGTTCAAGAAAATCGGATTTCGCTTCGTCGCGATCGATCTGCGCGGTTTTCGCTCCGGCTCGCTCAACGAAGGTATCGTGACGCCGCGTTCCTGAATCGCGCCGATGCGAACCTCCGAGCGCGCGGTCAGCAAAGTGATGGGGCGCGGAGGGGTTTCTGGAAGACGGCTCCCAAATCCACCGCTCTGAAGCCGAGCGCGAGCCTGGCGCAAGCCGTATCGCCTCGGCTGCGGCATTGCGTCCGTGGCAAGACTACTCGACGGCGGTAATCGCGGTAGCGGTTACCGTGATGCTTTATGCGGTCGCAGGCGCGGAAATCAGGATGTGGCCGGTCGCGATCATGGCGCCGCTGCCGATCCTTGCCGCCGCACCCGAGATGTCCGATTGGTTCGTCGCGCGATGCGCGTTCGCGGCCTACTTCCTTGGCAACATGGCGGTCTGGCCCGCCGAGAGCTTCGCCGTGCCGCTGTGGCAACTGGTCCTGCTCCACGCCGCTGGCGCCGCGATGTTCGCGCTGCTGGTCATCCTGCACAGCGAAGCGGCGCGCCGCTTCATCGGCGCGCTGGCGGCGCTGGTCTATCCGATCCTGACCGCGGCCGCGTGGCATGGGATCGCCGCGATCTCTCCGCACGGGACCTGGGGCGAGCCGGCGTACTGGCTATCGTCATTTCTACCCGTGATGCAGACGACTGCCGTCACCGGGCTCGCGGGCGTTACTTTCCTGATGGCCTGGGTGCCGGCGGGGCTTGCGGTCGCGTGGTATCGGCGGCGATGGCGCATGCGGTGGATGGCTGTCGCGATCGTTCCGCTCGGTGCATTTGCGATCGTATCCGCTCTGGGTGGCCTCAGGCTCACGGGCAAAGACAGCGGAGCGGCAATCCAGGTCGGAATGGCTGCAACCGATCGGATGCTCGGAGCTGCCGACGCGATCGAAGCCGCCGACGCGGCTCCGGTGCTCGCGATTTACGCCCCGATGGTGCAGAAGCTTGCCGGTGCGGGCGCGCAAGTGATCGTGTTGCCCGAGAAGCTCGCCGGCGTGCGCCCGAAGTACGAGAACGAAGTGATCTCCGGCTTCGCGCAGATGGCGGCGATGAATCACGTCTGGCTTATCGCGGGACTCAACCAACTCGAGCCCGCCCCCAAACGAAATCTCGCTCTGGTTATTTCGCCGTCGGGAGAGCTTGTGGCGCGCTATTTCAAGCATCATCCCGTCCCCGGTCTCGAACGTGGCTATGCGCCGGGGACCGATCTGACGATATTCGATTTACCGCAGGGCAAGGCGGCCGTCGCGATCTGCAAGGACCTGGATTTTCCCGCGCTCGGACGCCGGATCGCGAACGCCGGTGCGCGCTTCCTGCTGGTACCGGCGTGGGATTGGCCGGGCTCGGAAGAGATTCATGCGCGGATGGCGACCACGCTCGGAATCGAGTCGGGACTCTCGATCGCGCGTGCGGCGCGCCAGGGACTGGTGACGGTCAGCGACGCGCGCGGGCGAATCCTCGCGCGCGAATCGACCTTCGAGAAAGATCCGGCCGCGATCGTGTTCGCGATGCCGCCCGGGAGCGGAGCGACATTCTTCGCCCGCCACGGCGATTGGTTCGGGAACCTGATGCTCCTGCTCGCGGCCGCGATGATCGCGCTGGTGGCGCTGAGCGTGCGCCACGCCCCAAGAAACCGTCAGTAACCGCGCAGGGCAGGTTCGCTTCTATGCGAGGCTGTCGGTAAACGCCCAACTTGTCCGTCATCCTGAACGGAGGTTGCTCCTTCGACTCCGCTCAGAGTTCGTGAGCTTTTCCGGAATCCGGGATTCCTCGTGGCACAGGCTTTAGCCTGTGACCTGACACCGGCTGAAGCCGGCGCCACCAAGCCACGCGCGCGAGTGACATAAGTGGCTTGAGTGCCTGCGGAAATTGACGGACCGATTGTTCCTCTGCCGCCAGGTTTTCAAGAAATCGCAACCGCTCAGGACAAGCTCCGTGAACGATCAACACGACGCGATTTGGCCGATACGCTTTGGCGGTACTCTGGAAAATCGCCTCGCGTAGATCCTTCGCCTACGGCTCAGGATGACAAGAACTGAGCGTCTGCGAGAAAATCGGCAGCCTCTAGGCGTTGCCGCCGCGCGAAACGAGAATCGACTCCGCCATCGCAAGATCTGCTGGCGTCGTGATCTTGAGATTCGGTGCGATACTCTCGACCACCTCGACTCGCGCGCCGATACGTTCGGCCAGGTCCGCGTCGTCGGTCGCGGCGATCTTCTCGCTTAGCGCGCGCTCGTGAGCCGCGATCAGAATCGGTCGCCGAAACGCCTGCGGGGTCTGCGCCTGCCATAGCCCCGCGCGAGAAATCGTCGCCGTGATCGCGCCGTCGGCGACGCGCTTTAGCGTATCGGCCACCGCTATCGCGGCGATCGCGCCGCCAGCGCGCTCGGCGGCCGCCAGGCACGCGGCGAACAGATCGGGACTCGCGAGAGGACGCGCGGCGTCGTGCACGATCACGAGGTCGCTTTCGGCGCTGGCCAGTGCGAGTCCGATTCGTACCGAATCCTGGCGCTCGGCGCCGCCGGGCGTAATCTTGATCGGCAAATCGGCCGCGCCCGCGGCGACCGCGCAAGCGCGCGCGGCTTTTTCCATCCCGGATGGAACCGTCACGATGATTTCAGCAATTCCCGCGACGCGCGCGACCGCCGCGAGCGAATAATAGAGCATCGGACGGCCGCCGAGCGGCACGAACGCCTTGGGCTCCGCGCGCCCCAGCCGCGACCCGCTACCTGCCGCAACGATTATCGCCGACGCCCGCATCGCGAGTAGTTATACCCGGCCCGAGCGTTCACCGCGACGGCCGACTCATCAACCTTATTTGAAGACCAGGCAACCGCCACACAGATTCGGTCCTCGATCGACCAGCCGGCGCCGACTGCGTGCGCGCAATCGGCGTTGCGATAGTCTGCATAGTCGAGGTCGCTAAAGTACCGAGGTCTTTGAGAGTTTCCTGATTCCCGAAGCGATGGCGAAGCCGAGGAAATAGTAGATGACGGCATTTGTTGCCGTCACGGGAATCACGAATTCCCAGCGCCGCATCGGGTCGGCGACATAGTTCAGCGCTCCGGAGAATGGCAGCCAGTAAATCCATCCCGCGGGCAGGAACACCGGCATCGCAACGAGATCGCAGAACATGCTGGTGCACGTCATCGCCTCATGAAACAGGATGATCGCGGCGACCATATATATCCCGGCTAGGAACCATCCGCTTCGTGATCGCCAGAGCTTAGTCATGCTGATGCGTCCACCGAAAAAGAAAAAGGGCCGAACGATGTCGGCCCTCTTCGAGAATCTATTGGCACGTCGGGATCAGTTGGCGAAGATCGTGCGCAACTCTTCCATGATCTGTTCTTCCGGATGCGCTTTCGCGATCGACAATTCCTTCACGAGCAAACTTCGCGCCGTGTCGAGCATCTTGCGCTCGCCGAACGACAATTCCTTGTCGCTCTTGAGCACCAACAGGTCGCGCAAAACTTTGGCAATCTCGAGCGGCGAGCCGGTCTTGATTTTTTCCGTGTATTCCCGGTAGCGCCGGTTCCAGGTTTGCGTATCAACCTCGACTTTGCGCTGGCGCAGGATGCGATAAATCTTATCGACCATGTCTTTGCCGATTACGCGGCGCAATCCGACCTGCTCGACGTTCTCGGTCGGGATCATGATCGTCATTTTTTCGGCTCCGAGAATCCGCAGCATGTAAAATCTTCGCTCGGTGCCGGAAATCACGCGCATCTGGATGTCGTCGATGACGGCGACACCATGGGCAGGGTAAACTACTTTCTCACCCTTCTTGAACGGCAGACTCATTTCGGTTTTGGCGCTGCGCGCGGGCGCGCGAACGGCGGTCTTGGATTTCAGTGCGGTTGACGACGATGTGTTCATCACCTTCTGATTTCGCCTCGGCAGCATGCACCATTATGCCACATTTGAGCGGTGTTTGTAACCCCTTAATTTCGATAGAATTTCGTCATAACCTAAGTTCAAACGGTGTTCTGAATTATCTTCATCCGGATTACTGCGTCAGTCGCAACTCCATCACGATCGCGTCTTCTCCGGGGCCATAATAGTTTCTTCTCAAACGCCGTTCCTCAAATTCATATTTCCTATAGAGACATCGCGCGGGTAAATTTGACCGCCTGACCTCGAGCGTCACGAACGCCACCGCTCGGGCTCGTGCGTCGGCGATCGCGACAGTCAGCAATTCGGCGCCGATTCCAGCACGCCTGAAGCCAGGATGGACGGCGATATTGAGCACGTGGCACTCGTCGGCAACGATCCATCGGCACAGGAATCCCGAAATTTCCGCTGGCTCGCCGTCATTTGCAGTCGCGACGGTCAGCCGCGAGAACGGGAGTGTCAGTTCGCGCTGAAACGCGTTCAGGCTCCACGGCGTGTGGAAGGCAAGACGCTCGATCTCGACGATCCGGGGGAGATCCCGATGGGTCGCATCGCGAATTTGGGGCGCCATCGCAAGAAACCTGCCTGCAAGAGCATAGCCCCGGTCAGTCTCCGCAAGGAAGCAGGGGAGGCTGCTTATGCGGCGCTGCGCAGTTGGTCGGATTCGCCCTTCATCACGATCACGTCGAGTATCTTGTGCTGCATCCGATGCTTGAACGCGGCAACCTGCGTGCCAAATTCGATACGAGTAAGAAAATCCGCCGGGAATGCCGACGACACATAGGAGAGCTTGCGAATCGCCTCGCCGCGAACGCTCGCGCTTATCGCCAGCACGCTGTCGCCAAGATTCAGGTTGTAATCGTAGTCGGGCATCTCGTCGGGAAGGTTCCAAATCCGTTTCAGCGATGACGCCGGCATCTTACGCGGCATCTCGAGCCGCACCAGGTATGCGTTCGCGTATTCGCGCACGGTATAGACCGTGCCGTAGCGGCGGTCGCGCTCGGTTTTGTCGTCGTGGATATCGGTCTCGAAGCCGTCGAACGCGACCTTGCGCTCGGTCTGATGCGTGCCGCCCCGCGTCAGCAGGCTGCCGATCGGTGCGAGCGCGAGCCCATACCAGCATCCGCGATAGGTCAATTCCGACGCGGGCTTGGCGTGCACGATTCCTTCGCGCAGGCGCCACGCCGACTCGGCCGAGGCGATCAGGACGCCGAGCAGAATCCATCCGCGAGTCGCGATCGAGAACAGCGGATCGCCGATTACGATTACCGAGATCGCAATGAAAATCGCGGGATAGAGGATAAGGTTCAGGATCATGTTGAGCGCCGTCGAGCGCGCCCGCGAGAACGCCGCCGTCGATCCGACCGCGTCTTCGAGCGCCGCCTTTATGCCGTTGGGCATCGCGCCCAGGACCGGCTCTCCGAGCCTGAGCGCAATTCGCACCGGAAGCGGAGCGCGGCTGACTTGCGCGGTATCGATCCATCCGAGGACAGTATCGAAATCCTCCTCGAGTTCGCCGGCAAAATGCTTCTCGCCGAGCGGACCCGGCAGAGCGCCGATATCTTTGGGCAGATTGACCATCGCGATCGGCGCCGCGATCGCGGATGCAACCGATGCGGGCGCTGCCGCCGGCGCTGGCTTGGGAGCGGCGGGCGCCGCGGTTGGCGCGGGTTTCGGCACCGATGCGGTTTGAACGGCTTGCGCGGCCGGCGCCGCGGGCGCGGCGTCGCCGGCGGCCTTGCGAAAGCGAGAGGGCGCGTCGTCGGCAAAAGTCTCGTCGGGATGAAGCACGCGGGCGCGGGCGAGGAGCACGGTTTCGGTTTCGGGATTGGCTGGGTCCGGCACGCAGCAATCGACAGGGCATACCGCGGCGCAGGCTTCGTGATCGTGAAAGCCCACGCATTCGGTGCATTTGGCGGGCACGATATAGAAAATATCCTGTGCAATCGCGGGGCTTATTGCACCGTTGAGCTCCCATTCGATGCCGCCGGCGTAAATCGCGGTGTTAGGGCATTCGGGCTCGCAGGCGCCGCAATTGATGCATTCGCTGGTGATAGTCGTTGACATCCGGTGACCCGACCTCGAGCAACTTGGGTGAAGTTTGGCGGCAATCTCGAGGGCACAGAGACTTGCCGAAGGGACCATAACTGTAGCATGTTTTGTCTGTCAACCGCGTTTGCGGCAGATTTGCTAATCGGACGGTTCTCGCACGCAAGTCACATTCAGCCTTGCGTTCGTCAAAACGATTTGTAACTATTTCAGGGAGCGTTCGACTGACTTAAGGATTTTTCCAACTCGTTCGATAGCGGAATAAAACCGGAACTGGCGGTTGGACTGGAACTGGTAGGAGGATTTCTCGGATGAAGAAGATTGCAACTATGCTCGGGGTTCTGGCAGCCGTGGCGTTCTTGAGCGCCTGCGGTCCGGACATGAAGACCATCAACGCGGCCAGTGACAAGGCTGAAGCGGATGCGACCCAGTCTGAGGCCGCGGCCAATTCGGCAGAGGCTTCCGCGGCGCAGGCCGATGCGGCAGCGAAGAAGGCTGAGGACGCGGCCACTGGCGCCGAGGACTCAGTGCGCAGGGCGAATGACGCGGTATCGCGCCTCGAAGCGGCTTTCTCGACCTCGGTCACCAAGTAGGCATCAGTTCGTTTGAGCGAGAAGTGGCGGAAGGATGAATCCTTCCGCCACTTCCCTTTGATGACTTCGCGGTTGATGAATCCACCGCGCCGCGCGCATCGTGACGGCGCAATTCAGATTCATGGATTCGCATCGCCGGGGTTGTTTCTGAGCGCCCGTCGAACGCGTTCGCGCAAAGCGTCGTCGCGTTCGATGCGCCCCTCGAGCGTCCGGAATTGCGCAACCGTCAGCCCTTGCTGAGCCGCCGCCTGCTCGACCGTCAGGCTGTGGTTGGATTGCGTCGCCTTGTAAACCGCGATGAATTTCTCGACCTGCTCGGGTGAAATTTCGGCTTGGTCGCCGGATGAGGAATCAGATTGCGCCAGGCGGATGTGAAGCCGCCGCACCCAGGCGCCCGGAAGCGCGGCTGAAGCAGTAGCCGGGGCAAACGTCGCGGTCCCGAGGCCGGCGCACAGAAAGATTGCCAGTGTCGCGCGGCGGCGGGAGATTTTCAGATTTTTTACCAACACCATGACCCTCCAAAAACCCATCCTTGCATGCCCGTCACAGCACTTAAAGAGAGATCCTCTTGCAATGCGCGGCGTGGTGCTTAACTTTGAAGGCGGCGCGTGCTGCGCGGCAGCACGTCGCTCGCGGCCAGAATTCCAAACTTACTGCACGATGCACCAGATCGATGGAGAATAAACCTGATGCCAGCCAAAACGGTTGAGCTGCACGAACGCGCCCGCGCCGGAATCGTCGCCGGCGCCAACATCGTAGCCGACGCCGCCCGCGTCACACTCGGACCCAAGGGCCGAAATGTGATGATCCAGCGCAGCTTTGGCGCGCCCCTTGTAACCAAAGACGGCGTGACCGTGGTCAAGGAAATCGAACTCGAAGATCGTTTCCAGAACATGGGCGCCAAGCTGATTCGCGAAGTCGCGCAAAAGACCTCTGACGTCGCCGGCGACGGCACCACCACCGCCACCGTGCTCGCCCGCGCGATGGTGCGCGAGGGCGTTGCCCTGCTCGCGGCGGGGTTTGCGCCGATCGATCTCAAGCGCGGGATGGAGGCGGCCGTCGCCAAGGCCGTCGCGGCGATTGGCGAAAGCGCCCGCCCGGTCAAGGATCACGCCACGATGCGCCAGGTCGCGACGGTTTCCGCCAACGGCGACGAAGAGATCGGCAAGATAGTCGCCGACGCGATGAACAAGGTCGGCAAGGAAGGCGTCATCACGGTCGAAGAGGCGCGCGGACTCGATACTATCCTCGATCATTCCGAAGGGATGCGCTTCGATCGCGGATATCTTTCTCCCTATTTCATAACCAGCCCGGAGCGCCAGGTCTGCGAGATCGAGGAGCCGTTAATCCTGCTCCACGACAAGAAGCTCGCGAACCTGCGCGAGATGCTGCCGCTGCTCGAAAGTATCGTTCAGACCGGACGCCCGATCGTAATTATCGCCGAGGATGTCGAGAGCGAGGCGCTCGCGACCCTGGTGGTGAACAAGCTGCGCGGTACGCTCAAGGTCGCGGCCGTCAAAGCGCCCGGGTTTGGTGACCGGCGCAAAGAGATGCTCGAGGATATCGCGATTCTTACCGGGGGCACGGTTATCTCCGAAGAGCTCGGCATGAAGATCGAAAATATCGACTCGAAGCTCCTCGGACGATGCCGCCGCGTGACTATCGACAAGGACAACACCACGATTATCAGCGGTGCGGGCAAGAAGGCCGATATCGAGGCTCGCGTCGCGCAGATTCGCCGTCAGATCGAAGACACCACTTCTGACTACGACAAGGAAAAACTCCAGGAACGCCTGGCCAAGCTGGCCGGCGGCGTCGCCGTGATCAAGGTCGGAGCAGCGACCGAGGTCGAACTCAAGGAACGCAAGGCGCGCGTTGACGACGCCGTGCATGCGTTGCGCGCCGCAGTCGAGGAAGGAATAGTCGCGGGCGGCGGCGTGGCGCTGGTCCGCGCGATATCCGCCGTCGAGTCGCTGCGCCTGCCCGAAGAGCGCAAGGCAGGAGCTAAACTGGTCGCAGCCGCAATGAGCGATCCCCTGCGCCAGATCGCCCTCAACGCCGGCCATGAACCCAGCGTCGTGCTCAACAAGGTCACCGAAGGCAAGGGCGACTACGGATTCAACGCGCGCACCGAGGAGTACGAGAACCTGGTCGCAAGCGGGGTGATCGATCCGGCAAAAGTCGTGCGCACCGCGCTCCAGAACGCGGTCAGCGCCGCTTCGCTGATGCTCACCACTGAGGTTGCGATCGCCGAAACGCCTTCAAAGCCGGCGCCGGGACCCGCGATGCCCGGCGGGATGGGCGGGATGGGCGGTATGGGAGGAATGGGAGGAATGGGCGGAATGGGCGGCATGCCGGGGATGGGCGGGATGGACGATTTCGGTGGCGATGACTTTTAGCCGCCGTAGTCATAATAGGGGGTTTACGGCAGGACGGTAATAGTCAATAATAATTGAGCAAAGGGATGCCGGGTTCTTCAGAGCACTTATCCAAGGAATGTCGTTGCGGTAGCGCCAGTCCTTGTGTAAGCTTGCAGAGAAGCCCCGGTTTATGCGAGAAAAAAAGGTCTAGTCGCGGTTGCTGATCCAGTTAACTTCGGGGCGCCGCGCAATTTTCCAGGAGGAAAAGATGGAAGGGTTAATGAGAAAATCTTCGAAACTGGTTGCTCTGGCCGGGGCTGCATTGGCCCTTGCGTTGGTGGCGGGTTGCTCGAACCAGCCGGACCCGGCGCAGCGCGCTGTCAACGCGGCGAACCGCGCTGACCAGGCCGCGTCGCGCGCCGAGGCTGCAAGCCAGAAGGCTCAGCAGGCGTCGGCTTCGGCGCAGGCTGCGGCGAGCCGCGTCGAGCAGGCGGCCAGCGATGCTAAGGCGGCTGCGGATCGCGCAGAGGCGATCGCGGCGAAGACGATGTCTTCGGCACCGAAGCACCACGTCGTGCATCATCATCACCATCACCACGCGGCAGCAGCGGCGCCTGAATCGGGCGCGGCGGCTGGTGGTACAGACGCGGGCGCTCCGCCGGCGGCTGCTCCGTCAACCACTCCGTAATTTAGTTTTCACAGCTTGATGACAAGGGCGGATGCGCAAGCATCCGCCCTATTTCTTTCCGGCAAAGACAGAGAAACCGCGGATTACGCGGACTTCACAGATTAGGATTTCCAGAGCGATACGCGGGACGCGCGGCGGCGGCGTCCGCGTCATTTCTCCTTCAATCTGAATCCGTGAAATCCGCGTAATCTGCGGTTTCTTCTATTCCCCGAAAGTAACGATCACCTTGAGCGATTGCGGAGTTTGCGCGGTGGCGAAGGCCTGCGTGATCTGGGCAAGCTCGAAACGATGCGTCACCAGCTCGGCGGCGCTGATTATCCCGCGCTCGACCAGCTTCAGCGCCGCGCGCGTTTCATCCGGCCCGCACGAGTAGCTCGGCACCAGCCGCGTCTCGTTGAAGTAGAGGTCATGCGGCTTAACCAACAGCTCGTCTTCGGGCGGAGTGGCGGTGAACTGCACCACGGTGGCGCCCTTGCCCGCGCAAGCGATTCCCGTGGCGATAGCCTTGCTCGAACCGGGACCGACGATCACGACGTCAGCCATCGCACCGTTGGTGATTTCGCGCACCTGCTCGAACAGGTTGTCGCCGGCGACGACGATCGCCGCGTCGGCGCCAAGCTCTCGCGCGCGCGTTGCGCGAGCCTCGAAGAGGTCGGCGCCGATGATAAATCCGGCGCCTATATCGCGCGCGATCTTCACATGCATCATGCCCATGATTCCAAGGCCGATTATCAGGATCGATTCGCCCTTTTTCAGTCCCGAGCGTCTGAGCGATTTCACCACGCACGCCGCCGGCTCGATGAGGACTCCGTTGGCGTCGTCGATATGGTCGGGCAGTTTGAGCGTGTCGCGCAGGTTGGGCGCCTCGACCAGAAAATATTCCGCCATCCCGCCCGGCCGCAGATTGGTCGCGCGCCAGGTCGCGCATTGCACGTACTCGCCGCGCCGGCATGCGGCGCACTCGAAGCACGGCGCATGATGATGCGCAAAGACGCGGTCGCCCGGCCGCAACCCGGTTACCGCCGCGCCCGCCGCCGCGACGATTCCGACCGGCTCGTGTCCGAGCACCAGCGGAGCCTTGCGGCGGATGTACCAGGGCATGATATCGCCCGAGCAGATGCCGCAGGCCGTGGCGCGCACCACAATCTGATCGGGACCGGGCTCGGGACGCGCGGCCTCTTCGACGCGGATATCGCCGAAATCATAAAGACGTGCAACACGCATGATGGAATCGAACTTTGTGTGCCGCGCCGAGGCTTGTCAACCGGATGGGCGCTGGTTGCCGCGCACGATCTTCGCCGATCGTGCCCAGCGTGATAAATTGGCGCTATGCCGCGTCCGCAATGTCCGCCGATTGCCGCCGATGTGATCGCCGAAATCGGCGATAAAATCGTCCTCATCGAGAGGCGCAATTTTCCGCTCGGATGGGCAATTCCCGGCGGCTTCGTCGATTTTGGCGAGACCGTCGAGCAGGCCGCGGTCCGCGAGGCGCGTGAAGAAATTTCGCTCGAGGTCGAGATTCGCGCCCTGCTGGGTGTCTATTCGCGTCCCGAACGCGACCCGCGCGGCCAGACAATCACGGTGGTGTATATCGCGCGGGCAAACGGCACGCCGCGGGGCGACGACGACGCAAAAAACGCCACGTTGTGCGATCCGCGCAATCCTCCCGCACCGCTGGCGTTCGATCACGCGGAGATCCTGGCCGACTACGTGCGCTTCCTCGATCGCGGCGAATACCCCGCCCCCTGGCGCCGTTAGCGCCCCTTGAATTTCGGGTCGCGCCGCTCGGCCAGGGCGCGGGCGCCCTCTCGGAAATCCTCGGTCATCAGCAGCGTGCTCTGCGCGAGGGTCTCGAGTTCCATGAAGGTTTGCTTGTCGAGGCCGTGGCCGCGATCGATGATCCGCTTGGCCAACCCGACCGCGACCGGCGCGTTGCGCGCGATTTCGCGCGCCAGTTCCTCGGCGGCGGCCAGATGCTTGCCCGGCTCGACGACGCGATTCACCAGGCCGATACGCTCCGCCTCGTCGGCGTCGATAAGCCTTGCCGTCATGATCAATTCCTTGGCGCGCGCGTAGCCGACGGTGCGGGTCAGCCGCGTGGTGCCGCCGACATCGGGCACCAGTCCGACACGCGTTTCCGGCATCCCCAGGCGCGTGCCCTTGGCGGCAATTCGTATGTCGCAGGCCAGAGCGATCTCGAGACCGAGTCCGCCGGCGTATCCGTGCAGGGCGCCGATAACCGGTTTCTCGATCGATTCCATCCGCGACAGCGCGGCCTGCGACTCGCCGACGAAGTGGCGAAAGCGCGCCATGTCCGGGCCGCCGCCGGGCGCCGCGGTTGCGCCGGTATCTCCGGCAAGCGACATGAAATCGATCCCCGCCGAGAAGACCTGGCCTTCGCCGTAGATGATGATGGCGCGGACCTCGGGCCGATTTACTTCCTGCAGCGCGCGCGGCAGCGCCTCGAGCATCGCGCCACTGACCGCGTTGCGCTTGTCGGGCCGGTTGAGCCCGAGATAAGCGATTTCGCCTTCGACTTTTATCTTGATGAGTTCGTCTGCCATTGAATTGCCTCTGGTTGGAAAATGATTGGAATACGCAACGCGCGCTATGGCTTGATCAGCACCTTGATCGCGCCTTCGGTGCGCGCGTCGAAAATCTGGTAGCCGCGCGGAGTGTCGTCGAGCCCGAGCGTATGGCTGATGATCGGACGCGGATCGATCCGGTTGTGTTCGATCAGTGTCGCGAGCTGCGGAATATGCGCGCGGATATTTGCCAGGCCGACGCGAAAGGTCAGGTCGCGCTGGAACGCCAGCATCATCGGAAAGTTATAGATCGGCTCGCCGAACACGCCGACCATCGAGACGGTTCCCCCGCCGCGCACGTTCTCGAACGACGCGTCGAGCGCGCCCTGGTTGCCGACCGCCTCGATCGTGACGTCGGCGCCACGGCCGTCGGTGAGGTCGAGAATTTTCTGCTTCGCTTCGGCGAGCGTGACGGGGGTCGCGCCGAGCTTGCGCGCGAGTTCAAGCCGGTAGGGCAGGCTATCGACCGCGATAACCTCGGCGGGGCCGAAAAGATGCGCGGCCAGGATCGCGCACAGCCCGACCGGGCCGCAGCCGAAGATCGCGACCGT